>OCGZ01000154.1_pt1 | contig 75163 bp, 64 predicted proteins | sample 1538711 | NCBI WGS metagenome assembly OCGZ01 (sample SAMN04571720, study PRJEB22368) | human gut metagenome | biome: human gut; material: stool | host: Homo sapiens | place: Luxembourg | collected 2012-08-17
ATGACTTGGATGAGTTTAAAAAGAGGAGTCAGGCAATCATTGCAAACCGCTATGACAAATGTTTGGATGATGTGAAAGAAAAAGTGTACACAAGAGATTTGTTTGGCCGAGATTAAAAGGAGAAAAAATAATGATTATTACACAAACACCGTTTCGTATGTCTTTCTTTGGGGGCGGAACGGATATGGAAAATTTCTTTAGAAAAAATGGTGGTGCAGTTTTGTCTACTACTTTTGATAAATACTGTTATGTGAATGTTCGACATTTGCCACGCTTTTTTGATTATTCTACTGAATTATCTTATTCAAAAACGGAGCGAGTGACCTGTATCGAAGATATCCAACATCCAGCAATCCGTAATGCAATGAAGATGCTAGATATGCACGAAATACGGCTTACATATGAAGCAGATTTGCCAGCGCGTTCTGGTTTAGGTACGTCAAGTTCCTTCGCCGTTGGAATGTTGAATGCTTTTTATGCACTGAAAGGCAAATATGCCGATAAGAAAAAATTGGCAGATGAAGCAATTTATCTGGAGCGAAATTTGTGCCAAGAAGCAGGCGGCTGGCAGGATCAGATTGCTGCATCGTTTGGTGGCTTTAATCGTATTAACTTCAACGAGGACGGCTATGAAGTTCTTCCTATAATTATCTCTCCAGAGAGGAAGAAACAACTTAACAAAAATTTGATGATGTTCTTTACTGGTTTTACTCGCTTTTCTTCAGATGTGCAGAAGGCAAATGCGGCGGGAAAAGTTGATAAGACAGCACAGTTAAAAGAAATGTTGTCATTAGTCGATGAGGCTGAAAAGGTTCTAACCAATAAAGAGTGTGACCTGGATGATTTTGGCAGGATGCTTGATCATACATGGAAATTGAAACGTCAGACGGGGTCTGCGGTATCTACAAATAGCATTGATGAACTCTATGCAAAGGGAATTGCTGCTGGTGCTCTGGGTGGAAAACTTCTTGGTGCTGGCGGCGGTGGTTTCCTTGTGTTTTATGTGCAACCGGAACGGCAGGACGCTGTTCGTTGGGCGATGCGGGATCTCTTATATATTCCGTTTCAGTTTGAAGATGGCGGTACACGGGTAATTCATTATACCCCGGAAGACTATGTGCCAAAGGATTGAATGTATGAAAGTTGTAATTATGGCAGGCGGAAAAGGAACCCGCATTTCCTCTGTTGCTAGCGATATTCCAAAACCCATGATAAAGGTTGAGGGCATCCCTGTGTTGGAGCGAGAAATCGAATGTCTGAAAGATCAGGGATTTGATGACATTATCATGACAGTAAGCCATCTTGGAAATATCATCATAGATTACTTTGGGGATGGTTCTGGAAACTCGCCGACAACAGGAAAGCCATTTGGGGTACATATTGAGTACTATTTTGAAAAAGAGCCGCTCGGCAATGCGGGCGCACTGTTCAAAATTAAGGATAAACTGACATCGGACTTTCTCCTCTTAAATGCCGATGCGATGTTTGATGTGGATTTCAACCGCTTTGTTGCTTTCCATCAGAAACATGGTGGGCTGGTCACACTCTTTACACACCCGAATAGCCATCCCTACGATAGTGGACTGATTATTGCAAACAAAAACGGCTCTGTCGAAAAATGGCTGGCAAAGGAAGATGAACGGCCACAGTATTATAGAAATCGAGTGAATGCAGGCTTACATGTTATCAATCCTAAAGTACTGGAACTTGTCGGCATCAATGCCGATTCAGTAGGTAAGGTTGACGCAAATGGTAAACCAGTAAAGGTCGATTTAGATCGCCAGCTATTAAAACCACTAGCGGGAACAGGAAAGATGTTCTGCTATGACAGCCCAGAATATGTCAAAGACATGGGAACACCGGAACGTTACTATTCTGTTTGTAAGGACTGCGAGGAAAGCAGAATCTCGGCTAAAAATCTGAAAAATAAGCAAAAAGCAATCTTCCTTGACAGGGATGGAACTATTAACAAGTATGTTGGATTCCTTAGAAATATAGATGACTTTGAGTTGATTGATGGTGTTGCTGAAGCAATTCGTAAAATCAATGAATCTGGCTATCTTGCTATTGTTGTGACCAATCAGCCTGTAATTGCTCGTGGCGAAGTATCTTTTGAAGAATTGGAAGAAATTCACAATAAGATGGAAACACTTCTTGGAAAAGAAGGTGCATATCTTGATGCGATTTATTATTGTCCACATCATCCTCATAAGGGATATGAGGGAGAACGTCCGGAACTGAAGATTGAATGTGATTGCCGAAAACCGAAGCCCGGAATGTTCTTCAAAGCGGCAGAAGATTTTAACATTGATTTGTCACAGTCATGGATGATTGGCGATGGTGAAAATGATGTTAAAGCTGGTATTAATGCTGGATGCAAGACTGTGCTTTTGAGCGACAATGATGAAAATTATGGACAGACCGAAACGGTGAAGTCGCTTAATGAGTTTGTTAGCCGCATGATGTGAAGATTGAAGTTTGTGAGGGAAAAGAAAGTGAAAGAGATTAAAGAAAACATTGCAAAGGATGTTGTGATTCTCTGCGAGAGATATCCAGCACTAGAATCCGTTAAGGAAGAAATTGTAGAAGCTTATTTTTTGCTTGCAGAGTCATATAAGAATGGCGGTAAATTGCTTGTTGCTGGAAACGGTGGATCTGCTGCGGATGCAGAACATATTGTTGGAGAACTAATGAAAGGGTTTAAACTTCCGAGAAAACCACAGGCGGAGTTTGCAGAAAAATTGGTTCGAGAAAATGCGGAATTAGGAACTGTTCTAGCTAAAAGTCTGCAGGGGGCACTTCCGGCGATAGCTTTGGATGGGCATCCGGCTCTTTCGACCGCATATATGAATGATTGTGAGCCGTTGCTTTGTTTTGCACAACAGGTGAATGGCTATGGCAAAACAGGAGATGTGTTTTTGGGAATTTCCACAAGCGGAAATAGCAAAAACGTGCTTTATGCAGCAACGACAGCTCATGCAAAAGGCATGAAAGTCATTGGTCTTACGGGAGCAAAAAATAGCAAATTAGAACAGATGAGTGATGTTTGTATCAAAGTTCCGCAGACAGAAACCTATATGATTCAGGAACTGCATCTGCCTGTATATCACTGCCTGTGCTTAATGCTGGAAGAAAGATTTTTTGGGGAGAACAACTGAAATGGGAAAGCAGGCATTGCTAAACACCTATATTAATAATGTGACGATGCCCGAAACGATTGCGGCCATTGAGCAAATGATTGTGGACGATAAGAAATCCTATGTTGTTGCAATCAATGTCGATGTGGTGATGAAAATCGAAAATGATTCATATCTTAAGCAGGTAGTTGATAATGCGGATATGGTCTTAGTAGATGGGAAACCTTTGGTTTGGATTTCAAAACTACATGGTAGACCGCTGAAAGCGAAGATTTCCGGGTCTGATCTTGTTCCACTTCTTTGCGAAGTTGCAGCACAGAAGAAATATACGATTTTCATCATTGGAGGCAAAGAGGGGGTTGCAGAACAGGCAAAGCGAAAGCTGGAAGCAAAATTGCCAGGAATCCAAATTGTAGGAACATATGCACCACCGTTTGGGTTTGAAAAAGACGAAAAAGAACTGGACAAAATCAATCAAATGATTTCGGATGTACACCCGGATTTGCTGATTGCCTGTTTGGGATGCCCAAAGCAGGAAAAATGGATTTACGAAAATATCGCAAAGTATGATGCCAAAGTATCTGTTTGCGCAGGTGCGACTGTTGATTTTCTTGCGGGCAATGTGAAACGTGCTCCAAAATGGATGAGCGAACATGGATTTGAATGGTTTTATAGATTTTTGCAAGAACCTAAGAGAATGTTTAAGAGATATTTTATAGATGATTTTGCAATTATAAGGTTGGTTTTTAAGTATTGGAAAGTCGAGAAAGTATAATGAGAAAAATACTATTTTTAACAACACAATTTCCATATCCACTTGATAATGGCGGTAAAATTGGGGCATTTAATGGTCTGAGCGTCATATCAAAAAATAATAAGGTTGTAGTAGTATCGTTTTCAGAAGATTCAAGTGGTTATTTGGAAGGAAAAAAGTATTTTGAAAAGATCCTTCCCAATGTGACATTTCTTGAACCAGTTAGACAAGATGTCCATATCAGGAAAAAACCTTTTAAATTGGCTTCGGCAATTGTAAGGGCGATGATAAAAAATGTGCCATATGCAATATCTAAATTTGAAAATGCTGCGATGATAAAGAAAATAGATCGAGTGATTGAAAGTGAGCATTGGAATTTAGTTTTTGTAGACTATATAAACATGTGCGGGTATGGACGATATATAAGAAAACGATACAGAGAATGCTTTGATTATTATATTTTCAAAGATCACAACAAGGAATATGAGTTGGTTGAGCAAGAAGCTCAAAAATATTCAGGTATCAAGAAAAAAATACTTGAATTAGATAGCCAGCGTACACTTATGTGTGAAAAGCAAGAAGCTCGTGAGGCCGACATTGTGTACTCCGTCTGTGATGATAATACACGGTTTCTAAAGGCATTTAATTGTAACGCACATAGTATGTTGCCAACATACAAAATTAAAGAAAATAAAACACAAAATCGAGAATTTAGAAATACATATAAAGTTTTTTTTCTTGGTGGGTTGTCGTGGAAAGCAAACTTAGATGGACTTGAATGGTTCGTAAATGACGTCTTTCCTATTATAAAAAGTAATGTACCACAGGCATCATTGACCATCATTGGCGGGGGACTAAACTATAACCCTTTTGAAGGAAAAAATGGTGTTGAGTATCTAGGATATATGAAAGATATTTCTGGCGTTTATGAAGATAAAATGGTGTTTATTGTTCCGCTATTTGAAGGCAGTGGAATTAGAATTAAAATCTTAGAAGCATTTGATAATGAAGTTCCTGTCGTATCGACAAGTATTGGATGCGGTACGATAGGAGCTATAGATGGAGAGCAGTTGATTGTTGCTGATGACAAAGATGAATTTGCTAAGGGCGTTATTAAACTGCTACAGGATGAAAAACTGAATAAGGAAATCAGAAAAAATGCAAAAGAGTTTCTACAAAACAAATATTCATTAACGAAGCGACAGGAAGAATTTGAAAATGAAATCCAAAAATTGTATAGAAAAAAAAGTATCAATCATATTGGTGAATTATAAAAATTATAAAGATACAATAAAATGTCTTGATAGTTTAAAAAAAGTAATGTATCAGAACTTGTCAATTATAGTCGTTGATAATAATTCTAAGGATGATTCTTTTGAAATATTAAAAGAATATGAAGATGATAGGATTATAGTTATGGAGAGCGGCTTTAATGGGGGATTTGCATTTGGAAATAATTTTGGCATAAGGAAAGCACTAGAAAATGACTCGGATTATGTTCTTTTATTGAATAATGATACGGTTGTAGATAGTGACTTTTTAATGCCTTTATTGCAAGTGGCTGAAAATGATAAACATGTTGGGATTGTTACATCAAGAATAATGTTTTATCCGGACACTGATAGAATATGGTATGCCGGTGGAAAAGTGGACTGGAACAATCTTCGGGCAAATCATTGTGGATTAGGAGAAAAGATTTCTGAAAAATTTTCGCAAAAGAGCACTGTTGATTTTGCTTCCGGATGCTGTATGTTGATTCCTAAAAATACAATAAAAGAAGTCGGCTTACTTCCAGAAGAGTATTTTATGTATTATGAAGATATGGATTACTGCATAATGGTGGCGGATAAAGGTCTTAAAATCGAATATGTTCCAGAATCTGTTATATACCATTGTGTTAGCAGTTCTAGCGGAGGAGATGGGTCACCATTTACGGTTGAATGGCAAGCACGTGCGAGAAGAATATTTTGGAAAAAGTATGCGCAAAGATTTTCAATAATAAAAAAAATTTACATACCAATTAAATGCGATTGCAGAACGGTTGTAAAATGCTTGATAGGAAAAAATAAAATTGGTAAAGTTCGAGCATTTGTTAGATCTTACAGGAGCAATTAAACATGAACAGTAGAGCTAAGGAGAAATAAGAACATGACAGAAAGTGATCAGAGCAAAAATTTGATGAAGCTAAATGCGTACTATAATGATACGCGATATGGGAACAAAAAGCTAATGTGGCTTGTTGAAAAACGAGAAAAAGTAGATGAAACAAGGGCACTGTTAAGAAACATTGCAAATGTTGGTAAACAAGGCATTAAAAAAACTGCCTTTCAGGTTAAATGCTATTTAAATCCTAAATTGATAAATGACAAGAAGATAAAATATCAATTTGATCATTCTGATGAATTGAATTATAAAGTAAAAGGTGATTACAGGGAACATGAAATTGCAGTTTATACATCTATTTTTGGAAATTATGATCACTTAATTGAGCCGCTATATGAAAGCAAGTATTGTGATTACTTTGCAATAACAGACCAGGAAGTATCAAATTCAAGCGTATGGAAAAAACTTGATTGCTCTGGAATTGATGGCTTTGACAAACTTGATGATTATCATAAAGCCAAATTTTGCAAAATGTTTCCACATATTCTCTTCCCAAAGTATAAGTATTCAATTTGGGTCGATGGAAATGTTCAAATCGTTGCAGATATGATGCCGCTTATTGATAGAATGAATAATGCAGCAATGGCAACGTTTGAAAATCCGAGACATAATTGTATTTACACAGAGGCAAGGTACAATATATGCCAGAATAATGCAAGAGTTGGTGAACTGGAAAATCAAATTCAAATTTATAAACAAGATGGTTTTCCAGTACAATTTGGAATGCGAGAATTTTCGATCATTGCTCGTAAAAACCAGGATGTTGAGATGCAGCATTTGATGGAATTATGGTGGGAGCAAGTAAGTAAATACACGATGAGAGACCAAATTAGTTTTCCATACGTCTTGTGGAAGAATGGTCATTCGATAGACTATATAAAATCTCTCGGACTGAACTGGAGATGGAATCCTAGATTTATATTATATCCACACGATTGGCATATAACATTTGATAAATAGCATTTATCTGGAGGATAGAATACGTGGTGATAATTGAGGGAGTAGCCGTTAGCTTATATGTTTTCTGCTTTTTATTAGGCTGGAAAAGAAACAGATTTATATTAAATCCTCTATCAATTTTTTCTGCTATTTGGATGGTTGTGGTACTATGCGCATTTACGCATGGAAAGTTGAATAGACCACAAGATGATACTGTTGTGATTCTAATAGTAGGAACTTTGGCGTTTAGTATTGGAAGTATACTCGCCCAAAATACAAAAAGAAGAGTATATATATTCAAAAATTTAAAGACTACAAATGATGGAACTAAATATTGCTTGAGATATAATATTATATATATATTATCAGTGATTTGTATATTTGCGTATCTGTACAATCTGTTTGCACTTATAAAGTTGGTTGGTTCCGGAAATCTGGGATTGATAAAATTGTATTTGCAATCAAATGAAAATGGTAGGTCATCGTGGTTGAATGCGTTTTATTATTTGCTCGTTGATCCACTTACAGTTGCGATTCCAATTTGCGCAATATCAGATTTCATCTTTGGAGAGAAAGATAAAAAATTACTTATCCTTGCTGTTGTGTTAACTGTTGTAAAAACGATTGCTAATACAACAAGAAGTACTCTTGGTATCCTTATTGTTTACTTTGCTGTTGGCAGTATGATGTTTATTAAAATAAATGGATATGATGTAGGACTGAGAAAATTCATTAAAAAAAGGAAAAAACAAATACTCTTTGCCTGCATTGTAGCGGTTGTAGCATTTGTTTATATGACAATTGCAAGAGGGTCTGACGTATGGGATAATTTATGGACGGATTTTGCATTGCCAACAAGTTTGTTTGAATATTGGAAAAAAGTTGTAGACGATCAAAATGTTCACGGCTATGGGTTGGGATCATTGAATGGATTTGTGTACCCAGTGTTTTATTTTCTAAAGAATATATTTAAGATTCCTATTCCTGAATATGTTGAAGCAATTCATACAATAGCGAACGACACGGAATCCTTTGTGTGGGCGAGTAATACGGTCACGGCTAACGCATATGTGTCTATATATTGGTATTTTTATATGGATTTTCGTTATATTGGTATTCTTGCTGGAATGCTCTTGGTTGGCTATTTTTCTGAAAGGACTTATCGGGATACACTGTATTATAAAGGAGCGAAAAATTTTTCAATATACTGTTTCTTTTTACATATGGTGATATTTTCGATTGTTAGAATGCCTTTTACCATTGTATCTAGTGCTTTAGGGTTTTTATTTGTTGCATTTATACTATATAAAAAGAAAATTTAATGAGGTAAAATGAGAAAATTATTGAGATTCATTTGTGAGCCTATATTTAGGGAGAGAATGCAAATTAAGTATATTTTGAATCATGATAGAAGCGGGTTTTTAAATTACATTATGACAGAACATCTGCGGGGAAAATATAATTTAATATTGTCCAAAGATGCTGAAATTGAAGAAGATGTTTGGTTTCCCCATCCACATAATATTATCGTTGGGGGAGTAGTAAAGATAGGAAAAAAATGCGTATTATATCATGATGTGACACTTGGACAAAATCGCGGTGAGTATCCTATTGTAGGAAATGGAGTGATTATATATGCAGGAGCAAAAGTTATTGGAAATGTAACAATTGGAGATAATGCAATAATTGGAGCAAATGCTGTTGTCACAAAAAATGTGCCTGCAAATGCAATAGTTGCCGGAATTCCTGCAAGAGTTATAGGAATGAGAGAAGTATCTGATGAATTCTATTAAAAGTAATTTTATATATAGTTGTATTTATCAATTGGTAAATATTTGTGTTCCACTTGTGACTACGCCCTATATTTCACGTGTGTTGGGTGCAGACGGAGTAGGTGTGTATTCATATAATTATTCTGTTGCACAATTGTTTTCTATATTTATTTTGTTGGGATTGAATAATTATGGAAATCGAGAAGTGGCGTCAGTACGAGATGATAGGGAAAAATTATCGAAAACTTTTTGGAGCATATATTGCTTGCAACTGTTTTTAGGTATTGTAGTATCATCTTCGTATTTGTTATACTGCTTTAAGCTGGCAGAGGATATGATTCCTGCACTGCTTTTAGGTATGTATGTGATTTCAAGTTGTTTTGATGTAAACTGGCTGTACTTTGGAATTGAAAAATTTAAGTTTATTTCTATACGAAATGTTTTGATCAAACTAGTTAATGCTTTGGCATTGTTTGCATTTGTGAAATCGAGCAGGGATACCTTAAATTATTGCCTAATAATGGGAATTGGTTTTATTGTAACACAGTTTAGCCTCTGGCCATATATTTTGAAAAATATAAAGCCAGTTAAAATTGAAATGCAGGATATTGTTAGGCACATGAAGCCAAATTGCATTTTATTTATTACTGTAATTGCTGTAAATATATATAAGTACATGGATAAAGTGATGTTAGGAGCGATGGAATCGTATAAGGAGGTTGGCTTTTACGAATTATCTGAAAAAGTGATTTCAATTCCAACATCGTTAATAACCGCGCTGGGAACTGTTATGCTTCCTCGTGCATCGTATCTGGCTGCAAAAGGCGATGACAAAAATAATGCGCTTATAGGGAGAAGTGTCATTTTCGCAATGCTTTTCTCATCGTCTATAAGTTTTGGATTGATGGCAATATCAAAGGATTTCATTCCATTGTTCTACGGTGATGGTTATGATAGATGTGTTGCATTATTTATTGTATTATTGCCAAGTAGTATTTTTCTCGCATTTGCAAATGTAATAAGAACTCAGTATTTGCTACCACATAATATGGATAAATGTTATGTTTTTTCGGCAACAATTGGGGCTTTCGTTAATGTGGTAGTAAATACACTCCTTATTCCTAGATATGGAAGTGTTGGAGCTGGAATAGGTACGACGTTGGCTGAATTTTCTGTTTGTTTTTATCAAACATACTCAGTAAGAAAAAATATTAATGTAAAAAAACTAATTGAAAATGCGATTCCTTATGTGATTAGTGGAATGGTAATGTTTGGAATAGTTTTTTCAATGAAGCTAAAAATAAATGTTTATGCTGCGATTACTATTGAAATATTTGTAGGAGTCGTAACATACTTTTTTGCACTATTATTATTGTTAAAAGTAGCAAAGAGAAATCCAAAAGAAATGGTTTCTATGTTTTTTGAAAAAAGATAAATGAAGGAATAAAATAATGGATAACAAGTTTTCTATGGGGGGGGGGTACTTCCACACAAAAGTATCTCCCTAATTTAGATATATTGAAATTCGTATGTGCCATAATTGTTGTTTTTTATCATACCGCAAACCTTGAGGTGTATGGAAAAACATCGTTATCAAATTTGAGAGAGATAATATGGTTCGTGGGAAGATTTGTTTCACCAGTAGAATGCTTTTTTATAATCAGTGCTTTTTTTCTTTTTAGAAAATTGGTTTTATTAGAAAACGAGAAAGGTTCTGAAATTCTTAAAAAATATATTTTTCATCTGATGGTGTTATATATTATTTGGTCTATTCCGTATTATCATTATATAGTGAAAAATTTTTCTGGAAGGAGTCTGTTTCATAATCTGGCATCTCTTGTATATCAATATGCTGTGACGGGATACAGTCTTCAAACATGGTATATACCATCTCTTTTGTTCGGTATAATAGTTGTTCAGACACTCTCAGAACGAATAAAGAATAAAACACTTTTGTTTGGATTATTTGTTTTGAGTGCGGTTGTTCTTTTATGGGGGAAAGCGTATTATTATTTATTTCCACAAAGTGTGGTTATAGATGCCCTTATTAAGACTGGATTGATCTCACTGCTTCGATCTATTCCATTTATATTTATTGGGATGCATTTGGCACGTGCATACTTGGGAAACATGAGAAACAGGACGGGAGACTTTTTATATTGGGTTGTTTTAGGTGGGTTATCCTTAGTGGAAATATACTATTTGAAAATTAACAAATTGTCGTTGTCTTATGATTTTTACGTATGCATATGTCCAACGGTTTATTTTCTCGTAAGAAAATGTATTACGGGAAAACAAGTTACAGTTTGTGTGAAGAATCTTGGAAAAATGAGTACAATTATTTACTTTTCCCACATTGCTATAAGAGATTTGATTCTAAATATTGGGCAAAACGTAAGGAATGGAGTTGAATTTAATGGATTTGTATTATGGGGATTAACAGTCTTCTTTAGTGCGTTGCTAGCGCTGTTGATTATTAAAATGGGAGCAAAAATGAAACTTTTTAGATATTTATATTAATAATCTTGCGAAGTTCTATGTTATATGGAGAGGTTAAAATGAGCTATATCGAATTTTTTAAACATCCGAGCCATTTGTTTTTCTATCTTAAAAGATGGGGTTTGCTCGATAATTTGAGTGATGTTGCATATCTAAAATGGATGTATCGAGCGTACACGGGAGAAAAGTTGAATTTGAAAACGCCAAAAACTTTTAATGAAAAAATGCAATGGTTAAAACTTAATAATCGGAAACCAGAGTATACACTGATGGTTGATAAGTATGAGGGAAAGGAATATGTGAAAAAAGTGTGCGGGGGGGGGGGGTACGTATAATAAAAACATTAGGTGTATGGGATTCATTTGACGAAATTAACTTCGACTTATTGCCAGATAAATTTGTGCTTAAAACAACACATGATTCTGGGACGATTGTTATATGTGATAATAAGAGGATCCTCGACAAGGCAAGCGCGAAAAAACAATTGGAAGAATCGTTAAAAAGAAATTTCTATTTGTACAGTCGAGAATGGCCATATAAAAATGTGCGGCCAAGGATACTTGCTGAAGAATATATGGTAGATGAACATGGTGATGGACTAAAAGATTATAAGTTTTATTGCTTTAATGGCGTTCCGAAATACCTATACGTATCGCAAGGAATGAATGACCATAAAACGGCACGAGTTAGCTTTATAACAATGAATTGGGAAAAAGCTCCATTTGGAAGAGCTGATTATCCCGAATTTGAAGCACTTCCCTCCAAGCCAATAAAATTCGATAAAATGGTAAGCGTGGCAAAAAAATTATCTGAAGAGCAACCTTTTTTGAGAGTTGACTTATACGAAATTAGTGGAGAAGTTTATTTTTCTGAGTTGACACTATTTCCATGTGGAGGGCTTATGCCGTTTGTACCAAAAGAGTGGGACAGGAAACTGGGAGACATGATTGAACTAAGTTAAATGTTGAGCTTCGTTTATTTGAATGGTATACTATAATTACTTTTTTGAAGAATAGAGGTTCTATATCTTATGGCCAGAACAAAAGGAAGCAAGAATAAGCCCAAAACTGTGACTGCTGATTTCGCAACGCAGATTGCAGAAAAGCAGTCCGAAAAGGAAGCACTCACTGCTGAGATTGCATCCATCACCGCAAACATTGAAACTTTGAAGGCTGACCTGAAAGAGAAGAAGTCTACTCTGAAGAAGGCCGAAAAAGAAGTGGCCACTCTGGAAGCAAAGAAGGCAAAGGCAGATGCCAGGGCTGCAGAAGAAGCAAAGAAAGCAGAAGCGGAATCCGTTCTGAAAAAATTGCTTGCCGAGGGCATGAGTGCCGATGAAATCCTCGCTAAACTGAAATAACAGAAAACCCGTAATGAACGCTCGTTGTGGCTTGTTCATTACGGGTTTTAGGATTACAGGAATACGGATTCATCCGGCAGCATCAAATCGATAATATTCCGGCAGGTTGAGTTGCTTGATAAATGCATGGTGCTGGGCGTGATAGTGCCGTAGATCGTATCCCAGATGATGCAGTTCCAGCAACTTCACCAGCACTAGATTGAGGTGAATCCGCTTGGCCGCAGAAATCTGCGCCGCGTCCAACCCGCGCTTCGTCATTTGATAGACTTCATCACTGTCCAGCATCAGGTGGGATGTGAAAGCGTTATGCTCGTAAAGAAGGATGTGCTTGTCCTTAATGGTCAGAAACCTGTTCAGGGTATGCAAGTCCATAAGCAGCTGATGCTCAAGATAATGTCCGAGGGCATAGCCGCACACCATCTGCTTTGTCTGTTTGTCCAGCTGGCGATACTACCTCTGTTCGGACGCTCCCGGAGGATAAGTGGATCATCGCAGAAAACGCTCATGCGGCCATCGTGACAAGAGATGAATACTATCAGGCACAGAAAGCAATCCGTAACGTAACTCCAATTCAATATAAGGTGGGTGATGAATTTGCCTTAAAAGGAAAAATCTGCTGCGGAAACTGTAATCGGCAGCTTCGCCACGAAAGGCAATATGGGGAAATGGTTTTCTATTGCGGCTATAAACGGTCAGCCGGAAAGTTCTCTAAATGCTACGGCGGCTATTACAGAGAATATTCGGTGAACGCAAAAGTGGCTCGTGCGATAAAAACAGTATTCTATGCGCTGGATATGGTAAATCAGGGAATGCAGGAAAAGCAGTCTATCACGGTGCGCTGCGTGGACATTGAGGACTTGGAAAAGCAAGCAGAAGCCATTCGGGTAGAGCAAATCAAACTATATGAATCGTATGCGGACGGTGTGCTGCTGCGAGATGCGTACATAGAAAAGAAAAAGGCTCTTTCGGAAAAACTGGCTGCATTGCAGGATAGCATACGGACAGAAAAGGAAGAACAGGAGTGTGCCGATGAACTGGATGAAGAAATCCGCGCTCTGACAAAACAGGCCAGTGAGAAAACATACATCGGCGGGCTGACAAAAGAATGTGTGGATGCTTTTGTCAGCATGGTTTATCTGTATGACGACCAAACGATGAAAATAGAGTTCAACTGTGAGGATGTGATTCGGAGAGCGTTGGAAAAGTATGGCGCATAATTGGATGGAAGAAGTTGCATAAGAAAAAGAATACCCGTCTGGGTGAGAGGATTGATATAATCTTCTCGACCAGGCGAGTATTTCATTCCGCAGGAATGTGTCCTATTAGAGGCTGAGGGCTTCCACCCATGCAGACAAGTCGGCCTTGCTGGAATAGGAATTGAATACCTTACCATGCAGGAGCTTGGAACCAGGGCAGCTAGGAGCAAGCTTTTCATTGGTCTTGCCCATGTCGCTGCCGCCAGATGTGGCAAAGGGGATGATTGTTTTACCCTTCAAATCATAGCTTTCCAGAAATGTATTGATGATCGTCGGAGCAATATACCACCAGATAGGGAATCCGACAAAGATGGTGTCGTATTCGTCCATGTTATCACGCTTGGCAGCGATGGCAGGGCGAGAGGTAGGATCGCTCATTTCGATGGTGCTGCGGGATTTCTTGTCCATCCAGTTCAGATCGGCCTTGGTGTACGGAACTTCCGGCTGAATCTCAAAAATGTCTGCACCAATAGCATCGGCAAGATTTTCAGCAACCTTTGCGGTAACGCCGCTGGCGGAGAAGTAAGCAACAAGTCGTTTGCTCATGACAAATGCACTTCCTTTGATTGATTTTCATGGTTTAAGTATAGCACGTTGAATAGGGAGCATCAAGTAAGGCTGAGTGGACGAATGTGCTAATATTGAAAATGAAATAAGCACAAAAGAAAGTTTGCGTTGACTTTTGTGCTTATTTGGAATACAATATAAGCACGAAGGTGAGGTGACGCTTATGATGAACATGAACAATTTGGCTCAAACACATGAGATTTTAACACCGCAGCTTGCAACAAAAGTAGGTTTAACGAAATTTGAATTTTATAAATATGTAAAGGCCAATGAATACGAGCAAGTCGGACATGGCGTATACGCAGCAAAAGATACTTGGATTGACGAATTAGAAATGCTACACCGCCGCTGCCCGATGGGAGTGTTTTCTCATGATGAAGCGTTCTATTATTATGGGCTGACAGATCGGGAACCGCTTGTTCATACACTCACGATTTATAGTGGATATAATGTTCACCGCTTGAAAGAGGATGGCTATAAGGTTTATACAGTAAAAAAGGAACTTCTTGACGTTGGCAAGCAAATCGTAAAAAGCAATCAGGGAAATGAAATTCCTATGTACGATTTGGAACGGACAATTTGCGACTTGGTGCGGAGTAGAAGTTCTATAGAAGTACAGGATTTCAATGCAGTATTAAAAGCGTATGTCGGGAGAAAAGATAAGGACCTTAATAAACTGATGAAGTATGCAAAGCTATTTCGAGTGGATAAGATCATCCGAAATTATATGGAGGTACTACTGTAAATGGGATTTACACCTGAACAGATAAAAGGGCGTATCAAGAGCGTTGCAAAACAGAACAATGCAGACGCAAGGACACTCATGCGAATCTATATGATGGAGCGTTTTCTGGAAAGACTGGCACAATCAGAATATCGGGATAACTTCATTATCAAAGGCGGAATACTAGTTACGGCAATGATTGGTGTTGCGCACCGTTCCACGATGGACATAGACACCAGCATGAAGAATCTAAATCTGTCTGCGGAGGATGCCTTGCGAGTTGTCAATCAGGTCAAAGATATTGACCTTGACGATGGTGTTTCTTTTGAGGTTAAAGATGTTTCCAATATCATGGATGAAATGGAGTATCCGGGAATCCGCGTTACCATGAACGCCAATGTGGGAAGATTGATTACGCCTTTGAAAATTGACATTTCCACGGGCGACGTGATTACCCCACGAGCAATCGAGTTCAATTATGATCTCTTGCTGGAAGATCGTTCTATCAGTCTATGGTCGTATAATTTGGAAACTATATTAGCCGAGAAGTTGCAGACGGTTTTAGCGAGGGGCATCTTAAATACCCGAATGAGAGATTTTTACGATATACGGATGCTGCTTGATACATACGAAGATAAAGTCAATAAGGCTGTTTTGAAAGATGCTTTTGCAGCAACTTGTAAAAAGAGAGGAACAGATCATCTGCAGGAGCAGGCCGAGGAGATTATCAAAATTATTGAAGCAGATGAACAGCTTCAAGTGCTGTGGAGAGCATATCAGAAGAAATACTCGTATGCAGCAGAAATTGATTATGCCAGTGTGATAAGCGGCGTAAGAAAATTGATGGATTGGATTCGATAAGTAACTATTGAAAATAGAATAGCGAGTAAAGCCCTACAAGGCTCAAGTTGGTTCAGAACTGACTGAAAGCCTTGTAGGGCTTATTTTTTTTTTGCGATTTTTTCTAAAAAGTTTTTGCCCCTATCTTGACATCAGGGGGCTACGTCGGCCTGTCCATTGCTGTCCTGCTGAGCCAGCACCACCATGTCACGGCTGTGGACATCGTGCCGGAAAAGGTGGATCTCATCAACCAGAAAAAATCGCCCATTCAGGACGACTACATCGAAAAATACCTCACCGAGAAAGATCTCGACCTGACGGCTACGCTGGACGGGGAGACGGCCTATCGGGACGCTGACTTTGTGATCATCGCGGCCCCCACCAACTACGACAGCCGGAAGAATTTCTTCGATACCTCGGCGGTGGAGGCGGTCATTCGGCTGGTGATGAAGGTGAACCCCGAGGCTGTCATGGTCATCAAGTCCACCATCCCGGTGGGCTTCACGGCCAGTGTCCGTGAAAAGTATCAGTGCAGGAATATCATCTTCAGCCCGGAGTTCCTGCGGGAGTCCAAGGCACTATACGATAATCTCTACCCGAGCCGCATCATCGTAGGTACGGATATGCAGGATGAGCGCCTCGTGGAGGCGGCACACACCTTTGCCTATTTGTTACAGGAAGGTGCTGTCAAAGAGAATATCGACACCCTCTTCATGGGCTTCACCGAGGCCGAGGCGGTCAAGCTGTTCGCCAACACCTATCTGGCCCTCCGCGTTTCCTTCTTCAACGAACTGGACACCTACGCCGAGATGAAGGGGCTCGATACCCGGCATATCATCGAGGGCGTCTGCCTCGACCCCCGCATTGGCACACATTATAATAATCCCAGCTTTGGTTACGGCGGCTACTGCCTGCCTAAAGATACCAAGCAACTCCTCGCCAACTACGAGGATGTGCCGGAAAATCTCATCGAGGCCATCGTGGAGTCCAACCGCACCCGCAAAGATTTCATTGCAGACCGGGTGCTCCAGATGGCGGGCTACTACAGCTACGGGGAAGAGAACGAGTATAACGCGGCGGACGAGAAGCCCTGTGTCATCGGCGTCTACCGCCTGACCATGAAGGCCAACTCCGACAACTTCCGTCAGTCTTCCATTCAGGGCGTCATGAAGCGTATCAAGGCCAAGGGCGCGACAGTTATCATCTATGAGCCGACTTTGGAGAATGGCACTACCTTCTTCGGCAGCGAAGTGGTGAACGATCTGGACGTTTTCAAAAAGCGCAGCCAGGCCATCATCGCCAACCGCTACGACAGCTGTCTGGATGATGTACAGGACAAAGTCTACACCCGCGACCTGTTCCGTCGGGATTAAAGTGGATCGTTTTAAGCGCCGCAGGAGGGGAGACCGCCTGCGGAGTTTTGGCAGCCGGGCCGGACTACTGTCAAAATAGACACAATTCCCGAATATCACGGGAAAAGTTTGTTAATAAATTATCCATCTCCCGTCCTTGCAATACACACATATTTTGTTTATAATAGTGTCATAGGGGCTAAGACCCCGAGAGTGAGCGAAATTCGATTCCGAAGAACGAATTGAGAGGAGAATAATCACTATGGGTTTAGGTAAAAAGACGATCGACGATCAGAACTACTGCGGCAAGAAGGTCCTTGTCCGCTGTGATTTCAACGTCCCCATGAAGGACGGCGTCATCACCAACGAGAACCGCATCAATGCGGCTCTGCCCACCATCCAGAAGCTGGTCAATGACGGCGCGAAGGTCATTCTGTGCAGCCATCTGGGCAAGCCGAAGAACGGCCCCGAGGCAAAGTTCAGCCTCGCTCCCGTTGCTGTGGCTCTGAGCGCAAAGCTGGGCAAGACTGTTGTCTTTGCTGACGACGACAACGTCGTGGGCGAGAACGCAAAGGCTGCTGTCGCTGCCATGAACAATGGCGACGTCGTCCTGCTGCAGAACACCCGTTTCCGCAAGGAAGAGACCAAGAATCTGCCTGAGTTCTCTCAGGATCTGGCTTCTCTGGCAGACGCATATGTTGACGATGCCTTCGGCAGCTGCCACCGCGCACACTGCTCCACCGCAGGCGTCACCGACTATATCAAGGACACCGCTGTTGGCTACCTGATGGAGAAGGAGATCAAGTACCTCGGCAATGCCGTGAACGATCCTGTCCGTCCCTTCACCGCCATTCTGGGCGGCGCAAAGGTCGCTGACAAGCTGAATGTCATCTCCAACCTGCTGGAGAAGGTCGATACCCTCATCATCGGCGGCGGCATGGCCTACACCTTCATCAAGGCTCAGGGCTATGAGGTCGGCAAGAGCCTGTGCGATGACTCCAAGCTGGACTACTGCAAGGAGATGATGGCAAAGGCTCAGGAGAAGGGCGTCAAGCTGCTCCTGCCCGTCGATACCGCCTGCGTCGAGAACTTCCCCGACCCCATCGACGCTCCTGTCGAGACCACCGTCGTCCCTGTCACCGCTATCCCGGCTGACAAGGAAGGCTGCGACATCGGCCCCGAGACCATGAAGCTCTTCGCCGACGCTGTCAAGGCTTCCAAGACCGTCGTCTGGAACGGCCCCATGGGCGTCTTTGAGAACCCGACTCTGGCTGCCGGCACTCTGGCCGTGGCCAAGGCTATGGCTGAGAGCGACGCTACCACCGTCATTGGCGGCGGCGACAGCGCAGCAGCTGTCCAGCAGATGGGCCTGGGCGACAAGATGACCCACATCTCTACCGGCGGCGGCGCTTCTCTGGAGTATCTGGAGGGCAAGGAGCTGCCCGGCATCGCAGTCATCCAGAACGCATAATCACAGCATCATGAACGGTGCGGCGGCTGTTTCGCCGCCGCATCTTTTATTTATAAGGTAAATAAGGTAAGGAGAACGTATCATGGATAAGGCAAAGCGCAAGGCCATTATTGCTGGCAACTGGAAGATGAACAAGACCGCCTCCGAGGCTGCTGTTCTGGTGGACGAGCTCATCCCCGCCGTCAAGGACGCATCCTGCGAGGTCGTCATCTGCACTCCCTATACCGATCTGGTCACTGCTGTGGCAAAGACCAAGGGTACCAACATCCATGTCGGTGCCGAGAACGTCCATTTCGAGAAGTCCGGCGCATTCACCGGCGAGATCAGCGCGGATATGCTGGTGGATCTGGGCGTCGAGTACGTCATCGTCGGCCACTCCGAGCGCCGTCAGTATTTCGCAGAGACCGACCAGACCGTCAACAAGTGCGCTCTGGCCGCTCTGAACGCCGGCCTGAAGGTCATCATCTGCGTGGGCGAGAGCCTGCAGCAGCGTGAGGAGGGCGTTACCGAGGAGCTGGTCCGGATGCAGACCAAGATCGCCCTGCGCGATGTCACCGCCGAGCAGATGGCAAACGTCGTCATCGCCTACGAGCCCATCTGGGCCATCGGCACCGGCAAGACCGCTACTGCCGACCAGGCTGAGGAAGTCTGCGCTCAGATCCGCAAGGTCATCGGCGAGGTCTACGGCGAAGCCGTGGCCGAGGCTACCACCGTTCAGTACGGCGGCAGCATGAACGCCAAGAACTGCGAGGAGCTGCTGAGCAAGAAGGACGTGGACGGCGGCCTCATCGGCGGTGCTTCCCTGAAGGCTCCTGACTTTGCAGTCATCGTCAACGCTGCCACCAAGGGCTAAGCCCTGAGCGGTAAAAATCGTTCTCTCTGCGCCCGGCTGCGCCGCATTTCCGGCAGGGAGCCGGGCGCTGTTTGTTGAATTTTCAAAGGAGATCCTATTTTATGTCCAAGAAACCTGTTCTGCTCTGCATCATGGACGGCTTTGGCTGGACCCCCAACGAGACCTACGGCAACGCCGTGGTTGCAGCCAAGAAGCCTTTCCTTGATTCTCTGATGGCAAAATATCCTATGACCACCATCGACGCTTCCGGCATGGCTGTGGGCCTGCCCGACGGCCAGATGGGCAACTCTGAGGTGGGTCATACCAATATGGGTGCCGGCCGCATCGTCTACCAGCAGCTGACCCTCATCACCAAGTCCATCCGTGACGGTGAGATGCTCAAGAACCCCGTCCTCGTCAAGAACATGAAGGCTGCCATCGACGCCGGCAAGGCTATCCACCTGATGGGTCTGGTGGGTACCGGCGGTGTCCACAGCCACGCTGACCACTGGTTCGGTGTGCTGGAAATGGCAAAGCAGATGGGGGCAAAGGAAGTCTACCTCCACTGCATCACCGACGGCCGCGACACCGACCCCCACTCCGGCAAGGGCTTCCTTGCCGACCTGCAGGCCAAGCTGGATGAGCTGGGCATCGGCAAGATCGCCAGCGTCTCTGGCCGTTACTACGCTATGGACCGCGACAACAACTGGGACCGTGAGGAGAAGGCTTACGCTGCCTTCGTCTACGGCGAGGGCAACCACGCCGCCAACGCGCAGGAGGCCATCGAGGCATCCTACGCCGACGACAAGACCGACGAGTTCGTTCTGCCCTGCGTCACCTGCGAGGGTGGCCGTGTGCAGGACGGCGACACCGTTATCTTCATGAACTTCCGTCCCGACCGCGCCCGTCAGATGACCCGCATCTTCTGCGACGACGCCTTCACCGGCTTCGAGCGCCGCGGCGGCCGCAAGCAGGTCCACTACGTCTGCATGGCCGAGTATGACGCCACCATGCCCAACTGCGAGGTCGCTTATCCTCCCGTTGAGCTGAAGAACGTCCTGGGCCAGTACCTGTCTGAGAACGGCAAGACCCAGCTGCGCATCGCCGAGACCGAGAAGTACGCTCATGTCACCTTCTTCTTCAATGGCGGTGTTGAGGCTCCCTACGATGGCGAGGATCGCTGTGTCATCCCCAGCCCGAAGGTCGCTACCTACGACCTCAAGCCTGAGATGAGCGCCCCCGAGGTCGCTGACGAGTGCGTCAAGCGCATCGAGAGCGGCAAGTACGACGTGATCATCCTGAACTTCGCAAACTGCGATATGGTCGGCCACACAGGCGTCTTTGAAGCCGCTGTCAAGGCCGTTGAGGCTGTGGACGCTGCTGTCGAGAAGGTCGTGACCGCTGTGCTGAACGCTGGCGGCTGCGCTTTCCTGACCGCTGACCACGGCAACGCCGAGAAGATGAAGAACCCCGACGGCACTCCTTTCACCGCCCACACCACTAACGTCGTGCCTTTCGTGGCCATCGGCTGCGGCGATGTGAAGCTGCGCGAGGGCGGCTGCCTGGCCGACATCGCACCCACCATGCTGCCCTATATCGGCCTGCCCGTCCCGGCAGAGATGACCGGCAAGAGCATCATCGCCGAGTAAACCTTTTTTGAAATAACGCAAGCGCCCCGCAGCTCGTAACAGAGCTGCGGGGCGTTTTTTGTGCTATTTGGCTTTTCAGCGCTCGACCCAGATGGACATCTTCGCACTGGTAGTGATGTCGCCGAGAAGGATGGTGTCCATCTTGATGTTGCAGGTCACGGCCAGCGCTTTGTTGGAATCGCTGCCGGTGAGCACCGAGGCGGGTAGGTTCTTGAGGGTCAGCACGGCGGTGCCGTCGGACAGGTCACCGCTCAGAGTGCCGTCATAGTTCACCTCGCCGATGGCGATGCCGGTGAGACGGCCGGTCATGTTCATGGAAGAGAGCTGCTTGACCGGAAGCTCGAGAGTGAAGGTGCCGTTGGGCTGGCGGGTGAGGGTAGCTTCGCGGGTGGTGTCCACGGCACTGTCGGCCATCGACTCCTTGTCCCCGGACTCCCGCCAGAACCGGACGCCCACCGTCATCTTGACGGCGGCGGCACTGGCACTGACCGCCAGCGTCAGGAGCAGCAGCAGCGAGACGAGGACCGCCCCGGTGCGTCTGCCCATATGCTTCAAAGAAATCGTCATATTCAAGAATCGACCTTTCCAGCCGCAGAGGCGGCTCTGTGCGTTCCAAAACGGAACGCGAAGGAATTTGTCACCGCAAAAATAACATATTCAGAAGAAAAAGTCAATCTGGCTTGTGAGGCTTTCACAAAAATGTTTCACATAAGACACATCTTATGGAAGAAAAAACGCAGACTTTGCCGAAGACACAAAAAAGCCGCCTCCCGGCGGACGGGAAGCGGCAGAAGTCAGGAAAACTTAGACCTCAAAGTTGGGGTCGTCCTTCAGCACGTGGATGCTGGTCATGAAGGGGCTCTGCTCGGGGTCCTGGAACGGAGCCTCCTTGACGTACTTGTTCAGGGCGACAGCAGTGCGGGTGGGGTCGGCGATGGTGCCGGCGCCGCCGATGCAGCCGCCGGGGCAGCCCATGCCTTCCAGCAGGTAGCCGTTGTACTTGCCGGCCTTGGCCAGCATCAGCAGCTTCTTGCACTCGGCGAGGCCCTGTGCGGACGCGATCTTGACGTCCATATCGGGATGCCACTCCTTGACCTTGTCGGCGACAGCCTTGGCGACGCCGCCGGACTGTGCGAAGCCGCGGCCTGCGCCGGAAGCGTGGACCAGATCGATCTCATCGGGGTCGACTTCGAGGTTGGCCACGTCGATGTCCTTGGCCTCGATGATGCCGGCCAGTTCCTCGAAGGTCAGCACGAAGTCCACATCAGAGCGGACGGTGCGGCGGGAAGCTTCCAGCTTCTTGGCGGCGCAGGGTCCGATGAAGCACATACGGGCCTCGGGGTCGGCCTGCTTCATCATGCGGGCGGTGAAGACCATGGGAGTCATGGTCATGGAGATGTTCTTTGCAAGATCCGGGAAGGCGGTCTTTGCCATCATGCTCCATGCCGGGCAGCAGGAAGTAGCCATGAAGTTCAGCTTGTTGGGGACCTCCTCCAGGAAGTCGTGGGCCTCATCCACGGTACACAGGTCGGCACCGATGGCGACCTCTACGACGTCGTAGAAGCCCAGAGCCTTCAGCGCAGCCTTGAGCTTGCCGGTGGAGGCCAGACCCGGGAACTGGTTGATGAAGGCGGGAGCGACGAGGGCGTAGATGCGGTCACCGCGGTTGAAGCCCTGAATGAGCTGGTAGATCTGGCCCTTGTCGGCGATGGCACCGAAGGGGCAGTTGACCAGACACTGGCCGCAGGACACGCACTTGCTGTAGTCGATCTCGGCGCGGCCCAGCTCATCGGAGTGGATGGCACCCATGCCGCAGGCAGCGGCGCAGGGACGCTCGGTCTTGACGATGGCGTTGTAGGGGCAGACGCCGACGCAGCGGCCGCACTTGATGCACTTTTCCTGGTCGATGGTGGAACGGCCGCTCTCCCAGGTGATGGCCTTCTTGGGGCAGACTTCCATACAGGGGTGTGCGAGGCAGCCCTGGCACAGGTCGGAGACCTTGACCAGCTTCTCGGGGCAGCGGTTGCAGGCAAACTTGATGACGTTCACCAGCGGGGGGTCATAATACTTATCGGCGATGGAAGCGTCCTCCAGACCGGAGACGACGCTGTTGTGCTCGTCCATGCGGCGGGTGGGCAGGCCCATGGCCAGACGAACGCGCTCCTCGACGATGGCGCGCTCAAGGAAGATGTCCTTGCGGAGCTTGCCTTCCTCACCGGGGATGATGGTGTAAGGGATCTTGCGCATCAGGTGGTTGGCCTGCTCGCCCTTGACGTTGGCGTAGGCCATCCGTGCCACCTCGGTAAAGACCTGGCGGCGGATCTGGATGACCGTCGTGTTGATTCCTCTGAAACTCATTCCAATCTCTCCTTGCTTTGAAACAACAGAACAAAAAACCGCTCCGACGCGGCTTTTCTCCGGGGCATTTGGTACTGGGCTGCTGCAAACAGCCGGATGCCCCGAATGATCCACTTTTATTGTAGCATAAACCCTTCGGGAAGAAAAGGGAAAAGCTTAAAATTTGTTATGAAATTCACAACTGGTACATCTTGCACAAATGCGAACAAATGGATTTGTACAAAACGGCAAAGAACCGGCGAAGACTTACACCATTTCGGCCCGGACACGCTCGCCGTCGTAGCTGCCCAGCCGGACATGGACGATCTCGCCGCTCTTATGGCCCGGGGCCGAGACCACGACGGGAACATACAGCCGGGTGTAGCCGGTGAAGAGGGTGCCGGAGAGGGGAGTCTCCAGCAGAACGTCGTCTTCGCTGCCCTCGCAGCCGGCCAGCACCTCGCGGCGGATGTCCTCGGCGATGGCGTTCATCTCCCGGCTGCGGGCCTGTTTTTCGCGCTCATGGACCTGGTCGGGGAAGTCGTAGGCGGGGGTGCCGCTGCGGCGGGAATAGGGGAAGACGTGGACTTTCAGGAAGCCGATCTTCTTCAGGAACGCGCAGCTCTCCCGGAAATCTTCCTCCGTCTCGCCGGGGAAGCCGCAGATGCAGTCGGTGGTGAAGCTGACCGGGCGGTCACCGTAGGCGGCGCGGAGCTGGCGGACCACCTCGGCGTACTGCTCGGCGGTATAGACGCGGCGCATCCGGCGCAGGGTGGCGCTGCAACCGCTCTGCAGGCTCAGGTGGTACTGGGGGCAGAGCTTGTCCACTGCCGCCAGCCGGGTGATGTATTCGGGAGTCAGCATATCGGGGTCAAGGCTGCCCAGCCGGATACGCTCGATGCCCTCCACCTGGGCACACTTCTCCACCAGCTCCACAAGGTTGGTGCCGGTGTCGAGGCCGTAGCTGGGCAGGGAGATGGCGCTGAGCACCACTTCCCGGTAGCCGGAAGCGGCCAGCTGGCGCAGCTCGGCGAGGATGCTCTCTTCCGAGCGGCTGCGCACCGGGCCGCGGGCGCGGGGGATGACGCAGTAGGCGCACTGACGGTTGCAGCCGTCCTCTACTTTAATAAAGGCGCGGGTGTGGGTCTCGAACCGCTCCACCGGCAGTTCCTCGAACCGCTCGCCCTTCGCGTGGGGGGCGATGGCGACGATGCGCTCGTGGCCGTCCAGCAGCTTGAGCACATTATCGAGGATGGCTTTCCGGTCGCCGTTGCCACAGACCAGGTCGGCCTCCATGAACTGGGCCGCTTCCTCGGGGAAAGCCTGTGGGTAGCAGCCGGTGAGGACGGTGACGGCGCCGGGGTTCTCGCGCTTGGCCCGGCGGAGCCACTTGCGGCTCTTCTGGTCGCCGAAGTTGGTGACGGTGCAGCTGTTCACCACAAAGACGTCGGCCTCTTCGCCCTCCGGCACGATGGTGAAACCGGCGGAGCGGAACATCTGTTCCAGCGCACCGGTCTCATTTAAGTTGACCTTGCAGCCAAGGGTATAAAAACAAACTCGCATGGGGTGTCCTTTCCAAAACCTCTCCGATTTGGCTCCCCTGTCGGGAAAGCTGGCTGCGAAGCAGACGGAGAGGTTATTACCTTATAATAAACCATCCTATTATAGCAGATTTTTCCCGGGGAGAAAAGAGCATTCCGGCCTCTTTTTTTGCATAGAATGCAATCAGACAGACATTGCGGGGAGGGACAAGGGATGGAACGAAAGAATTTTGCGGTGCTCTGCGCAGCCGTGCTCTGTTTCTGGCTGTTTGCACTGGCCCTTGGGACGGCGGAGGGCGTGGGCCTGCGGGCTGTCATGCACCCGGAAGAGCGGGCCGTCAGCGCCGACGTCGAGGAAGCGGCAGAAGGAATTCTGCTGCCGACTGCAGCTGCCGCGCCTCAGCTCGACCTCAACTGCCGCGCTGCCATCCTCATCGAGCAGGGGAGCGGACGGGTCCTCTACGAGAAGAACGCCGACGAGAGGGTCCCCATCGCCTCCATCACCAAGGTGATGACCCTGCTGCTCGCCTTCGAGGCTGTCCACGACGGGCGGCTGACCATGGAGACGCCGGTTCCGGTGAGTGAGCACGCCTACCACATGGGCGGCAGTCAGATCTGGCTGGAGCCGGGGGAGCACTTTACATTGGACGAGATGATAAAGGCGATCTGCGTTTCCTCTGCCAACGACGCGGCAGTGGCCGTGGCTGAGCTGGTGGGCGGCAGTGAGCCGGCCTTCGTGGAGCAGATGAACGCCCGGGCCGCCTCGCTGGGGATGGAGCAGACGTCTTTCCGCAACGCCTGCGGGCTGGACGCCGAAGGCCATCTCTCCACGGCCCGGGATGTGGCCGCCATGAGCCGCACCATCCTGAACACCTGCCCCGAGGTGCTGCACTACACCGGCATCTGGACGGATACTCTCCGGGGCGGGGCGACCCAGCTGATCAATACGAATAAGCTCCTCCGCCGGTATGAGGGGATCACCGGCCTCAAGACCGGCACCACCGGCGGCGCGGGCATCTGCATCTCGGCCAGCGCCACCCGGAACGGCCTTTCCCTCATCGCGGTCATCTTGGGCGCACCGTCCAGCGCCGACCGCTTCGACGCCGCCACGACTCTGCTGGACTACGGCTTCGGGGCCTATGAGGCCGCGCCGCTGCCAAAACTCGAGGCACAGCCGCTCCAGATCACGGTCAAAGGCAGCGCGGCGGGCAGCGTCCCGCTGGATTACTCGGCCCTGCCGGAGACGGTGCTGGTGGAGAAGGGGAGCGGGGCATCCCTGCATACCGAGCTGACTCTGCCCGAGGAGCTGGAAGCCCCGGTGGAGCGGGGCCAGACGCTGGGCAAAGCCGCGGTCTATCAGGGCGAAGCACTTCTGGAAGAGCACGAAGTGCGTGCTGCCGCCGATGCGCCGAGGATGACTGTCCGGGATGCCATCGGCCTGCTGTGGCAGAGCCTCACCGGCGCGGCATGACCGAAAACTGCGCACTACCGGTCAAAAACGGTCAGCGAGGGCAAAGAATGGCTTGGACGTTTGTATAAAAGATGTAAGAGCATACAAAACAACACTATTAAAATTGTATGAAAAGCGAGGATTTTGGCCTTGACTTTGCCCGGCGGGAACGGTACACTTATACCAAGAAAAACCCTCGCCGGGCAAAGAGCCCGTAAAATGTTTTGGAGGTTTTGATAGAATGAGTCTCGCTCTGAATACAAAGCACCTCTCCAGTTTCATCAACGAAGAGGAATACAAGGCCATCTACCCCCAGGTAGAGGCCGCACACAAGACGCTGGAAGCCAAGAACGGCCCCGGCAGCGACTTCCTGGGCTGGATGTATCTGCCCCGTGATTATGATAAGGAAGAGTTCGAGCGCATCAAGGCAGCTGCTGCCAAGATCCGTGAGGATTCCGACGTTCTGGTGGTCGCCGGCATCGGCGGCAGCTATCTGGGCGCACGCGCCGTCATCGAGGCCGTCAAGGGTATGTACCACAACGAGCTGGACAACGGCCTGAAGATCTACTTCTGCGGCAACAGCATCAGCCCCACCTATCTGAATGACATCATCGCGCTGTGCAAGGGCAAGCGCTTCTCCATCAACGTCATCTCCAAGTCCGGCACCACCACCGAGACCTCTCTGGCCTTCCGTGTGCTGCGCAAGCTGCTGGAAGACGAGATGGGCGTGGAAGAAGCCAACAAGCGCATCTACGCCACCACCGACCGTGCCAAGGGTACCCTCAAGCAGCTGGCTGACGCCCAGGGCTGGCCCACCTTCGTCGTCCCCGACGATGTCGGCGGCCGCTACTCCGTGCTTTCCGCTGTGGGCCTGCTGCCCATCGCTGCTGCCGGCATCAGCATCGACGACGTCATGAAGGGCGCAGCCGACGCTATGGAGCGCTTCTCCGTGCTCAGCCCCGACAACGACGCCTACAAGTATGCGGCCATCCGCAACATCCTGTACCGCAAGGGCAAGAGCATCGAGATCCTCGAGTGCTATGAGCCGAACTTCACCCTCATGAACGAGTGGTACAAGCAGCTGTTCGGTGAGAGCGAGGGCAAGGACAACAAGGGTCTGTTCCCCGCAAGCTGCATCTTCTCCACCGACCTGCACTCCATGGGTCAGTTCATCCAGGAAGGCTCCCGCACCATGTTCGAGACCATCGTGGATGTCAAGAAGCCCGCACAGGACCTCTTCATCGACAAGCTGGAGGGCAACTTCGACGGCCTGAACTTCCTGGCTGACCAGAACATGAGTGTGGTCAACCGCAAGGCCATGGAAGGCACCATCCTCGCCCACACCGACGGCGGCGTGCCGGAGGTGGTCATCGAGGTGGACGACCTGTCCGCTTATAATGTGGGCTACCTCATCTACTTCTTCTGGCGTGCCTGTGCCTGCAGCGGCTACCTGCTGAGCGTCAACCCGTTCAACCAGCCGGGCGTCGAGAGCTATAAGAAGAACATGTTCGCTCTGCTGGGCAAGCCGGGTTATGAGAACCTGACCGCCGAGTTGGAAGCAAAGCTGAAGTAAGAGCAAGCGGAACAAAAAACGATCTCCCGCCGTGAGGCGTGGAAAATACAGGAGGACAGAACTATGATTAAACTGATTGTTGGCACCAAAGGCTCCGGTAAGACCAAGGCTATGATCGACATGATCAACGATTCGGTCAAGACCTCCAAGGGCAACGTCGTTGTCGTCGAGAAGGGCATGAAGCTGACCTATGAGGTCCCCAACGCCGCCCGTCTCATCGACCTGGACGAGTACAAGATCGCCGGCGGCGAGATGCTGTACGGCTTCGTGGCCGGCCTGCTGGCAAGCAATTATGACATCACTGACCTGTACATCGACGGCATCCTGAAGGTGCTGGATCACGACATCAACCGTCTGGGCGTCGTTCTGGACGAGATCGCTGCTGCCGCCGGCGACTCCATCAAGGTCACCGTCACTGTCAGCGCTGATGAAGCTGCTCTGCCCCACGATGTGAAGAAGTACCTGTAAAATAACTCTGAAATTTCTGATTTGAAGCATCCCAGACAGGCAGGAAACCGGAGAATTTGAAATTTTTTCGGTTTTCTGCCTGTTTTGGTGTTGACAAAGGGCTGTGTTGGCGCTATACTAACAAAGCAGCCTTTTATGAGGTGTACTATGCAATTTGACCTGAGAAAGTTTATCGTATCCGGCACGAAACCTTACGCCGCAGAGTTTCAGTGTGATTTGTCTGCAAAGGATTTTGCCGGTGCAAGGATCGAGCAGCCTGTGACGGCCCGCTTTGAGGCGGTGCCGGATGGCGAGGAGATCCGGATGACGCTGCGGGCAAACGCATTGGTGCACGGAGAGTGCGCCCGCTGCCTCGACCCCGTCGAACGGGAAGAGACGGTGCAAGCAGAGTGGACGGTCAGGGAGCGCGATCTGGACGACCCGGATTTCGACCTGCCCCTCAACGAAAAAGGACATTTGGATGTGGACGAATGGCTCTGTCAGGAATTCATGTTCCAGATACCGACGGTGCTGCTTTGCAGCGCTGACTGCCCGGGCTTGTGTCCCCGGTGCGGGAAGAAGATGGCCGAATGTACCTGCCCTCCGGCAGAAGCTGAGGCCGAACCCGCAGACGCAAGGCTAGCGATACTCAAATCACTGCTGAACTGAGAAACCCATCAAGGAGGTGCAAAAATATGGCAGTACCTAAGAGACATCTTTCCAAGGCCCGCCGCGACAAGCGTCGCAGCAATGTTTGGAAGCTGGAGGCCCCCGCACTGGTCAAGTGCAGCAACTGCGGCTCTCTGAAGCTCCCCCACCAGGCATGTGGCAACTGCGGTTACTACAAGGGCGAGGAAGTCATCAAGAAGGGCTAATTTGCGCAGAATTGGTGGCACATTGGTGTTATGTACAGAAGGGGAGGGCGCAATGCCTTCCCCTTCTTGCTTTGTCTTGAAAACGAAATTGTGAGGTGAAAGCATGGCCATCAGGATCGACCGCGTGGACGCGGGCAGCGAGGCGGAAGCCCTCGGCCTCGCTGGCGGCGACGAGCTGCTGAGCGTGGACGGCAACGAGCTGAACGACACGCTGGACTATGATTTTTATACCGACAGCAAGAGCTTCCACCTCAAAGCAAAGGTGGCGGACGGCATCCGGGAGTGGGACGTCCGGCGGGAAGAGCGCGGCCCCTTCGGCTGCGACTTCTCCACCTATCTGGGCGACCAGAAGCACTCCTGCTCCAACCACTGCATGTTCTGCTTCATCGACCAGCTGCCCCCGGGAATGCGTGAGAGCCTCTATTTCAAGGACGACGACGAGCGCCTGTCCTTTTTGTTCGGCAACTATATCACCATGACCAACATGCAGGACCACGAGATCGACCGCATCATCAAGATGCATATCTCGCCCATCAACATCTCGGTCCACACCACCAATCCCCAGCTCCGCGTGCGGATGCTGGCGAATAAACGGGGCGGCGAGGTGCTGAAGTACCTGCCCCGTCTGGTGGAGGGCGGCATCGCCGTCAACTGCCAGCTGGTGCTCTGCCGGGGCATCAACGACGGCGACGAGCTGCGCCGCACCCTCACCGACCTGCTGGAGCTGACCCCGATGGTGCAGAGCGTGGCGGCAGTCCCCTGCGGTGTGACGGATTACCGCCAGAACCTCTTCAAGCAGACGCCCTACGACGCTGAGACCAGCGCCGCCGTCATCGACATCATGGAAGAGTTCGGCGACGAGTGCAAGCGCCGCCACGGCAAGCGCATCATCTACCCCAGCGATGAGTGGTACCTCAAGGCCGGCCGCCCCATCCCGGAGCCGGAGTTCTATGAGGACTACGACCAGCTGGAAAACGGCGTGGGCATGATGAGCCTCTTCCGGGAGGAATTTCTGGCCGAGCTGGAAAAGCCCCACCGCATCTACGGCACCAAAAAGATGGATGTCGTCACCGGCACCATGGCCGCGCCCCTCATCACCGAGATGATGGACGAGCTCCACCGCCAGTACCCCATGATAGAAGTAAAAGTGCATCCCATCAAAAACAACTTCTTCGGCGGCAACGTCGGCGTGGCGGGCCTCGTCACGGCGACCGACATCATCGCTCAGTGCGAGGGCCGGCTGTCCAGCGGCACGCTGGGCGTGCCTGCCGTGATGCTGCGGGAGGAGAAGGACACCTTCCTCGATGATATGACCATCGAGCAGCTGGGCCAGCGGCTCGGCGTGAAGGTGGAAGTCCTGCCCACCAGCGGCGGCGACGAGGCCAAGGCCCTGCTGCGCAGCGGCCTGCATATCGCCCGCCGGAGAAGACCGTAATTTTACCCCTTTTGTGAAAGGAGGAACCCCCTATGAGCAAACCAATCGTTGCTGTGGTGGGCCGCCCCAACGTGGGCAAGTCCACCCTGTTCAATAAGCTCTGCGGCCAGCGTCTGGCCATCGTGGAGGATACCCCGGGCATCACCCGCGACCGCATCTTCGCCAACTGCGAGTGGAGCGGCCACGAGTTCCTGCTGGTGGATACCGGCGGCATTGAGCCCAAGGCCACCGAGGGCATTCTGGCCCACATGCGCGAGCAGGCCCAGATCGCCATCGACACCGCCGACTGCATCATCATGGTGGTGGACGTGCGCAACGGCCTGACCGCCGCCGACGAGGACGTGGCCCATATGCTGCGCCGCAGCCACAAGCCCATCATCCTCGCTGTCAACAAATGCGACAATGTGGGCGAGACCCCCATGGAGCTCTACGAGTTCTATAACCTCGGCTTCGACGAGGTCATGCCCATCTCGTCCGTCCACGGCCACGGCACCGGCGACCTGCTGGACGCCGTCTGCGCCCACCTCGATTTCAGCGAGACCGTCGTGGAGGAAGACCGCATCCCCGTCGCCATCATCGGCCGCCCCAACGTGGGCAAGTCCAGCCTGACCAACCGCATCCTCGGTGAGAACCGCATGATCGTGGCCAACGAGGCCGGCACCACCCGCGACGCCATCGACACCCCCGTGGACAACGCTTACGGCAAGTTCATCTTTACCGATACCGCCGGTCTGCGCAAGCGCAGCAACATCACCGACGGCCTCGAGCGCTACATGGTCGTCCGCGCACTGGCTGCTGTCGAGCGCAGCCGCGTGGCACTCATCCTCGTGGACGCCACCGTCGGCTTCACCGAGCAGGACAGCAAGGTGGCAGGCTACGCCCACGACCAGGGCAAAGCCTGCATCATCGTCGTCAACAAGTGGGACGCCGTGGAGGGCAAGGAGACCAACACCATGGAACTGCAGCGCCGGGGCTATGCCGAGTGCTTCAGCTTCATGGGCTATGCTCCCATCATCTTCATCTCGGCCCAGACCGGCTACAACGTCAACAAGCTGATGCAGCTCATCCGCGACGTGGACAGCCAGAACGGTGCCCGCGTACCCACCGGTGTGCTGAATGAGATGCTGGCCCGTGCCACCGCTCGGATGCAGCCGCCCAGCGACAAGGGCCGCCGCCTGAAGATCTTCTACCTGACCCAGGCTTCCACCCGTCCGCCGACGTTCGTGGCTTTCGTCAACGCAAAGCACCTGTTCCACTTCAGCTATCAGCGGTATATCATCAACCAGATCCGCGAGAACTTCGGTCTGGAGCACACTCCCATCCGCCTTGTCGTGCGTGAGCGCGGCTCCGGCGAAGTGGGCGCGAAGGACGTATAAGGAAGGGAGACTGGTTCTATGACCGCATTTCTCATTGTGCTGGCGGTCGCTGCCGGAGCCTATCTGCTGGGCAGCGTGGACACCGGCATCCTCGTCAGCAAGTATCTGTACCATGACGACGTCCGAACCCACGGCTCGGGCGCTGCCGGTATGACCAACATGCTGCGCACCTTCGGCAAGAAGGCCGCTGCCCTCACGGCGGTGGGCGATGTGCTCAAGGGCGTCGTGGCCGTCTGCCTTGGCCGGTGGCTGTTCGGCCATCTGCCCGCCGATGCTGCCGTCTCGCCCTATCTGGGCGTCTACCTCGCCGCCATCCTCGCCGTGGTGGGCCACTCCAAGCCCATCTACTTCGGCTTCAAGGGCGGCAAGGGCGTGCTGGTGGCTGCCGGTGCCATTCTGGCAGTCCAGCCGGTGCTGCTGCCAGTGCTGGCACTCATCTTCCTCGTCTGCCTGGTCCCCACCGGCATGGTGTCGCTGGGCAGCATCACCATGGCCGCGGCTTACCCGGTCCTGACGCTGGTGTACAGCCTCATGCGCGGCCTGCCGACTCAGGACGTGGTGGTCTGCACCGTCGGCGCTGCCATCATGGGCGGCATGGTCATCTGGATGCACCGTTCCAACATCCAGCGCATCCGGGACGGCAAGGAGTACCGTTTCGGCCAGAAGCACAAGAGCAACTAAGCATAAAAAATGCCCCGCAGGACGCTCGTTGAGAGCTGCCTGCGGGGCATTTTACGTTGTCAGGCTCATTTCGGGTCTGCTTCCAGCAGCGTGTCGGTGTTGTCCTCGTACTTGGGGTCTTCGATGGCGACTTCAAGCTCCGTGTCGGTGTCGTCATGATGCAGATGCTTGCGCAGCCGGGCGGCGAATTCCTCTGACGGGATGCCGCTCTGGCTGGGGGAAAGGTCGGGTGCGGGGTGGCCGTCGGGCAGATGAGCGCCGAAGGCCGGCACGAAGAAGAACCTCCGCACGATGAAGATGAGGGCGATGGCGCTCACGCTCAGCAGGTTCTCCATGGCGGACTCGTGACCCACCACCATGTGGCGGGCGATGGCGTAGAGCAGCACTTCGAGGCTGGAACCGGGGCTGTGCTTGGCCAGCATCTTGATAAACTCGATGCCGATGACGATGTCCAGCGCCCGCTGTAAGAAGATGCTCACCTCGACGTCGTTGCCGTCGAACAGCAGGCCGGGCATCCACTGCAGCAGCGGCACCATCGACAGCAGCAGGCCGATGAGGACGAGGCCGGACAACAGGATCTCGAGCAGGGTGGCTGCGCTGATGATCTTGTTGCGCAATTCGGCGCGGCTGTGGCTTTCAACACGGGAATTGGACATGGGCAGGGACCTCTCTTTCAAATTTGACCGGAAATCTTTTACAACAGTTCGATTCTATTGTAACAAAAGCAAAAAACGAAGTCAATTTCTCCGGCTAAGAAAGTTAGTCAGCATGAAGAACTGGAATCGAAGGCAGACAAAAGGGGCCGTCCGCACCCGGAATGGAGTGCAGACGGCCCCTCTTTGTGCTGAAAAGGCGGCTTAGGCCTCAGCGATGGCTTCGATCTCGCAGAGCACGCCCTTGGGCAGGTCTTTCACGGCCACGCAGCTGCGGGCGGGCTTGGAGGTGAAATACTTGGCGTACACCTCGTTGAAAGCGGCAAAGTCGGCGATGTCGGCCAGGAAGCAGGTGGTCTTGACCACCTTGTCAAAGCCCACGCCGGCAGCTTCGAGGATAGCGCCCACATTGCGGCAGCTCTGGTCAGCCTGTGCGGCGATGCCCTCGGCGACTGCGCCGGTGGCGGGGTCTACCGGGATCTGGCCGGAGGTGAAGACGAGACCGCCCACGGTGTAGCCCTGAGAGTAGGGGCCGATGGCGCCGGGAGCTTTTTCGGTGCTGATGATGTTCATATCGATTACCTCACATATCATAAATAGGGGAGTCTCCCGCCAAAAGGGGAGCCGATGAAAAAAGTCTACCACCAACTGTCCCCGCCGTCAACGGGCAGCAGGGAACGGTCCCGGAATTTCCGGAAAAAGGGAATGTAAAATTATTTGGAAAAATCTGTGCAAATCATCTTGACAAGAAATAAACTTTTATGATAAAAATAGAGCATGAAAGTAACATTTTTGCAGGAAAAACGCGGGCGCAGCGCAGGCAGGAAAGCCAGCTTTGCGCAGGCGCGTTTCTTTTTTGCAGAAAAAGCGAATTTCTGAACCCTCGGAAGGGGCAGAAAGGATAAGATATGTCGATTTTGGTAGATGATTCAAATAAAACAGCCTGCCGTGCAGCGGAGGCTGGACTGCAGCAGAAAAAATGTGCTGCGCTGGTGCGTCCGGCGGGTACGGGCAAAGGCTGCATCGTGTGGGAGCTGCTGGACGCCCACCCCGAGATGCGCGTGCTCTGGGTGGTGTCCTGCGCTGCCCGTCTGGAACTGCGCCGCGCCCTGACAAAGCGGCTGGGCCGGACGCTGGGCGGCCGGGTGCGGCTGATGAGTTGCGAGCAGCTGGCCGTGCAGAATGCGCTGGGCTGGGTGGCGCTGGCTGAGTTCCGGCCCGGCCTGCTGGTGCTGGACGGCTGGAGGGAGATGAGCGCAAAGGACTGGACCGACTGCGTCCAGCCCCTGTTCCGCCTCTGCCCGGGGGCAAAGCTGCTGGCTCTGGGGGAGCCGGACGCCCCGGGCGACAGCTGCCGCGCTGCCGAGGAGATGCTGGCCGACGCCATCGTGGAGCCGCTGGCGCTGGGCGGGGCGATGGCCGAGGGTCTGCTGCCCATGCCGGCCTCCTATACGGCCCTGCTCTGGCCGCTGGAAGATGCGATGGCCCGCCTCCGTGCTGAGGTGAAGAACCTCCATCTGCCGGGCTGCCCTGACCCCAACGCCGAGAAATGTCAGGCTCTGAGCCTCGCCGTAGAGAAGCTTCCGCCGGTGGAACAGCTGCTGGCGCAGTGGCTCCCGGATGCTGCCGGGCGCTGCCTCGTCCTCTGCGAGGGTGATGCAGCGGCGGCGCAGACCGCAGAGCAGGCCGAGAAGCTGTTTGGTGCAGGAACACATATTTATAAGGATGCAGAAGGCTTTGCAGCCGATGAAGCGGCCACCCTCCGGCTGCTGGTCTGTGCCAACGGCCCGGCGGTGCAGGCTCCTCTGGCCGGGATCTCGGGCGTGGTGCTGGTGCGCCGCAGCGCTGGACCGGCCGCATACCGGCAGATGCTGGCACGCGCCCTTGCAGCCTGCGGCAGTGTGCCGGTGGCAGAGCTGAGCGCGGCCTTTGAGGCGCTGACCTGTGTGCAGCAGCTGCGGAAGGAGTGCAGCGCGGCGGGGGCAGAAGCCTTCCCGCTGGAAGAGCCCCTTTCTGCCTGCCGCCGGGCTTACCGGCAGCTCCGCCGCGCGCTGGACTCCGACTGGGAGCGCTATTATGCCGCCGCAAAGCAGATGACGGCAGAGGGAAAGACGCTGGACGTGCCTCGCTCCTACAGCTTCGGGGGCGTGGCCGTGGGCCGCTGGCTGGAAAACCAGCGCCTTGTCCGGGCCGGAAAGAAAAAGGGACGCCTCACCGCCGCGCAGGCTGCCCGGCTGGACAAAATCGGCATGAACTGGCAAAAGCGGCTTGAGCTGGCGTGGGAGAACGGCTGTGCTTCGGCCCGGCGGTACCGCGACAGCCACAGCGACCTGCTGGTGCCGGTCCATTATAAGGATAAGGACGGCTTTGCGCTGGGCGAGTGGATCGTCTATAACCGCCAGCGCTATCTGGGCGGGAACCTGCCGTCAGACCGCGTCGAGCGCCTCGAGGCACTGGGCATGGTGTGGGACACCGGCAGCATCCTCTGGGAGAAGAGCTATGCCGCCGCCGTCCAGTATTATCTGGAAAATCACACGCTGGAAATTCCCGTCAAGTATGTCACGCCGGACGGCATGGCGCTGGGCGTCTGGCTGGGCAGTCAGCGTGCTGCTTATAAAGAAGGCGTGCTGACCGACGCCCAAATCGAAAAGCTGGAAGCGCTGGGAGTGGACTGGACGAACCGGAACGACCGCAAGTGGCAGACCGCCTACGAGGCCGCCGTGAAGTACCACGCCGCCCACGGGAACCTCGACGTTCCCACCGAGTACATCGACGAAGACGGCATCCTGCTGGGCAAGTGGGTGTCCCGCCAGCGGTACGCATGGCAGAACCCCGAGCGCAGCAGCGCCCGGGTGACGCCGGAGCGGAAAGCTCTGCTGGACGAGCTGGGCATGAATTGGGAAAAGACCGACTCGTGGCAGCACCGCTACGAGCTGGCCGTGGAATACAAAAAGGAGCACGGCAGTCTGGCCGTTCCGGCCCAGTACCGGACGGAGGACGGCATCTGGCTGGGCAGCTGGCTGTCCCGTCAAAAGCAGATGCTGCGGGAGGGCAAAAAGCTTTCCGCCGGGCGCCGCGCGGCCCTGAAAGAGCTGTTTAAGGGCGAAAAAGGCCGACGCCTCAGCGCCCCGGTGCCGCCCGCGTGCAGCGTGCGGGAGCAGAACTGGCTGGATAACTACCAGAGCGCCAGGCTCTACGCCGAGAAGAAGGGGAGCCTCCTCGTGCCTGCCGGATATGTGGACGAGAACGGCTTCCGTCTGGGCGTCTGGATCTCGAACCTCCGGGCTGCCCGCAAGGCCCGGCCCGGCTCGTTTCAGGTGACGCCGGAGCATATCGCTCTGCTGGACGCCATCGGGATGCAGTGGGACGCCCGGGAGGCCAAGTGGGCCGGGGCGTTCCGCCGTGCCGAAGAGTACTGCGCCGCCCACGGCAATCTGCTGGTGCCGGTGAACTATAAGACCGAAGACGGCTTCTGCCTCGGCGACTGGGTCCGCCGGATGCGCGAAAACTACGCCTGTGCCGAGAAAAAGCTGACGTCAGAGCGCATCGCAAAGCTCGAAGCGCTGGGCATGGTCTGGGTCGTGCCGCAGGAGGGCTGAGATATTGCATTTTAGGGCGGAGTGTGATATACTTCACCTCGTCTGAATAGAAAACAGCAGGTGCCTGCCGTCGGGGCTTCGTCCCCGGCCGGGAGGGTAAAAGGGAAGCGGGTGCGAGTCCCGCGCGATCTCGTCACTGTGATAAGGGAGTCCGCTGCCTTGGCGCTCAGCGCCGGTCACTGGAGGCTTTGCCTCTGGGAAGGCGGCAGCGGGCGGTGAGCTTTCAGTCAGGAAACCTGCCCGCTGTTGGTACAGGAGCGTCCGGCTCCGGATCACGAGGAATTGGTCGTACCAAAAAGCCCGAAAGTTCAAAGGGTCTTTTTGCTGTGCCTTCCGCGCGGTGAAAAGGCTCTTTTTTCGTTTGAGCTGGCCCCCGTTTCGTACCCTTTCTATCGGAAAAGTACATTCCACACAACAGAAAGGACTCAAACAATGCGTAAGGCAACCAACAAGAACTGGCAGCGCGTCACCGCCGCTGCCGCCGCACTGGCCCTGTGTGCCGGTGTGCTCACCGGCTGCGGTGCATCTTCTTCCACTGCCGCCGGCAGCACCGCCGCAAGCTCTGCTGCCGCCAGCGAAGTGAGCAGCGAGGAGGCTGATGAAATGGCAGCAAAGAATGTGGCAGACCTCATCGACGCCATCTATGTGCAGGAGCGCAACGAGAACACCGACGCTCAGTGTGAGGCTGCAAAGGCAGCATGGGACGCTCTGACCGACGCTCAGAAGGAGATGGTCGAGGGCGAAGAGGCAAGCCCCGAGTACTTTGGCCGCGACACCGGCGACGCCTCCAAGGACGACGCCCGCAACCAGGACAACATCGGCGACAACGAGATCCTGGTCGTCAGCTTCGGCACCTCGTTCAACGACAGCCGCGCAGCAGACATCAAGGGCATCGAGGACGCCATCCAGGCCGCATACCCCGACTGGTCTGTCCGCCGCGCCTTCACCGCACAGATCATCATCAACCATGTCCAGGCCCGTGACGGCGAGAAGATCGACAACATGGAGCAGGCTCTGGAGCGCGCTGTTGCCAACGGCGTGAAGAATCTGGTCGTCCAGCCCACCCATCTGATGCATGGCGCTGAGTACGACGAGATGATGGAGATGGTGGACAGCTACCGCGATAAGTTCGAGTCCGTCGCCATCGCCGAGCCTCTGCTGGGCGAGGTGGGCAGCGATGCCACCGTCATCAACGCCGACAAGGAAGCTGTCGCCAAGGCCATCACCGCCGAGGCCGTTAAGACCGCCGGTTTCGACAGTCTGGACGCCGCTGCTGAGGACGGCACCGCTTTCGTCTTCATGGGCCACGGCACCTCTCACACCGCAAAGGTGAGCTACACCCAGATGCAGTCTCAGATGAACGCTCTGGGCTACAAGAATGTCTTCATCGGCACCGTCGAGGGCGAGCCTGAGGAGACTGCCTGCGAGAATGTCATCGAGGCTGTCAAGGCCGCCGGTTACACCAAGGTCGTCCTGCGTCCCCTGATGGTCGTTGCAGGTGACCACGCCAACAACGATATGGCTGGCGACGACGAGGATTCCTGGAAGAGCCAGTTCGAGGCCTCCGGCGAATTCGATTCTGTCGATTGCCAGATCGCCGGTCTGGGCGAGGTCGCTGACATCCAGCAGCTCTACGTCGCACACACCAAGGCCGCTGTCGATTCCCTGAACGGCTGAGCATAAGTTTATGATTGCCCGGAAAGGAGTGCCTTTTCGGGCAATTTCTTTTTCCGTCTGCTTTGAATTCGGGCCATTGCGTGTTATAATCTTTTCTGTAAAATAGATACTTCGAGGTATATCATCATGAAACTGAACCATAAATTCGCTCTTCTGCTGGCCGGCGCTGTGCTGGCTGGTTCGCTCACCGGCTGCGGCGCATCCGGCACCCCGGCCAGCTCTGCCGCTTCCTCCGAGGCTGCGGCTTCCTCCGCCGTGAGTGAGGCAGCTTCCGAACCGACAGCAGAGGCTGCTCTGCCCGACGGCGTCTACACCGCCGACTTTGACACCGACAGCTCCATGTTCCATGCCAACGAGGCCAACGACGGCAAGGGGACCCTGACCGTGAAGGACGGTCAGATGACCTTCCACGTCAGCCTCGTCTCCAAGAAGATCGTCAACCTCTACGTCGGCATGGCCGCTGACGCCGAGGCCCACGAGGGCGACTGGCTCCAGCCCACCACCGACACCGTCACCTACAGCGACGGCACTTCGGATGAGGTGTACGGCTTCGACATCCCGGTGGAGGCTCTGGACGAGGACTTCCAGCTGGCCATCCTCGGCGCCAAGGGCAAGTGGTACGACCATACCGTCCGTGTCGCCAACGCCCAGCCTGCTGCGGCGGAAGCACCTGTCGACGGCACCTACACCTGTGACGTGACCCTCGAGGGCGGCTCCGGCCGTGCCACCGTGGACAGCCCTGCTGCTCTGACCGTGGCCGACGGCAGGATGACCGCCACCATCGTCTGGTCCAGCCCCAACTACGACTATATGCTGGTGGACGGCGAGAAGTATCTGCCCGCCAACACCGAGGGCAACTCTACCTTCGAGATCCCCGTCGCGGCTCTCGACACCCCGCTGGATGTGGTGGGCGATACCGTCGCCATGAGCACCCCGCATGAGATCGAGTATACGCTGACCTTCGCCTCTGCATCCCTGATCGAGGCAAAGTAACGATGAAACGCCGCAATTTCCTGAAAGCCCTGCCTGCCGCCGCCCTCACCCTTGCGGGCTGCGGGCAGCACAAGACCGCCCCGGCCAATACAGCATCCCTCGTGTTCGACCACAGCTATCCGCTGGACTATGCCGCCCAGTTTTCCGCCGACTGCTATGAGGGCGGCTATGTGATGATCGACATCCCGGACGCCGGGCGGTTCCTCGTCGTCCCTGAAGGGGCCGCCGAGGTGGACGACCTGCCCGAAGATGTCGTTCTGCTGCGCCAGCCGCTGGATCATATTTATCTCGTCTCCACTTCGGTGATGGACCTCTTCGTCCATCTGGACGCATTGGACAGCATCGCCCTCTCCGGCACGAAGGCCGAGGGCTGGTATGTGGAAGAGGCCAAACAGGCCATGCAGGAGGGCCGCATCGCCTACGCGGGCAAGTACAGCGCCCCGGACTATGAGCGCATCCTTGCCGCCGGCTGCACCCTCGCCATCGAGAACACCATGGTGCTCCACGACCCCGAGGTCAAGGAGCAGCTGGAAAAGTTCGGCGTGCCGGTCCTCGTGGAGCGCTCGAGTTACGAGAGCGGCCCGCTGGCCCGGATGGAGTGGCTCAAGCTCTACGGCATCCTGCTGAATAAGACTGAGATGGCGGAAGAGGTCTTTCGCCAGAAGGTGGAGCAGGTGGCCCCTATCCTCGAGCAGGAGAACACCGGCAAGACTGCGGCCTTCTTCTCCATCACCACAAATAACCTCATCACCGTCCGCCGCACCAGCGACTATGTGGCCCAGATGGTGGGGATGGCCGGCGGCGTCTACATCTTCGACGACCTCGAGGGGGAGACGTCGGCCCAGTCCACCATCAAACTGCCGCTGGAGACGTTCTACGCCCGGGCCAGGGACGCCGACGTTCTCATCTACAACAGTACCATCGAGGGCGTGATGGAGACCCGTGACCAGCTTATCGAAAAATGTCCGATGCTGGCAGATTTCAAGGCCGTCCAGTCCGGCGACTGCTGGTGTACGGCCCAGAGCCTCTTCCAGCAGAGCATGGAGCTGGCCGACCTCATCTCGGATATGAACCTCGTCTTCACCGAGGGCTCGCCCGACCCGGCGTCCCTCCGTTTCTTACAGCGCATCGTATAAAAGGAGCTTTGTCATGACCACCACCCGCCGCCTCAGCCTCGCATACCTCGCCCTCACGGTGGGGGCCGCGGTGCTGTTTGCACTCAACCTGTTCTGGGGCAGTGTGTCCCTGACGCCCGGCGCGGTGGCGGCGGCTCTGCTGGGCCGGGGAGAAGATGCGCTGGCCGTGGGCATCGTGCTCCAGCTCCGTCTGCCCCGGGCGGTCATGGTCGTGCTGCTGGGCGCGGCCCTCTCGGCTGCAGGCTACCTCCTGCAGACCTTCTTCGCCAACCCCATCGCCGGCCCCTTCGTCATGGGCGTGTCCAGCGGCGCAAAGCTGGCAGTGGCCCTGACGATGGTGGTGTTTTTACAGCAGGGGCTGCTCACCGGCTCGGCCACCCTCATCATCGCCGCCTTTGCAGGCTCGATGGCGGCTATGGCCTTTGTGCTGGTGGTGGCCCGGCGGGTGCCGCGGATGAGCATCCTCGTCATCTGCGGCATCATGATCGGTTATATCTGCTCGGCTGTCACCGACATCGTGGTGACTTTCGCTCAGGACTCCAACATCGTCAATCTCCACAACTGGTCGATGGGCAGCTTTTCCGGCATGACTTGGGCCAACGTGGGTGCAGCGGCCTGCGTGGTGCTGCCTGCGCTGGCGGCGGCGTTCCTGCTCTCGAAGCCCATGGCGGCCTACCAGATGGGCGAGAGCTACGCCAGGAGCGTCGGCGTGCCGGTGCGGACCTTCTCGACGGCCCTCGTGCTGCTTTCCAGCCTGCTTTCCGCCTGCGTGACGGCCTTTGCAGGCCCCATCTCCTTTGTGGGCATCGCAGTGCCGCATCTGGTCAAGAACCTGCTGGGCAGCGCAAAGCCCCTTTATGTCCTGCCGGGCTGCTGTCTGGGCGGGGCAGCGTTCTGCCTGCTCTGCGACCTCATCGCCCGCAGCCTGTTCGCGCCCACTGAGCTGTCCATCAGCTCGGTGACGGCGGTTTTCGGTGCGCCGGTGGTCATCTGGCTGCTGGTGCGCCGCCAGACACAGGAGGGCCGGGAATGAGCGATCCGAAATTCTACTGCTGCGCCGAGGACCTTGCCATCGGCTACGGCAAAACGCCCCTGATGGAGCACATCGGCCTCGACGTCGGGAAGGGGACCATCCTCACCCTCATCGGCCCCAACGGCGCGGGAAAATCCACCCTGCTCAAGACGCTGGCAGCGCAGCTGGCCCCCCAGGGGGGCGCTGTGCTGCTGGACGGCAAAAATCTCGCGGACTACTCCGGCCCGGAGCGCGCCCGCAAAATGGCCCTGATGGTGCCTCACACCCGCCGCACCGAGCTGACCACCTGCTTCGAGATGGCGTCCGCCGGGCGCTACCCCTACACGGGGCGGCTGGGTGTCCTCTCGGCAGAAGATAAGCGCCAGGTCCATGCCGCGCTGGCCCTCGTGGGGGCCGAGGCGCTGGCGGGCCGGGACTTCAACCGCATCAGCGACGGCCAGCGCCAGCGCGTCCTGCTGGCTCGGGCCATCTGCCAGCAGCCGGAGCTGATATTATTGGACGAGCCTACGTCTTTCCTTGACATCAAGGGCAAGGCCGAATTGCTGGCCATCCTGAAAAGCCTCGCCCGGGACAAAAAGATGGCTGTCATCCTCAGCCTCCACGAGCTGGAGCTGGCGCAGAAAGTTTCCGACAGGGTCGTCTGCGTCTCGGCGGCGGGCGTCTCGGACGTCATGACGCCGGAAAAGGCCTTTGCCCGGGAAAACATCTGCAAAATTTATGCTCTGACCGATGAGCAGTACGCATTCCTCTACGGCGAAGAAAAAGCGCCGGAGGAAAAGCGCCCGCTCTTTGAGCACTACGTTCGCAGCGGCCAGAAGCTCCTGCGCTGCGGCTATACCACCGGCACCTGTGCGGCGCTGGGCGCGGCGGGCGCGGCACGGCTGCTGCTCACCGGCCGCACCCCCGAGACGGTGGCCCTCCGCACCCCGAAGGGCATCGTGGTGGAGGTAGAGCCTATCTTCTGCCGCCTGTCCGGCGAGGGGGCTGAGTGCGCCATCCGGAAGGACGGCGGCGACGATGTGGACGTGACCACCGGTCTGCCGGTCATCGCCAGTGTCGCCCTCCGGCCCGAACTGGCCGGCGAGGTGCGCATCCACGGCGGTGAGGGCGTGGGCCGGGTGACAAAGCCCGGTCTCGACCAGCCTGTGGGCGAAGCTGCCATCAACCACGTCCCCCGGGCCATGATAAAGGAAGCGCTGGAAAAAGAGGCCGAATCTGCCGGGTACGCGGGCGGCTTTGATGTCACCATCTCCATCGAGGGCGGGGCTGAAACGGCGAAGCGCACCTTCAACCCCCATATGGGCGTGGAAGGGGGCCTTAGCGTCCTCGGCACCAGCGGCATCGTCGAGCCCATGAGCCAGCAGGCCATCCTCGACACCATCCAGCTGGAAATGGGGCAGGCTGCGCTTCGGGCCGGAAGCCCCCGGCGGCTCATCCTTGCCCCGGGCAACTACGGCCTCGACTATCTCCACGAGAAGATGCCCGCCCTAAAGAATATCCCGGTGGTCAAGACCTCGAACTTCATCGGGGATACGATGGATATGGCGGCGGCATCCCACTTCGAAGAGGTGGTGCTGGTGGGCCACATCGGCAAGCTGGTCAAACTGGCGGGCGGCGTCATGAACACCCACTCCCGCACAGCCGACTGCCGCACCGAGCTGCTCTGCGCCCACGCCGCCCTCTGCGGTGCGTCCCGGGACGTCTGCGCGGCCCTGATGAACGCGGCCACCACCGACGCCTGCATGGAAATCTTAGACAAAGCAGAGATGAGAGAACCGGTGCTGTCCAGTCTGCTGGACGCCATCCAGCTCCACCTCGACCGCCGCGCCGCCGGGGCGTTCCGGGTGGGCGCGGTGCTCTTCTCGAACCAATACGGCCTGCTGGGCCAGACCAGAACTGCAAAGGAGCTGCTGGACGAATGGAAAAACGGATAGGCACTTTTTACGGCGTCAGCGTCGGCCCGGGCGACCCGGAGCTCATGACCCTGCAGGCTGTCCGCCGCCTCGAAAACTGTCCGGTCATCGCCGCGCCCCAGACCCCGAAGGGCGGGATGCTGGCGCTGGACATCGCAAAAGGTGCGGTGGAGCTGAGCGGCAAGACCATCCTGCCGCTGCGCTTCGCCATGAGCCTTGACCCGGCGGTGCAGAAAGCCGCCCACATCGAGGCGGCCCGGGCCGTGAAAGAATATCTCGACGCCGGGCAGGATGTCGCCATGCTCAACCTCGGCGACGTGTCCGTCTACGCCACCTTCGGCTACCTGCAGGAGATCTTGGAGGCCGAGGGCTGCAAGACCGTGATGCTCCCCGGCGTGACGAGCTTCTGTGCCGCTGCGGCCCGGCTGGGCCAGTCCCTGACGGGCGGCATGGAGCAGCCGCTGACCATCGCCCCGGGGCGCTGCGCCGCTGAGGTGCTGGCCGCACCGGGCGCGAAAGTGCTGATGAAATCGGGCCGTCAGCTGCCCGAGACGCTGGCCGCGCTGGCCGACGCCGGGCTTCTGAGCCGGAGCGCGATGGTCTGTAACTGCGGCCTGCCGAACGAGGAGGTCTGGCCCGACCTGGCCGATTATGACCCGGCCCGGTCGGCGGGCTATTTCGCAACGATTTTGGTGAAGGAGGGGTAAGATATGGTCCATTTTGTAGGAGCCGGGCCGGGCGCGCCCGACCTCATCACCCGGCGGGGCGCGGCCCTGCTGGCCGATGCCGACTGCATCATCTACGCGGGCAGTCTCGTCAACCCGGCCCTGCTGGGGCTGGCGAAGCCCGGCTGTGCCATCTATAACAGCGCCGAGATGACGCTGGAACAGGTGCTGGACACCATCCGTGCCACCGAAAAGGCCGGAGGCACCACGGTCCGCCTCCACACCGGCGACCCCTGCCTCTACGGGGCCATCCGGGAGCAGATGGACGCGCTGGATGCTGACGGCATCCCCTATGACGACACGCCGGGCGTGTCCAGCTTCTGCGGCGCGGCGGCGGCACTCTGTGCCGAGTACACTCTGCCCAACGTGAGCCAGACCGTCATCATCACCCGGATGGAGGGCCGCACTCCTGTCCCTGAGGCCGAACAGCTGGAAAAGCTGGCCGCTCACGGGGCTACCATGGTCATCTTCCTTTCCATCGGGCTGGTGGACAAAGTCCAGCAGGCCCTTCTCGAGAGCGGCGGCTACCGCCCCGATACCCCTGTCGCTGTGGTCTATAAGGCCACCTGGCCCGAGCAGAAGGTGGTGCGCTGCACCGTCTCCACACTGGCCGAGGAGACCCGCAAAAACGGCATCACCAAGACCGCCCTCATCGTCGTAGGCGACTTTCTGGGCGAAAACTACGAGCGCAGCAAGCTCTATGACCCCGCCTTTACCACCGAGTTCCGGCAGGGGACGGAGGCCGGGCAGTGAGCCGGGCATATCTGGCCTTCACCGCAAAAGGCGAAGCGCTGGCCCATCGACTGACGGAAGCTCTGCCCGGCAGCGTGAGCCGCTGCGGCGGAGACGTGACCCTGAAAGGCTGGACGGCGGAGCATTTTGCACAGGATGAGGCCCTGATTTTTGTGGGAGCTGTGGGCATCGCGGTGCGGGCCATCGCGCCCCACTGCAGGAGCAAGGCCGCCGACCCGGCGGTGGTGGTCGTGGACGAGGGCGGGAACTTCGCCGTGCCGCTCCTGTCGGGCCATCTGGGCGGTGCCAACGCGCTGGCCCGGGCGCTGGCAAAAGCGTGCGGCGCGGTGCCGGTCATCACGACGGCCACCGACGTCAACGGTCTCTTCGCCGTGGACCTCTGGGCCAAGGCCCAGAACTGCGCTGTCCTTGAACCGGAGCGCATCAAGCGCGTCAGCGGCGCCCTGCTGGCCGGGCAGACTGTCCGGTACTGGTCGCCGTGGCCGGTGGCGGGGGAGACCCCCGCCGGAGTGAAAAAGGCTGACGCACCCGAAGCCGCTGACTTCGCCCTGACCCTCACGCCGCAGGGCGAGGCGCTCCACCTCGTACCCCGCATCGGGGTTCTGGGGGTGGGGTGCCGCCGCGGCACGACGGCCCAGCAGCTGGAAGAAGCCTTTGCAGCGTTCTGTGCCGCGTCCGGTCTTAGCCCGGCGGCGGTCTGCGCAGCTGCCAGCATCGACCTGAAAAAAGATGAACCGGGGCTTGCAGCGTTCTGCAAAGCCCACGGCTGGCCCATCACGTTCTATCCGGCCGACGAACTGCGGGCCGTGCCGGGACAGTTCACCCCGTCGGCCTTTGTGGCAAGTGTCACCGGCGTGGACAACGTCTGTGAGCGCTCGGCGGTAAAAGCCTCGGGCGGGATGCTCCTTCTGCCCAAAACGGCAGGCGGCGGCGTGACGCTGGCGCTGGCCGTCCGCCCCTTTGCACCCGATTGGAGGACAGAGCAATGAGTGAGAGTAAAAAGACCGTGTTCGTCGTGGGGCTTGGCCCCGGCGGCGGACAGTTTCTGACCGTGCAGGCGCAGAGCGCCTTGCAGCAGGCCGAGGTGTTGTGCGGCTATACGGTCTACATCGACCTTGTGCGCCCCCTCTACCCGGAAAAAGAGTGCTACACCACCGGCATGACCCGGGAGATCGACCGCTGCCGCTGGGCGCTGGATACCGCCCGGGCGGGTCGGGACGTGGCGCTGGTCTGCTCCGGCGACGCCGGGGTCTACGGCATGGCCAGCCCGCTGCTGGAGCTGGCCGAAGAGTACCCGGATGTCAATGTGGAGGTCGTCCCCGGCCTGACCGCCGCCCTCAGCGGCGGCGCGGTGCTGGGTGCGCCGCTGGCCCACGATTTCTGCGTCATCTCGCTGTCGGACCGTCTCACGCCGTGGGAGGTCATCGAAAAGCGTCTGGCCTGCGCCGCTCAGGGCGATTTCGCGCTGGCGCTGTACAATCCCTCCTCCAAGGGCCGCCCGGACTATCTGCGCCGAGCCGTGGACGTCCTGCTGGCGAACGGCAAAGCCCCGGACATCCTCTGCGGCTATGTGCGGAACATCGGCCGGGAAGGGCAGGAAAAGCACATCCTGCCCCTCAGCCAGCTCCGGGACACCGAGGTGGATATGTTCACCACCGTCTTTGTGGGCAGCGCCGCCACCCGCGCGCTGAGCGGGCGGATGGTCACGCCGCGGGGGTACCGCCGATGAACGTCGTCGTTTTCAGCGGCACCACCGAGGGGCGGGAGCTTTCCCGCCAGCTGGCGGCACTGGGCATCGAAGTCACCGTCAGCGTGGCCACCCCGCTGGGACAGGAAGAGCAGGGGAGCACCCCCGGCGTCACCGTCCGGTGCGGGCGGCTCCTGCCCGATGAGATGGCCGCGCTCTTGGAGGATGCCGCCCTCTGCATCGACGCCACCCACCCCTACGCAGTGGAGGCGACCAAAAACATCAAGGCAGCGGCAGAGAAGGCCGGGGTGGGATACCTCCGCCTGCTGCGCCCGGCCAGTCCGCTGCCGGAAAACTGTCTCGTCTTTGAGAGCGCAAAGCAGGCAGCCGAGGCGCTGGCCGCAAAAGAGGGTAACCTTCTATTGGCCACCGGGGCCAAGGAGCTGGCGCAGTTTGCGGCCATCCCGCCCGAGCGGCTCTACCCCCGTGTCCTGCCCACGCTGGAAAGCATCACAGCCTGTGAGGCGGCGAACATCCCCCACCGCAACATCATCGCCATGCAGGGCCCCTTCAGCTTTGCCCTCAATCAGGCCATGATGGAGCAGTTCCATATCCGCTGGCTCGTCACAAAGGACGGCGGCGCAGCCGGAGGCTTCGACGAAAAAGCCGCCGCCGCCTCTGCCGCCGGGGCGCAGCTGGTGGTCATCCGCCGCCCGCCCGAGCAGGGCGAGACGGCTTCCGAGGTGTTGAAACGCTGCAAGGAGATGATAAGATGAACGTGACACTTATCGGCATGGGCTCCGGCCAGCCGGAGAACCTGACCCTTCAAGGCCTGGCCGCACTGCGGCAGGCCGACCTCATCCTGGGCGCACGGCGTCTGCTGGCAGTTCTGCCTGCCGGCTGCACCGAGAATCGCGCCGCCGCCTACCGCCCCGACGAGGTGGCAGAGCTGCTGCAGACTTCCGGCGCAGAGAACGCCGTGCTGATCTACAGCGGCGACACCGGCTTTTACTCCGGCGCGTCCTCCATGATGGAAAAGCTGGAGAACCTCGGCGTCCGCGCCCGGGTGCTGCCCGGCCTTTCCAGTATCCAGCTGCTGGCGGCGGCGCTGGGCCGTCCGTGGCAGGGGTGGAACCTTGTTTCGGCCCATGGCCGCACCTGTGACCCGGTGGCCGAGTGTATGCAGGGCAGACCCACCTTCTTCCTCACCGGCGGCAGCGAAGACCCCGCCACCCTCTGCGCCCAGCTGGCGGCAGAGGGCTTCGGGGACGTGCAGGCTGTTGTGGGCCAGTGCCTCGGCACGCCGGAAGAGAAGATCTTCCGCGGCAGCGTCAAAGAGCTGGCCGCAGGCCGCTTCAACAGCCTGAGCGTCCTTCTCGTGGAGGCGGCGGAGGTGCTGCCCCGCCGCGCCCCGGGCCTGCCGGACGAAGCCTTCGAGAGGGGCGACGTCCCCATGACCAAGCAGGAAGTCCGGGCCGCTGTGCTGGCGAAGCTGGCCGTCCGCCCGGAAGACATCCTGTGGGACGTGGGGGCCGGGACGGGCAGCGTCAGCGTGGAGCTGGCATTGGCCGCGCCCCGAGGCCGGGTCTACGCGGTGGAGTGCAGGCCGGAGGGCTGTGCGCTCATCAAAGCCAACCGCGAAAAATTCAGGACCCGGAACCTCGTCCTCGTGGAGGGGCTTGCCCCCGCCGCGCTTTCGGACCTGCCCGCGCCGGACGCTGTTTTCATCGGCGGCAGCAAGGGCAGCCTTGCCGCCATCGTGGACGCCGCGCTGGATAAGAACCCCGACGCCCGCATCTGCGTGTCGGCCATCGCCCTTGAGAGCCTTTCGGCGGCGGTGGCCGCGCTGACGGCCAAAGGCCGGACCGTGCAGGTGAGCCAGATCGCCGTCAGCCGGGCCAGGGCCGTGGGCGGACTGCACCTCATGATGGCCCAGAACCCCATCTACCTCATCACAGGAGAATGACATGATACAGTTTCTGCTGGCGGCGCCCCGCTCGGGCAGCGGCAAGACCACCATGACCTGCGCCCTGCTCATGGCGCTGAAGCGGCGGGGCTGTGCGCCCTGCGCCTTCAAGAGCGGGCCGGACTACATCGACCCCATGTTCCACCGGGCCGTGCTGGGGGTGGAGAGCCGCAACCTCGACCTCTTTTTTTCTGCGCCCGAGACGGTGCGCACCCTCTACGCGAAGGGGGCCGCCGGCCACGGTGCGGCGGTGTGCGAGGGGGCTATGGGCTTTTACGACGGCCTCGGGGGCGTCAGCGACAGGGCCAGTGCGTGGCATCTGGCCGACACGCTGGGCCTGCCGGTGCTGCTGGTGGTGGAGCCGAAAGGTCAGAGCCTGACGCTGGCCGCAGAGTTGAAGGGGCTCGACAGCTTCCGCACCCCCAGTCACATCGCAGGCATCCTGCTGAACAACTGCACGGCCCGGATGCACGCTCTGCTGGCCCCGATGCTGGAAGAAGAGACGGGCCTGCCGGTGCTGGGCTTTCTGCCGAAACTCCCGGAGGCCGTCATCGGTTCCCGCCATCTGGGCCTCTACACGGCGGCGGAAGTGGAAAATTTACAGCAGAAGCTGGCCCTTCTGGCCGACGCGGCGGAGGAGCACATCGACTGGCCCCGCCTGCTGGCCCTCTGCGAAAAGGAGCCGCCCGCCCTGCCTGCGCGGGCGGAGACGCCTCCGGCCCGCGTCCGCATCGCCGTGGCGCAGGACGAGGCGTTCTGCTTTACCTACGCCGAGACACTGGAAGCCTTCCGGGACGCCGGGGCAGAGGTGGTCTTTTTCAGCCCCCTCCGCGACACGGCTCTGCCGGAAAACATCGGCGGGCTGTATCTGCCCGGCGGCTACCCGGAACTTCACGCAAGAGAGTTGAGTGAAAATACCTCGCTTCTGCGCGAGATAAAGCAAAAAATCGAGTCCGGTCTGCCCACAGCGGCCGAGTGCGGAGGCTTCCTCTATCTGGGGCAGAGCCTCACGGACGCCGAGGGGCAGAGCTGGCCGATGGCGGGCGTTCTGCCGGGCGAAGCAAAAGATGCCGGACGTCTCGTCCGCTTCGGCTACGCCACGCTGAGCGCAGACTCGGACAGTCTGCTCTTCCGGGCCGGGGAGAGCTTTCCCATCCACGAATTCCACCACTGGGATTCCACCGCCAACGGCGTGGCTCTCGCGGCAAAAAAGCCGGTGGGCGGCGCAGAGTGGCGGTGCGGATCTGTAAACGAGCATTTCTATGCGGGCTTCCCGCATTTGTACTGGGCGGGTACGCCCCTGCCGCAGCGCTTTGCCGCCGCGGCTGAAAATTACAGGAGAGATCATGACTGAGAAAGAACTGGCCGCCCTCTGTGCGGCCATCACGCCGCCGGACGAAGCCGCCCGGGCGGCGGCGCACGCCCACTGGGCCAGCCTTGCAAAGCCGCTGGGCGGGCTGGGCAGATTGGAAACGACCATCGAGGACGCCGCCGCCCTCACCGGCAGCGCAAAGCTGGATATTTCCCGCCGGGCGGTGCTGGTGCTCTGCGCCGATAACGGTGTGGTGGCCCAGGGCGTCAGCCAGACCGACAGCAGCGTGACCCGCGCCGTGGCTGAGAACCTCGCCGCCCGCCGCACCAGCGTCTGCCGGATGGCACAGACCGCCCGGTGCGAGGTGGTGCCGGTGGATATGGGCATTGCGGGCGACCCGGTCCCGGGCGTCCTCGACTGCCGCATCGCCCCCGGCACAGCGGACTTCACCCTCGGCCCGGCTATGAGCAGGGCTGAAGCTGTGGAAGCCATCGGCAGGGGCATCCGGCTGGTGCAGGAGCAGAAGAAAGCGGGCGTCGGCCTGCTGGCTACCGGTGAGATGGGCATCGGCAACACCACGACATCCAGCGCCGTGGCCGCTGTGCTGCTGGGCCAGCCCGTCGAAGTGATGACAGGCCGGGGCGCAGGCCTTTCGGACGAGGGGCTTGCCCGGAAGTTAGACGCTATCCATCGTGGCATCGCAAAAAATCAGCCAGACTCTGCCGATGCACTGGACGTGCTGGCGAAGCTGGGCGGTTTCGATATTGCCGGGCTCTGCGGCGTCTTCCTCGGCGGTGCGCTGGAAGGTGTGCCGGTGCTGGCCGACGGTTTCATCAGCTGTGTGGCGGCGCTCTGCGCTGTCCGGTTCTGCCCGGCAGCGGCCAAGGCTGTTTTTGCAAGCCATTGCTCCACCGAGCCGGCCGCAAAGCTGGTGCTGGACGCTCTGAACAAAAAAGCCCTCATCACGGCGGGCCTGCATCTGGGCGAAGGCACCGGCGCGGTGGCCGCCATCCCGCTGTGGGATATGGCGCTGGCTGTCTACGATGGCTGTTATTCCTTTGAAGAGGGCGGCATCGAAGCCTACACGCCGCAGGAGGGCGAAGGATGCTGACGCTGGTGCTCGGCGGCGCGGCCAGCGGCAAAAGCGCCTACGCCGAGAGCCTTGTGCTCAAGACCGGCCTGCCCCGCTATTACCTCGCCACCATGCAGGTCTGGGATGCCGAGTGCGCCGCCCGGGTGGAAAAGCACCGGAAAATGCGGGCGCAAAAGCAGTTCGAAACGCTGGAATGCCCGCTCCACCTCGACCGTCTGGCTCTGCCCGGCCGGGGGACCGTCCTGCTGGAAGACCTCGGCAACCTCGTCGCCAACGAGCTTTACAGCCCCGGCGGGGCAGGAAAGCACACCGCCGAGGCCGTTTTGGCCGGGCTGGAACGCCTCGCCGCCGGGTGTGATAACCTTATCGTCGTATCGAACGAGGTGTTCAGCGGCGGTGCCGACTACGCAGGCGACACCGACCAGTATCTGCTGGCGCTGGCGCAGGTGAACAACGCCTTCGCCGCCCGGGCGGACAACGTCTGCCGGGTGGTCTGCGGCCTGCCGGTGTACTACAAAGGGGGAGAAAAGCTGTGACTGTTTTGCAGACCATCGCGGTGGCCTTTGCGATGTTTTCGGCCCTGCCGGTGCCGCAGTTCGAGTGGAACGAAAAAAATATGCGGTACGCCATGTGTGCCTTCCCCCTCATCGGGCTGGTGTGCGGCGGGCTGTGGTGTCTCTGCGGCGTCCTGCCCCTGCCGGAGCTGGCCCGGGCGGCGGCGTTCTGCCTCGTGCCGGTGGCCGTCACCGGCGGCATCCATCTCGACGGCTATGCCGACACCTCAGACGCCCTCTCGAGCTACGGCGACCGGGAAAAAAAGCTTGAGATCCTGAAAGACTCCCACTGTGGGGCCTTCGCTGTCATCCGGCTGTGCTGCTACTTTGTGGCTTACTTCGGCCTCTGCGGCAGCGTACGGTTCACGCCCCGGGCGGGCCTGTGCTGGACGCTGGCGCTGGTGCTGGAGCGGGCGCTGTCGGGCTTTGCCGTGGCGGCGTTCCCGCTGGCGAAGGACACCGGCCTCGCCCATACTTTTGCCACAGCGGCCGACAAGCAGACCGTCCGCCGCTTCCTCTGCGGCCTGTCGGCTCTGCTCATCCTGGCGCTGACGGCGCTGGGCGGCGGCGGGCTGGCGGCGGCGGCGCTTCTGGCGCTGTGGCGCTATTATTTCGTGGCAAAAAAGCAGTTTGGCGGCATCACCGGCGACCTGGCCGGGTGGTTTTTACAGCGGGCCGAGCTGTGGATGCTGGCGGCGCTGGCCGTCAGCCAGTGGGGAGGAGTGCTGTAAATGATGTTCATCACAGGGCCGCTCTACAGCGGCAAGCGCACCTTTGCGCGGAACTTCCGGGGCAGCGTCATCGCCGATGTGCAGGACGCCGCCGCCGAGACTCAGACCCCGGAACAGCTCGAAACGCTGGCCCGGGAGCTGGCGGAATATGATATTGTCATCGCCACCGAGGTCGGCGGCGGTGTTGTCCCGATGGATGCTGAGGAGCGCGCCGGGCGGGAGGCCGCCGGACGGCTGGCCTGCCTGCTGGCAGAGCGCGCCGACTGCGTGGTGCAGATGTTCTGCGGCATCCCGACGGTATTGAAAGGAGAATTACCTCAATGTTGATCTATCTGCTGCGTCACGGCCTGACCGAATACAACGCCCAGAAGCGCTATCAGGGCCAGCGCGACATCCCGCTCTCGGCGGAGGGCCTGAGCCAGCTGCGCCGGGCCGACATCGACCCGAAGGTGGTCTATATCACCCCGCTGCAGCGGACGGCCCAGACGGCCCGGGTGCTCTTCCCGGAGGCAGAGCTTGTGGTCGTGAAGGACCTGCAGGAGATGTGCTTCGGCAGCTTCGAGGGCAAAAACTACGTCGAGATGGAGCACGACGCCGATTATCAGGCGTGGGTGCAGGCCAACTGCGAGAGCAAATGCCCCGACGGTGAGCGGAAGGACGACTTCTCGAACCGCATCTGCAGCGCCTTCTCTGCTCTGGTGGACAAGGCGCTGGCCGACGGCGAAGAGCTGCTGGTCATCCTGGCCCACGGCGGCACCCAGATGGCGGCTATGGAGCGGTACGCCCTGCCCAGGCGCGATTATTATGCGTGGTGCGGCCCCAACGCGGGCGGCTATGTGCTGGATGCCGCCGACTGGGCCGAGAAGCGCCAGCTCCGCCTCGTGAAGACCGTGCAGTACACGAAAGACGCGGAGGCCGGCGTATGATGACCGCCTGGGCTGTGCTGGGAGGCTTCGTGCTGGACGCCATTTTCGGCGACCCGGCATGGCTGCCCCACCCGGTGGTGTACATGGGCAAAGCCATCTCCCGGCTGGAAAAATTCCTCCGCTCCCGCCTGCCCAAAACGCCTCAGGGCGAGCTGCTGGGCGGCGCGGTGCTGGCGTTCTGCCTGCCGGTGGGGACGCTGCTGCTCACGGGCCTTGTCTGCTGGGGCGCGGCGATGCTTCACCCGCTGCTGGGGCTGGCCGTCCAGATGTTCTGGTGCGGGCAGGCGCTGGCCGCGAAGGGGCTGATGCAGGAGAGCATGAATGTCTACCGGGAACTGGTAAAAGACGACCTGCCCGCCGCCCGGAAGGCTGTGAGCCGCATCGTGGGCCGTGACACGGAAGCGCTGACTGCTGAGGGCGTGACCAAAGCGGCGGTGGAGACGGTGGCCGAGAACGCCAGCGACGGCGTCATTGCGCCTTTGCTTTATATGCTGCTGGGCGGTGCGCCGCTGGCCCTGACCTACAAGGCCATCAACACCATGGACAGTATGCTGGGCTACAAAAACGAAAAATATCTCTACTTTGGCCGTGCCGCCGCAAAACTGGACGATGTGGCAAACTATATCCCGAGCCGTCTGGCGGCGCTGCTCTGGATCATGGCGGCGGCGTTCACCCGCAATGACGCCAAGGGCGCGTGGCGTATCTGGCGGCGGGACCGCCGCAATCACGCCAGCCCCAACAGCGCCCAGACTGAGAGCGCCTGCGCCGGTGCGCTGGGCGTCCAGCTGGCCGGGCCGGCCTATTATTTCGGGGAATATTATCCAAAGCCCACTATCGGCGATCCGCTGCGGCCCATCGAGCCGGAGGATATTCTGCGTGCAGATCGGATGATGTATGTAGCCAGCGGGTTTGCGCTGGCGTGGGGATGTGCGATACGGGGGTTCTTGGGATGAAACAACTGGTCCACGGCGGTGACTGGATGGGCTACCGCGAACGCTTTGGCCGCGACGCGCTGGATTTTTCGGCGAACGTCAGCCCACTCGGTCTGCCCGAAGGGGTAGCGCAGGCCATCCGGGACGCTCTGCCTCTGGCCGACCGCTACCCCGACCCCCTCTGCCGTACCCTGCGGGCGGCGCTGAGCCGGGCCGAGGGCGTGCCGCAGGAGCGTATCTTCTGCGGCAACGGCGCGGCAGACCTCATCTTCCGGCTGGTCTGGGCTGTAAAGCCCCATAAGGCGCTGGTGACTGCCCCGACTTTTGCCGAGTACGCCTCTGCATTGGATACGGTGGGGTGCGAAGTGAAACGCTTCTTCCTCGATAAAGCGAATGATTTCGCCCCGACGGACGCCCTCGTGGACGCCGTGGACGAGAGCATCGACATGGTGTTCCTCTGCCAGCCGAACAACCCGACGGGGCAGCTGGCCTCACCCGAACTGGTGAAAAAGCTGCTGCGCCGGTGCGAGGAGTGCCGCACGATTTTGGCCGTAGATGAGTGCTTTCTGGACTTTCTGCCCGACGCCGACGGGTGGACCGCGAAGCCTCTGCTGGAAAGTGGGAACCTCGTCATCCTGAAAGCTTTCACCAAGCTCTACGGCATGGCCGGCGTCCGGCTGGGTTACTGCCTCTGCGGCGACGAAACGCTTCTGGAAAAAATGCAGACAGCGGGCCAGCCGTGGGCCGTGTCCAGTCTGGCGCAGGCGGCAGGCGTCGCGGCCCTGAAAGAAACCGCTTATGTGGACGAGGTACGCGCCCTTATCGCCCGGCAGCGGCCCGTTCTGACGGCGGGCCTGCGGGCGCTGGGCCTGCGGGTCATCGACGGAAAGGCGAACTATCTGCTCTTCCGCGCGCCCGCCGACCTGAACGAGAGGCTTCGCCCGCTGGGAACACAGGTGCGCAGCTGCGCGAATTATCCGGGCCTCGGGCCGGAGTGGTACCGCACGGCGGTGCGCACGGCCCCCGAGAACGCCCGGCTGATGGAACTTATGAAAGAGGTGCTGGGATGAGCAGGGCAAAATGCATCATGGTGCAGGGTACGATGAGCGGTGCAGGCAAAAGTCTGCTCTGCGCGGCGCTCTGCCGCATTTTTGCGCAGGACGGCCTGCGCGCCGTGCCGTTCAAGAGCCAGAACATGGCTCTGAACAGCTTCGTCACCAAAGACGGCCTCGAGATGGGCCGGGCGCAGGTGGTGCAGGCGCAGGCCGCCGGTGTCGAGCCGGACGTGCGGATGAACCCCATCCTCCTGAAGCCCAGCAGTGACGTGGGCAGTCAGGTCATCGTCAACGGCGAGGTGCGGGGCCAGATGAAAGCGTCGGAGTATTTCCGCACGAAGCGGCAGCTGGTGCCGGACATCCTGAAGGCATATGACAGCCTCGCCGAGGAGGCTGACGTCATTGTCATCGAGGGCGCGGGCAGCCCGGCGGAAATCAACCTCAAGAGCGAGGACATCGTGAACATGGGCCTCGCCGAAATGGTGGACGCGCCGGTGCTTCTGGTGGGCGACATCGACCGGGGCGGCGTGTTCGCCCAGCTATACGGCACGGTGGAGCTGCTGGAAGAAAAAGAACGCCGGCGCATCAAGGGACTCGTCATCAATAAATTCCGTGGAGACGTAGAAATTCTGCGCCCCGGCCTTTCGATGCTGGAAGAAAAGACCCATCTGCCCGTGGTGGGCGTCGTACCGTACCTGAAGGTGGACATCGAGGACGAGGACTCCCTGAGCCAGCGCCTCGAGATGCGGGACGGCAAAAAGCCGCTGGACGCGGCGATCATCCGTCTGCCGCATCTGTCCAATTTTACGGACTTCATGCCGCTGGAACAGCACCCGCTGCTGGGCGTGCGGTATGTTTCGAACGCTCATGAGCTGGGCGCACCCGACCTCATCCTGCTGCCGGGCACGAAAAACACGGTGGACGACCTGCTCTGGCTGCGGCAGTGTGGGCTGGAAACGGCTCTGCTCAAGCTGGCCGCGAAAGGCACGCCGGTGCTGGGCGTCTGCGGCGGCTACCAGATGCTGGGCCAGACCCTCGACGACTCCACCGGCAGCGAGAGCGGCCGGCAGCAGACTCTGCGGGGGCTGGGTCTGCTGCCCACCCGGACCGTGTTCAGCGAGCAGAAGCGCCGCGCACAGGTCAAAGCGACCGTCGCCGCCGCCCCCTTTGCGGGTGCAGAGCTGGAAGGCTACGAGATCCACACCGGCGTGACCGAGGCGGAGGGCGAACCTTTCGCCCACTACCCCGACGGAGGCCGGGAGGGCTGTGTGCAGGGCAATGTGTTCGGCACCTACCTCCACGGTCTGTTCGACACCGGCACGCTGACCGAGGCGCTGGCGGGCTGGCTCTGCCGCCGGAAGGGCATCGACCCCTCCGACGCGGCCCTCATCCCGATGGAAGAGTACCGCCGCCAGCAGTTCGACATCCTGGCCGACGGCGTGCGCGGGGCGCTGGATATGGACGCGGTGTATGCCGCGATGGGAATGGAGAAGCGCTGAATGGAACAGGGACTTTTGCATCTGTACTGGGGCGACGGAAAGGGGAAGACCACCGCCGCTATGGGTCTTGCGCTCCGTGCGCTGGGGTCCGGGAAGCGGGTGGTCATCGTCCAGTTTTTGAAGGGCGGGAACAGCGGCGAGATCCCGCTTCTGGCCCAGCTTGGCGCGGAGATCTACCGGGGCAAGGCCGGGCAGAAATTCGTCTTTCAGATGACGCCGGAGGAAAAGGCCGCGACCCGGGAACTGCAAAACCAGAACCTCGCCGCCGCCATAGCACAGCCTGCCGACCTGCTGATACTGGACGAAGCCGGGAGCGCCGAAGAGCTGGATATGGTGGACGTCGATCTATTAAAAAAGGCCGTTCTGGAGCGGCCTGCTGGGTGTGAGTGCGTCCTGACGGCCCACACGCCGCCCCAGTGGATGCTGGACGCCGCCGACTACTCCACCGAGATGAAATGCCACCGCCACCCCTACCAGAAAGGGATAAAAGCACGAAAGGGGATAGAATATTGACGCCGCAGCATCATTTACCTGCTGACATTGAGCGGACGAGCTTCCACATCATCACCGAAGAGCTGGAAATGATGGGCATGACCCCGCCGCCCGAGCACGAAGCCGTGGTCAAGCGGGTCATCCACACTACCGCCGACTTCGACTATGCGCGGAATCTCCACTTTACCCCCCGCGCGGTGGAGCAGGCCGTCAAGGCCCTCCACGCCGGGGCCGTCATCGTGACCGATACGAATATGGCGCTGGCTGGCATCACCAAGCCCGGTCTGGCGAAGCTGGGCGGCACGGCCTGCTGTTATATGGCTGACCCCGAGGTGGCCGCTGCCGCCAAAGAGGCTGGCACCACCCGGGCCGTCGCAGCGATGAAAAAGGCAGCGCAGGAGCATCCCGGGGCCATCCTCGCCGTCGGCAACGCGCCCACGGCTCTGCTGACGATTGCAGAACAAATCGAAAGCGGCCTGCGGCCCGCACTGGTCATCGGTGTGCCGGTGGGCTTTGTGAACGTGGTGGAGAGCAAGGAGCGGCTCTTCGCCGTCTGCGAAAAGCATGATGTACCGGCCATCGTGGCGATGGGCCGCAAGGGCGGCAGCAATGTGGCCGCCGCCATCTGCAACGCCCTCATCTACTCCGCCGCCGAGATGCTCGACCCTACGGCGCGGGGGTGGAAGTGAGCGATAAGTTTTGGAGGAGCGCAATGAACCCTACAAGAAAGACCGATGAAAGCTTTTACCGGCTGTTTTCCGCGTCTCACACCGTTTCAGAGCATCTGACCAAGCGGGAGGACAGCGAGCTGCGCGATAAATACGACCACAACGCGTTCTGCTATTACAGCCAGCCCTCGGCAGATGAAGTCCGGGCCGCGCTGGCCTACCAGAAAGAGCGGGGAGACACCTTCCTCAAGCTGGAAGGGTACGAGCCGCTGGCCGATGCATTCGGCATGGAGTGCGAAGAGACCCTGACGATGGTTCTGCCCCCGGAAACAGACATCCGCAGCTGGAAAACGAACCCGGACGTCTCGATCAAGGCCCCGGACGCAGACCAGCTGGAACAGCACGAACTGAAATACTACGGCCCGTTGTACGGAGATGATTTTACCGTGCGGAACAACCGGAACCTCCGGGAAAAGCTGACCTACCTCGGCGCGTATCTGGGCGGGAAGCTGGTGGGTGATTGCTATATTTTCGCATCCGATGGGTATGTCTGCATGGACGGCCTGCTGGTGGACGAGGATTTCCGGCACCAGTACATCGCCATGACCCTGATGAAGCATATTGCCGAAAAGGCGCAGGAGCGCGGAGAAATCCTGTATCTTCACGCTGACTCCGAGGATACACCGAAGGAACTGTATGCGAAGATGGGATTTCAGGCCGTTGACAAGCTCTATGAATATCTCTGCACCGATTTCTCGAAACTGAAAATATGAACGAATGCGCGCCGGATACGGCGATGGGCCTCCCAATGCGGGAGGCCTTTCTGTTACACCGTCGCCAGCACGGCGAGGATGCTCTGCCAGCGTTTGTTCTCGACCACAGGCGCACGGCGGACGGGCCGGGACTGTACAGACTGAGGCCGCTGAGCCGTCTGGGGCAGGGGAGCTAAAAGCGCGGCCTGCCATGCGGCAGCAAGCTGCATGGCCTCCGGGCAGCTCTGCAGGGTGCGGCGCTCGGCCCCGGCGAGGTAGTCGCCCAGCCAGCAGAGGATGGCCGCGATGTTCAGCTGCTCGGCGGCGCGGGTGCTCCAATAGCTCCAATGGGCGGGACGGCCCACGAACCGCTCCACCGTGATGAGCGCACCCTCCCGGGCGGCAGAGGGGGAGACTGTCCCACAACCACCGGCAGTATGGGCCAGAACATCCAGAATGCGCGCCATCCGACCACTGTCGAGGGCGTCGTCCCGGACAAAAACAGAGAAATCCGTCTGGGCTAGCAGACCGTCGGCGGTGGCGGGGAAGCTCCCCGTCAGCTCGCCTGAGGCGTTGTGGCAGCTCTGCCACCCTTTGCGGACGAGCTGGAAGTTCAGCTTCTGACGTCCCATCGTGGAATAGAACACCCGGGCCTTGCCGCTGACCGGCTCCTGCCGCAGCTCGAGATAAGCGTCTGCGCCTCCGAGGTCTTGGACCTTGACGCTGAGCACAAGGCGGTACTCAGGCTTCTGGCTGGACATGGCAAGATGCATCTCTTCAAAATAACGTGCGGCATCCATAGCGGTTCTCCTTCCTGTGGGCGCGGGGTGATGTGTAGGTGTGCGGCCCTTCGTTGGTTGTAGTATATCATAAATTGCACAAAAATACAACTATAAGTTTGCAAATAAACCGAAAAACTTTTTGATTCTTCTACAATGCAAAACAAGATAGTTGTGAGTAACAACAAAAATACGGGGCCGCTGGCAGCAGATACAACTGCACAGCGGCCCCGTACATTATTATGATTCAGTCGCCCAGCTCCCGTATCTCGTTCTGGATGAGTCGGCCTGCGGCCCGGGCCAGCTGGTCCATGCCTCGGATGCGGGCCATGTTCTTGCCGTAGATGCGGGAGGCGTCGGCGGCGCTGGCGTCTTCGCCCATAAAGACGGCGGAGACTCGCAGACCCTTCCTCTGCAGCGCCCGCACCTCGGCGGCGGCGTCCTCCACGCCCGCGCTGCCGCCGTAGTCGCGGCCCAGCGGGTCATCGGGAGAGGGCGGGATGCGGCGGCTGTCGTTGGGGGAGGCGTCCGTCAGAAGGACGAGCAGGTGCCGCGCGGCGGGGCCGGGGTCGAAGCCGATGAGGTCGCCTGCGGCCCGCAGAGCCAGACCGTCCCGGTTCCAGCCCGAGGCGAAATACTGGCAGATGCCCTGTAAGCTCTTCTCCTTGAAGCCCTTGAGCACCCGCAGGACGGTGTAGCCCCGCAGGCTGGAAAAGCAGCTCACCCGCACCGGGATGCCGCAGGCCGCGAGGCTCTGGGCGAGGATAGACCCCTGCGCCGCGATGACCTCCTGACAGTGGAGGCGGGAAGCCGAAGCATCCAGCAGCAGGTCAACGGTGAAGGACGGGTGGTTCTCTTCCTCCGCACAGCGGAACACCCGGTCGTCGTCCATGACGGTGCGCCAGACCCGCTCCGGGTCGAGGTTACCGCTGCGGGCGACCCGGGCGTTGGGCTGCTGGTGGACGAGGATGCAGTTGCGTATCTGTTCGGTCAGCCGCAGCACAACGCTGCGGTGAAGCTCGAGATTTTTCGAATAGTACGCCCGGTTCCGCTCAGCCTGAAGCTGGGCCTGTTCGGCCAGGTGCTTTGCCTCGGGGGTAGGTGCCTGCTCCGGGCTGGGGACGCCGGAGGCAAACCAGAGGTGACAGCCCAGATGCTCCCCGGTGCAAAGCTCCTGCTCGGCCTTCCGCAGCCGTTCGGGCGGGTAGAGCGACCGGCCAAAGCAGCTTTCGATGTAGGCGTGGTCTTCCTCGGCGCGCTGGCGCAGGGTGATGTGGGCCAGCCGCTTGTCGGCATGGATGCCGCCGCCGGAGGCGTCCACCGAGCCGGAATGCTCCACCGTCACCCGGTCGGTCTTTATCATCTGGGTGGGCATGGTGCGGGTCATGAGGGACGCCAGCAGACCGTCCAGATGGAGATGCAGCCCGGCCTTCTGATGCACCGTGCCGTTGAACAGCTCGAATTTGGCGTAGACGGCCAGCAGTGCGGCTTTCAGCTCGTCCGGCTTTGGGGGCGTCTCGGGACTGAGGGCGGCGTCGAGATTCTTTTCGTAGGGGGTCATGACCGGCGGCGTGCGCCCCTGCACAGCCCGCCAGCGCGCGGCCTGCATGGAGTAGACCAGCTGGTTCTTCGCCATCCACTCCTGCCGCGAGAGCTTGTACTGGATGCCGAAAAAGTAGTCCGCATGGGCGCGGCGGAGGGCCGAAAGCACCGGGCGGCGGGGCAGTTCCAGCGCGTAGACCGCGCTCTCGAGGTAGAGCCAGGTCAAATCGTCCAGCATGGTCTGCCGGATGTCGCCCTCCCATGCGTCAAAGAGGCTGCGCACCAGCTCGTCGCCGTAGTATTTGTGGACCAGCCCCACGACGCAGTTCATGTAAAAATCAATGGTGCCGTCGGTGTTCCGGGCGAGGAACAGCGGCTCGAAGCCGTAAGCTCCTGCCGCTGCCCACACCTGATTGGCGGCCCGCCGCTCTTCGGCGGTGTAGCTCTGCGCTTCCATAAAAACGCCCCTTTTAATCGAAGAGCTTTGCGGCGGTGAGCTGGGCCGGGATGCGGGCGGCAATGGCATCCCGGATGAGGCCCTGTTCGTAGGAGTCGAAGGCTTTGTTGGTGATGCCCATGTCCAGCGCAGCCCCGGCAGCGACGCCCCGGCGCATCAGGCGCAGGGCATCCAGCATACCGCGCAGGTCGAGAGCTTTGGTGGAGATCTCTGCGCTGTCGCACTTTTTCTGCAAATCGAGGAAGAGCAGGGCAAACTGCCTGACATACTTGCTGTTCAAATCGGGGAACTGGGTGCGCAGGAGCTTTTCGAGGTTCTCCTCGGTGATGGTGGGCATCTGGATGACCACGAAGCGGGAGGTGAGGGCCTCGTTCAGCTCACGAGTGCCGGCGTAGCCGTAGTTCATGGTGGCGATGAAGCGGGTCTCCTCGGCCAGTGGGATGCGCTCGTAGCCCGGCACATCGATGGCGCGGCGGAAATCCAGCACCGCGTGCAGGACGGCCAGCGCCTCGTTTTTGGCCATGTTGATCTCGTCCAGAACGCCGAAGCCGCCGCTCTGGGCGCAGCGGTAGACCGGGCCGGGGCGGAACTTGACCTGTCCGCCCTCGAAGGTGTCCATGCCGATGAGGGACGCCGCGTCCATATTGACGTGGAACGAGATGTCCCACGCGGGGCGTCCGAAGGCGGCGGCGAGGTTTTCGGCCAGCACGTTCTTGCCGGTGGCCTTGCCGCCCGCCAGCAGCAGATTTTCGCCGCAGAGCAGGGCGGCCAGCGCCTGCTCCCACACCTCTCTGCCGTAGTAGACGAAGGCAGGGGAGGGGATGCGGGGGCGCAGGGCCTCCGCCAGCGGGTGGGCGGTACGGTATTCTTCCACAGCGCGCAGCAGGTCGGGGGAGACCCCTTCCTGCCGCAGCGTATCCATTAGAGCAGATGTTTCAGACATCCATGACATCTCCTTGCGGTTGGCAGTGCCAAACCGAAATTTCACCCTTATCATAGCACAACCCGCGCGGTTTGTGTAGGGCTTTGACGGGCAAAAAAGCGGCAAAGAAGCAGAGAAAATAAAGGTGAAGCTATTTTAACAAACTTTCAGCCGGGACGTGCAGATTTCACGTTCAAAGTAAATTGACAGGCCGCTTAAAATACGATAAAATAATTTTCGTTGTGTCAAAGTGAAAAAGAAAGGCGTAAAAGTATGCTCGAAACCATCACAGCCGTCAATCAGGCGGTCAACAGCTTTATCTGGGGCATCCCGGCGATGGTCTGCATCATCGGCGTGGGCCTGCTGCTCAGTGTGCGGACAGGCTTTTTGCAGCTCCGGAAATTCCCCTATGCCATCAAAACGACCATTGGCCGCATCTTCCGCAAAAAGGACGCCTCTGACGGCGCGATGACTCCGTTCCAGGCAGTGTGTACGGCGCTGGCCGCTACCGTCGGCACCGGCAACATCGCCGGCGTGGCGGGCGCGATCGCCATCGGCGGGCCGGGTGCGGTGTTCTGGATGTGGTGCTCGGCTCTGCTGGGCATGTGTACCAAGTTCTCCGAAGTGACGCTGGCTGTGCATTTCCGCGAGCGGAACAAAAACGGCGAGCTGGTGGGCGGCCCCATGTACTATATTAAAAACGGCCTCGGCAGCCGGTGGCAGTTCCTCGCGGTGCTGTACTCGCTGTTCGGCGTGCTGACGGTCTTCGGCACCGGCAACGCCACCCAGGTCAACACCATCGTCACAGCCATCGACTCGGCCCTGCTGGCCTACGGCAGCAGCCTGAACAGCATCCTGCCCACGGTCAACCTCGTCGTGGGCGTGGTGGTGGCTATGATGGTGGCCATGGTGCTGCTGGGCGGCGTCAAGCGCATCGGCAGTGTCACCGAGAAGCTGGTGCCGTTTATGGCACTGTTCTACGTCGTGCTGGCACTGGGCGTCGTGGTCATCAACTACCGGCGCTTCCCGGCGGTGCTGGCCTCCATCGTCGGCGGTGCATTTGACCCGCAGGCCTTCACCGGCGGTGCCATCGGCAGCATCTTCCTCAGTATGCAGAAGGGCGTCTCCCGCGGCATCTTCTCCAATGAAGCCGGCCTCGGCACCGGCTCCATCGCCCACGCCTGCGCTGACACCCGCAAGCCCGTCAAGCAGGGGATGTTCGGCATCTTCGAGGTCTTCGCCGACACCATCGTCATCTGCACCCTGACCGCCATGGTCATCCTGTGCAGCGGCGTGCCGGTGGGCTATGGCAGTGCGGCAGGCGCAGAACTGACCATCTCTGGCTTTACGGCCACCTACGGCGGCTGGTCGTCCATCTTTACGGCGGTGGCGCTCTGCAGCTTTGCGTTCTCCACCATCATCGGCTGGGGTCTCTACGGCTCCCGGTGCATCGAGTTCCTGTTCCACACCGACAAAGTGGTCGGCCCCTTCCTCGTGGTCTACTCCTTCGTGTCCATTCTGGGTGCGACGGTCGATCTGGGCCTGCTGTGGAGCATCGCCGACACCTTCAACGGACTGATGAGCATTCCGAACCTCATGGCCCTGCTCCTGCTGTCCGGCACGGTGGCAAAGCTCACGAAGGAGTTCTTCGCGGGCGAGGGCGCAGGAAAGTAAAGAATCATTCAAAGCGCCCTCCGGCCCGCGCCGGAGGGCGCTTTGCTGTCAACAAACCTCTGGTTTTGTCTACTTTCTCTGCAAAAACTCAAAAAAGTATAAAAATTTCATGGAAATTATAAGAATTGATATTGAACAAATTTTAACAAAGTGGTAAAGTGAAAGCAAAGAGAGTCGTACCCGCCGCCCGGCGGGGCGCAAAATCAGGAGGTTTTACCAATGGCTGATCGTATCGTTCTGAATACTATTTCTTATCATGGCCACGGCGCTATCGAGAACATCGTTCCCGAGCTGACCGCCCGCGGCTACAAGAAAGCTTTCGTCTGCTCTGACCCCGACCTTCTCAAGTTCGGCGTCACCAAGAAGGTCACCGACCTGCTGGACGCTGCAAACTTCGCCTACACCGTCTACAGCGAGATCAAGCCCAACCCCACCATCGCAAATGTGCAGGACGGTGTGGCCGCTTTCAAGGCCGCAGAGGCTGACTGCATCGTGACCATCGGCGGCGGCTCTTCCATGGACACCGCAAAGGCCATCGGCATCATCATCAACAACCCCGAGTTCGCCGATGTGCGCTCTCTGGAAGGCGTCGCTCCCACCAAGAAGCACGCCGTCTTTACCATCGCTGTCCCCACCACTGCCGGTACTGCCGCTGAAGTCACCATCAACTACGTCATCACCGATGTCGAAAAGAAGCGCAAGTTCGTCTGCGTCGATACCAACGACATCCCCGAGATCGCTGTGGTTGACCCCGATATGATGGCCTCCATGCCCAAGGGTCTGACTGCCGCCACCGGCATGGACGCTCTGACCCACGCCATCGAGGGCTACATCACCAAGGGCCACTGCACCATCTCCGATATGTTCCATCTGGAAGCCATCAAGCTCATCAGTGAGAACCTGCGCGGCGCTGTCCAGAACACTCCGGAAGGCCGCGAGGGCATGGCTCTGGGCCAGTACATCGCCGGCATGGGCTTCTCCAATGTGGGTCTGGGCATCGTCCACTCCATGGCACACGGCCTGTCCGCTCTGTATGACACTCCCCACGGCGTGGCCTGCGCTATCCTGCTGCCCGTTGGTCTGGAGTACAACAAGACGGTCGCCGGTGAGCGCTATCGTGCCGTCGGCAAGGCCATGGGCGTGAAGGGCATCGACGAGATGAACGACGCACAGGCCGCAGATGCCACCATCGCCGCTGTCAAGCAGCTGAGCGCTGACGTGGGTATCCCCGCAAACCTGAACGGCATCCTGAAGGAAGAGGATATCCAGTTCCTCGCCGAGTCCGCTTATGCTGACGCCTGCCGTCCCGGCAACCCCCGCGACACCAGCGTGGAGGAAATCGTGGAGCTGTATAAGAGCCAGCTGTAAGCTGAGTCGGAGCGATTTACCCTTATAAAAAATACAGGCCGCTGTAAAATAACCTCTCAGTCTCGCATTCGCTCGACAGCTCCCCTACCGAGGGGAGCCTCTGGCGAAAAGGCAAGGCTATCCGTCATGCCAAAGCCTCCCCTCGCTAGGGGAGGTGGCAGCGCGTTAGCGCTGACGGAGAGGTTTCTTACAGCGGCCTTTTTGCGTAAAAATCCCGCCTCCCTCTTGCGGACGCGGCCAAAACTGCATACAATAGCCCTATAACCGTTTATATGGGAAAGGAAACATGCAATGGAGCTGAATTTTTATACCCTCTGCGTCATCTATCTGGTCTACTCGTTCCTCGGCTGGGTAGCCGAGACGGTGGTGGCGACCATCAAGGGCCGCGCCTTCGTCAACCGCGGCGTGGCGTCCGGCCCGTTCTGCTTCGTCTACGGCACGGCGGCTGTGCTGATGGCGGTGGGCTTTGCCGACCTGCGCTCGACGCCGGTGGCCCTCTTCCTCGGCTGTGCGGCCAACGCCACCGTGGTGGAGTGGGTGACGGCCAAGCTGCTCGAGAGGATGCACCGCCGCCGCTGGTGGGACTACTCAGATAAAAAGTTCAATCTGGACGGCTACGTCTGCCTGCAATACTCGGTGCTCTGGGGCCTGCTGGGCATGGCGAGTGTGCTGTGGGGCAACGTCCTGCTGCTGCGGCTCTGCGCCCTGCTGCCGGGCTGGCTGCTGCATGTCGGCGTCTGGGCGGCGATGACGCTGGCCGTCCTCGACCAGCTGGGCGCAGCGCTGGCCGTCAACCGATACGCCGCCAGCCATCCGAGGCTGGAACAGCTCAACCTCGAGCTGGAAAAGCACTCGGACAAGCTGCGCCAGCGGCTCATCGCCCATGTGGAAAAGCGTATCCAGCGGGCTTACCCGGCCATCGTCCAGCCCGAGCCGACTGTTCAGAAAGAAAAGGCTCTGAGCTTCGGCGACCTCGTCTGGCTCTTCGTCATCGGGGCTTTCCTCGGCGACGTGGTGGAGACGCTGTTCTGCCGGGTGACGGCGGGCGTCTGGATGAGCCGCTCGAGCCTCGTGTGGGGACCCTTCAGCGTGGTGTGGGGGCTGGCGCTGGTCATGGCGGCGGTCCTGCTGCGGGGCAGCGAGAAGCGGAGCGACCGCTCCATCTTCCTGTTCGGCTTCGTGATGGGCGGCGCATATGAGTATATCTGCAGCGCCGTGGGTGAGCTGCTGTTCGGCGTCATCTTCTGGGACTACAGCGGCTTCAAGTTCAATCTGGGAGGCCGTGTCAATCTGCTCTACTGCTTTTTCTGGGGCATTGCGGCGGTGGTCTGGATCCGGTACGGCTACCCCCTCGTCGCAAAGCTGATGACAAACCTGAAAAAGCACATCCTGCCCTGGATGACCGTGGTGCTGACGGTGTTCATGGCCGTGAACATGGGGCTTTCGGCACTGGCGCTGGCCCGGTACGACGCCCGCACCAGCGGCCTTGCCCCGGCGAACCAGCTGGACGTCTTCCTCGACGAACATTTTGACAACGCCCGGATGGAGCGGGTGTACCCCAACGCCAAAAAAACCGGCTGACCCGGCAGCCATAAACGCAAAAAAGCACTGCACCCGCCCACTTTTGGGGAGTGCAGTGCTTTTGGTTTGTTCGGCCCTTACTGAGCGGAAAAGACCTTTACCTCGTCCTTGTCCATGAAGGCGGCACCGGCAAAGCCTGCTGCTTCCAGCTGGCCCAGCTGCTTGCCGAGCTTCTTGCCCTGAGGCAGGACGGTGACGTTGTAGGTATCGCGCAGGGCAGCGGCCTTGCTCAGGACGGCGGTGAAGTCGGCGTCCTTACCGTAGAGCAGTGCGATCTTCTGCTTTGCGCCGGGGATCTGATAACCCTGCTCGAGCAGGATGCCGCAGACGCGCTCGAAGCCGATGGAGAAGCCGACTGCCGGCACCTGAGTGCCGAGGAACTTGCCCACCATGTTGTCATAGCGGCCGCCGCCGGCAACTGCGCCGCTGAACTGCGGGCAGGTGATCTCAAACACCATGCCGGTGTAGTAGCCCTGACCGCGCACGAGGCTGGGGCAGTAGGCCACCTGATAGCGGCCTGCGGCCATGGCGTTGGCAGTAGCGAGGACGTACTTGAGGTCGTCGGCGATGGCGGGGTCTGCGCAGCGGGCGGCCACGGCGTCCAGCGTCACCTCACCGGCGGCGATGAAGTCGGCCAGTGCGTTGACCGCGTTCTCGGGCAGCTGCTTCTCGAGAAGCTCGGCCTTCACGCCGTCAGCACCGATCTTATCCATCTTGTCGAAGGTGATGCAGACGGAATCCAGCGTATCAGCGGCAAAGCCCATGCTCTCCAGCATCCCGCGCAGGATGCGGCGGTCGTTGATGTTGACGGTGAAGCCGTCGAAGCCGATGCCCAGCAGGGCGCGGGTGGTCACGTCGATGAGCTCGACCTCGGCGTTGGGGCTCTCGTCGCCCAGAATGTCGATGTCGCACTGGACGAACTCGCGCAGACGGCCCTTCTGGGGGCGCTCGGCGCGGAAGACGCGGTCGGTCTGGATGACCTTGAAGGGGTGGGGGAGCTTGTCCTTGTTGGCGGCGTAGAAGCGGCTCAGGGGCAGGGTCAGATCATAGCGCAGGCCCATGTCGGAGAGCTCTTTCGGGTCGCCGGAGTTCAGGGCGGCGGTGAGCTTGTCGCCGCGCTTGAGCACTTTGAAGATGAGGTTCAGGTTGTCGCCGCCGTCGGACTTGTCGAGGTTTTCCATATCCTCCAGCATGGGGGTGGAGATGCGCTCGAAGCCGGATGCGCGGTAAGTCTCGAGAATTTTGCCCTGAATGTAGTCGCGCAGGGTCTGCTCGTTGGGCAGAAGGTCGCGCATACCTTTTAAGGCCTGAGTTTTCATAATATAGTCCTCTTTCTGTATAGCCCTCTCAGTCGCGGATGGCAGATACTGAGCCTAACCTCTCAGTTTGCTTCGCAGACAGCTCCCCTACTAGGGGAGCCTCTGGCGAAGAGATAAAGTGTTCCGAAATGCCAAAGCCTCCCCTCGGTAGGGGAGGTGGCACGGCATCAGCCGTGACGGAGAGGTTTAGGCACAGAAGCAACGTGACGAAAGAGATGATTTTTATAATACCCTTCTAATTATAAAGAATACTGTCTTTTTGTCAATCGAAAAGGACACACTATTCTCTGAGGTGATGCACGAAATGCAGAAAACAAGACCCTGGGCCATCCTGACGGCGGGCGCGGCCATTCAGGTATTGACAGGCCTGCCCGCCGCGTGGGGCGTGTTTCAAAGACCCGTCATGGAGGAATACGGCCTCAGCGAGCAGGGGGCAGGCTATGCCTTCGGAGTGCTCATCGCATTTTTCGGCATAGGGTGCGTCATCGGCGGCTTTCTGCAGGATAAGCACGGCCCTCGCTTTGCAGCTTTGTGGGGGACGGGTCTGCTCTGCGGCGGATTCTTCGCGGCGGCGGCTCTCCCGGCAGAGAAGGGAAGTGTTTTTTTCGGGGTGTTCAGCATCCCGGCAGGGCTCGGCACAGCCTTTCTCTATCCGTCCATCCAGTCCTGCGCCCAGAAGTGGTACAAGGGCCGGAAGGGCCTCGCCACCGGCGTCATCGGGGGCGCAGTGGGGTTGAGCGGAGCGTTCCTGACCGTCTTTGTCCGTACGGCGCTGCGGGGTTTCGGGCCGGTGCAGGGTATCCGGGGCGCGTTCTGGGCGCTGGGTGCGCTGACCCTGCCGGTCTGCCTCGCGGGCAGTGCATTGCTGACCGACCCGCCGCCCGAAAAGCCTCAGCCCAGCCAGCAGGGAAAGGCTAAAGCCGCGCCGCCCCTCGACCTCTCGCCCCGGCAGATGCTTGGCACGCGGCAGTACTGGCTCTGCGCCGGAGCGGTCTGCTTTTCCACCCCGGCGGTGCTGCTGTTCAGCCCCATCATCCTGAAGCTTGGGATGGAGCGGGGGCTGGACGAGAGCGCCGCCCTCTGGGCCGTGGTGCTGGGCAGTGTGGGCAGTGCGGCCGGGCGGCTGCTGATGCCCCTGCTCAGCGACAAGATCGGCCGCCGCCCCACCGACCTCATCCTCTTCGGCGTGTCGCTGGGGCTTTCGGCGGCGTTCCTGTTTGCCCGGGGATGGGCCGTCGTGGCAGTGTATGCGGGGCTGACGTTCTGCTACTCGGCGCTGGCGGCGGTGCTGCCCGCCCTCTCCACCGATCTGTTCGGCCTGCCCCACGCCGGGGTGAACTACGGCTTTCTGGCGCTGGGCCAGAGCGTGGGAAGCCTTTTGTTCCCCTGCATCGCTGATTTCTGGGGATTCGAGCAGGGACGGCACATCCTCGCCATCGCGGGTGCGGCGGCGGGCTTCGCCTGCATCTGGGCTGTTACGCCGGTGCGGCGGGAGCCGCAGAAAAAACCGAATTGAGAAGTTGCGCTCCTGCGCAGAAAAACGAAAATGGCAAAAAGATTGCGAAAAATTTGTCAGAAATGACTTGCAAATTGGGCCAACGTCCTCTATAATAAAATTGTGCGTGGTAGTACCGGGAAAAGCGCTGAAAAGAGAGCGGCACGGCCCGGTCAATGCAAGGCGGCAGGGGAGAGAAGCTTCTGCCGCACGGCATCAATTTGTCAAAAGGAGAGTATGATTATGACCTATTCGCAGCAAGTACAGAATATGTGCCCGATCACCAAAGGTCCTAAGCATGGTCCGGCCCCCATCCCCGAAGAGGGCGCATGGGTCAAGGCCTATGAGATCAAGGACATCAGCGGCTACACCCATGGTGTGGGCTGGTGCGCACCTCAGCAGGGTACCTGCAAGCTGTCTCTGAACATCAAGAACGGCGTCATCGAGGAGGCTCTGGTGGAGACCATCGGCTGCTCCGGCATGACCCACTCTGCTGCTATGGCAGGCGAGATCCTGCCCGGCAAGACCATTCTGGAAGCTCTGAACACCGACCTCGTCTGCGACGCCATCAACGTGGCTATGCGCGAGCTGTTCCTGCAGATCGTCTACGGCCGCAGCCAGACCGCTTTCTCTGAGGACGGTCTGCCCATCGGCGCAGGTCTGGATGACCTGGGCAAGGGCCTGCGCTCCATGACCGGCACCATCTTCTCCACCAAGGAGAAGGGCGTCCGTTATCTGGAGCTGACCGAGGGCTACATCAACAAGCTGGCTGTGGATGCCAACGGCGAGGTCATCGGCTATCAGTTCGTCAAGCTGGGCAAGATGATGGAGGACATCCGTCACGGCAAGACCCCCAACGAGGCTTACGAGAAGAACGTGGGTACTTACGGCCGCTTCAGCAAGGAAGCAGGCGCTGTCAAGTACATCGACCCGCGTGAGGAATAAGAGAGGAGGAACAACTCATGGCAACTTTTGAATCTATGGATCGCCGCATGCCGAAAATCGAGGCATGCCTGAAGGCCAACGGCCTCGAATCTCTGGACGCCTGCAACGAGATGCTCCTCGCTAAGGGCATCGACTGCGACAAGATCGTCCGCGGCGTGCAGCCCATCTGCTTTGATAACGCTGTCTGGGCTTACACCCTGGGTACCGCTATCGCCGTCAAGCGCGGCCTGACCGATGCTGCCGAGTGCGCAGCCGCCATCGGCGAAGGTCTGGAAGCTTTCACCATCCCCGGTTCTGTCGCTGAGCAGCGTCAGGTCGGTCTGGGCCACGGCAATCTGGGCGCTCGTCTGCTGAGCGAGGACACCACCTGCTTCGCTTTCCTGGCAGGCCACGAGTCCTTCGCCGCTGCTGAGGGTGCTATCGGCATCGCCCGCACCGCAAACAAGGTCCGCAAGACCCCCCTGCGCGTCATCCTGAACGGCCTGGGCAAGGACGCCGCCTACATCATCTCTCGTATCAACGGCTTCACCTATGTGCAGACCGAGTACGACATCCCCTCTCAGACCCTGACCGTCGTCAAGGAGATCCCCTTCTCCGAGGGCGAGCGCGCAGCTGTCAAGTGCTACGGTGCTAACGACGTCATGGAGGGCGTTGCCATCATGAAGAAGGAGGACGTCCAGTGCTCCATCACCGGCAACTCCACCAACCCCGTCCGCTTCCAGCACCTGGTCGCCGGCACCTATAAGAAGTGGGCCATCGAGAACGGCAAGAAGTACTTCTCCGTCGCTTCCGGCGGCGGCACGGGCCGTACCCTGCACCCCGATAACGTCGCAGCCGGCCCCGCCAGCTACGGCCTGACCGACTCTCTGGGCCGCGTCCACGGCGATGCTCAGTTTGCAGGTTCCTCTTCTGTGCCTGCACACGTCGAGATGATGGGCCTCATCGGCATGGGCAACAACCCGATGGTTGGTGCTACTGTTGCATGCGCTGTTGCTGCAGCTCAGGCTAACGCCTAAGTTTTTCCTAAGTTTCAGCGAGAGGGAGCTGCTTTCCGAATGAGCAGCTCCCCCTTTTTTGCTGATAGATGTCCGAACACAAGCAACCCGAATATGAGAAGGAAGAAACAATGAAAAAGAATCAGATCCGCAAGAGCGTGGCTGCGCTGGCCATGGCGGCTGTTGTGGGCGTCAGCCTGCTGGGCTACGGCTGCGGCAGCAAGCCCGCTTCCACCGCAGGCGGCGTGTCCGGTGATTTCATCGGCACTGCCAAGGGCATGGGCGGCGACGTTACCGTTACCCTGACGCTGGAAGACGGCAAGATCACCGGCTGCACCGCCGAGGGCAAGGACGAGACCCAGGGCATCGGTACGCTGGCACTGGAGCAGCTGCCCGCTCAGATCGCTGAGACCGGCAGCATCGCCGTGGACGGCGTGTCCACCGCGACCATCACCTCCAACGCCATCAAGGAGGCAGCAGCCGCTGCCCTGACTGCCGCCGGCCTGAACGCCGACGACTATAAGATCGAGGTCAAGGCCGACGAGACCAAGGCTGAGGATTCCACCGTTGACGCTGACGTTGTCATCGTGGGTGCAGGCGGCGCAGGCATGACCGCTGCCATCACCGCTGCTGCCGAGGGCAAGAGCGTTGTGATCGTGGAAAGCCAGCCCATGGTGGGCGGCAACTCCGTCCGCGCTACCGGCGGCATGAACGCCGGCAAGACCGTCTATCAGGACGAGAACGAGTTCGGCGAGTCTGCCGGCGTCGAGAAGACCCTGAAGACTGCTGCCGAGAAGTACGCCGACAACGAGACCATCACCGCTCTGGCCAAGACCGTCTCCGAGCAGTGGGCTGCCTATCAGGCCAACCCCACCGGCTACTTCGACTCTGTCGAGCTGATGGAGCTGGATACCATGATCGGCGGCAAGGGCATCAACGACCCCGAGCTGGTCGAGACCCTGTGCGCAAACTCCGCTGACGCCATCGACTGGCTGGACGAGCACGGCATCACCCTGCACAACGTCTCCAGCTTCGGCGGTGCATCCGTCAAGCGCATCCATCGCCCTGTGAACGCAGAGGGCAAGACCGTTTCCGTCGGCTCCTACATGATCCCCCTGCTGGAGGAGAACTGTAAGAAGGCTGGCGTTCAGATCCTGCTGAACACCACCGCCAACGAGATCCTGACCGATGCCAACGGCGCAGCTGCGGGCATCAAGGCCACCGGTTCTACCGGCGAGACCGTCACCGTCAACGCCAAGGCTGTGGTGCTGACCACCGGCGGCTTCGGCGCAAACCTCGACATGGTCGTCAAGTACAAGCCCGAGCTGAAGGGCTTCATGACCACCAACGCCGCTGGCATCCAGGGTCAGGGCATCGAGATGGCAGAGGCCATCGGCGCTGCTACCGTGGACATGGACCAGATCCAGATCCACCCCACCGTTGAGGCCAACACCGCTGCCCTCATCACCGAGGGCCTGCGCGGCGACGGCGCTGTGCTGATCAACGCCGAGGGCAAGCGCTTCATCGACGAAGTGGGCACCCGTGACGTCGTCTCCGCCGCTGAGATCGCTCAGACCGGCAGCTACAGCTGGCTGGTCGTCGATCAGGCCATGGTCGATGCTTCCAGCGTCATCCAGGGCTACATCAAGAAGGGCTACACCGTCACCGGTGAGACCTACGAGGAGCTGGGCAAGGCTATGGGCGTCGATGCCGCTGCCTTCGCAGAGACCATGGACAAGTGGAACGGCTACGTTGAGGCCAAGAATGACCCCGACTTCGGCCGCACCAGCTTCGCTAACCCCCTGAACACCGCTCCCTACTACGCTGTGAAGGTCACCGCCGGTGTCCATCACACCATGGGCGGCCTGAAGATCAACGCCAACACCGAGGTGCTGAACGAGAAGGGCGAGGTCATCCCCGGCCTGTTCGCAGCAGGCGAGGTGACTGGCGGCGTCCACGGTGCAAACCGTCTGGGCGGCAACGCTGTTGCTGACTTCACCGTCTTTGGCCGCATTGCCGGTGCTGCTGCCAGCGACTACGCTGCATGAGCATCCGCAAGCAGCCTGAGCCGGCAAAAGGCGCAAAACGCCTGAGCTGGAAGGCAAACCTCCTCTTCGCAGCCGTCGTCCTGGCGGCAGCTGTCCTGCTGGTCTTTCTGCTGCGTCCGCGCAGCAAGACGGAGCCGCTGGCAGCGGTCGTGGATTTCGGCGACGGCATCACCGAGGTGCTGCCGCTGGATAAGGACTACGATTACCTGTACGATGTGGGCAGCTATGTCGTTCATTTACAGGTAAAAGACGGCACCATCTCGTTTCAGGACAGCCAATGCCCGGACCATGTCTGTGAGCAGTTCGGCCAGCTGAGCGAGGAAGGTGCATGGGCGGCCTGCGTCCCTGCCGGGGTGTATGTGCAGCTGGCTCCGCTGAGCGAGGCCAAAGCCGCATCCTGATAGGATAAAAAATAAGAGACACCCGCATTGCTCTGAAAAGGGCGCTGCGGGTGTCTCTTTTTGCATAAAAACGGACATATATTTTGTAAATAAAGGGTGAAATGAAATTTGGACGCTTGAGTATTTTGGTGAAATGCGATACACTACCAATAACAGATTTTTCGTGCAAAGGGGCAACTATGCCCTTTTGCATCGACTAGGAGGAAAAGCATGATCTGGAAAAAGAAAAAGGATGCAGCGGCTCAGTCTGCTGAGGCTGCCGGGGAAATGACCGGAGCCAAGGGTAGGACCGGTGCAGGCGCATTTGCCAAAAAGAACTGGAAGTGGCTCGTGCCGCTGGTCGTCGTGGCGGCAGCGGGCGCTGTCTTTCTCATAGGCGGCGGCAGGAATGGCGCTGCCAGCCGCGATGTGACCTACGCCGAGACGACGCCGGTCCGTCAGGATGTCTCCAACTCCCT
>OCGZ01000169.1_pt1 | contig 69610 bp, 57 predicted proteins | sample 1538711 | NCBI WGS metagenome assembly OCGZ01 (sample SAMN04571720, study PRJEB22368) | human gut metagenome | biome: human gut; material: stool | host: Homo sapiens | place: Luxembourg | collected 2012-08-17
CTAAAAAATAGGCACTACACTAATTCAAAATGTCCTTGACAAAGGGGACAGTTTACTGAACCTTTATCTCACACACTCATTGTGTGGTTAATTATATCATGCCACTTCTTCTTTTATCAATTGAAAATCAACACGAATCCATAATTTACACACCAAACGAGTAATCCAGAAACTCATTCTCTTCTGGCTCCGACAGTTCTTGCTTTACAACTTCTATCGGTTGTTCACTGCCCTGTATCGGTTCCGTAACTAGCTTTACCCCCACCGATGCCTCAGCTCCCGGATTTCCCTGCTGATACGGATAAGGCATTATCCCACCAGCCTGCAGTCCCGCCTGAAAAAATGCCTGCTGTTGCATCTGATACATGGCTGCAAGTGCCGGAAGATTTGAAAGAAGCTTCTGCTCCACAGTCTGCACCAGTCTGTCTGCAAAGGCATCTTCCTTTTCCCGACTCTCCAGATATGGATCGTTTTTCTTGGCAAGATGCCTTTCATAATAATCATTAATCGCAGCCACCACAAAAGCATTCTGCGACTTAAAGTCCTGTTCCACTTCAGCGGAATGCAGGCGTTCCCACGCCTGCACGCCTCCCTCATCCGTCATATTGAAACGGATGTTGTGATTCCTGTAGTGCTTTGTCATATTGCCTCACCTACCTTCTGCCTGCTCTTTCCTGATGTCTTAAAAGCATATAGCAGTAATACTCATAGCCCTTTGCATTAGCACGGATATCATTGTTAAAGACTGTATTTTCAGGATTGTACTCGCCGAAATTTTCAACCAGCCTTGCTCCGCCACCCATGAAGTAAACCTTCATCAGCTTCTCATTATATTCATGGTCACGAAGCTTCTGAAAAATCTCCTCCACATAGTCACAAATAGCCTTTTCCACGAGTGATGCATGGGGATCCGGCAGTTCAATCTTTCCGCTACGGAGAATATTATCAATTACATCATCCATAAGATTGTCTCCCGTTTTGTCCTGCACCATATTGTGAATCTTCTGAAAGCACTGGAACACACCAAGCTTCTCGGTCCATGCCTTGCTTTCCATTGGTCTACCGTTATTCAGATACATCAGATTCATGGTACCGTTTCCAATATCTGCAAGAAGCGTTACACCTGCAAAATCCTTCAGATTCTCTGTCACTGCCGAGTAACACTGCGGCATAACCGTACATCCTGCAAACTCAATACAATAAAGTCTGTCCTTATAGCCGACCTCCACACTGCTGTTTCTAAGCATATATCTCTTAAAGTCCTCCCTCTGTGCCTGCACCCATTTCAGAGGAAGCCCAACTGCAAGATGAATCCTTGCCCTGTTTACAGAGTCTGTCATTCCTCTTGCTTTCAGTTCCTTTACAATAGCCGCAAGTGTCAGCATATAATTGTCGTCATCAGTCTGCTTATCTGCCACAAAACCCTTTCTTCCCTCTCCAATGACATAATATCCACCATCGTACTCGATATAATCTCTGCTTAACACAGGTGCGCTGTCATACTTTGCAATTGCTGTCTTAAAGCATCTTCTGGCTGTTTTCATATTTCCGTAGCCATTATCCACACCGATAATCAGTGCTCCGTTCATACTGTATTCTCTAATCTTCTCTGTCATATAATCCTCTCTTTCTCCGGCATCTGTGCCGGTAACCAAAATAAAAAAGTCCATGCATCTGTATCTCTACAAACACATGGACGAATCAACTGCCACTCTTGATATTTAGCGTATCCTTCCTACGAATTACTACACACTTTACTACACACTTTTTTCATCAAATTACACCATTTTATGATAAGTTACGATAGTTTCCTCTCAAATTAAAAATGCCCTCAAAGCCTGTAAAATCAAGCATTTGAGGGCATTCACAAGGGTTAAGATAAAGGAGCAGGTAGGAAATCTATAAATTCGCTCTTGTAGCTTTCCATTGTATGTTAATCCTCCTGTGTGTTTTTCTTTAAATTATCTTTGTCAATTTTACCACATTGGGGCGTGCTTTTCAACGTGGAAATTGGTTACAAAAACAGCATCCCTTCATATTAAATGAATATGGGATGCTGTTCATATGCTTATATATTTTTATCAGATATACTCACTTGTGTTTACAATCACGCCGTCATATACTGACTGCTTTTTGATAAACTCCGCAGCCTTGTCCACATCTCTGCCGTTTTTGTTCCAGTCCTTTGTGAACTCAACTTTGTCGGCTGCAAGCTCCTTCTCCTGCTTTTGGCTGATGAGCAGAAGTACGAGTATTCCGGCATGGCTTAGGTGCTTGACTACATTTACGAAGTCCTCACCCTCCTTTGGTGCGTAGAGATAAGTATGGCGTCCGTCTATATTTAAGGCTTTCTCGACATCCTCCACAAAGCCGCGGTTTACACCATCCACTCCGTCTACGAATACGGCGGTGATTGCCTTCTGGCCCTTGATTGCAGCTCTTACGTTTCTGTCTACTCTGCCCTCGTAGAGACCGCTTTCCTCTGTGTGTACCTCTTCAACCACACCACAGGCAGATGTCATATCCGTCACACGGTCGATTAAGATGAACTCACCGAGTGTCTTGTGATTTTTGAACTTATCGCAGACTATCTTGTCCGAGAATGCAATCTTTACAACTGCTATCTCGTTCTTTTTAAGCTTGTCGGCAGGCTTTTCCTCACCTGTGTTTACGTCGATGGTATGCTCTATCTCTGTTACGATGCCCGGTATTGACTTGGTACCCAGCTTGAAGAAGAAATTCTTTCCCTTGAAGAGCTCATCGTCATCCATCCAGAGTATTGTAGCTGTGATAGATGAAGCAACCTTTGCTCCTGAACCGATTGTGAGCACGCAGCCTCTTGATACGTCCACCTCTCTGTCAAGCTGGATTGTAACCGGCTGGCCTGTAAATGCGCTATCGCTTAGCTTATCACCCACATGGATGCTCTTTACATGGGCTGTCTCATTGCTTGGCAGTGTGGTGATTTCATCGCCCACCTTTACCTCTCCGGCCTCTATCTGGCCCTGGAAGCCACGGAAGGTGTGGTCAGGACGGCAGACTCTCTGTACAGGCATGTAAAAGCCCTCTTCCTCGTTCTCATCCTTTATGTCAACATCCTCAAGGTATGATAAAAGAGCAGGTCCCTTGTACCATGGGATATTCTCAGACTTTGTTGTGACATTGTCACCCTCTGTTGCAGAAACAGGAATTATTACTACATTTTTGAGTTCAAGTTCCTTTGTAAGCTCAATAATCTGCTTTGTGATTTCATCGAAACGCTTCTCGTCGTAGCCTACAAGATCCATCTTGTTTACAGCAAATACAAAGTAGTTGATTCCCATGAGCGCGCAGATTCTTGCGTGTCTTCTTGTCTGAACCAATACGCCCTGCTTTGCATCTATTAAAATTACCGCAAGGTCTGCAAAGGATGCACCTACAGCCATGTTTCTTGTATACTCCTCATGGCCCGGTGTATCTGCCACGATAAAGCTTCTCTTATCTGTTGTGAAGTAACGATAAGCCACATCGATTGTGATTCCCTGCTCTCTCTCTGCCATCAGTCCGTCGAGGAGGAGTGAGTAGTCGATGGCGCCGCCACGGCTTCCGACCTTACTGTCAAGCTCCAATGCCTTTTCCTGATCTGCATAGAGCAGCTTTGAATCGTATAATATATGTCCGATCAGAGTTGATTTTCCGTCGTCCACGCTTCCGCATGTAATAAATTTAAGTAATCCGCTCATTTTAGAAATATCCCTCCCTCTTTCTTCTTTCCATGCTGCCTGCCGCCTCGTTGTCTATGACACGGGTGGTTCTCTCTGAGGAAACAGCACTGAGTGTCTCATCAATAATCTCATCAAGTGTATCCGCTGTCGACTCCACACCACCTGTCAGTGGATAGCAGCCAAGAGTTCTGAAACGTACACTCTTCATCTGGATTTTCTCACCCGGACGAAGCTTCATTCTGTCGTCATCTACCATGATGATGTTGCCGTCTCTGTATACAACAGGTCTTTCCTTTGCAAAGTAAAGTGAAGGAATCTCGATATTCTCTCTCTTTATATACTGCCAGATATCCTTCTCTGTCCAGTTTGAAAGTGGGAAAACTCGCACCTCCTGGCCCTTTTTAATTCTTGAGTTGTAGAGCTTCCACATCTCCGGGCGCTGGTTCTTCGGATCCCATGCGTGGTTCTCATTTCTGAAGGAGAAGATTCGCTCCTTGGCTCTTGATTTCTCCTCGTCTCTTCGGCCGCCGCCAAACGCTGCCGTAAAGCCGTATTTGTCGAGCGCCTGCTTGAGCGCCTGTGTCTTCATGATATCTGTGTATGCTGAGCCGTGGTCAAATGGATTGATGCCCTGCTTTACGCCATCCTGATTTATATATTCAAGCATCTCGATGCCCTTTTCCTTAGCAATGCGATCTCTGAATTCTATCATCTCATGGAATTTCCAGGTTGTATTTACATGTAAAAACGGAAATGGCGGCTTCTCCGGATAAAATGCCTTCATTGCAAGATGAAGCATTACCGAGCTGTCCTTTCCAATTGAGTACAACATAACCGGCTTCTCGCACTCTGCGGCTACTTCACGTATTATGTATATTGCCTCTGCTTCGAGTTCGTCAAGATGTGATAATTCACCCATGTCTGTTACCATCCTTTTCTTTAATATTTATTGGATTCCTTCTTGTTGATAAGAATCTCTTCCTTGCTTCCGTCGCGCTTTTTGATATCCCAGGTCAGCGTATCCGGTGTGCTTTTTACTGTCATGAGACTTCCCATGCCTCCTATGTCTGCTCCAAGATAAAGAGCAATAGCACCAAAATGACATTCCTTGATGCATGAGGCACAGCCCCAGCAGTCCTTAGGATATTTGATAAAGGCTTTTTTCTCTGAGTCCTGATATATCAGGCTTCCCGGGCATACACTTGTACACATGCCACAGCCCTTACACTTTGCTTTATCAATCATTATGCTCATAACGCGCCTCCCTTCCGACAAGCTCTCTGTAAATCATATGAAGCTGCCCGTTTTCGTATCTGGAATTGACGTATTTCATCCAGTCATCACTCTTGTGTGGATAATCCAGATTCTCGGCAAAGCTGTGCCATCTGGTCTCCTTTCTTGCACCAAGATGTGCTATAACCGAAAGACATACCGTAAGCCTCTCCTTAAGCTCATATATGAACATAAGCTCATGCATATCCGATGCATATAAATCACCGGTCAGCTCTATCAGATGATTTATCTTTTCCTTTGCCAGGGCAAGCTGCTTGCCGTTGAACTGATAATGTGTGGAAATACCGCCTGCGTAGTTGTCCATGACCTTCTGCATGGCTTCCTCGATTGCCTCTGTTGTAAACATCTGAGGACTTTCAGTGAGGAAATGGTCGTACTCTGAAGCTTTTGCGTCAAGCGCCTTTTTCTCATCAAATGCCGATGTGCCAAGACTTCCATCGGAGGTATCTGCATCAAGCTTTGAAACCATATCTATCGCAGCAATTTCACCCTCTACCATAGCTCCTGTAACGTATTTCTGTGGACATCCTCCTGCCACATCTCCAGCAGCATAAAGTCCGTGGATTGTAGTCTCACGCTCGGTATTTACCCAGTAGCCGCTCGCTGTGTGCCCACCTACGATATACGGCTCGGTGCCCTCTATCTCCACATTCTGCTCACTTGGATTCTTACCTGCCTCCACCCACTTGAGTGTCTGGCTTGGTGCCATGTTGAGATATGCCTTTCTCAATGACTCATCCTGCTGTGGAGAGATGCCCTCTGTCCTTAAGTAGCAAGGGCCTCTTCCCTCAAGATTTTCCATGACCGTTCCGTATACACGCTCTGATGTGGTGAGACCGTATTTTGTCTCGTAAACCTCTCCAAGTGAATTGACCTGCTTTGCCCCGACTCCCTGTGCAATTGTTCCTGTCGGTGCAATTGTGTCCTTGCATCTGAGTGCGATAAATCTCATCTCAAAGGTGGTCATCTCAGCTCCACTTCTTATGCCCATCGCATATCCGGCGCCTGTGTTGAAAGGTGGATACCACATCTTGTGCCTTGAAAAGCCGGGATTGTTTGGTCTGTATAAACCGGCCGCTCCGCCTGTAGCACAGAGCACCTTTTTAGCCCTGATTTCATAGGCTGTAGCATCCTCGATTGAAAATCCGTATGCACCCTTTATGGTGTTGTTCTCAACTATATAGTCCGTGATATTGATTCTGTTTATCACTGTACAGTCCGTAAGCTTTGATACAGCTTCTGCCAAAAGCGGCTTCATGTTCTCGCCGTTTATCTTGATATTTCGGTTTCCTCTTGCTACATACTCACCGTTTTCATCCTTTAATATGACAAGTCCAAGCTTTTCCATCTTGTCCGTCACACGATTTAAGCCCTCGGACATAGTCATGAGTAAGTCTTCCCTTACTATGCCGTCAGCATCCTTTTTTGCGTAGTCTACATAGTCCTCAGGCTTTCTGCCCTTTACTATGTATGCATTTATCGCATTGACACCTGCTGCAAGGCATCCGCTTCGCTTTATGTTTGCTTTCTCTGCAATTATAATCGAATAATCCGATTTCTCACGGATGGTGAGCGCTGCATAACAGCCCGCCGTGCCACCTCCTATTATGAGGATGTCCGTGTGTAGGATTTTTTTGTTTTCTATCTTCATTTATCTCCCTCTGCTTCCTCTTTCAATCACAAGCTTTAGACTATTCCTATATCTAAATGTAGAATACATCCTGCTCCTGCATCTCGCTGTTTTCCATCAGGTATGTTTTCTCTTCATCAAATATATACAGCCTGTAAATCAGCACATGTACTTTCTCGCCGACTGCTATCAGGTCCTTTTCAAGTGAGCGCTCGCCGACCACCTCGATGCCGTTTATGCTGACTGTGATATCCATCCTGTTTCCTCTGAATACCACATCTGTAACGATGCCCTCCTCTGCCGCTGACTGATAGCGGTCTAAGTTGCCGCTCTTTGATATCTTGATAAACTCAGGTCTGATTACCGCCTTGTCGGCATTTTCTATCCTGTCAAAGCCCTTTAGCCTGTCATAGTTTTCAACGACTGTGGTGTGTCCTATAAACTGCGCCACAAAAGGTGTATCAGGTGACTTGTATATCTCAAGAGGTGTACCCATCTGCTCTATCGTGCCGTGGTTTGTGATAATGATTTCATCTGCCACCTCAACAGCCTCATCCTGGTCATGTGTGACGAAAATGCTTGTGATCCCAAGCTTTTCGACCAGCTCCTTCAGCCATGTACGAAGCTCACCTCGCACCTTTGCATCTATCGCGGCAAATGGCTCATCCAGTAAGAGCACCTGTGGATTCGGCGCCAGCGCCCTTGCAAATGCCACTCTCTGACGCTGTCCTCCGGAAAGCTGATTCGGATATCTCTTTTCAAGCCCCGATAAGCCTGTCATCTCAAGAAGCTTTGTAACACGCTCCCTTATGAGCTTTTTCGGCATCTTCTGAAGCTCCAGCCCAAACGCCACATTGTCGTATATTGTCATGTATCTAAACAGCGCATAGTTCTGAAACACAAAGCCTATGCCTCTCTTCGAGGCCGGAATATCATTCACCCGCTTTCCATCTATATATATGTCACCTGAATTTGGCGTCTCAAGTCCTGCTATCATACGAAGAAGTGTTGTCTTGCCACTGCCGGACGGACCAAGCAGCGCCACAAGCTTTCCCTTTTCCACTCCAAAGCTCACATTATCGGATGCCAGGAAGTCTCCGTATTTTTTGTATATATTTTTCATCTCAACGTACATATACGTTATCTCCTTCCTGCTTTTCCCTTGCAGCAGATTTTATTAGTGTAAATCATATTTTCCAAGCATATCTCAGTGTAATTTCTTAAATTTATGCTCAACTATATTTCTTGCAAAAAGAATGATTAATGCAATAATTAACAGTATCGACGATACAGCAAATGCCGATGTTATCGAGCTGTCTGTGCCCGACATATACAAGGCATCAATCTCAAGCGGCAGTGTAAATGTCTCGCCTCTTGTCTTCGAGAGCGCATTTACCGCACCGAACTCGCCGAGGGCTCTCGCCGTACAAAGTATGATTCCATAAATCAGGCTCCACTTCATCTGCGGAAGTGTTATTTTCCGAAATATCGTAAAGCCGGATGCTCCCATCAGCGCTGCGGCTTCTTCCTCATCCTTTCCCTCTGCATTGAGCACCGGTATAATTTCCCTTGACACATACGGAAACGTGACAAATATCGTAGCAAGCACAACTCCCGGTATTGCAAAGGTGATTCTCACATTCGTGCCGAATATCTCATTGAACCATCTGATAACCGGATAAAACCACCCAAGCCGTCCGAAGGTCATAAGATACGCAAGTCCTACGATGACCGGAGAAATAGAAAACGGTATATCAATAAGTGTTGCAAAAACCTGTTTTCCTTTAAACGAAAACCTGGTCAACAGCCACGCTGTCCATATTCCAAAGAAGGTATTGATAACTACCGCAAAAACTGTTGCTATCAAAGTCACCTTGAGTGCTGAAAGCACGTAGCTTGTGGAGATAGCTTTCAGATAGAATCCAAGCCCTTCCTTTAAAGCACTTGCCATCACAGAAAAAAGCGGAACCACAAGCATGACAAATATGAAGAGCACCGTGACAGTGACGAGTATTATCTTTGTGATCTTTTTTCTTCTTTCAAGCTTTATCTGTTCGGTCATCGCATTGTGCTCCTTTCCTGTTTGTGTGCATCGCATTTGATTTATATGCAGCCTTCTACAACAAATTAGTGCGCTGTGACTGTTTAACCTGCACTATGTTTACAAATAGCAGCAATAAAAATGATATGACAAGCATCACAAGTGCTATGGCAGTTGCGCTGGCATAATCTATATAGCTAAGCTTCTGCATGATGACGTAGGATACCACCTGCGTCCTGTGCCTTGCACTGTTGCCTGATATGTAGATGACGCTTCCGTACTCTCCTATGCCTCTGGCAAAGGCAAGACCAAAGCCTGTTAAGAGTGCCGGGCGAAGCTCCGGAAGTATTACCTTAAAAAATGTCTTAGAGGGTGTGGCGCCAAGCATATAAGCGGCCTCCTCATATGTATTATCCATCTTTTCAAGCACCGGCTGTACAGCTCTTATTACGAAGGGAATGCCTACAAAAACAAGTGCCACAACTATTCCTGCCTGTGTGTAAGCTACATCTATTCCAAGCTTGCCAAGGCCCTTACCAAAAAAGCCTGTGCCTGAGTACAGCTTTGAGAGCGTGATGCCCGCAACCGCTGTCGGCAGTGCAAACGGAAGCTCTATAAGTCCGTCAAGCAGCCATTTCCCGGGAAAATCGTACTTCACAAGCGTCCATGCCACGATGAGTCCAAATACCACATTTACGATTGCTGCGATAAATGATGAGGTGATGCTTGTGATAAAGGCATTCCTCACATTCTCCTTCATGATAAGTGACACAAAATCGCCCGGCGATATCTTTAGCGAATACACAAGCACTGAGGCTAACGGAATGAGAACGATGACTGAAAGCATCGTGACCACTATTCCAAGCGAAAGATGGTAGCCCGGTATGACTCTGGTCTTTATGTTCTTTGATTTAGTTTTCTCTTTTGCTGTTTTATCAGTTGCCGTATATTTCATCGAACATTGCTCCATCATCGAAATATGTCTTGTAGGCTTCATTCCATCCGCCATAATCCTCTATGCTCCAAAGCATGATATTTAAATCAAACTTGTCGGAAAACCGGTTTAATATATCCTGATTTGTTGGTCTGTAGCCACTTTCGCCAATCAGCTGCTGTGCCTCATCACTGTAGAGATACTGTAGGTATTCCTTGCTTACCTCTTGTGTTCCGTTGCTCTTTGCATTGTCATCCACAATAGCAACAGAGGGCTGTGCTAAGATGCTGACGGACGGATTCACTATCTCATACTTACCCGGATATGAATCCATGGTCGTAAGTGCCTCGTTTTCCCACGCTATGAGCACATCTCCCTGACCGTTTTCCACAAATGTGGTTGTTGAGCCTCTCGCACCCGAATCCATAATTGTGACATTTTCATATAGCTTCTTCATAAACGATTTCTGTTCCTTCAGGCTGTCATAATTTGTCTTCGCATAGCTTAGCGCTGCAAGAAAATTCCAGCAGGCTCCGCCACTACTCTTTGGATCAGGCGTAATCACATCCACATTCTTTTTCACCAGGTCATCCCAGTCACTTATATGCTTTGGATTGCCCTTTCTTACAAGTAAAACGATTGTTGATGTGTATGGTGCCGAGCTGTCAGAAAACTCATCAATCCAGCCCTTATCAATTAAGCCGGTATTTTGTACCAGGTCTATGTCATGCTCAAGTGCCAGTGTGACAACATCTGCATTACAGCCCTCCACAACCGAGCGCGCCTGTGCTCCCGAGCCGCCATGTGACTGAATCACATTTATCTTTTTGCCGTGCACGCTCTCATAGTAAGACTCGAATATTTTGTTGTATTTCTCGTAAAACTCTCGTGTCGGATCATATGACACATTGGTTATGGTGACTGTGCCGTCATCCTTCCTGCCTGAGCAGCCTGTCAGAAAAAGTGACACCACCATCACCGCTGACAGCAGGGCTGCCGTATATTTTTGTATGTTTCTCATGTATGTTTCTCATTTTTCATGTTACAGTTTCCGGCAAAGCAAGCTTATGCCGTAAGTTTATATGCCATTAGTTTACTGTAAAAAGCGGTGTGGACAGGTATCTTTCTCCTGTATCCGGAAGCAGCACAACGATATTCTTTCCCTTGTTCTCAGGTCTTTTCGCAAGCTCTGTTGCCGCATATATTGCGGCTCCTGAGGATATGCCAACGAGAAGTCCGTCGCTCTTTGCAACCTCTCTTGCCTTGTCAAAAGCGGCCTCATTCTCCACCGGAATCACCTCATCCACTATATCCATGCGCATGACCTTCGGAATAAAGCCTGCACCGATTCCCTGTATCTTGTGAGGCCCCGGTCTTCCGCCTGAGAGTACCGGTGAGCTCTTTGGCTCAACAGCTACTATCCTTACATCAGGATTATGGTCTCTCAATCCAAGCCCGGTGCCTGTACAGGTGCCTCCTGTTCCGACAGATGATACAAAGATATCTACCTTTCCATCTGTATCCTCCCAGATTTCCTGAGCGGTTGTAGCTCTGTGGATATCCGGATTGGCCTGATTCTCAAACTGCTGTGGAATAAAGGCATTGCCATAATGTTCTTTAAGTCTCTGCGCCTCATCAATTGCACCCTTCATGCCCTCACGCCCCGGTGTGAGCTTTATCTCTGCGCCAAGCGCTGTGACGATTTTTCTTCTCTCAACGCTCATGGTATCAGGCATTATAAGTATCAGGTGAAGCCCCTTTGAGGCTGCCACAAATGCAAGTCCGATTCCGGTATTGCCACTTGTCGGCTCTATGATTATTGTGTCCTGATTTATCTTTCCATCCTTTATGCCCTGTTCTATCATAGCTGCCGCCACCCTGTCCTTTACACTTCCGAGTGGATTAAAATACTCCAGCTTTGCTATGATTTTTGCTTCAAGCCCAAGGGCTTTTTCATAATTGGTCAGCTCCAGAAGCGGAGTGTGACCTATCAGCTCAGTGAGCTGCTTTGCAATTTTTGCCATTGATATTACCTCTTTTTTGTTAATGTTTGTTTTGAGTATGTTATGAGTTCGAGCTTAGTTTGTATGGCTGGGATTTCCTACCATTCAAATATGATTTCTAAGTTATTGATATGTTACCACTAATTGATATTTTTGTAAATGTAATTAGGGTTATTAATATTTGTTAGCGGGCTATAAATTTTATTGATAGCTATAAAAAAAGAGTTCTATTATTCGCAGACACAAGGTCTGTGAAAAATAGAACTCTTTTGAGTTGTGCTTTAGCTACTCCTCCTGTTCATTTACCTTATCGGTTCTCGTAATATACTTGATTCCGACAAAGGTTCCAATCAGGATAAGCACTCCTATTATAAACGGTACTACCGGATTTCTGACAAAGCCTGCTATGATGTAGGTCAGGCATGATATGCCTGCCACAAGCACAGCATACGGAAGCTGTGTGGACACATGATTCATGTGGTTGCACTGAGCTCCTGCCGATGCCATGATGGTGGTATCGGATATCGGTGAGCAGTGGTCTCCGCATACTGCACCTGCCATACACGCTGAGATTGAGATAATCATCATCGTATGGTTTGTGCCCGAGAAGATATTTACTACTATCGGTATGAGTATACCGAAGGTGCCCCATGAGGTTCCTGTTGCAAAGGCAAGGAAGGCTCCCACCAGGAATATGATTGCAGGAAACAGTCCAAGGAGTGGTCCCGATACGCCTCCCACTAAGCCTGCGACAAATTCCTTGGCGCCAAGGCTCTCTGTCATGGTCTTTAGTGTCCATGCAAAGGTCAGTATAAGTATTGCAGGTACCATTGCCTTAAAGCCCTCAGGAATTGAATTACAGCAATCCGTAAAGCTTAGTACCCTTCTGATTGAGTAAAAGCATATGGTGATTATCAACGCAAAAAAGCTTCCAAGCATAAGACCAATTGAAGCATCGCTGCCTGCAAACGCATCAACGAAGCCTGTTCCGTCAAAAAAGCCTCCTGTGTATATCATTCCGATGATGCAGCTTATTATGAGCACAAGAATAGGAAATACAAGGTCTATAACCTTCCCCTTGCCCTTTATAACATCCTGCTTTGCCTCCGCATACGGCCTGTCTCCTGTGGTAAACAAATCACCCTTTTTGGCATTGGCTTCATGCTTTGCCATCGGACCGAAATCTACCTGTAAAACAACAAGTGTCACCATAGCGATAATAGTAAAGAGTGCATAATAATTGTATGGAATGGCCTTTATGAAAATAGAAAAACCATCCTCTCCCTTTACAAAGCCGGTAACCGCGGCTGCCCACGATGATATAGGTGCAATGATGCATACAGGCGCTGCTGTTGCATCTATCAGATATGCAAGCTTTGCTCTTGAAACCTGATGCTTGTCGGTGACAGGGCGCATCACACTTCCTACTGTCAGACAGTTGAAGTAATCATCTATAAATATGAGTACTCCAAGTATTATAGCTGAAAGCTGGGCACCAATCCTTGTCTTTATGTGCTCACTCGCCCACTCTCCAAAGGCCGCCGAGCCGCCTGCCTTGTTCATCATGCTCACCATAACACCGAGCACTACTAAGAATATCAGTATTCCCACATTGTCCGAATCCGATAGCACTCCAACAAGTCCGTCCTCGAATATGTGAAGCACTGATCTCTCAGCCGAAAAACCAGACTGAAATACATTTCCATAAAACAGTCCGCCGATCACTATTCCGACGAATAATGAGCTGTAGACCTCCTTTGTAATAAGTGCCAGAACTATAGCCACAACAGGTGGAACAAGCGCCCAGACTGTGGCATACATAGCAGGCACGTATTTTACTGCCAGAATCATTATTTTCTCCTCCGTCTATCCCTTATGCTCTATCTGTCAACCGCACCGACAAGCTCTGAAATATCCTTAACTCCATACCTGTCCATGTACTCTGCGATGCCATCCACTATCTGCTCTGTGGTCTTTGGATTCACAAAGTTTGCTGTGCCGACTGAAACTGCCGTAGCTCCGGCAAGTATCATCTCTATGGCATCGGCAGCATTTGTGATACCGCCCATTCCGATAATCGGGATATTGACTGCATGTGCTGTCTCGTAAACCATGCGCACTGCAACCGGATGCACAGCCGGACCGCTCATGCCGCCTGTCTTGTTTGCCAGCACAAAGCTTCTTCTGTTTATATCAATCTTCATGCCGGTTATGGTATTGATGAGTGAAACCGCATCAGCTCCGCCTGCCTCTGCTGCCCTTGCTATCTCTGCAATGCTTGTGACATTCGGAGAAAGCTTCATGATAACAGGCTGCTTTGCATATTTTTTAATCTCGCTTGTGATTGTCTCAACACCCTTTGGATCTGTTCCGAAGGCAATTCCGCCCTCCTTAACATTAGGGCATGAGATATTTATTTCCATCATATCAATAGGCTCGTCTGCAAGACGCTTTACCACATCAAGATACTCGTCAAGCGAATGACCGCAGACATTTACCACAATCCTTGTGTCAAACTGCTTTAAAAAAGGAATATCCCTCTTGCAGAAAAGCTCGATGCCGGGATTTTGAAGTCCGACTGCATTGAGCATGCCGCCGTACACCTCTGCTACTCTAGGTGTAGGATTACCCTCCCACGGCTTATTCGCAACACCCTTTGTAGTGACTGCACCAAGTCTGTTTAAATCAACAAACTCGCTGTACTCTGCACCGGAGCCGAATGTGCCGGATGCAACTGTAACAGGATTTTTCCACTCAACACCGGCCACATTTACTGACATATTACTCATTACAGCTCCACCTCCTTCGCATCAAAAACAGGTCCCTCTTTGCATATACGCTTGTTGTTTACATTGCTGTGGGCATCCTTGTCCTTTGTTTTGCATACGCACGCAAGGCATGCACCGATTCCACATGCCATGCGCTCCTCCATTGATATAAAGCAGTCCATATCATGCTCTGCAGCGTAAGCCTTGAGTGCACGAAGCATAGGCATAGGTCCACATGCATAAATCACGTCTGCCTCAAGAGCATTCTCCTTTATTGCATCGATGACATTGCCCTTTGTGCCGACACTGCCGTCCTCTGTGGCTACAAAGGAAGCTGCCTGCTCCTTAAACTCATCGAGCAGGAAGGTATTCTCATCACGATAGCCCATGACGATATTCATATCTGCCATTGCTGACTGTCCCGGATTTTTTTCTCCACCCGGTGTCTGCACTATGCCTGAATTTATATCCTTCGCAAGCTGCAGCATAGGCGGCACTCCGATTCCTCCGCCGATAAGGAAGGCTTTCTTACCCGGCTGTACTGTAAAGCCGTTTCCAAGAGGTCCTAAAATCCTTACCTTGTCGCCCATGACAAGCTTTGAAAACTCCTCTGTTCCTGTTCCTTCACCTGTCACACGGTACACGAGACGGATAGTGTCCTCATCTCTGTTTATGCCACAAAGGCTTATCGGACGCGGAAGCAGCTTACTCTTATCGTTTGAGTAAACCGATACAAACTGTCCTGCCCTTGCCGCCTTTGCAATTTTGTCTGTCTTAAGTGTGAGGTCATAGATGCCATTGCCGAGTGAGCTCTGGTCAACTACAACTGCAATCTCCTCAAATTTCTCTGCCATTTTATCTCCCTGGTTTCGTTTGTTAATATATTTAAGCTTTCTGAATAACTTATTAACGATTTGCAAGTGCTCCTGAGATATCCTCAATCATATCCTCAACTGCCTTGCGTGATGCATCTGCAAAATTCTCTGCTGTGATGCCCATATCCTTGTACTTATCCTGCTTGTATGCGCAGATGATTCCACGTGATGAATTGACAATTGCACCAAGTCCGTCCTCATTGAAGAAATGAACAAGGTCTGCCCCCTTGCCTCCCTGTGCGCCGTAGCCCGGTACGAGGATGAAGCTCTTTGGCATTACCTTACGAAGAATCTTACCCTGCTCAGGGTATGTTGCACCGACAACCGCACCTACATAGCTGTATGAATCACCCATGCAGTCAGCTCCCCACTCTGCAACCTTCTCGCCTACCCACTCATATAATGGGCGTCCGTCAATCATACGGTCCTGAAACTCTCCACTTGATGGATTAGATGTCTTTACAAGAATGAAGATACCCTTCTTCTCCTCCTTGCATACATCTACGAATGGCTTGATACCGTCTGTTCCAAGGTATGGATTGACAGTGGCAAAATCCTCATCAAAGGTAGAATAGCTCTTGCTGCCGATCTGTACCTTTCCGAGATGTCCTGTGGCGTATGCAGCCGATGTTGAGCCGATATCTCCACGCTTTACATCTCCGATAACCACGAGATCCTTCTCGTGACAGTAATCCACTGTCTTCTGGAATGCCTTAAGGCCCTCCACTCCAAACTGCTCATACATGGCAATCTGTGGCTTTACAGCCGGAATCAGGTCATATGTGGCATCCACAATAGCCTTGTTGTACTGCCAGATAGCCTCCGCTGCACCGGCCGGTGTCTCTCCAAGCTCATCAAATGCCTTCTTTGTGATATGCTCAGGCACATATGAAAGCATCGGGTCGAGACCTACTACGATAGGTGCGTTTGTTTTCTTGATTTTGTCTACTAATTTGTTGATCATTCTTTCGTCCTCTTTATGCGTATTTTATTATACAGACAGATATTGTGATTATTAAATATCTGCATACAGTTATAAATATTTTATAGCATAAACTAAATTCTTGCAACCAAAAATATAATAGCAGGGAGTATAGCATTAATTGTTGCTATACTCCCTGCTAATTTCACCTTTACAGCTTCCATTTTTCAATCACACATTGATGTTCTTTTGTCTTTTTATCGTAATTTATTCCAACAAGAAGCAAATTACCCTTATAATCCTTCAAGGCTTCCACATACTGTCTCGACTTTATCTGTGAAATGGCGCCATCAACATTCTTATCATATTTCAATTCAATAACAACTGCCGGCTTATCCAAATGACTCACTCTTGGAATAAAGCATACATCAGCAAAGCCTTTTCCTGTTGGTAATTCACGAACTATTGAGTAATACTCCCTGGCCGAATAAAATGCCAAATTAATTGTACAGCTTAAAGAATTCTCATCATTATACCGTAAAATAGATATCTCATTATGTGCCTTATCAATTCCGTCAGCAACCGCAGCACCATTCATATTCCACAAACTCTCAAGCAATTTTTGTGATGCTTTTATTGATTTTGATACTTCATCCCAATCCATTGTACTAATTGCATTAAGATATTCCTTTGACACCTCTCGATTTGGAATTGAAACCTCTTCCGTCTCACTATCATATGTCAGGTAGCCAAGATGTACTAAAAGTGTAAGCACATCATCCTTTGTGGCAAATGATGTCATGTCATTTTCAAATGTGCCTGTATTTATTTTCTCACTTTCACCGGCAAGCATTTTAATCACGGCATCTTTTAGACCATCCATATTCATTTGAATATAAACCTTGAGAGCCTCGTAAGTTTCAGTCTGATTCCAATAAGTACCAAATTTATGCTTTAGCATGGCTTCTACTACAGACTTCGGACTGTACATCGCATATTTCTTTACTCCATATTTGCTATGGGACACGAGCTTATATCCATTGTACCATGCCCTTGCCTCTTCAAAGTCCATATCATATCTGTCACACAATTCTCTGACCTCATCATCTGTAAAGCCAAAGTACTCTGCCAAAGCTCCCATATCTGTCATGGAATATTCCGTGAACATATTAAGAGCAGAATGTGAACCATATTTTTTAATCGGCAGTATACCTGTCATGTATGCAAGCGCTATATAGTCTTTATCCTTAAGCCAGCCTCTCAAAAAATCAAGGTATTTCTTCTGCGCTTCTTTATCCTGCGTAAATTCTCTAAACAGACAATCCCATTCATCAATAAGAATCACAAACGGCCTGCCTGTAGACATAAAAACATCCTGCATTACTCTCACAATATTTGACTTGTCCCGAAAAATAATATCCTTACACTCTATTGAAAAATCATCCGTAATGTATTCGCACAACATTTTAAGCATATCATCAACACTGTGTGTAACACTCAAAAAGTCCTGCATATTAATTTTGAGTACATCATACTTGTTAATATGTCTGTCATACGACTCATCATGACTTATTTTAAGGCCTTTAAATAAATTTTCTGCATCAGTCTTTCGACCATAATATGCTGAAAGCATATCCATGGCCATTGACTTTCCGAATCGCCTTGGACGGCTTACACACATATACCTTTGTAATGTATTTATACACTTATTCGTTTCTTTAATCAGACCGCTTTTGTCAACAAAAATCTCTGAATTTATCGCAAGCTCAAACGATCTTCCTGTCGGATTAACGTAAATGCCCAATGAATATGCCTCCCTGTTAATATGTTACTCTTTATTATACCTGCTATTTGCTAGTTTGCAACAATATTATCTGATGTATTATTTATAAGCCGCGTTATTGCTATAAAAATAGACTTAACTACTAATTCTACAATAACGCAGCATATTATGATTGTGTATAGGTTCATATGCTGATATTTCAGTCCACGCTCCCACGAGAGGAGCGACCTCAAACTCTTTAAGCTTTTCTATCTTTTCAGTATTTCAATCCACGCTCCCACGAGAGGAGCGACCCTTGCCCTTTAATGCGCTGACTGCTACAACCTCAAAATTTCAATCCACGCTCCCACGAGAGGAGCGACAACAGTTACTACACCATAATTATTACCATCATCAATTTCAATCCACGCTCCCACGAGAGGAGCGACCTACACAACCAATAATACCAATGATACACAATAATTTCAATCCACGCTCCCACGAGAGGAGCGACACATTTGCCATTAGTACAATCCGCCTTTCACATATTTCAATCCACGCTCCCACGAGAGGAGCGACAAAAACGTTATATTGCTAATGATGTTCTAGTAGTATTTCAATCCACGCTCCCACGAGAGGAGCGACGGACTTCCTAGTACTGTAGACGCGAGATTTATTATTTCAATCCACGCTCCCACGAGAGGAGCGACGGTATCTGCGTTAGTTATTTTTGTAACATAGGTGTATTTCAATCCACGCTCCCACGAGAGGAGCGACGAAGCCCTTAAACTTGAGCTGCAGAACGTATCGATTTCAATCCACGCTCCCACGAGAGGAGCGACGGCGGAGCGCCTAGTGATGACATAGCCTTGATTATTTCAATCCACGCTCCCACGAGAGGAGCGACGCATACTCTACTTCATCAGCGTCATATTCATTCTATTTCAATCCACGCTCCCACGAGAGGAGCGACTGGAGCATATTTGTTAAGTACATCTCTTATATCTGATTTCAATCCACGCTCCCACGAGAGGAGCGACAGCAATATTGCACAAAAAATTTGTTTATTTTTATACAATACCGACAATAAATATATAATAAGATAAATAACAAGTAAAACCAAAAACCTATTATTCATTTTATTGTACAAATTTACAAGTAATTTAAGGTGCGAGACAACCGGTACATTCATGTTTACTTATCTTTCGCACCACATTTTATAATATCAATGTCTGATCAGCAGGAATTCCACGGTCAACACCAACATGCTCTATCTTCGTCTGATAACGATTTCCTAAATAATAGAATCTGAGACTATCCACATCTTTATCAATAAGATCCGTTAATATGGCCTTTAGCATCACACATTGAGCATTATCTAGTATACATTCAAACACAGAATTCTGAACTCTTCGCCCATAATTTACACATTGTTTAGCTACTTTTCTCAACCTGGTTTTTCCTTCAGCAGTTTCAGTATTCACATCATATGTAATCAATACAAGCACGCCATCACCTCATTTCCATAAAAATACAGGGTACTCATCCAAATCTCCCCTTAAATATCTTGCCAACAGCATTGCCTGTACAAATGGAACCATTCCCCATTCCACCTTTTCATTAAGATATGGGTGTGTAATAATCTCCTTTTTCTTGTTTTGCCATTCTGATAGTAATTTTTTACGAATATCTGTATCCATCAATACAGCACCGTTTTCTTTTTTTGTAAAACTCTTGCCATTTACAATCTTTTTATTAATCAATGATAAAACAAATCTATCAGCCATGACTGCTCGCAATTCTTCTATAAGATCTAATGAAAATGATACTCTACCGGGACGTTCCGTGTGCATGTAACCAACATAGGGATCTAACCCTACAACCTCTAGCGCTGATGTAATTTGAGTTGTAAGCAATGTATACGTAAACGACAACATTGCATTTACATTATCAAGAGGCGGACGCCGATTTCTCCCTTGAAAGAAAAAATCTTTCTTTTGTTGTAAAATCAACTCATCAAATACGCCAAAATATATACTTGCTGCTTCACCTTCATATCCTCTTAACTGATTCATAGACTGTGAATTTTGGATATAATCAAGAAATTCTTTCAGTTTTATAGATGCTTTTTTTACCTTATCCACATCTATCTGCATTGAATGATCTCTAATTGCTCTTTCTAGAACCCATCTTGAATTATACACTTTTCCAAGAATACAGTTTTTTGCGATTTCCAGGCACTTTATATCTTCACTACTGCTTTGGAATTGTTGTTTCCTTAGCACGACATTCCCCTTAACTTTGCCTGAAACTCTTGCAAGAAATTTTCCCTGTGGTGTCAGATAACAAAGAGAAATATTTCTATCCGCACAAGCTCCCATTAATGCCGGACTTGTTCCTCTATATCCAAATGAAATTATTGCTTCGAGATTGTGTAAAGGTAATCTGCCTATTTCATTTTTATCATCATATACAACAACATTTTCTCCATCCAACCCCAGATAACTATTTTCCGATGTAACATACAATGTATTCAATAATTTCTTCATAACGTTTCCCCCAGCATCTTATTGATATACGATTTCACCGAACCACTTTTATCAATCTTTGGCATACAAATATCTTTTAAAGAGCAAGATACACACCTTTTCGACGTTTTGACCTTAGGTGTATAATTTCGATCATAATAATCATGCATTTCTCCAAATATTTTTTTCACTTCATCCCGAAGTTCATCTGTAAACACTATCGGTTTGCGTCTTCTTGTCTCACCATAAAATATAGCACCCTCCGTTATTTTTGTTGAAAACATTTCTTCCAGACACATAGCCTGCGCCATTAGCTGAAGTTCATCTTCGTTTGACGCTTTGGGTTTCCCCTTTTTGTACTCAATTGGATATAATGAATAGGTTCCACGATGTCCATAGAGCTTCACTCCATCTTCACATTTGTGAAATTCAACAATATCACACTCCCCACTCACACCCATGCTTCTTGAGGATACAGGAAGAGCTCTGACAACCAGAATATCTTTTCTCTTTTCTGTCAGATATGGATCATGCGCTTTTTTATGCATAAGTTCGCCAATAACAGTATGTTCATTTTCAGCCCACTGCTGCTCAACATGAATAAGCGCCCATTGTCTTCTGCAAAATTTAAAATGCTGTATTCCAGAAATCATCAGATAATCATCTTGAGAATATTCCATTAAATCATCCTTTTCACTTCTACCGTATCCGGTATCTCATCATCATTAATAGTAACTGTATAATCCTGATATTTTCTTGGATATTGTATATCATCATTTTTCTGCACTTTAACTGCATCAAATAATTTATAAGCAGGACAGTCACCAAGCTCTTTACTATGCTTAAAAACAATAAGCTCACGAACTGCCATCTTTCCTCTTGCAGCAGAATGGTCATTTTCAAACATATTTATTATTGCATTCCATAACAATTCTAGATCTTCCTCAGAAAATCCAGTAACTTTTCTTGCAAGATTTGCTGAAATATAACCTTCTACACGATACAAGCCATATGGAACAATACTCTTTCTTCCCATCTCGTTACTCTTATTCTCAGCATCTTTTTCTGTTGTAATGGCAACTCTCGTAATAGTTACCTCCTGACTAATAACAGGATCAATACTTCTTGCAAATCCAAGCTGTACAGGACCTCTTACCTGCCCACAATTCAATGAAGCTTTAACAAAAGTCGTCATTACAGCACCAAATGCACGAATATCATAAAAATTTCTGCACATATAATCCCTTAATTTTATATCTGCATCCTTATCTGACTTTTTTAGTTTTTTTAATGCTTCTGTAACCTTTTTATCTTCATCATCATTTATACCAAGACTTTTGCATGCCTCCCTGTCACTTCTGTTAAGAGGAACATTCTCCTTGATATAAATTTTATATCCATCTTCGTCCTCCTTCACAGTCTCTATGTAATTTCGGATCTTACGTTTTAAGCATACATCAGTTACAATTCCTAAGCCACTTTCCGGATCAATTCTTGGCATATTGCCAGCGTCAGGATCCCCGTTAGGATTTCCATTTTCAACATCAAATAAAACAACAAACTCATATCTGTTTTTAATAACCTCTCCCATTTATTTGTCCTCCTTTTTTTCATACTTCTTTTGTGTCTGATGATAATATCCCAACATGAATTTTCCTTGTTCTTCTAAAGACAAACTCCGTGGAAATAATACTAATTTTTTCATAAGGTTTCCTATTATTTTTTCATAAAAAATCTTAGAACCGCTACCTTTTTCACGCTCAAGTTTTTTTATATGACTATTTTCTAATTTAAATAAAATTGGAAAAACAGATGCAGGCGTAGCGCATGCTGAATTAAAATACCTGTCTTTAATTGTAGCATTTATTCCCTGATTCGCCTCCTTTTGGATTGACTCCAAAACTGAAAATAATCTTCCCAATATGTATGCAGTGTCATTGCATGTTTCTTCTAATCCCATGTAGTTTTCTCCTTCCTTCCATGAATAATTTTTTATTAAATAAGCCTTGATAATTGAAGCTCTTCCCCATGTAACATTTCCCTGCTCAGATCGTATTCTGATAACAGTGTCTGTATAAAGACTTGCAGGATATCTGTTTCCCGATAAAATACTTTGAAGTACCATTGCAGACATATTAGGGATTGGAGTCTTATCCTTTGAATTAGGATTGACAGTCTCTCTTAACAATTCATATACGCTCAGATATTTCTTTTCCACCCACAACGGTTTCACAATATCCAACCGTTTATAATGTTCTTTTATATTTTTTAAAATATCACCAAATGTGTTTTGATAAAAGAAACGAACAGATAACCTCGCAGCATTCGGTGCAAGGCATAAAATATAAAATGACTGCTCAAAGTCCATCTGAACATTATCTACATCCACATATCTTGATTTTTTCAAGCTGTCAAATATTCTTTGAAGCTGTTCCTCATTATCTATATGAGGATTCATAACAAAACTAAATGTTTTCTGATATTCTTCCATGCCATTTTCAGCCCAATAAACCACCATGGAATCACCTAATTGAAATGTCTTATCCCTATTACTCAACAAATAATTCAATGCAGTTGTATATGCAAACTCTGCATATTTTCCTACAGGTGCATTATAGCTCTGTTCCTTGCCATAAGATTCAAATGCAGGTGCATTAAACGAAACCAAAGCAGCTCCACTTGTCTGTGCTCCTGGAACACCTTTTATTCCACGATGAATTCTTGCTATCTCCGTTTTTTCACCAGTTGCAAGACAAATACCATCATTGGTATTTTCTGTCTGATGTACAACATAGTTGTCCCAATTTTTTTTAATTGTATCATTATCCTGTGCGAAATCATTTCCCATACAGAAGATGACATTACCACCCTCATTTAATTCATCTGATTTTTCTCTTACACATGCATTATCATAAGCCGTCTCTGGATTCCATAAATTAAAAAAATTACAAATTGCATTTGCCATAGGCTCATCAACATTCTTTAACAACGCTAAATGTTTTTCCTTCGCTGCCTGAAAGCACTCCTGCACCCTTGCATTAGTTCCGCTTTGATCAATCCCTAGCATGTATTTTACATTATCACAGAGAAAATTAGCTGCCACGCCCGATGAACGTGTAACCATTTCAGGAACACTCTTCGCAACTGGAAGAAAAACCTTCTTTTTTCCACTAGTCTGTTCTGTTTTTAGTGGATAAATTTCTTTGATTTTCCCATTAGGATTTAAATCTATTGCATAAGAAACCTTGGCCTGACACCAGCCTCTCTTCGGCACCAGATTATTCTCTGCAAGATTCTCATATTCTTTCACTAATGCCTGTAAGATCATCTTATCACCTCACAGTCCCTTAAATCTATTACTCCACGCTTCATCACTGCTCTAAAAAATATTGGACTAATATTGCCTCTTTCACAATCACTATAATCCATATCATATAGCATAAATCCCAAATCTTTCTCCGGAATATTATCATAAAATGTATGTATATTTTTCTCTTCACAAAGGCAAAAATTTGCCGGAAACTCACGACAGCCAAAATATGGCATATGATGACATTCCCCACGCTTAAGTCTTCTCATCATAATATCCTTAAATTTCCCGGGATTATCTGTATTATTTGCTTTTTCCGTCATCTCAAAATGTGCCTCTATAACATAAGACACATCCTTCAAAATAAGAGATGCCCTCTGTACAATATCATCCTTTGTACTTATGTACAAAGGCTTATCCGCACCATTATATACCTGTAATATATTATTTGCGGAAGCTTTACTTTTTATCTCATTTCTTCTGACACTGGTAAATCTGATTGGATTTTTCACATAGATTTTATCAATCACCCAACTCAATCCCGGATGCCAATATATCGCCTCAAGTATTCCCCTTGCTGCCGATGGAGTCATAACATCATATGAGCATCTCTCAACCTTCATTTCCGGTCGTGAGAATAATGCATAATCTCCCCATACCTTAACTCTTACACCTACTCCCATTTACAGGACATCTCCTTCCTCATAACAAGCTGCAATGTAGTCTCGTGGCTGATAATAAAAATCGGTATTATAATTTGATATCTTGTCACTTATCCACGAATGATACACTTTCCATATACCATGAAGTATCTCATCATCACTAAAACAATCCTCTATCAATCTCTCATATACTTCGCCAATATCCCAGTAATCCGGAATCCTATATTTACAATCATGTATATTATCATAATTTCCATTATTCATACTGCATTCCGTAATAAACTCATCTGCAACTTTTTCAATTGGTTCGCAATGGAGAATATCTGCATATTTATATATACGTTTAATCCGTTCTTTTGTCAGTAAATCAACCACCTCATAACGTTTCCTTTTAATCTGCCTGCCAATATATTCAATCAGACTGCATGTATAGAATAGATTATTATTATTTTTAATCGCCATAAACAACCTCATTTCCAACATATCTCAAAGTACTAAGCGCACTTACCGTATGAAAACTTATTTGATGAGTCGGATGATTAAACTTCGCCAGTTCCCAAAAAGCTGCTCTGCTTATCTTTCCATCAATATAATTCTGTATATAATTATATATTGTATCATCAGCCATAGGTCCTTCAACAATATCATACGAGTGCGCTATTCCTCTTCTGCAATCAACAATAAAATCAAGCCATTCTTCTGTCATTTTTTCAAATACAAGATACTTAAGCTTTGAATTTTCAGTATATTCATATTTATTCAAATAGCCTCGCGTTCCATATCTCGTTGCCCATCTCACTGCCTGCTCTGGCATCTGTGTGCAATAAAACCCAAAATAAAAATCCTTGTTATAACGAGCTGTTCTAATTTCAGGAAATTCTACTATTTCTTTACTTCCATGATATAAAATCATCACCCTACTCCTTTATCTAATTTATTTCACGTACATTATCTTCTTATGTTTTAAATAATACTACTTCAAACATTACTAATCAACACTTTTCAATTTTTATTTAAAATTTTATTGAAATAATTCAATTCATATTGTACAATTACATTTGTCAGGCTAATCCTGTGGATTGAAATAATAATATTTTTAATAATGCAAATAAATGGCTGTGTTTATAATTCACACAGCCATTTAAATTACAGATATAAATCCATTCCAGATTCCACAGACAAATTTAATCCCTTGTCATCTGTATACATTTCTTCATCTACCAATTCATAAAAATTCTCTATATCCGATGTTATTTCCTTAATTATACCAGCACCATACAAAGTATCAAAAAGCTGATTATATATCTGAACACAGTACTGGGATGCCTTTCTCATTCTGGCTTTTCCATAACCCTGATTTTTTATTTCAAATAATAAATCCTTAGCTTCCTGCTCTATCGGAATAAATACAATTCTTGTATTTTCCTCAATCAAATGAAATTTTTCTGATACCGTCTCAAAATTATATTTCCAATCCTTGAATTCGCCTATAATATTCTTTTTATCCAAATCATTTTCTCTAAAATGATATAGCCTTTTGAAATATTCTGTAATGCATTCAAGATTAGAAATATCATGATAATCTTGCAATAACCCTTTAGTGATTGAGCTTTGCAGACTTTGTCCCGGCACTGTTTTCATTCCATTTATATCAAAAATATAAACTTTACTGTTTTCTTTTTTCTCAATTCCTTCTCGGTTGCATCTACCTGCTGCCTGTATTACCGAATCTACTCCTGCTACTTGACGATATACTGAATTAAAATCAAGATCTACTCCCGCCTCTACCAAACTTGTTGAAATAAGCACACATGATTTTGATTTATCACTCATTCTTTCTTTAATCTGTGCAAGTATCTTTTTACGATGCTTAGGATACATACTTGTTGATAAATGATACACACCATCACCACTTAACTGTTCGTAAAGCTGCTGTGCACATTTTTTTGTATTAACAATACACAGTGCTCTTTTTTCAGTCTTCAATCTTTCAATTAAAGTATCAAATTCGATTATCCCAAGATTTTCGTATATAACTCTTTTAAAAAATTTAAACTGCTCATTTATATTCGGGCATAATTCAATATACCGTCTGTGTTGATCAAATATACTGTCTAAGGCCGGTTGTGTTGCCGTACATAAAACAATACTTGTCCTATAGAAATCCATTAAATTTTCCATCATGGCAATGCATGGTTTCAAATATTCCAATGGCAACATTTGTGCCTCATCAAATATAACCACAGAATTCGCAATATTATGAATTTTCCTACACTTAGATGACCTGCTTGCGAATAATGATTCAAAAAATTGAACATTAGTCGTGACAATTACAGGTTTATCCCAGTTTTCGCTGGCAAGCTGCATCGGTTTTAATTCTTCAGAATCCCCATAATCGACATTACAATGATTCTCAAGAACATTATCCTGCCCAAGTATTTCACGAAACACCTGAGCATTCTGTTCTTTAATGCTAGTATATGGAATAACATATATAATATGCTCCATTTGATGCCTGACTGCATGCTTTAACGCAAATGCCAATGAGGCAATTGTTTTTCCACCACCTGTTGGAACAGTCAGGTGAAACAATCCCCTATCATTCTCACCTGCTATCAGACAGGCTTTTAATATCTCAGTTCTTCTACCGTTTATCGAATTAAGATCATCATTTTCTAACCATGAACCAATATGTCTTTCCAGTCTTGCTAATAAAGATGCCATTTCTTCACCCGATGTTCGTTCCACATGGTTATTCTTCATAAAACTTTCTGTTTCAAGAAAGTCCGCATCAACAAGACATGAATATAACATCCTCATAAAAATCCCCATTGAAAAATGAGGATTTTGTGTTTTACAGCTCTCAAAAGGATCACTTTTTATTTGTGGAATTTCTACCTCCTGTCTATATGCCTGATAATCACATATTGATTTTCTATATCGTTCTTCAAGCTTATAGTAATCCATTAGTCCAGAATGATGTCCTGCAATAGCATATTGTAATATAGAATAATATCCACCTTTTTCATTACATAATCTCATTCCAGCAGTAGAATGGTCTACTCTGTCATTCGTATTAAACTGTATTTTATGTTGAAATTCTTTGGAATACTTACCTAGATCATGTAACATACCTATGCAATATCCCCACTCATATTTTCCAAATGATTCTGCAAATTTTCCGGCTAATTTGGCAGTTCCATCCAAATGATCAATAAGCCTTTGCTTTCTTTCTTCTTCTATATGCGCAATATATTCCATTTATATCACCAGATTCATCTTTACACTCCCACAATCTCATCAATCATCCTAAGCTCTTCCTCAGAGAAGCCTGTGCCCTCCATAACCTTTAAGTTTTCAAGAATCTGCTGTGGCTTTGAGGCGCCGACAAGCACGCTTGTCACGTCATCATCCTTTACCACCCACTTAAGAGCCATCTGTGCTAGTGTCTCACCACGTTTTGCGGCTATATCGTTTAGCTTCTTAATCTGCTCGATGTGTGGAGTGAGCTTTTCCTTATTTAAAAAGCGGCCGTCTGTCTTTATACGGCTATCCTCCGGAATACCGTTTATGTAACGGTCTGTGAGCATGCCCTGTGCGAGCGGGCTGAAGGAGATGATGCCCTTTTGACACTCTCTTGCTGCCTGCTTCAAGCCGTTTTGCTCTATTGTACGGTTGAAGATATTGTATGAATTCTGGTTGATGATAAACGGACATTTCAAATCAGTAAGAATCTCGCAGGCTCTCTTCATGGTCTCGCCGTCATAATTTGACAGTCCGACATAGAGTGCTTTTCCGCTTTTTACTATCTGGTCGAGTGCTCCCATTGTTTCCTCAAGCGGTGTCTCAGGGTCCATTCTGTGATGATAGAAAATATCCACATAGTCGAGTCCCATTCTCTTAAGGCTCTGATCAAGGCTTGCAATCAGATACTTGCGGCTGCCCCAGTTGCCGTATGGTCCCTTCCACATATCATAGCCTGCCTTTGAGCTGATGATGAGCTCATCGCGGTATGCTGACAGATGCTCCTTCAGGATAAGCCCGAAGTGCTTCTCTGCGCTGCCGTATTCAGGACCATAGTTGTTTGCCAGGTCAAAGTGAGTGATGCCATGGTCAAAGGCTGTGAAGCACATCTGCTTCATGTTGTCATACGATGAAAAATCACCGAAATTGTGCCATAGACCAAGCGATACAACAGGAAGCTTAAGTCCGCTCCTGCCGCATCTGTTATATCTCATTGTGTCGTATCTCTTTTCGTCTGCTGTGTACATATTTACCTCCCGCATAAATACATGATATTTTACCCGATAAATTATTATACTACAGCAGACTTGATTTTTCTATTGTTAAATAAAATCCTCCGTCAGCTTTCCATGCTTCTCATAATTTGTCACACGCGCTATCTTGTTTTCATCATCCACAAACACAACCTTCGGATGATGCTCCTTTGCTTCCTCCGGTGTCATCTGCGCATAGCACATGAGTATCACATGGTCACCGACTGCAACCTGTCTGGCGGCTGCGCCGTTTAAGCATATCATGCCTGAGCCCGGCTCTCCGGCGATGGTGTAGGTCTCGAATCTGTTTCCGTTTTCCACATCGACAATCTGTACCATCTCATACTCCAAGATGCCTGCTGCCTCAAGCAGCTTTGTATCTACAGTGATGCTTCCCACGTAGTTTAAGTCAGCCTGCTTGACCACCGCTCTGTGTATTTTGCCCTTAAGCATTGTATAATTCATTGTTTGTACCTCTTTTCAATAATCGTTTCTTGTCCGTCTACGCAATAAAATTGTCAATCAGCCTTGTCTTTCCGATATAGACAGCAATTGCCACGAGTGTTGTTCCCTTAATCTCATCAACCGGTGTAATTGTTTCAAAATCAACCACATCTACATAATCAATTCTTGCAAGCGGCTCCTTGTTTATCTCTGCTGTGATTGCATCCTTTATCGCTTTTGCACTCTTTTCGCCATCCTCTACGAGCTGCTTTCCGATTTTTAAGCTTCTGCTCAGTACAAGCGCTGCCTGTCTTTCATCCTCACTTAAATATGTGTTTCTTGAGCTCTTTGCCAGTCCATCCTCCTCACGGATGATTGGGCAGCCGATGATTTCTGTGTCAACATTTAAATCCTTTACCATACGCTTTATGACCGCAAGCTGCTGTGCATCCTTCTGTCCAAAGTATGCACGGTCAGGTGTCACAATGTGAAACAGCTTCAGGACAACTGTCTGCACACCTCTAAAATGGATAGGTCTTGTTTTTCCACAAAGCTCAGTTGTGAGGCCATTCATATCCACATATGAGCAGAAGCCGTCTGCATACATCTCCTCAGGCTCAGGATGGAAAATAATGTCAACGCCCGCATCCTCACAAAGCTTTGCATCCCTGTTTAAATCACGTGGATAGCTGTCTAAATCCTCTGCAGGGCCAAACTGCATTGGATTTACAAAAATACTCACTACAACCTTGTCATTCTCGCGTCTTGCCGCATCGATTAAGCTCTTGTGTCCCTCGTGGAGGTATCCCATTGTAGGTACAAAGCCAACGCTTTTGCCCTCTTTTTTCCATGCCTTTACTGCTTCTCTTACCTGTTCGATTTGTCCGTATATTAACATTTTATGTCTCCTTATTCTTTTATTTTTCGTAGCTATTTTTTGTAAATATTCTTCAATACTATTTTCGATACTAATACAGCTTGTCAATTATTGTCTCATCCATCTTAAAGGTATGCTCCTCACCAGGGAAGCTTCCCTCCTCAACAGCCTTTTTGTAGGCTGTGAACGCCTCATTCATTTCTTTTCCGACCTGTGCAAACTGCTTTACAAATTTCGGCTTCATGTTTGCATACATGGCAAGCATATCCTGATATACAAGCACCTGGCCGTCGCAGTCTGCTCCCGCTCCGATACCGATTGTAGGTATGCTTATGCTCTCTGTAATTTTTTTTGCAAGTGCCTTTGGCACGCACTCGAGCACCACTGCAAATGCTCCTGCCTCCTCGACCGCACGGGCCTCGTCAAGAAGCTTCTGCGCTGCCTCTTCACCCTTGCCCTGCACCTTGAAGCCGCCAAATGCATTTACTGACTGTGGTGTAAGCCCTAAATGTGCACATACCGGAATTGACGCATCCACGATAGCCTTTATCTGTGGACATACCTCCTTGCCACCCTCGAGCTTGACTGCCTGCGCATGGCCTTCCTTCACGAGTCGTCCTGCATTGACCACAGCATCATAAACCGATGTCTGATATGACATAAAAGGCATATCTGTGATGAGCAGCGTATCCTTTATGCCTCTTGAAACAGCTGCGCTGTGATGAATCATATCCTCCATAGTCACTGAAAGTGTATCCTCATAGCCAAGCACCACCATGCCGAGAGAATCTCCTACTAAAATTGCATTGATTCCGGCCTCATCTATGAGCTTTGCTGTCGAATAATCATATGCTGTGAGCATCGTGAGCTTCTCGCCCTTTTCCTTTGCCTGTTTAAAAGTTACTACTGTATTTTTCATTGTCCAATCCCTCTGTCTTTCTGCAACAATCCGTTTCTTGTAACTACTTGGAACCATTCACGGTATTGTCAGCCTCTTAGCAATTCCATCATCTGAGTGTAATCCTTATCAGGATTCTTTTTTTCAGCAATATTTACTAGTTTTGTACCAAGCATTTTGTACAATCTGACATCATCGCTATCGTCATTTTGCATACATGCGATGTGCTTTTTCACTGTTTCAATATCGTTTCTCTCGATTGGCCCGGTCAGTGCGCCGTCACAGCCTGCTTCGAGTACGTTTTCGATATTGCGCATCACAAGCTGGCCTGTAGCTCTTACAGCCTCAGCCCTTGTAAAGCCGCAGTCCTCCAAAAGAGAATAGCCCATGTCAAGGACAGCAATCACCTGATTGCTCAAAATACTAGCCGCTGCATGGTATTTTGCCTTTTTAGCGCCATCAATGCGGCATACCTCATTTCCAATAGAACAAAACAGCCCGGATATTGCTTCAACCGCAGCATCCTGCCCTTCCACTGTGAAAAATGCTTTATTTAATTGCTCATATGATGAAAATTTGTTACTGAACGGTAACATTGGATGAATTGAACAGCATGATACGCTCATGCTCTCCCTTCCGGAAAATGAATCGGATGATAATGCGCCACTGCAATGACATATAATCTGATTCGTTAGAGACAGCTCTTTTAATTGTTCCCAAACCGGTATAATAAATGAATCCGGTGTGGTGATAAATATAATCTGTGATTGATCCGCCAGTTGCTTTAGCGAATCAAAGCTCTCTGTCCTTGTAAACTCCGCAGCCTCCTTAGCCGCCGCAGAATCCACGTCATAATAGCCTGCAAGCTCTATGTCCTTTGTCCTTAGGTATTTACCTATAGAACAGCCCACTCTGCCTGCGCCGATTATGCCTATTTTCATGCTACCACCTTCTTTCCAAGCCGGTCAGACCATTCCTTATCTCGCAGCTGATATAATCTCCGCCATGTGCCGTATGGCAGCGGTCGATTTACCCTGTGCGCGCCTGTCACTTTGCTGTCTGCTTCATATCTGCTACAGCAATGTGCTTTTGGCTTCCTTGTGTCTGCCGGATATGCTCTGTCATAAGGTGACAACACATCCTCCATGATACAGTTTCCTTCGAATACCGTTCGAAGAAAACTATACCACATTGACTATTATTTAACAATCCCTATTTTACCTCAGTCATTTTGATATACTCATACTGCGGCTTGAAATTCTCTCTGTCACAGAGCTCATAGTAATGCATAAAGATTCTCTCCATGACATTTGGAATCTGATTTTCCTGTGGTTCAAATAGTATGATAAGATACTGCATTGAGCTGTAGCGCGTGCAGACATCCACCTTTCTGATCTTGCTGCGGATAGACTGCTCCATGCAGTCAAGTGCCTTCTCAATTTCCTCGATATCTGCAAGCTGCTCCGGCAGAGTGTTCATAGTCACCATGACCAGATAGCAGTTGTGGTTGTGCCTATCTCCTACATTGTTCACGAACTCATAGATTCTTGCAAACTCTCTGTAGTTTAAATCCAGCGCACCTGTATAGCTGCCACTCTCCTTTAAAAGCTTTGCCACGTTTCGTAAATCCGCACTCAGATTTGTATTCTCCTTATTGTCAGCTAAGAGCTGCTCATAGAAGAAATATGAACCCTTACAGTTCTGCTTCACATAGTAAAGTGCCTTATCTGCCTTTGTGTAGTCACTTTCAAACATGGCTCCTTTTGTCGTCATGCACAGTCCTGCTGAAAGAGCTGCCTCCTTTATCTCACAGTCTGCTTCCCTGGCGCTCTCGAAGCCCTCAAATATGCGCTTTATAACACTCTCCACGCTTGCCCTGTCAGAATATGGCATAAAGATGAGGAACTCATCACCTCCAATCCTGCAGGCTGCAAAGGTCTCATTCTCAGTCTCTTTAGCAAGGAGATTACCTATAAGCTTAAGTGCCCTGTCACCCACCTTGTGACCATGCACATCATTGACTTTTTTAAGATTATCCATATCTATGAAGGCAAGACAGCCATCATTATCCTGCATCAGGGCTGCTATTACCTGCTGTCCACGACTTCGCATGTAAAGTCCTGTCAGATAATCAACACTATCGGCTTTTTCCTGACTGCTCATGGTCTTCATGACCTCAGATATGAATTTGTCTGCCACTGACTCGATAGCCGCATTATCACGGTAGCCCTGAGCCGCCGGATTATCCTCATCAATCACAACCATGCCTTTGTCAAGCATATCAACAAACATACGCGAAATCTGCGGATCAAACTGAGTACTGCAGTTATCCAAAAGTTCCCTTCGGATTTCTTCATCGGGCAGAGCATTCCTGTAAATCCTGCGCGACCTCATGGCATCATAGCTGTCCGCCACACACACTATACGGGCAGAAAGCGGTATCTCCTCTCCCACCAGTCCGTCAGGATAGCCCTTTCCATCGTAGCGCTCATGATGATTCCTTGCAATATCCACCAGATGGTCTAACAGGGTAATATCCTTTAAGATATCTGCGCCCATCACAGTATGGCTCTTTATGGCGGCAAACTCTTCATCAGTCAGCCTGGTCGGCTTATTTAATATAGTATCAGGCACGCCAATCTTTCCGATATCATGCAGATATGCAGCATTTCTAAGATTTTCCACATCATGCTCACTCCAGCCAAGCTGCTTTGCTATGAGAGCAGAGTACTCTGCGACTCTGTATGAGTGACCTCTCATATAATCGTCCTTTGCCTCAATTGTGGCAGCAAGTGTCTTCATCATCTGAAAGGAAACTCTCTCTGTCTGATTTCTAAGCCTGTCACTCTCTTCCTTCTGGCGCTTGTATTCTATCTCGCTGATTCTTTTTATTGTGACTATGATATTGACAAACAAAATCACAATAAGGCCTGTTCCGATAAAGAAACCTGACATAGTGACAACAAAGTACACAGATGCAGCCTCTATAAGCGCCAGAACAAGTGCCACAATCATGGCAACCATCTCAGGTCTGTAGCCCAAAGCCCTGTGTTTAATTATATCAATGATAAATGTTGTGATGACGACCACGCAGCAGACAGCAAGCATTCCCTGTCCTGCCGGCAGAGTCTCTATATAATCGCACACACCAAAAAGCTGCAGTGATGTGCAGACAATGAAATTCACAGCCGCAAGTGCCTCTATGCATGTATACACTCTTGTATAACGCCCGCCCTGTATGCTGTCAATATAAATCGAAACAGCAATAGGACTAATCAGAATAACCACAAAGCACATAGCCGCCAAAACAGATGCATTCGGCACCAGCATCTGACGCAGCTTTGATTCACCAAGCATCCATATTGCCCCAAGAAGCATACACCAGCCTACATACTCCATGTCAAAATGTGTCTTGTATACAATACTGAGTGCTATACTGAACATAACAGACACTACAGCAGCAAAAAAAATGAAAAATGCTATAATCGTCTCTCTTGAGCTGTTATGAAATATATTTGTCCATATATCGCTCTTATCTCCACAGTATACTGTATTTACAACGCCTGAATAGTTGGATGCATGGCTCGTCAGCTCAATGCGCAGCTCTTTGCCGGCATCATCCTCCGACATATTGCAAAATACATATCTGCTCGCGGAATCCTTACCGAAGGGTCTCGTGTCCTTTGTATCATACTCTGCTCTCGGACTGCCATCCACGTAAAATCTGACTGTCTGAAGTGATGCTCTGATTGCCATGACATTTGCATTGAAATCATCAGGCAGAACAGTAGTTATAACCATCGTATCCCCCGGCTTAACATCGTACCTGCCGGGTACTTCAATAGCCTCCCTTTCACCATCGGACTTCTCCCATGTAAAGCTGCCCTCGTAGGTGATATTATTATCACTTACAGACTGGCTTCTCTCACTCGGTAATATGCACTCGGCAATTATAAATCCAACAATCAAAAAGGCCATCATTAAATAAAACAATGACCTCTTTGTCCTACTCACACTGTATCTATCCATAACTTATCCTATTCCGCAAACATAAGGTCTGCTTTATAATAGTCAGGTTTTCTAATGTCGCAGATGGGAATTCAGACACACTATGCAGTCTGCTGTTCAACCATGGTGTTGATTTCCTTGCTGATTTTGTTTACATACATCATGATTGCTACACCTGCAGCAAAAATCACTACCGTGACAATAATTCCAACTGCTGAAAAGCACAGCTGGCTTAAGTATCCTATAAACGGAGTCTTTGCGATAACCTGCCCTTTAACTACCTTATATGATACACCATTTCCATCACGAAGTGCAATCTCTTTTGCAGAAGAATCATTAGAATCCACATAGTATGAATCTACCCTTCTGCCTGATGAATCAGCTGATTCGATGGCTACTATATTGCCATCCTTATAAGTGGCCTCGTCAATAGTCTTTAAATATACCACACTGCCATACTTTGAGATATTTCCTGTGTGATCTGTGCCCGAAAGATATGTATGATAGCCAAATATCGGTGGAAGCACAACCGGAAGCACTGTAAGAAGTGCCACGATCACAAGCACATAGCCCAGTATTGTAAGCCCTGTCCTTTTACCCTTTTTCTCGTCTACTGTCTGATTGTTGTTAGTGTTTTTACTCATATTAAGCTCCTTTCTGTTCATAAACCCTGTATTACTACAAATGGAGTATTTCCATGTAGTCTGTTGCATCAGCCGCTACAGCAGCCTTTTTCTGCATGGCAAGCGCCTCATCAATGAGATGCGGCATAGCCAGTGTCAGGTTGAGTGCCTCCGCCATATCAGCGTACTCGCTCTCCTTAAATGTATTCGTGTCTGCGGTGTAATATGCGTTGTGCATGGTCTCCTCATAGCCCACTATAAGCATGTTGTTTAAGAAAGCTCTGTGAACCGCATCCACTATTTCACCCTCGTGATTGATATCGAGGTAGAAATCACACTTCTCAAAAAGACTATCCAGCACGGACATCTTCACATTAGGGTAGAGTGACACATTGTCATACTGCCCTGCCGACATAAGCTTCGACGACATCTCTGTGATGGCCGCCACATGAAAATGCATCTGCGGCATGAGTGACGCAAGCTCTGTCAGATGACCCACATTCTCTGAATTGGTACATACGAGTATGTGCGGCCTGTGCTTATTTTCCCTGACGAAGCTGTAGATATATCCAAGCTGCTTCACCTTATCGGAAGGAGCGCCAAGTGCTATAAGCCTGTCGTAGGACTCCCTGCGCGATACAAATACGCGCTTTGCCCTCGTTCCCTGATCATGCAGTATAATCTGCATATTGCCGGGTATCTCATCACCCACCGGCTCGTGCCAGAAGAGTGCGTCGCGAAAGCCGTTTGGCGCAAGCGCCTGTGATGCAAAAAACGGATATGACAGCGAGTTGAAATAAACCGCTGTATCCTCCAGCCCTGCGCACCTGATGAAAAACGCTATAAAGTCTGTCTTACTTCTGAAAATCCAGTCCTTATCCTGCCATCTGACGAGTATATCACCGGTGACGAAGTTTTCCACTATCATCTCCCTGCCCGTCACATCGAAAAACTTCCTGAGTGCCTTCTGTCCCTTTTTATTAAAAATCGTGTGACAGAAGATCGCGCCATACCTGTTATAATGCTCTGAAAGCCTGACCTGACCGGCATCATCGAGCCAGTCAACAATCTTAACCTGCCGCCTGTGCGTAGGCTCCGTGAAAAATATCCTCGCTCGCTCCCTGGTGCGGTCCATGACCTTCGCAGATGAATTATCTCCCTCTATGCGCCAGTAATCAGGAATCTGTATCTGATTGAAATACAGCGGCTTACCCGGTAAGCTGTCAGCCTCCCGGTAATCGCCTAAGAAAAATCCATACACGCTCATCACATCATCCGGCTGGAAACCGTCATCCTCAATGGCTGCTGCATGAAAGACAGCACCGGCATTCTTAAATGACTCAAGGAGATTCTTGCTCTCGCCCGAAAATGTATCAAAGAGCAGTGTGATACCAACTGCTTCGTGTGTTACTTCAACAGCTCTATCCATCTGTGAATCACCTCCTTAGTCAGATATTCTTTGGCCTTCTCATATGAATGTCCTGAAAATGCATCCATGTCATCCTCTGTAAACATCCTCACTATACGCTCAGAAAGAAGCTTTATCTTCTCCTTCTGATCCATCTCATCGGTGATTGGAATTTTGTAGCCGTTTTGCCCATCATCGATAAAGGTCTGGTTGCCATACCTCACATCAAAGCCCACTATAGGAAGCCCTGAGCCTATGGCCTCCATGAGTGTGAGCCCGAAGCCCTCACTCTGTGAAGCTGCCACATATGCATCATAGTGCTTGTATACATCATCTAATTTCTGCTGTCCCATCAAATGCACATAATCGGCACAGCCCAGCCTGCCGATAAGCCCCTTAAGCTTCGCCTCATCGCCACCCTTTCCATATATATCAAGTGAAATGTCAGGCACGCTTTCTTTTGCTTTCACAACGGCCTCCACCAGCCAGTCACAGTGCTTCTCAGTCGCAAGACGCGACGCAGTGATGAGCGAGTGCCTCTTTCTTGGCTCATCCGGATATTTAAGCTCATCAAGACTGCCCACCGGAATAGTCACCACTTGAGGCTCTTTTCCACAGTACTTCTTGAACTGCTGTCTCATAAGCTCATTCTGCGCATCTGTCGCTGTGATGTAAAAATCTATGTGCTCAGTCTGTGAAAACGAATACTCATAATAGTTGTTCCACAGTATGTAATCATCATCCGTGCCGCCCTCGCTGAAATGGTCCGCATGCACCACTATTCCTACGCGCGCCGGTCCACAGTTTTCGAGGATTGCCTGGCCTATGCCTGTCGTCCTGTCGATGATCACCACATCATCAGCCGTTAAGTTAAGCCTCTTTACCATATAGCCGACCAGGTCAGCCTTGGTATAAAGCACCTGCGCTCCGATCCTGTAAAAGGTGCTGTCATCCTCTATGACCTCCTCGTAGCACACCGAGCCATCCTCATTGAAAAATGTCCTGCCGTACAGATGAGCCTTGCCGTCAAGCGGAGCATAGTACTCGCTAAAGGTCCTGCAATAGGTGTAGAAATCTTTCCTGATCAGGCATCCGTTTGATACAATCTCGACTCTGTGCACGAGATCACTTGTATCATCTACCATGTAGCAGGTGTAGAACCTGCCGCTCTCCTTAAACTGATACCTGCACGTCTTGCCCTCTCTGGAAAAGGTATAATCCTCCTCTGCCATCGTAGCCTCAAGCTCCTTTAGCGTAAAGGTGACAGGCGATGTCCTCACATCTGTAAAAAATGTGTACAGCCATATCACTTCCTCATCCAAAAAGCCTATATTTCTTGTCATGTGCTCTATATTTTCTGTTGGAAATATATCTGTGAAAACAAACCTTGCCGGAATGTGCGCCCTGCGGAGCAGATTAGCCCTGTAGCTCTGTGCGTACTCCACGCCGCTTGAAGCCCAGCCTATTCCGAGATTGAAGTTATATACCATATGATTCTCCTCGTATCTGTCAAACTATTTAAATTATAATAACCTTTAAGGGTAGATGACCTGTAGCCTGCCATCCTTGCCGATTTTCACATCACTAAGCAAAATATTCCTTATGATATTACATTTTACCGCTTTTTCTGTATCCAAAAACGACTCGAAAGCCTCATTTTGGTATTCAAACATAACATTTCTCTGTGCAGATGCTCTTCCCGCTACCGCATACTTGAGCTGCTCAAGGTAGTCAATCAGCTCAACCCAGCCATCATCCACCGCCTTTAGAGTTGCCTCACGTACAAACTGCTCGTAAGCCTCCTCATCGCCTATGCGCTCACGCTGTCTTGAAAGCCCCTGATACACGCGAAGCATCAGGTAATCGCTAACAGTGGCGGCACTTTGCATGTCAGACAAAGTCAGACCGGCGTCCAGCTTGTAGGAGATGTTGTCAAGAATGTATCTGTTAAGCATGGATGTGTATTGCTGTGTATTGGTATTTTTATCGCTATCTTTCTTTCTGCCACGGCGCCTGCCATGCTTTTTATTACTCTGTATGCAGTCAAAATGATTAACGAAGTCTGAGATATTCTCCTTCGCAATCCCTACTATCTTCTCCTGCTCGACGCTTGCGCCGTCGAGCAGGTTTTTTCTGGTTGCGTAGATTAGGTCTCGCTGGCGCTGGAGGACCTGGTCATACTGCAGTGATTTCTTGCGGTTCATCTCCTCAGACTCCACACTAAGCTTCTGACACTGGTTGACAATACGCTTTATTTTGCGCTTTCCGATACGCTTTTTGCCATCAATATAGCGCTGCAGCTTGTCATCATCCTCAGCTCCCACTATGTCATCCTCCAGGCTCACATAGTACTGGCTGAAGCCCGGATCACCCTGTCTGCCGGCGCGGCCCCTCGCCTGCCTCTCGGATCTTGAATTGTTCATCCTTCCTATACCTATGACGGCTAAGCCGCCAAGCTCCTTCACTCCGTCTCCGAGCTTTATATCTGTTCCTCTTCCTGCCATCGTTGTAGCAACCGTGACCGCATTCATTTGGCCTGCGCCTGCGATAATCTGTGCTTCCCAGAAAGCATTGCTTGCGTTTAGTACATTGTGCGGGATATTTTTCTCTATTAAAAGCCTTGAAAAAAGATCTGTATCCGTAACGGAATTAAGCACCACAAGCACCGGCTGGCCTGTCTCGTGAAGCCTTATCACATCATCCACTGCTGTCCAGAACTGATCATGACCGTTTTTAAAGTATCTGTCCTTCCTGTCGACTCTTTTAAGAGGCCTGTTTGTAGGTATTTTCACCACATGCTTGCCGTAGGTCTCAAAAAGCTCATCCTTTGCATCCATGAGTGTGCCGCTCATGCCTGCCATCTTGTCAAACATCATAAACAGATTCTGGAAGGTAACGGATGCCACAGTCCTGTATTCCTGCGATATCTCCACCTTTTCCTTCGCTTCTATAGCCTGATGCTGACCGCCGCGCAGCTTGACACCGTGCATGAGACGGCCTGTCGCTCCATCAAACAGCTCTACCTCCTTCTTGTCAGTGACAACATAATCCTTTTTGTTCTTCAAAAGCTTGTGCGCCCGAAGAGAAAGCGTGACATGCCTGTTTATCTCAAAATTTTCTTTACCGTAAAAATTTGATATGCCAAAGAAGCTCTCGGCAAACTTCACACCCTTTGGAGTAAGCCAGACGGCCTTATCCTCCTCTATGTAGTCTATATCCTCCACAAGTGTCGTGACGAAAAAATCACATACATCGTACAGATTCGACTGCACTCTCGGCACTCCCGATATGACGAGCGGCATAATTGCAGAGTCTAGCAGCACCGAATCAGCCTCGTCAATTATGACATAGTGGAAATCACAGAGAAATCTGTCCTCCTTTTTCTTTACCAGATTGTCAAAAAGGAAATCAAAGCCAAGTGCGCCATTTGTAGTGTATATGATATCAGCCGAATAAAACTGTCTTTTCTCGTCATCATCCTGCTTTTTTGTATCATCTGCATCCGGATATGAGCAGGTGAGTCCCATGAAATTGTAGACCTCTCCCATCTCTGCACCATCTCGCGATGCCAGATACTCGTTTGTGGTCACGAGCATACAGCTCTTGCCGGTCAGCGCATTCAGATAAAGCGGCATCGTGGCAGATAGAGTCTTTCCCTCACCTGTATTCATCTCGGCGAGATATCCACCGTGAAGCGCTGCTGCCGCTAAGATTTGCACATCATACGGTCTCTTTCCAAGCACTCTGTAATCCGCCTCGCAGATAGCCGCAAAGGCCTCCGGCATCAGGTTTTCCAAAGACTCTCCCTCTTTGTATCTACCCTTAAACTGCTCTGTCAGTGCAGAAAGTTCTTCATCACTTAGATTTTTTATTTTTTCTTCGCTTTTTCTTACTTTTGTTAGAGTCCTCTTTAAGTCTCTCAATTCTTTCCTGCTCTGCATCAAACTCTTCCTCTGAAACCTCTTTAATCACCAGTGATTTGAATGTAAAATCAGCATTTCCACCATTTATCAGCTCTATCCTGTAGCTGTAGGTCCTGATGGACGGCTTGAAAAACGCCTTTTTATCGCGGACAATAATACTCTGCGCCTGTACATCATACCTGTCAAAAAATATGATACGAAGCATCAGTGCCTCACTCTCACTGTTGTGATAGTCAATATTCACCGCAATGGAATATGCCCGCTCTCCATCGATGAGTGGAAGCGACGGTTCTATCCTATTCCCCTGGAAATTCGTCATAGAATACCATGTGTGAATCACCGTGCCCGGCGGCATGAGGCGGTTTTTATAAGAGACTGAACCATCCTCATTAAATTCAATTTTTGATCCATATACATACGAGTCCGATAGAAATTCCTTCCAGCGGACCTGCCATGTGTCACCATACATAATACTTACCTGTCTTACTATTGTTCACTTAATATTTGTTTTCCTGTTACTGTTCACACCTAACTGTGTGACCTGCAACGTTTATTTGCTTATCTTGAAAAATCATCATGCAGCAGATTATTGTACTGGCTCTTGAACCATGCCATGACATTTGATGAATTGTCAGTATGTCTGCCGTGTGAGCCCTTGCCATACACCTCAACACCGCTCGACTTCAGATGCGACAAAATGCTCGGATAACCATCCGGGTCGTAATCATCCTCATACAGATATGAGATGATGAACTTTGTATGTGACCAGTCGGCACTGTCGAATCTGTCCCACATCCTGTTGTTGAGCTGCTCTATCGCCTCGTCAGAGAGATTGTCATAATTTTTCATCAGAATATCAAGCGAGGTAGCGAAACCTCCGGCTCTAAGAATTCGCTCGTTTCGTGCTACATTTCCCATGTTGGCAAGTGGCTTTGCAAGAAGCAGTGCATGTGGTGAAAGCTTTGAGCCATAGTAGAGCGAACCGAAGGTTCCCATCGAAGCTCCTGAGAGCACGAGCTCATCCTTTGTAAGGCCAAGCTCATCGAGCTTATCAGTCACATAATCCGTAATCATCTGCTCAAACTCACTGTCTCCCAGATAAAAGGCTCCCCCCTCACTTCTTGGGTCTGTCACAAGAATAAACGGACATCCGAAGCCTCGCATCATATAGTAGCCCTCAAAGCCCTCCTGAGTCCTGTAGCCTGAGAAATAGACAGCAAGCGGTGGCTTCATATCACCCTTCTCAAAGTACACAAAAACTTCCTCTCCCTTAGAAGAGACAAGCCTCTCACCTCCGGGCAGGAAAAATCCGTGTCCACGGCGGGAATGTCTGTCGTGCAATGATATGATATTCAGGCTGCCGGTGCCCCTTGCAAGGATAGAAACAAAAACAGGACCCTGATCTGATTCATTATCTATTCTGAAAACATCCTGAAGCTGTTCCTCGTCAAACTCCCAGACCTGCTTAATATCACCAATCGAGCCATAGTAGAACTGAAATAATCTAAGCTTAATCTCTACATCACCTGTTTTCTCATACTCAAGATACATATCAATACACTGTCCCTCAAAAACAGGGATATTGTATCTCCAGTATGCAATCTGTGAAAAATCCTCACCAAACTCTCCCTCCAAAAGCAGGTTATAGTTTCCTTCACATGATACCCTTCCTGTAAAAGAATCACTGATAGCAAGCTTGGCCGGATTAAACTTCTCACCATAAGGATTTGGATAGTAATTTCTCACCTCATGAGCCAGAAAATACTGCACATCGCCGGTATACAGATACTGTCCCATTCGTGCCTTGAAATATCTGCTCGTCGCGCTGTTTAGCATCTGCACATTTTCCGTAGCAAAAAGACAGTATCCCCGTGTAAACTTCGTAAATTTCTTTTCCTCTGAGAGTGTTATATCCCTGTCAAGAATAACCAAATCCATGAGCTTTCTCGCAAGTCTGTTTGCCGTTAGTTCACTCTCATCAGACTCGTACACTTCAAACTCTATATTGTCCGGAATGCTGTATTTAGTTGTCCAGTCGTCATCGCCAACATATAAAACATGAATCTTACTCACTGAAATTTAGCACCTTTCTCCACTTCTTAAGCAGCACCGATGTGGTATATTTCTGACCAAGCTCATAGCACTCCACCAATGCCTGATTCCAGTTTTCAAAGCTGTCCAGATAATAGGTCAGGCTCCTTCCGATATCAGAAAAATCATCTATGACCATTCCGTTTTTCCCTGAAATAAGAAACTGGTCTGCACTCAGGCTGATTCTCGGCACGCCCTTGCTGATAGCTGTGACATAGACGAACACATCCATCGTACCTCTCATATCAAGGATGACTCTCTGCTCGTTGATACACTTGCTGATATCACGCTCATCCACACATACATCCACGAAAAATCGCTGCTCCACCGGTTTTTCCATATCCTCCAACTCATTCTCACCGAAGGAATCCGCCCCGCTGCCGCCAAAGCCTAAAGCAGCCTCGCCATCGCCTGTTACCCAGCGGGAATCATAGCCCATACTATCAAGAAGCTCTACTGTACCATTCTTTATAGCATCCTCATGGCCCCATGAAGCATCTCTGGTAAAGAAATGAACTCTCGCAAGATCATTAATGGTCAGATAATCCGCAAGCCCCTTTATAATCTGAGCAAATGCATCCTTAGTCAGTCCATCAACCGGCACGAGGATGTTCTGCACCCGAAGCTGCGAGCTGATACCGAAATCCATCCTGGTATCATATGGTGGAATATCTGTGATATGTAATCTGAACGGCTTGTTATTTACTGCACCCAGATTTGCCATAATAATCTTCGTCGTATAATCAGAATCCGTAATGATATTTTCCGCATGCTCTAAAAAATCCGCTGCCAGTGATGTCTGCGTGAAATCAAATCTGTTTTCAAAAAATGTAGCAATAACCCTTTTCCCCTTAAGCACATGCTCTGCAACCCTGATATGAAGCGGATGCATCGCCACGAAAAAGCTGTCACCCTGCCTTGTGAGATTTACATAGCTTGCAAATACCTCTTCAATAACCGCCTCAAGGCTGTCATATTCAGCCTTTGTAAAGCGTATCTCAACCGGCTCACCTGCTTTGCCGCTCTTAGCATCAGGCACCACATCATAGTCAGGGCACGTTGGATTGACAACCACATGACCATCATTTTTATACTCACGTATCTTCCAGATGCCGTTTTCCATCAAAAAATCCTGATACTGCTCTATGCCGTTTTCATATATAACAGTACTGGAAACAAAGCCTCTGTCATCATAATAGTTGCGCCTGCAGATTTTGCCATCCTCAAACATATCTATGGATATCGGATTGCCATCCTCACCAAACTCTACCTGTGCATACTTCACATCGCCCTGCAAAGCGATTATAGAAAAAGGCGAATACACAAACTCCAGCCCCTTCGGCCACTTGATATCGTGATATGACAGCACAGCGACCTTCTTTCTCCTGACCTGTGCTATCGCATCAAAGCATGACCAGTACTTTGAGCGGTACATGCCCTGCCTGTGTAGGAAATGTCTGAAATTTGGCGAGTATCCGAGCACAAGAATCCTGTAAGGTCTGTCCACATTTCTATGAAAAAGAGTAATCTGCTTTATAGTCTCGTCAAACTCTGACTTGAGCCTGCGCATATACCACTGCTGCTCGTTTTCGCACCACATATTCTGTTTATACCATGCCGGTATAAAATATAGCATTATGATTCCTCCTAATTCTTAATTCAAAGCGCCGGGAGCTATATGAATGTATGATATCTGTCCATATTCCGGTACACCTCTGCCTCGCGGTACAGCGAAATCCAAAGACCTGTCGTCATCATGATAGAGCACGGCAGCATAGCAAGTGATGCGTCCACATATCCTCCAAACTGTAAAAACAGCGGTCCACCCTGACATATACAGATAATGATTGAGCTTATAACGGAAAAGCTGAGCACTGTGCCAATCAGATATCTCTTCGTAGGCTTTCCTGCATATATATCCTGTATAGAATCACCCGACTTAAGCAGATCATCTGCTGTCCTGCCCGGAGACAGCATAACCATAGAAAAGATAATTGTAAGCAGACATATAATCACCATGTATACTACAATTCCAAGCGGTGATGTGAGCCTCATATTGTCCATCCACCACTGAATATCAGCATTGTCCGGAAACAGATAATGAAGTCCATTGCACATAAACTGTGGAAGCAAAAAAGCGGCTGACGCAAACATAAGCGGTGTAGCACCGACAGGATTGAGCTTGTAAGCGATATAGTTCTTATCCGCATAAATATTGTTTATGGAAACTCTCTGTACTGCTATTCGCTTCTCAGTGGTCTCAAGTACTATCATGACAGCAATCTCTGCCACTCCTATGGCTACAGGCAGTGCCAGCTTCTCAAGCGGCTTTCCCGTAAACATGGTCATCATACCACTGACTATATTGACCATGAACACACTCACCTTGCCACCGATACCATACTTGGTAGCTCTGTCGCACATATACACCACTATCAGCATGCCCGCGATAAGCTGTATGAAAACTATTATCTTATTCCATATAAGTTCATCTCCACTAACTCTATACATAAGTGTCTGTGTTTTGTGATATGCCTGAACTGCTGCGATAATCATCATGATGGTAACTGTCCATATGTTTATCTTCTTCGGTGACAGCTTTCTTGTATTGTCAAGCGACATGATTGCAACTATCAGTATGGCAAGCATGGATGCCAGCATGTACGGCCACAAGCCTATGATGAAAATGGAACAGTTCTTCATATCACCTGAAATAGCCTGTAAAAGTATGGACTGCGCATCTACATTTACATTGCTATATGCATCTATATCTATCCCGTAGAGTGGTATATTTCTGCCTACCATGTACACGAGCATGGTCATGAACGAATATAAAAGCTTATATAATAATACGTGTTCCTTCTGTTGTTTTTGTTTTTTCTTCTTTATACTATCCTTCTGCTTCAAGGAATTCACCTTTCCTCACAAAGTAATTTCGTCTTACTACAAAACAGCTTAACAAATTAGTGACCATCCGCTACAGATGGTCACTAATATTATAAAACAATATTGTTAGTATTGCTATTAATTATTTATTTCTCATCAGAATTATCTTCTGAATCGTCGCTCTTTGCAGGTTTTCTTCTGCGGTTGTCATAAACACCCTTTCCTGTGATAGCTGCAACTACTGCTGCAATCCACCACCACCATGTTTTGATACCGTCCTTGGCTGTTCCGCCTGCTGCAAGAGGTGTATCCTCATCCTCGATGTTCTGAAGATTATCGTCTTCCTCATTTACTGCAAGAGGAACCTGTGCATCCTGAATTGGTGTATTCTGTGCTGCCGGTGCCGCAGGAGCTACCGGTGTAGCTGCTGCAAGAGGTGTAGCAGCCGGTGTGATAGTTGTTGCAGGTGCAGGAGCATTATCTACTGCCGGTGCAGGAGTTGGAGCCGGTGTCGGTACCACATTTGCAGCTGACTGACTCTGACTCGTACTTGTGCTTGTGCTGATGCTCTCGCTTGTGCTGAGTGACTCACTTGCACTGGTTGATTCACTCTCACTTGCTGATGTGCTCTCTGACTCACTTGCGCTGGTTGAGGCACTCTCGCTTGCTGATGTGCTTGCACTTGTCGATGCGCTAGTACTTGCCGATGTACTTGCACTTGTTGATGCACTTGTGCTTGCTGAGGTGCTTGCGCTGGTTGAGGCGCTCGTACTTGCTGATGTACTTGCACTTGTCGATGCACTAGTACTAGCCGATGTACTTGCACTTATTGAGGCACTGGTGCTCGCTGAGGTACTTGCACTAGTTGATGCACTTGTACTTGCCGAGGTACTTGCACTTGTTGAGGCACTTGTACTTGCTGATGTGCTTGCGCTTGTCGATGCACTTGTGCTTGCCGAGGTGCTTGCACTTGTTGAGGCACTTGTACTTGCTGAGATACTTGCGCTGGTCGAAGCACTTGTACTTGCCGAGGTACTTGCACTTGTTGATGCACTTGTTGAGGCACTTGTACTTGCGCTTGTTGATGCACTTGTTGAAGCACTTGTGCTTGCACTTGTCGATGCACTAGTACTAGCCGATGTACTTGCACTTATTGAGGCACTGGTGCTCGCTGAGGTACTTGCACTTGTTGAGGCGCTGGTACTTGCCGATGTACTTGCACTTGTTGAGGCACTGGTGCTCGCTGAAGTACTTGCACTTGTTGAGGCACTGGTACTTGCTGATGTGCTTGCGCTTGTTGAGGCACTTGTACTTGCCGAGGTGCTTGCACTTGTTGAGGCACTTGTACTTGCCGATGTACTTGCACTTGTTGAGGCGCTGGTGCTTGCACTTGTCGATGCGCTGGTACTTGCCGATGTACTTGCACTTGTTGAGGCACTTGTACTTGCTGAGGTACTTGCACTTGTTGAGGCACTGGTGCTGGCTGAGGTGCTTGCACTTGTCGATGCACTTGTACTTGCTGAGGTACTTGCACTTGTCGATGCGCTTGTGCTGGCTGAGGTACTTGCACTTGTTGAGGCACTTGTACTTGCCGATGTGCTTGCGCTTGTTGAGGCACTTGTGCTGGCTGATGTACTTGCACTTATTGAGGCACTCGTACTAGCTGAGGTACTTGCACTTGTCGATGCACTTGTGCTGGCTGATGTACTTGCACTAGTTGATGCGCTTGTGCTTGCTGATGTACTTGCACTTATTGAGGCACTCGTACTAGCTGAGGTACTTGCACTTGTCGATGCACTTGTGCTTGCTGAGGTACTTGCACTAGTTGATGCGCTTGTGCTTGCTGAGGTACTTGCACTTGTCGATGCACTTGTGCTTGCCGATGTACTTGCACTTATTGAGGCACTTGTGCTCGCTGAGGTACTTGCACTTGTTGATGCACTTGTACTTGCCGATGTACTTGCGCTTGTTGAGGCACTTGTTGATGCGCTTGTACTTGCCGATGTGCTTGCGCTTGTTGAGGCACTTGTGCTGGCTGAGGTACTTGCACTTATTGAGGCACTCGTACTAGCTGATGTACTTGCGCTGGTTGATGCACTGGTGCTTGCTGAGGTACTTGCACTAGTTGATGCGCTTGTGCTGGCTGAGGTACTTGCACTTGTTGATGCACTTGTACTTGCCGATGTGCTTGCGCTGGTTGAGGCACTTGTGCTGGCTGAGGTACTTGCACTTATTGAGGCACTCGTACTAGCTGATGTACTTGCGCTGGTTGATGCACTGGTGCTTGCAGAGGTACTTGCACTAGTTGATGCGCTTGTGCTGGCTGAGGTACTTGCACTTGTCGATGCACTTGTGCTTGCCGATGTACTTGCACTTGTCGATGCACTTGTACTTGCCGATGTGCTTGCACTTGTTGAGGCGCTGATACTTGCTGAGGTGCTTGCACTTGTTGAGGCACTTGTACTTGCCGATGTACTTGCGCTGGTTGAGGCACTGGTGCTGGCTGAGGTGCTTGCGCTTGTTGATGCACTGGTACTTGCCGATGTACTTGCACTCGTTGATACACTCGTGCTTGCTGATGTACTTACACTTGTTGATGCACTTGTACTTGCTGAGGTACTTGCACTTGTTGATGCGCTTGTGCTGGCTGAGGTACTTGCGCTTGTTGATGCACTGGTACTTGCTGAGGTGCTTGCACTTGTTGATGCACTAGTACTTGCTGAGGTACTTGCACTTGTTGATGCACTTGTGCTAGCCGATGTACTTGCACTTATTGAGGCGCTGGTCGATGCACTAGTGCTTGCCGATGTACTTGCACTTGTTGAGGCACTTGTGCTTGCGCTTGTTGATGCACTAGTACTTGCTGATGTGCTTGCACTTGTTGATGCGCTAGTACTTGCCGATGTGCTCGCACTTGTTGATGCACTTGTACTTGCTGATGTGCTTGCACTTGTCGATGCACTCGTACTTGCTGAGATACTTGCGCTGGTTGAGGCACTTGTACTTGCCGATGTACTTGCACTTGTTGATGCACTTGTGCTTGCTGAGGTGCTTGCACTTGTCGATGCACTTGTGCTGGCTGAGGTGCTTGCACTTGTCGATGCACTCGTACTTGCTGAGATACTTGCGCTGGTTGATGCACTTGTACTTGCCGATGTACTTGCACTTGTTGACGCGCTAGTGCTTGCTTCAACACTCAAACTCTCTGATATTCTTACTGATTCACTCTTCTCATAGTTTGGATCTGCACTATCCAATAAATCAATGGAATCCCCATGCTTATATGCGTATTTATACGTATGTACTCCACCTGTACTACTACTTCTAAATTCTACCCATTCATTATCAGACACTTTTAATACAAACGCATTTCCGTCACATATATACAATTCACCTGTTTTATTATATCTAGTTTCATCCCACCAAGGTCCTTCTGTCCAATTAAATGTCACAGAATTAAAGTCATTAAAATATTCCCATTCATTCGTATTAGAATTTTGAATTCTATATTTACAACTCGACTTTTCCCATTTTCCAAATGAATGATTTTCCTTTGTTTGGATTAAATTGTACTTTGTTCCAAACAATGTATCCCCCTTATACTGCGAATAATTACTTTCCGTAATCTTAGTCACATGATGTACCTTATTTGATACACAACCATCTCTATATGTATCATTACTTGCAAGCTGCGGCATTCCACTCATTCGAGCATAAACAGCCGTATCCTGTTCTGCATCATCTGTGTATGTAGCCGCTACAACATTATCACCACTCTGTTGTTCTGCATCACTCTGCTTAGCACTTTCGCTGATGCTTGAGCTTTCACTGGTACTTTCACTTTCACTTACACTCACGCTCTCACTCTCGCTAGTGCTCTCTGAAGCGCTTTCACTCATGCTCTGTGTTGTACTCTCGCTATACTCTGTACGTTCGCTCTCAGACAAAGAGCCTGCGTCAACTAATGAATTGGAATCTGCTGCCGATTCATTAATTGCAGCCATAACCATATCAGCACCCTGAATAGAGCTGACTCCACCCATGGCAATTCCTGCTGCGGTTATACCTTTTAAAATACTGTCAACCTTCTTCTTATTCATATAGTCTCTCCTTATTCACATGAATCCGGATACTTGATTATCTGTTTCCTAATCCTCTTTCATCCGGATATAACTATAGTTTTCCTCTTTAACACTATAAATATAAACTCCTAGGTGTATCTAAAATCGTATAAAAACATTTATATACCGCCAAATTATAGCCTTTCTCCACACATAATCAAGGTATCCAGCAATAATTTTCTGGTATATATTCCATTTATGAACAAATTTTGCAGTTTTTTGACATTTGCGTAGTATTGACTCAATTTATCTTCCGATTCTGATACAGCTATCCGGTATACATCTTCAAAATCTGTCGCTGCTGCTCCTATTTCATTATCTGTCACATACTTTTCACAGCTCACCCCCTTTTTAACTATCACTGGGATTCCGGCAGCCATATAAAGTCCAAGCGCCTGCTCATCCGCATCCCAAATCAATCCAAAGCCTCCGTCTGACAACCTGAGTATAGATTCCATGGCACGGTACTCATCATATTGCACCACCTCTATATTCAAATTGTTCAATGGATATTCATTTTGACTCGTTTCCGCCATGATATATAGTTTTTTATTTTTATGCTCATTTGCGCAAATGTCTGTCATATAATCCGGTATATTCTGAATCAGATAAGGTTTTTCTTTTAATCCATTTGCGATATAGTAATCCCGCAGCGCAGCTGAGGCAAAAATAAACATATCGGCCCGGTTAAGCAGCGTGATTTCATCACTCAAAGCATACTCACTGTCATCTCTATCGGATGCTATTTCCTGTATAAACGCAACAATTTTCGTTCCATGATATCTTCTTAAATGCTCAAATAAAAATCCATCGTATCTGGGACTCTCACCGCTTGGATGCTGAAAAATCACTATATCCTCAGGACAAAGTGATGCAATTATGCCATCCATCCTAACATGAAGCTCATCATCACTATCATATGCATCAGGAAATTTAAATAAACTCATTTCTTTAAAGCCAAGTGTTTCACCAGCGTTTTTCACTGCATTTTGACGGAGACCAATCAATCCGCCTATGTTATAAGTTTTTGTAATATGTACGCTCATAATCTCTTCCCCATTATTCCACTGTAGCAACTATCTGTGATTCATACACCTGATCATGGTCAAATACTATATCCTGTCACTGTTGATTTGTCTGCTAAATCTATATATGATCTTGATATCTGTTTTCAACCGGTGTACAGGCATTTTCCAAAACCTCAATTATTGCATCCTGAAGTGTTTTTCTTGTATATGCGCCATCTAATATCAGCTTTTGAATATTCTTCACATTATGGTAAAGCTTTATATACTCTGCATCCGTAATACTCTGAACCAGTTTATCAGCTTCATCCAACGTATCGACTGCATATCCCAGACCGTTTCTTTCGACAAATTTCTCATGAACACAGCCTCTTTTTACTATAACTGGTATCCCTGCTGCCAGATTTGTACCGAGCTTGTACGGCTGATTCATCGAATAATATCTGTCAAAATATTCGTCATCACTCCAAACAAGCCCAAAGCCTCCTTTGGAAAGCTCATGCATTAGCTTTTCCTGCTCAAAATACCCTCTCCAGCAAAAGCTGTCATCATTTTCTCTGTCCGGCTTATTTGCATCATATTGATAAATCGGTGTCTTGCCGTGATACTCTGCCAGAAACGGAAAACGGTTATAGTTCCCGGCAAAATGAAAGCATCTCGTTACAGCATGATCTACAAAGCAAATGTCTGATGGCATATCCCAAATAGTCTGATAGATAACCGGCTTCTCGTCAAGCCCATTTTCTTTCAGATAACGATGCATCTTCTTTGATGGCAAAATAAGTAAATCCGCCTTATTGAGAGTTTTAATTTCCATATCAAGAATTGCCTGCTCAGAATCAAACATGAGCTTTTGTATATCCTGAACAAAAATTATCAGCTTTGTATCCCGGTACGACTTTATCTTGTTTACAAAGCTCTCATCATAATTCACCCCAATCCAGCTTGGATACTGAAAAATCACAATATCACCATAGTTAAGAGGCGCTATTATCCCATCAAGACGTTTGTCTATCTCCTTTGCATAGTCTGGCTTTAAAGGATAAAAAGACAAGCCCATTTCATGACAGCCAATACTCTGCGCCACCTTTAATACTCTTCTATGTGCCAGACTGGCAGTTCCTGCCATGTTGTTTAATGTAGTAATGTGTGTTTTCATTGATACTCCTGTCTACAAGCCTGTTGTTTCATTGATGTTTTCCAACATTTTTCTCTCATACTCAAGCCAATAATCCTTAGGATGTTTTACCTTCATGTTACTGCATTTCTCTATAAAATTAAGTTTGACGGATTGAGGTCTAGTATATTTTTTATAAGCTGCATCCATTTTGATTCTATTACATGCTCCTTATATTCTTCAGCAATCATATAAGAATTTTCATGAAATTTCTTCAATCTGTCATCATCCTCAAATATTTTAACTATTGCTGCTGCAGTTCTTTCACAGAGCTTATCTTTATTTTGAAAATCTGTCTCAATATCAAAATCCACAAGGTATCCATTTTCATCCTGATGTATAAAAAGCCTGTTTCCATATCTGACATCCAGTCCAACCATGGCAAGTCCGTCTCCTACAGCCTCCATAAGCGAAAGTCCAAATGTTTCCCACAAAGAAAAGGATGCAAACATTTCATAGTGTGGATAAATCTTTTCAAGATTACAGCGCCCTTTAAAGTGAATATAATCATCAGCACATTCATCTTTAACTATATTTTTTAAATATATAGTATACCCATCATCGCCACTTCCATATATATCCAGATTAATTGTCTGATTTATCTCATGAGCTTTTATCACACTTTTAATAAGAATATCAATACCTTTCCTTGGACTAAGTCTTGAAGCAGATATTATACTGCCTCGCCAACGATTATTTTTACTTTTAAGTTTGCCTTCTGGTATGGCGCCCGGTGGAATAGCTGCAATATGCGGAACAAAACAATCATACTCTTTTAAAAATGCTTCCAGACTTCTTTTATGTTCATCCGTACCAACAACAAAATAATCTATTGCCTCTGAATATTTGAACCAGTAATAATACTCATAGTTCATGTATAATGAGCTTTCATCCTCATATATTTTGTAAAAATGATCTGAATGTAATACAGCTATCAGCTTTGATTTGCCTTTATTTTCAAAAAGAGGCTGTATATAATCAAGATATCCCGCTCTATCCATTATACATATATCATTCTCACAAAGATTAAGTGCCTTTACAAATCTTTCTAGAAACTCTACATTGTCTATAACTTCACCATTTTTAAACAGATATTCAACATTATCTTTATAGATACATTGTTCATAAACCATCTGTCCTTGTTTGTTCCAAAAAATTCTCCTTTCCGGATTTAAGCCATCGTTCGAATCATTATCCCAATTATACAGTTCTGTATATGACAAGCTGTCTGTATAATAATTTACTAAATATTTTTTTCCGTTTTTAAAGAGACTTTCATTTATAACAAATCCATCTTCATCGCATAATATTTCAACTGATTTTTCACCGGAATTATATAGACGAATCACCTTTCCATCCTCATCTATATTGTCATACTCATAGTTTTCTTTTTCATTTTCTAAAAGAGCTTCTTTTTTCACAGACAAACTCATATCTAATCTTCCGGTCATAAAAAGATGTGCAGACATAATCTGACCACGTTTTATTTTTTGCGATCCATACAGTTCCATATCCCTAATTGTCGGCAGCTCTGTAAAAATAAATTTAGCGTTTACATTGTTTTTTGCAAACAATCTTGCTCTAAATCCCTGAGCAACATCGACTCCGGAAAATTCATATCCACTAAGTAATGTAAAATCAAATACTCTCATCTGTATCACCCATAACTACTTTTGCAGCTAATTGTTTTAATTGCTTCTTTTGCCTGTCTATATATTCATTGAATATCGTCTGACTAGTTATTATATTTTTTAGAGTTTCTTTCATCTTCACATAGTTGCTGCTTTCAAAAATATTTCCCATTGGATATAATTCTTTTGAATGCGCTGTATTGTCAAACGCTAGTATTATCATATTATTAACCATTGCCTCGTTTACTGCATTGTATAGCTCTCTGTAATGATTAATATCCAAATAAATATCGCATCTTTCAAACAGTTCTTTTCTCTTTTGTTCCGTAATACATGGATATAACTCAACATTATTATTTATATCCAGTCTCGTTAATTTATCTGACATAATGGTACTGGCAGCTATATGAAAAGTTATTTCCGGAAAGTCATTTATAAGCTGTTCAATATACTCAAGCTGATCCGATTCTGTAATAGTAAGTGCTTCCTTTTTTCCAAATTTTAATTCATTATTTTCAAAATATGAATATACTCTGTCGCATTTATAATTTGAATTTTCTTTATACCAATTGACCTGCTGCTCTTCACTGCACAGTATTCGAAACGCTATGTTAGTCTGAGTTATTACTGTCAAATCTGAGTTTAATCTATTTTGTGGCAGGTATGATATTTTAAAATTACCATAATCCCAGGCAAATTTATTTAATATCTCATCACTTGTCAGCCATATATTTTCATCATAAATTTTATTATATTTAAGATAAGCTTCCAAATAATCAGCAAAGCCTCTATAGCTCTTCGGACTAATGCGGGTGCCAAACGTGGTATATGTCTTTGGACCTGTCTGTTCTAATACTTTAATGTCACCATTTCTATCATAGAATTCCCTGACTGTAACATTGCCGCCACTCACATTCTCCGAACAATACATATATCCGTATTTGTTGTAATAATCTACTTTATATACTGTATTATTCCTGTCAATCCACTCGACTCTGCTGACCATTCTTTTCTCTATCGGATTCTTAAAATAGATGTTTGCCTTTTTGGTTTTATTATCATATATAGCACCATTTAGACCATCTGCACGAACACTCCAATATTGAGGGATATCTATGAATGCATAATACCTGTCTTTTTCCTTAAGCACATCGTTTTTTTCAGATATGCCACAAAACAAATCTATGGCTTCTATTGTTTTGCATTCTTTAAATCCCACATTTTCTGCCAGCTCTATTATATTTTTCTCAAACTTACCTAATTCATCAGTAATAAAAATCATAGGGCAAACCCACCCTCTGTATAATGTAAAAACCTCTGTGTTATAAAATAATTCTCGCCATTTTCTAATCCGGCATTTGCCAGTATTTCCAGTCCATTGCCATCGTCCGCTTCTGCTGAGACTATATAGACAGTATTATCATCACAGATAATCTCATTCTCCTTTAAATGCTCATGCCATTCACAGCTATCGAAATTTCTGTTTAATAGCCTCATTGCATTCCTTATTGAGCTGTTCTCTCCGCCATAGAATACGAGTCGTATATTGTTTTGAGTAACTTTTTTTAGCAGCTTCTCCAGCATACCTGTTCTATCCACAATTCTACCCATAGAATTACACAATAAGCCATCCTCCATCTGCTCTCCCCATGGGGTTCTCAGTATTGTGAAATAGTAGGCTCTGTCAATTTCATTATTTGTATGCAGCATCAACAGGGTTGCAGCATAATGATATATTTTTTTCTCTGCTTTCTCATTATTTTTTCTTGCCTCATCAATAAAATAATTCCATTTTTCATCTATCAATAAGGTTTTTCCGCTGAATATGGCATTTAAAGCATCCTGGTCAGGAAGCCATGTTCGTGGATTATCGTTCAGATAATCTATAACTTGTTGAAACAGGCTTCCATTTTTCCTGATATTGTCAAGATTCATGCAAAGAACACCCGCATTAAAATATCTGTCACGACTTGTCTGCCCTGCTGCTACAGCGTATGGAGTTCCCCAATTTCTTATTGTCGAACAATCCTGAACAGCCGCCAGACAGTAATTATCTATATTTAGGTTCCATAATTCTTCAATATCTGTATTTACAAATAAATCAGAGTCCAAATATATTATTTTTTTTAAATCCGGCATAATATCGGGCAACATAATTCTGAACATTGTTCCAATTGCAAATCTATTCATTGAATCAGCAAACGTGCCAAAAACGTCCGAATTAAAATGATGAAATTCTATATCATTTCCACTATTATCGGCAATAAAACTCAGCTTATTTTTATTTATTTCGTTCAATGTGTCATCATGTAATATATGAAAAACTATTGGCGCTTTTGTGTTTTCAACAATGGATTGCATCGTTGTTCCAGCCCAGACACTGTAATTTCCATCCTTATCATGTATACCAAGACAGATATGTATTGCATTATCTAAAAAGCATACATTATTCATTTTTTTCGCAGTTACTCTCAGCCTTGACATTCTTTTCAATACCACATCATCTGAAAAAAACTTCACATATGGATTATTAAATATATCCGGTTCACTCTTTAAAAACTCTTCTTTGCAAATATCCAGTTCCCTATTCATAAAGGTTTCTATTCTACTATATGGCTCAATATATTGGTGCCATAACAAAAATGTCTGGATTTCACAATAACACTGCTCAATTACATTTCCCAGTTCTGCTTTTCTACTTTGAATAGCCTGCCTTATATGATCCATAATAATCTTAGCATCCCGGATCTTTGCATTGCTAATTTCAGAACGTATAATGCCCTCTGTATTCTCAAAGTAATAGTATAATGCCGATTGCACCTTACAATATTTCTTTGCAAGTAACACACAAAGCATAGAAAAATGTGTATCCTCATAATATACATCTTCTATAAATCTTAGATTATGTTCTCTTATAAATTTGGTCGAGTATAGCTTTGCCCATGCTGTTACACTAGTAAATCCGGTCAGACCTATAATGAGATTTTTCCTATTATCAACATTATCCAAATCAAGCCTTTGAATTTCTAAATCATTTACTTCTAATACATTTGGCTTATCTGCTTTAAAACACGATACACCACACTGTGCCACATCATAATCGTCCTCTGTCATTCTATCATACAGCACCCTAAGCATATCCGGATGCACATAATCGTCTGCATCCACAAATGTGATATATTTGCCGGTGCAGATATCCATTCCCAGATTACGTGCACCGCCACATTTTCCTTTTTTCTGTATTTTAAGAGATATAACATTCTCCGGGTATTTTCTTTGTAAGGATTCTAATATAGACCATGTATTGTCTGTCGATAAATCATCTATGAGTATCACTTCAAGGTTTTCAAAGCCATATGTCTGGCTGTAAATTGAATCAAAGCATCTCATAATATATTTTTGGACATTGTAGCATGGAATAATTACTGATATCTTGTCTTTACCATTCATAACATTTTCTCCATAATATATAAAATAATCAAATTAACTCTAACCTTAATTGTGTAACAGCACCTTGCATCTTTTCCAACCAATTTGTACTATTCCCTTTACAACTCACAAACTATACTGTTCACATGATATTTCTCTGCGACTCTCGGATTTTTCTTTGCGAACTGGCGGTTGATTCTCTTTTTGACTATCTCGCAGTCCTCACGCTTGATTCCGATGAGCATGATAAGAAACTGCACCTTTCCATACGAGGTATATATGTCACTGTAGCGGATTGATTCACCGACGCACTTCTTGAGCTGCCTTGAATACTTGTTTATCTTTGTCTCGCTCTGTACCTGTCTGTCTTCCTCGTCCTCGAGAGTACAGAGCATGAGATACACAGGTACCCTTGTGCGCTTCATAATACGGATGGACGCCTGGTATATTCCTTTGAATACCGGATAGCTGCAAAAATATCCGCCTCTTTCAGTTTCCTCCTGCTCGTTCATGCCCTCCTGGATGTTTTCCAGTATCTCATGTGCATGATTCATCTGATTACTGTATTTCTCAAGTATTTCCAAGAGTCTTGAAGATGGATAAATACCGCACTCCCTGAGATAATAGTCCACGACATCCGTGTATAACTCTTCCGCCTCATCATAGCGCCTGGTCTCTACCATCGCCTCCATGATGAGCTCCTCCCACTCATTGAACGGGTCGACCTTTGCCGCATATACTCCGATCTTCTCCAGTCCCTTGAATTGTTTTCTCTTTCGCAGTATGTACGCAGCTTCATTTATGATTTTCTCAAACATGGTGTGATAGCGTCTGGCCTCCTGTGCTATCCACGTCTCGCCTGTATATGCCACCAAAAACTCTCCCTTGTACAGATATAGTGCTTTTACGTACAGCTCAAGCATATTGTCTTCTATTTCCTTTATCCGCTCATCACACACTGTCTCTGCACTCTCCGGTTCCTGTGGCATCTGCTTTTCCAGTGCACAGGCCTCGTTATAGAGCTTCTCAAACTCTGCTGCATCCTCTTCTATCTCTATATCCGGAGTCCAGTAATATATGCCTCCCTCCAAATATATGAGGTTCTTTCCCGGCAGTCCGAGCTGTGCGAGCTTTTGCTTTGTCTTGTATACAATAACTCTTAGTGCCGTGTGAGGTGCATCTATATCACGCTCACCGATTACTATTTCCTCGAGCTTATCCTTTGCTATTCCGCAGTCAGAATAGTGTATCAAAGCCTGCATCATGCGGTTGAACTGGCTTTCCTTATGCATTTTTTCCGCCACAAATGGTGCTCCGTTATAGTCCATTCTGAAATTGCCAAACATCTGTACCTTGATTTTATGCGTCATAGGTGCCTCTCTTCCCGAGTTTTATAAACCTGCTTATTATAGAATTCATATTATCATTGACTCATATATTCAGCTAGTTTTTAACTAAACAAATTAATCTAATTATCATTATACATCAATTCCGCGCATGGCAATAACAACGACAATTTACACAAAAAGTGTCAAAACTCGTACTTGACAAATCGTAAGATATATGATAGCTATTCGAAGCCAGAAATAAAAAAAGATCCTGCAAGAAAATCTCACAGGATCCGGCTATTTCTGATATATTAAATCAGATATGTTAAATCAAATATTAAATTAGAAAATAGCATTTACAATTGTTGAACCAATGGCTGTTGCAAGGAATGCCAGTCCACACACAAGTGGAAGCTTGTTGTCATCCTCTTCTATTGCCCTTACTCCAAAGAATATGCTTACATATCCTACTACACCAGCAAATGTATGCAGCCAGCCGCTCACATTGCCAAAGAACTGGAATGGGATTATGTCGATGATTGCTGCCACAAGGATAATCGGAAGGTATACTGCATCATACAGACATGCTGCTGAAAGTGTCTGTGCAAATGTCACCTTTTTATCCTTCTGCACTGCGTTTAATACAACCAGAATAACTGCTGCCAGGATGAGTACTCTCACTGCCTCTCCTACGATTCCTGAGAAGATTCCCTCAAAGAAGCTCGCCGGGTAAAATGAGAATCCAAAGCCGCCTATGCTGCCAATTACGCTTGATAACAGATATACTACAGACAGCACTACCTCTACTATGGCAAATAAGCCAATAAATATAAAGCCTGATGCCATATTTGCATTCTTTACAAAGTCTGCTGCAGCCTGTGCCGGCTTCTTAACAAGACCCTTGTAGAATGTGATGATAGATGCCACATTCTTGTCATTCTGCAGCTGCTGTCCTGCTGCACTCACCTGCTGTGTGAAGTTATCAAACGCCTGCGACTGTGCGCTGCCCTGTGGCTGTCCGTTGAACTGTCCCTGTGGCTGTCCGTTGAACTGTCCCTGTGCGTTGCCCTGCGGCTGTCCGTTAAACTGTGCCTGATGTGCTGCATTATCTGCCTGTGCATTGTTGTCCTGTGTCTGATTTGGTGCCTGTGGCTGTGCCTGCTGACGACATGTGCATACCTCATCATCAGCTAACTGCCTGCCACAATTTGTACAGTATTTCATAACTGAAACCTCCTTAAAATAATTAATAAACTGCTGATAATTATATTAGCATTTCGGATATTTAATAGCAATATTTATTTGATATTTATTTCATATTATATTATGATTATTTATAATCATTCACATTCTACAGAGGAATAAACATGCCACAAACACTTAATATAGCTGTATGCGAGGACGAAGCTGCAGAGACCGTGCTGCTTTGTGATATTCTCAACCACAGCGATATCCAAAATACATACACTGTCTTTACGGATGCAGATTCTTTTCTTGCCTCATATGAGTACGGAAAGTATGACCTGCTGCTCATGGATATATACATGAAAGATTCCATGACCGGCATAGAGGCAGTCTCCATAATCCGCGAGACAGATGCCGATATCCCGGTTGCTTTCATCACGACAAGCACGGAGCATGCCTTGGAAAGCTACAGGCTGTCTGCCATCGGATATATCGAAAAGCCGGTTTCTGCAGCTGAGCTAAGTAACATTCTTCACCTTGCCATGCTGAAGAAATCAGATGCCCCGTCTCTTTATGTGAAGAGAAACAAGAGTATGGAGAGGCTTGCCCTTTCTGATATCATGTACATAGAGCAGAGAGCCAGGCAGATTTTCATACATTTAAAAGAAAATGAGGAAATCAGCTGCTATGAGAAGCTTTCAGAGCTTTCAGATCAGCTGCCCGCTGAGCTGTTTTTTCTGCCGCACAAAAGCTACGCGGTAAACCTGTCGTATGTCACACGCATTGATACTTCACTCAAATGCTTCGTGATGGCCGATGACACAAATATCCCTATCAAGAGAGAGCTCTCCGGCAAAGCCAAAAAAGCTCTGGAGAGATACTACTTTGATCACACCAGAGGGCTTAAATAAGGCACTTTCCTATTGATTTGATATGAGCTAGACTGTCAAAAGTAATACACTGCAAGGAGCCCGGATTATGAAAAAAATTAGCGCTATACGAAATATTCCCTATCTGACAATTATACTGCTTACACTGATTTGCATACTGCTTCTTTCCTCAAAAAACATGATTATGAGCCAGGCGAGCTATCCTGAAGCCACTATCGTAAGCTCTGCATATGCCGTAGTGGAAGGCTCGGATTCAGATAAAGAAGAAATCACATTTCCACATACCTTTAAGCACCTTTCGCCGCGCACACATGTCACCGTCACCACACATATCAACCTGAACAAGGATGATCCAATCTACATAAAAACTGTCTATTCCCCTGCGAAGGTCTATCTGGACGATGACCTCATATATGAGTTTGGCAGGGCCGAAAACTATCCATCCTATATGAAGGATCCCGCAACCGAGGGGTACCTGATAGGCACTGACGGTCATTCAGGTGATACAGAGCTTCGCATAGAGTATCTGTCTCCTGTTACCAGAAGCTCGCTTACGGTATATTCTCCTATCTACGGAGCATACAAATCCTTATTTTTCACTCTGTTAAAGCTGAATAAATGGTCATTCTTTATAGCACTGCTTGAGCTTGCCGCAGGTGTTTTGTTTATATTTATCTCACTAATGCTTTTATACTACGATAAAGAGGTTTGCAAGATGATATTTCATTTTGGATTCTTCTCACTCATGGCCGGCATGTGGTCTATCGGCGAGTGCAACTACACAGGTGTCATAGTCAAAAACCCTACACTGCTGTATCTGTGTGCTTTTATCGGGCTTTTCTCGCAGATGATTCCGCTGCTGTATTTCTGCAGGCTTGCAGTTGGTTTTAAGAATGACAAGCCAATTATAGTTATCGCGAAGCTCCTCACCGTGCTTGACCTTGTCGCTTGTGTCTTACAGCTTAGCGGTACGGTTGCACTATCCCAGAGCATGTACGTGTTCCATGTCATTCTGCCTCTCATACTTTGCTTCCTGACTGCATACATCATCCTTGAGGCTGTTCGCAGCCAAAACAGCAGGGCAAAACGGCTGATGGTTCCGGTATTCATACTGGCACTTGCTTCATGTGCCGAGATAATCAATTATCATTTAAAATTTGTGGCCTCATTGTCATTGCTGTACCAGATTGGAACTCTGCTTTTCATTATAATCATGGGAATTGTAATGGGGCTTAATATAAGCGATATGCTCAGTATAAAACGTGAGAATAAAAGGCTCATATTTGATATGAATCTCCTTGAGCATTCCCTGTTGGAGCAGAAGAAATATAATTCGCTCATCACAACAAACGAACAGCTTTTTAAAAAGCAGCGCCACGATCTGCGTCACCAGCTGGTTGCAATAAAAGGCCTCGCAAACACTGAAAATAAACAGCTGAACGAATACCTGGATGCCCTGATCCACAGCATATCATCTGCGCCTGCAAGCTATTGCGAAAACAGGGTAGTCAATTCCATTCTGTCATACTATAGTGCCATATGCAGAGATGAAAATATCGCTCTTGAGACAAAGCTTATTGTTCCGGAAACCGATGATGCGGCCTTGGACAATGACCTGTGCCTGGTATTTGGAAATCTGATAGAAAACGCTATAGAAGCATGCAGACGCATGGATACTTCTGATTCTTTGAACGAGAAATCATCGCACTTTATCCGACTGCATGCCCACGTACACTATAAGACACTTATTATTACTATGGACAACAGCTTTGACGGACATGTTACCATCCAAAACGGAAAATACCGTTCTTCTAAGAGGGACGACTATGGTATAGGTCTGTCATCCATCCGCTCTGTTGCCGGCAAATATGATGGTGACGTTGCATTTGAAGCAGCTGATGGTATATTTCAGTCATCAGTATACCTTCAAATATATAAATGACACACTTAAATCATTAATTTATATTAATGCTTCATACCTAAATATCATTTTCAGAGTCCAACTAACTTATTGTATATAATGCATACATATGCTATAATAATAAAAGAATTTTGTGCATTATACACATATGGAGTTTTAATTTATGATAGAACACACGATATACAAGGAATTTATTGATAAAATTTCAGAATTGTCAGACAGGATATATCCTATCATCACCGACCTGGATAATGACTTATCATACGTACCGGATAAGACAGCTGATTTTTTCGGCTTTGAAGCCGGCGAGCATACCTGCTTCTTTGAACAGCTGAGCTCTTGTGTCAACGACGTTGACCTGCCGGAATATAAGCAGGAAATCCGCTATCGCTTAAATGGCGAAAAACCGGATGATATATTTTATGTCCGCATGGGAAAGCATACCAAAGAATATATGATGGGATTTTATTCTGATATTTTTACCGGTGATGACGGACACCGCTACCATGTCCTCGTGCTCAGAAACGAAAATACCCTTCCGGATATCGACCCATATACATATCTTTATGGTCAGTCAAAGTTTGAAAGAGACATCAACGGCTATATCATGGAAAACAGGTCTGTAGCCATAATCGAGGTGGAGATAGGTCATATAGATGAGTTCAATATACTGTATGGTTCCAATTTCAACACTGCAATCCAGCGTGAGCTTGCGCTCAAGTTCATCGACATGATGGATGGCAGCACCGCTACCTACTATATGAATAATTGCAAGTTTGTATTTGTGGTAAAGGAAGCAGACCGTGCCTTGGCCAAGGCCTTCTATCAAAAAATTGCCGATACAATAAAGTCCATGTATTTCTTTAAATGCTTTAAATTTGAGTTTGATATATATGCTGCGTGTCTGATTCTCAAGGATTATGATGGTGATACCTCAACTGTCATCAGCAAGGTGGAATACACTCTAGACCGCGCGAAGGAGCTTCACAGCCCTGATTTGTTATTTTTCAATGATATGGTCAGGTTCAATGGCAGCTCGCATATAGATATCATGAAAATCATTCATCAGTCGGTTATCAATAGCTGTGATGGCTTTTTTGTAGAGTTTCAGCCCATTGTAAAGGCTTGCAATGGTGAAATAATGGGTGCTGAGGCTCTGGTGCGCTGGAAAAAGGAGCCTTTTGGCACGGTGCCACCCGGACTGTTTATCGACTGGCTTGAGGATACCCCGGCTATGTATGAGCTAGGAAATTATATCATGAGGACTGCAATAAGCTCAGCCAGTGAATTTGCAAAGATAAAACCGGGCTTTTTCATCAATGTAAATGCATCCTCAGAGCAGCTTGAAAAGGAATGTTTTGTGGAAGATACTCTGGCAATTCTTAAAGAGTATGATTTTCCACCTTCACAGCTGTGGATAGAGATTACAGAGCGATGCAGAGATCTGCCTATATCTATGATAAAGAAAACCGTCACTGCATTCATGGAAGCCGGAATCCACATCACTATGGATGACTATGGCACAGGAAGCTCTTCATCTCAGATGATGCTTGAACTTCCTGTAGAGGGTATCAAGATAGATATGTTCTTTGTTAAAGACATTCTCGAGGAGAAAAAGAAGCAGGCACTTGTAATCGGAATGATTAATTTTGCCAATGCCGCAGACTTAAAGATATGTATTGAAGGCATAGAAAATGATAGCCTTGAGAGCTATCTCAGGCAGTTCGACGTCACCTGTTTTCAGGGCTATCACTACTCTAGGCCTATCTGTCAGGATGAGCTCATGAAGCTTCTTATAAAGCCATAGCCCTGGATATTACTCAAGATTTTCCTTAAATACTGTCAGTGCTCCATTTTTCTTTAAAATCAGCATGACAATTGCTGCCACTATGCTTCCGGCCACTGTAGAGATAAGGAATGGCACTATGTATATAAACATGCCTTCCGGCTGAATAAGCATCACGTATTTTGCAAAAGGATACGCTGCCAGACCTCCGAGTATGCCTGTGCCAAGCGCCTCTGCAATACATGTCGGTATAATTTTTTTGCTGAATCTGTACATCAGTCCACAGCACAGAGCACCTACCATGCTTCCCGGGAATGCCATGAGGCTTCCAAGTCCTGTCAGGTTTCTGATGATACTCGCACAAAATGCCACACCGACACCCCATGCAGGTCCTAAAAATACTGCTGCACATATATTTACCATGTGCTGTACAGGTGCACATTTGCTGCCGGCAACAGGGAAGCTTATTAAGCTTCCTGCTACAGCAACTGCCACAAGCACTCCTGCCATGGCAATCTTTCTGATTGAAAGAGTTCTTTTTTTAGTGTTCTTTTTACTTTCCATTATTACCTCACCTTAAAGTATATCGTAACTGTTCAGTACCTTCACAGTTGCGAGTCGTTTCTGTACTGAATAGTTATAGTATATCAATATACTCTCCTGCAAGCGCCTTGTTCATGCTTCGCACTGCACAGAACTTACCGCACATACTGCATGCCTCACTGTGGTCATCCTCAGGCAGACGATCATCCCTGATTGCCTTAGCTGTTTCCGGATCAAGTGCACATGCAAACTGTGCATCCCAGTCGAGCACACGTCTGGCATCTGCCATCTTATCATCTATATCTCTGGCTCCCGGTATTCCCTTTGCAATATCAGCTGCATGAGCCGCAATCTTTGACGCAATAATTCCCTGCTTTGTATCCTCCACATTTGGAAGAGCAAGATGCTCCGCAGGTGTCACGTAACAAAGGAAAGCTGCGCCGTTCATTGCTGCCACTGCTCCACCGATTGCTGCTGTGATGTGGTCATAGCCCGGTGCGATATCTGTTACGAGAGGTCCAAGTACATAAAATGGTGCTCCCATACAGATTGACTGCTGTACCTTCATGTTTGCTGCTACCTGATCAAGCGGCACATGTCCCGGTCCCTCTACCATGACCTGTACGTTGTGATCCCATGCACGCTTTGTGAGCTCTCCAAGTCTTACAAGCTCCTCTATCTGGCATACATCTGTTGCATCTGCCAGGCATCCCGGTCTGCAGGCATCTCCAAGCGAGATTGTCACATCGTGCTCCTCACAGATTTCAAGTATCTCATCATAGTGCTCGTAGAAAGGATTTTCCTCTCCTGTCATGCACATCCATGCAAATACAAGGCTGCCTCCACGGCTTACGATATTCATCTTACGCTTGTGCTTTTTAATCTGGTCTATCGTTTTTCTTGTGATTCCACAGTGAAGTGTGACAAAGTCCACTCCATCCTCTGCATGGAGTCTGACTACATCGACAAAATCCTGTGCTGTAAGTGTTGCAAGATCACGCTGATAGTGGATAACACTGTCATAAACAGGCACTGTTCCTATCATTGCAGGACATTCGCTTGTAAGCTTCTGTCTGAATGGCTGTGTATTGCCATGGCTTGAAAGATCCATGATAGCCTCTGCTCCAAGCTTTACAGCGCTCATGACCTTCTGCATCTCCACATCATAGTCCTTGCAGTCTCTTGACACACCGAGGTTTACATTGATTTTTGTGCGAAGCATGCTTCCAACGCCCTCTGCATCAAGTGACTTGTGATGCTTGTTAGCAGGAATAGCTACCTTTCCGCTTGCAACAAGCTCCATCAGCTTGTCTACATCCATCTTCTCTTTCTTTGCTACCTTTTCAATTTCAGGTGTTACGATGCCCTTTCTTGCGGCATCCATCTGTGTTGTGTAATTACTCATTGTACTCTCCTGTTCTTTATTTTATTACTGTTAATTAGTAGTTATTACTATTCTTATTATTACTGCTATTAATTATTTAACATGTGCTTATTTCATTGTATGAACAACGCTCCATGATTCATAGGACCGCTGCCGTGTCCCAGGTCAAGCATGGCTTTTAAACATGCTGTGACATATTTCTTGCCGTTATCCACAGCCTGCTCGAGCGGCTGTCCCTTTGCCAGGCCGCTGGCTATCGCTGATGAAAGCGTGCACCCTGTGCCGTGTGAGTTTGGATTATCCACTCTTTTGGTCTCAAATGTGATGATTTGCTTTCCATCCCACAAATAGTCACACACGCATGCTGTGTCTGTGAAATGACCTCCCTTGCTTAAAACCGGACAGCCGTATTTATCATAAACAGCCTTTGATGCCTCTATGATGTCATCTGTGCTTTCAATCTGTCTGCCTGATATCACCTCAAGCTCAGGGATATTTGGCGTGATGATGTCAGCCAGTGGAAAAAGCTTATCCATCAGAGTGTTTGCGGCATTTTCTTCAAGCAGCCTGCTTCCGCTTGTAGCGACCATCACCGGGTCCAGAACTATGTTTTTTGCCTTATATTTTACAAGACCTGCGGCAATCGCCTCAATCGTATCTACAGATGATGTCATACCGATTTTCACCGCATCCGGAAAAATATCCGTAAAAACAGCCTTCATCTGTGCCTCGATAAAATCAGCCGGTACATTCATCACCGCATCAACTCCCATGGTGTTTTGTGCCGTGAGCGCTGTGATGACACTCTCGCCAAACACACCGTTTGCAAGCATGGTCTTTAAATCGGCCTGCACGCCTGCGCCACCGCTTGAATCGCTTCCCGCAATTGTAAGTGCTGTATGCATATTTACGCTCCTTTCTACTGAATGTTGTGATTTCTCGTAACTGTTCAGTATTTTCAAAATATTGTTTAATTACTGTAGTTATAGCAGTATGTCATACTGTGATTACAGAATCTTGTCGCATATTCCTGCGAGTTCCTTGGCTGCAGCCCTTATATCTGCGCTTGCAAATATCGCTCCTACCACTGCGATTCCTGCAATCCCTGTGCCCTTTAGCGTGACCGCATTGTCTGCATTTATGCCTCCGATTGCAACAACCGGTATATCGACAGCCGCCGTGATTTCACGCAGAAGCTCCTTTGTCATAGGCTTTGCATTGAGCTTTGTGGTAGAGCCAAACACGGCTCCGCTTCCCAGATAGTCCGCGCCATCAGCTTCTGCCCTCTTTGCCTGCTCCACGGTCTTTGCCGTAACTCCTATTATCTTGTCAGTTCCAAGAAGCTTCCTGGCCTCCGCCGGATTCATGTCATCCTGTCCCAGATGTACTCCATCGGCATCTATATCAATTGCAAACTGCACGTTATCATTGATGATGAGCGGCACCTTGTGCTCATGACAGATTCTCTTTATTTCAAGAGCCTCATTATACTCATCCTTAAGCCCTGCATCAGAATCCGTACTCAGAATATCCTTGTCGCGGATCTGAATCATAGTGGCACCGCCCTCTATTGCAAGCTTCACATGCTCAGAAAGCCTCGCTTTGTGCAGCCACTGCCTGTCTGTTATAGCGTAGAGCTTTAAATCAGTTTTGTTCATATATACCTTTCACCTCTTATCCTGTTGTTTTCCAAATATAAGACTCATGACCTGCATACCAATTGTCTGTCATACAGCGATATTCACATCAGTTCATAATCACCATCGCATATATGATATACTGCATCAATCAGCCTGTCCCGGTATGCAGCATTTCCGGGCTTAATAAAATGACAGCTGTTTGTCCCTCTGCCGTGCTCTGCCATATCAGAGGCAGCAAGCCCGCCTGCACTCTTCATGCAACTAAGTGCTGCTGTAACTGCACCGTATTTATCATCGCAATCAGCCGCAACAAACGCACAAATGAGCCCTGAAAGCATACATCCGGTGCCTGTCACCCGCTTCATCATAGGATGGCCGCCTGTGATGCTTCCTACCCTGTAATTATGCGTGTATCCGTCAGCATCCAACGCAACAGCATTCACTACACAATTATCCATCACACCGGTACCCGTCGCATCAGTACTCATCGCATCAGTACTCATCAAACTACTTTCATTATTGTCATAGCAATCAGCTTCATCACATAATTCTGCCACATAATCGGTCTCACCTGTAATCACACAGATACAGCCATATCGCAGGGCCGCCCTGCACGCAAGCGCCTTTGCATCAGACTCATCTGCCGTATCGGTCACTTCCACGCCGCCATCGCACCTGCCATGCTCCATAACAGCCTTGACCTCAGACAAATTGCCCTTAATCACATCCACATGCACCTCGTCAAGCAGGCTCATCACAAAATCCATTCTGAAGCGGCTCACGCCCACACCAACCAGATCAAGCACAATAGGAATGTTCTTTTTCGCTGCCATCCTCGCAGCAATGCGCATCGCCTCAAAGCGTTCCTCAGAGGGAGTGCCTATATTCAGATTCAGCCCATCGCAGATACCCGTGACCTCATCCATCTCCTGCGGTGCCATAGCCATAATAGGCCTAGCCCCACATGCCAGCTCAATATTGGCCACATCATTGATAGTAACCATATTTGTGATGTTGTGAATCAAAGGACTGCGTGACTTAAGTTTTTCTATATAATTATTCATCTGTATCTCTTTACAACTATTCATAATCACCCACACATTCAAAAAACGGATATACCGCCAATGAGTATATCCGCCTAAAAATCGTGCGATATTATCCTACGTTGGCATTATCCAAATCAGGTTATGGGTCAAGACACTACCAGTCTACTCTCAGCCGGCTAAATACCAGCTCCCCTATTGTGTTTTAAAATTAAATCCAATAACAATGTAACTATCCAAAACAAGAAAATCTGCTGCTTACATGCAAGCATGACGCATCAGCTTTTTTTGTTCTCAGTGGTTCTGAATAGTCATTATATTTAATATAATACGCACTCCCCAATAAATCAAGCAAAATCCGCAAGTGTACTCATATTCGTACATCAAGCGCTGCTAGTCACACTGTTAGGTGTGAACAGTAACCATCAAACACCATCCCGGTAACACCGAGCCCCGAGGTGTTACCGTAGCACTCATTGTCCCGCCACAACGTAAGGGCGTAAGCCCCGGGCACCGGGGTGCACACGCACTCTCCCGTGGCGCGAATAGCGAAGTGGCTTAGATACTGTAGAAATTATGCCCATGAATCGAGTAGGAGGCGGTGACTAACCGCCGTCCTCTCACAGCACCGTACGTACCG
>OCGZ01000193.1_pt1 | contig 61420 bp, 56 predicted proteins | sample 1538711 | NCBI WGS metagenome assembly OCGZ01 (sample SAMN04571720, study PRJEB22368) | human gut metagenome | biome: human gut; material: stool | host: Homo sapiens | place: Luxembourg | collected 2012-08-17
TCATAATAAAACTCTCCTCATCTTGTGTCCCTCTATGGCACACATTTGTCTTTTCCGTAAATACTATACCAATTTTTCCAAAAATGCAAGCATTATCTTAATTTTTTTTAAGATAATCTTTATTCTGAGCGATCACCTGTTCCATCACATCCGGTCCAGGTGCACCTAATGTTACACGTTTCTCCACACAGGTCTTCATGCTGATAGCTTCGTAGATATCCTCTTCAAACACAGGGCTGATCCCCTTGTACTCAGAGAGCGGAAGCTCATCCAGGGAGATTCCCCTGTCCAGGCAAAGGAGAACCAATCTTCCTACGATACCATGAGCATCACGGAACGGAACTCCGTGATTTACCAGATAATCTGCTGCGTCTGTAGCGTTTGTAAATCCTCTCTTTGCACTTGCCTCCATGTTCGCCTTGTTAAACTGCATAGTAGAAACCATGCCTGTAAACAGAGCGATACAGCCCTTTACAGTGTCAATAGCATCAAAAGTAAGCTCTTTGTCTTCCTGCATGTCTTTGTTGTATGCAAGCGGAATTCCCTTCATGGTTGTAAGGATAGATGTCAGCGCACCGTAGACACGGCCTGTTTTCCCGCGGACAAGCTCTGCGATATCCGGGTTCTTTTTCTGCGGCATGATACTGCTGCCAGTGCTGTATGCATCATCGATTTCAACGAAACGGTACTCATTGGAGTTCCACAGAATGATCTCCTCGGAAAAACGGCTCAGGTGCATCATAATGGTAGAAAACGCACTGAGAAGCTCGATCACGTAATCTCGGTCAGATACGGAATCCATGCTGTTTCTGGTCGGTGCATCAAAGCCAAGAAGCTCTGCAGTATAGGCACGGTCCAGCGGATAAGTAGTTCCTGCCAGTGCTCCTGCTCCAAGAGGACAGGTATTCATTCTCTTACGGATATCGAACAGTCTGTCTCTGTCTCTTCGGAACATCTCAAAATAAGCACCCACATGGTGAGCCAGAGTTACCGGCTGTGCCTTCTGAAGATGAGTAAATCCGGGCATATAGGTGTGTACGTTCTCCTCCATGATCTTCTGCAGGGCAAGAAGAAGGTCTTTCAGCTCTTTATCTGTCTCATCGATCTCATCCCTGACATAAAGCTTCATATCAAGAGCTACCTGGTCATTACGGCTTCTTCCTGTGTGAAGCTTCTTTCCTGCATCTCCGATACGATCGATCAGGTTTGCCTCCACAAAGCTGTGGATATCCTCATATTCAGATGTGATCTCAAGCTTGCCTGCCTCCACATCTGCCAGGATTCCGTCCAGTCCCTCTGTGATCTGATTCTTTTCTTCTTCTGTCAGAATCCCCTGTTTCGCAAGCATGGCTACATGTGCCTTGCTTCCGCGGATATCCTGTCTGTAAAATTTCCGGTCAAAGGAAATCGATGCGTTAAAATTATAAACCAGCTTGTCCGTTTCTTTTGTAAAACGGCCTCCCCATAACTGTGCCATATTATTCTTCCTCACTTTTCTTTTTTGCTGCAGAAAATATTTTGTCAGGCAAAAATTCTTCTGCACTTCTCTGTGTTAGTGTACCATACTTTCATAAAAATGCAAAGATTTTCATACTTATACATTTTCTGCGTTTCTCTGCCTGTCCCGCTCCTGGGCTTCTCTTTTTGAAAAAACACATCCGCAGTAGTTCTGCCTGTATAATTCGTGCTCATGGGATAATTCAATGGAACGCTTATAACCGTTCTTCTTCTTGAAATCAGACGGCAGATGCGGGACTTTATAAATCCCTGACAGCTCCTCACCGATCTCGTTGATCTTTTCTGCATTTTTCAAAGGACTGATACTAAGAGTGGTGGTAAAATAATCATAACCGCCGTCCCTGGCAATTTTCGCCGCCTCTTCCATACGCAGACGATAGCACTTAAAGCAGCGTTCCCCTCCCTCTGGCACATCCTCCAGGCCTTTTGCCATATCATAGAATTCCTTCGGATCATAATGTCCTTCCACCAGAGACACCGGATGGGTAAACTCCATCTCTCCGATCAGCCGGCGGATCTCTGCCACCCTGTGAGCATATTCTTCTTCAGGCGCAATATTGGGATTGTAAAAAAATATGGTGATCTCAAAATACTGTGACAGGTATTCCATCACATAACTGCTGCACGGCGCACAGCAGGCGTGAAGAAAAAGTTTGGGGGTTCTGCCTTCTTTCCGAACATTTTCGATCAGCTTATCCAGCTCTTTCTGATAATTTCTTTTATTCAAAATCGGATCTCCTTTCCGTCCATCGTATTCATTACTGTTTGCTGCGTGACCAGCAATACTCTGAATATATTACCTGTAAACTGTAATCATCATTTTCTATATTGCCGAATTTATCCCCGGCACCACGGAACATTCCCTTATCCGTGCGCCTTCTTATGATTCAGACATATGATAATATTATACCATCAAATATGAAACGGAGGCAAATATTCATGGATCCTGTCTTAAAAGTACGGGATGTGTGTCTTTCCTATCACACCTTATCCGGCGAGACACCCGCCCTTTCCCATATATCCTTTGACCTGATGCCTAGTGAATTCCTGTCCATTGTAGGACCTTCCGGCTGCGGAAAATCCACCCTTCTTAACCTTATCGCCGGCCTGATCGAACCTGAATGCGGCTCCATCACTCTAAAGGGAAAAACAGTTTCTTCCGGCAGTACGTCTGTTGGATACATGCTCCAGAAGGACCATCTTCTGGAATGGCGCAGCATCTATAAAAACATCCTCCTTGGCCTTGAAATCCGTGGAGAACTCACCCCTGAAAAGCTTGCACACGCAGAAGAGCTTCTTCACACCTACGGTCTTGACCGCTTTCGGGATGCCAGGCCTTCCCAGCTTTCCGGCGGTATGCGCCAGCGCGCAGCACTGATCCGCACCCTTGTGCTGGAGCCTGAACTTTTACTTTTGGATGAGCCCTTTTCTGCGCTGGATTACCAGACACGGCTGAATGTCAGTGACGACATCGGAAAAATCCTCAAAAGCTCAGGCAAGCCTGCCATTCTGGTGACACATGATATCTCTGAGGCTATCAGCATGGCTGACCAGGTGCTGGTTCTTTCCGCCCGTCCTGCCACAGTTCAAAAAGTAGTGGATATCCATCTTTCTGTGGAAAAACGTACCCCTCTGACTTCCCGGAATGCTCCTGATTTCAAAAAATATTTCAATCTCATATGGAAGGAGCTGAACAAAAATGCCTGAAATTTCCACCCGCCAGAAACAATATCTATCCCGGAAGAAAAAAGAAAAACACCTGATTTTTGCAGCGCGCATCCTTATCTTTGTCCTGTTTATGGGACTCTGGGAAGTGTCCGCCGCACGCGGATGGATCGACTCTTTTATTTTCAGCAGTCCATCCCTGATTGCAAAAACCTTCCTCACCATGTGCAGGGATCAGTCGCTTTTTTCCCATATTGCAGTTACGCTGACAGAGACTCTTGTCAGTTTCTTTTTTGTTGTGCTCCTGGGTGTGGGAACCGCAGTCCTTCTCTGGTGCTCTCCACGGACTTCCCTGGTTCTGGAACCTTATCTTGTGGTTCTCAACAGTCTGCCGAAATCAGCTCTTGCGCCGCTTCTTATTGTATGGCTCGGTGCCAATGAACGTACCATCGTTGTAGCCGGTATATCCGTTGCCATCTTTGGCTCCATCATCAATCTGTATTCCGGTTTCTGCCAGGCTGATCCGGATAAACTGAAACTGATCGAAACTCTTGGCGGACATAAAAAAGAGAAGCTGACAAAAATCGTTCTGCCAGCTTCTGTTCCTCTGATCTTAAGTGTTATGAAGGTAAATATCGGCCTTTGTCTGGTTGGCGTGATCATCGGCGAATTCATCGGTGCCAGAAAAGGCCTTGGATATCTTATTATCTACGGCAGCCAGACCTTTAAGCTCACCTGGGTGCTGATGTCCATTGTGATCCTGTGCATCATTGCTATGGGTCTGTACGCAGTGCTGAACTTTGTAGAAAAGAGTGTTCAAAAGAAATAATGAACCTCTTATTGTCACTGGTTAAAACAGCCAAAAGCAGCTTTGCCTCGCTTTTGGCTGTTATCTTAATGCATGTGGAAATTTTTTCCCCGGAGAGGCAAGCCTGCAATCTCTGCCAGACGTTTGATTCCTACGTCAGCAATGGATACTGCACTTTCCACGTGATTGAAATCCGTTGCACTGTAATCAAAGAGAATGTTTCCTTCTGCTTCAAACTCCTCATCACGATCCCAGAAAAAGAACCGCAGTGGAATACACTGGAACGCTTTGATCTCATAGCCCACATCTCCCTGAGGAAGTCCTTTTCCTCCAAGTTTTATAAAAGCTTCCCTCAGCTCCTTCGCATGGCCGGAAAATGTTGCACTGAACACATCCGTCTCACCGATCTTGTATGCTGGTGCAAAAGGCCTGGCATTGCGAAGATCTGCAAAAGGAACCCACCTGTCCATAAAAAAAGCTCCTTCTTTTGCGTAGCCAAGGAGTGTATAAATATTTAGCATCTCCGTTGTGTCCGGCTCCTGATTCCCATCCAGGCTGCAGATACTTCCATTCTTTTCACTGATCCCATATTTTCGTCCAAAATGCTCTATCGTCAGATATCCTTTTTCTTCTTTCAGCTCAGGAACCCGTCTTAACAGATCCTGCCGATCCATCTGCATAAATTTATCCGCCCATTCCATGCAGAGCTTCACATAATTGGAAATTTTTTCTTCCTGCATCACATTTCCTCCCGAAGTATTTTGTTGTACTTTACGTGGTTTTTTTCAGAATACACTTTTCCCCTCTTATGCGCAAGCATATCCGGGCCTGAATGTTTCTGATTTTTTCTCCGGCATTGTGGACTGACTTTGTATGTTTCGTTCTTATCCGACAAATCATGTCATAAATTTTACTTATCTGCTAAAAATTTTAACACAAAAATAACGTTTTTTTGCACAAAAAACTAGATTTTCATTTCAAAAAGGTGTATAATATGAACAAAGTTTATCGTTTTAATGGTTAATTTTTTCCTGGCGGTAAACAAGAAATGAAAGTGAGGATTCGCCATGAAACAAAACAGTATGTTAGCAATGATCCTGGCCGGTGGAAGAGGAAGTCGTCTTCACGAGTTGACGAATAAAGTTGCCAAGCCAGCCGTTGGTTATGGCGGTAAATACCGTATCGTGGATTTTCCGCTCAGTAACTGTGCCAACAGCGGCATTGATGTCGTAGGTGTACTGACACAGTATGAATCAGTTTTACTGAACAGCTATGTAGCAGCCGGTGGCCGCTGGGGCCTTGATGCCAAGGACAGCGGAGTTTATGTACTTCCTCCACGTGAGAAGGCTGATGCCGGTCTGGATGTATACCGTGGAACAGCTGATGCGATCTCTCAGAATATTGATTTCATCGACTCACAGAACCCGGAATACCTTCTGATCCTTTCCGGTGACCACATCTATAAGATGAATTATGCAAAGATGCTTGATGACCATATCCAGCATAAGGCAGATGCGACTATTGCAGTTATCGAGGTTCCCATGAAGGAAGCCAGCCGTTTCGGTATCATGAACACCGGTGAAGATGACCGCATCGTGGAATTTGAAGAGAAACCGGAACACCCGAAGAGCAATCTTGCCTCCATGGGTATCTACATATTCAACTGGAAGCTTCTGCGCAAGCTCCTGCTGGCAGATATCAAAAATCCAGATTCCAATCACGATTTCGGTAAAGACATCATCCCTACACTCCTTGCACAGGACAAGGCACTCTACGCCTACAAGTTCAAAGGCTACTGGAAGGATGTAGGAACCATCGATTCTCTCTGGGAAGCAAACATGGATCTTCTCAGTCCAAACAGTGAACTGGATCTTAACGATCCTACCTGGAAGATCTACACTGAGGATGCTACATCTCTTCCACAGTATATCTGTGATACCGCTGTGATCAACACTGCTTTCATCACTCAGGGCTGTGTTGTGGAGGGTGAGATCACCAACTCCGTACTTTTCACAGGCGTCAAGGTCGGTCCTGGTGCCAAGATCATCGACAGTGTCCTGATGCCGGGTGTTGTTGTTGAGGCAGGTGCCGTTGTCCAGCGTGCTCTCGTTGCAGGCGGAGTCGTGATCGGTGCCAACGCTCGTGTCGGTTCCAAAGACAGTGAGCACATCGAACTTGTATCAAAACGTGTAAAGGGGGCTGAGTAATATGTTTAAAGCATTTGGAATCGTGAATTCCTCAGAAAGAAATATCCATGTGGAGGGGCTTCAGGACTACCGTGCGATCGGCGCCTTTTCATTTCTCGGAAGATATCGTGTCATCGACTTCCCGATCTCAAATATGACCAACAGCGGGATCGAGTACATTCAGGTCTATGTAAAGAATAAACCCCGTTCTCTTGTGGAACATCTCGGAACCGGACGTCACTACAACATCAACTCCAAGAGCGGTAATCTCCAGATCCTCTTTTCAGAGCATTCCGGAGTCAACGATATCTATAACACCGATATCGACAACTACTACTCCAATCTGGAGTGCATCGAAGCAGTTCATTATCCGTATGTTGTTATCGCTCCGAATTACATGATCTACACCACCGACTACTCCAAGCTGATCGATGCCCATATCGAATCCGGCGCGGATGTGACCATGCTTTATCATTCCGTTGATAATGCCAAGGAGAACCATCTGAACTGCCACATCCTGAACCTGAACCGTCAGAAGGGTGTTCTCTCCATTGAGCACAACCACGGCAATGCAAAGAACCGCAACATTTTCATGGATACCTACGTAATGAGCAAGGAGCTTTTCATCAGTCTCATCCATAAGGCAAAAGAGATTTCCTCTCTTTATACCCTTGCAGACGTGATCAATGCCGGTTGCAGAGACGGTGAGCTGGATGTGCGTGGTATATCTCACCGCGGATATTTTGCATCGATCACTAATTTCAAGAGCTATCACGATGCAAATATGGATCTGATCGACTACAAAACTGCAACGGATCTTTTCCATGATAACTGGCCGATCTATACACGCACCAACAACTCCTGTCCGACCCATTATTTTGACACAGCTAATGTTTCCAACTCCGTTATCTCCAACGGCTCCATGATCGAGGGAACTGTAGAGAATTCCATTGTCGGACGTGGCTGTACCATCAAAAAGGGCGCTGTTATCAAGAACTGTGTCGTTCTTGCGGACTGCACCATCGGTGAGAATGTCCATATCGAAAATCTGGTCGTAGACAAGCATGCCAAGATCACACATGCCAAGGAGATCATCAGTCCTGCTGATGAGCCTGGCTACATCAAACGTAACGATACACTGTAATATTCATATATAATAAGGCCTCCGGTTCCTGTGTTACGAACCGGAGGCCTTATTTATCTCTGTACTCAGCTAAGCATATGGATCCGTCATTTCAGAACAGACTGGATCCATTTCAACGCATTATCCTTATTCTTCACATTACCCGGAAGGCAGATGCACACCGGATCATATCTCAGGCCAAATTCCTGAGCAACACTACTGTTGCCGTCAAGCTCCAGATGCTGATCATCCACAGCGCCCAGAGACTCAAACACCTCATCTCCAAATGTTTCCCTGAGATCTGCATACATTCCGCTGTCTTTCTCATGTTCATAGAGTTCCTTCGGCATGATCAGGACATCAACGGTAGCACTCTGGATTTCCGTCACATATGCGATCCTGGCATAGTAATCAAAATCCTCTCCTGTCTCGTCCGTCATCAGATTCTGCGCCACACTGACTTCTGCATATTTATCCTCTGTTCCCAGTGTCTTCAGAGCATCCTCTTCCACCTTCTCAGAGTCAAAATTCCCTGCATTCACCACTGCAATGGAAAGCACCGTCTTCATCTGTGCGTGACGATAAATATTCACTCCCAGACAGACTCCGCCAATGGCAAGAAGCACGCACAGCATATGTATCTTATAATACATCCAGATATACTGAATCTTCTTACCTGTTCCCATTCCCTTCAGTTTCTCTTTTTCGATCCGGCGGCGTTCCTTCTTCGTCAGATCAGTTTCGTTGGGCATCTCCGGATTCAGTACACTCTCATCGTGTCCGTCACTGCCGGCCTCTGCTCTGTTTTGTAAATCCATAAAAATCTCCTTTGTCTTTCATGTCTCAGTATTTTTTATCCTGAAGCGGGATATTCCAGTCGCTTTCCCCGCCTCCTCCGGGTGGATGCTGCGACTTATCAATAAAGGATATTTTAGCATATTTTGGTACAAAATCACAGCGCATAAATATGAAAATACCATAAACTCTTCTATTTCCGACAGATCCTCATTCCATATCCATACATTACCGCCACAGCAGTCACAAGAATACAGACCATCACCGGTCTCATCCACAGATATAAAAGATTTTTCTCAATTCCAGCTGCCACAGCCACATCCTTCAGGATATCAGCCACGCAGAGATGAAACAGATAAATAAAAAACGCATATTTCTGTCCGATGGCTGCCGGAAGCTCGGGCACTTTCCGATTCTTTCCCATGATTGCAATGAGAAAAAGGCCAACAGCCATAAATACTGAACCCAGAAACAATTCCAGTTTGCCAAAATACCGGTATTCCAGCAGACTTGCGATCCCGCCGCCAGCTGCCATGCCATACAAAAGAAACACTTTTTTTCCGGCAAACCAGGCTTCCAGCTTTTCCTGATGTCTGTGTATCAGATGTCCCAACATAAAAAACGGAAATCCGGTAAACAGATAGTTTCGAAACTGCATAACACGGAAATGCTTTTCCGGGAACAGGAAGGTCGAAAATTCCTCCATTCCAAAATGGATCAGAAGAAGCACCGGTATCAGAACATATGCCTGCTTACAAATCCGGAATCTTGCTGCCAGGGCAAAAAGAAGATAACAATAGAGCAGTGCCGGGAGAAACCACAGATGCCATTTCACCTGAGAGCTGTTATTATATAGAAGAAACTGGCGGATATGTTCCCCCGAAACCAGGGCTTCCAGCCATTCCTTCTGGCTTGCTCCGTCGATGTAATTCTGGATCAGCTCCCACAGACAGCAGACCGGAAATGCCACAAGTATCAGCTTCAGAACATGCCGGATCTTTTTTCCGGTTCTTATAAATTCCGTATCATCGCCACGGAAACAAAAATATCCGGATACCATAAAAAACACAGGTACTGCAAATCTGGCAAGTACATTGGCTATGATTCCGGCATTTCCCGGAAAATGGACGTGAAGAAGCACAACTGCATAAGCACAGATCGCCTTTACCATATCCAGAGTACGGTTTCGCATAAAAATTACTCCTTTTTATATCGAACGCTTATCCCGGAAATATGATTCCGGGGTTCCCTTTTTTTCGAAACGATATACTAACAAACCAGCAGAATTTTGTCAATGCTGTTTTTCTCCTGTACGGTTTGCTCTTATACGTTTTACTCTTGTACGGCTTCCGGATCTGAATTATAATTCTTTTATGACTTCTATGACAGGATGTTTGTTATTTTCTCAGAAAGGATTCTATTTTTTATGAAAAAAGGCGGCTACTACTCTTCCGGCGAATTTGCACGCATGGCTCATGTCACCCTGCGGACAGTTCGCTATTATGATAAACAGGATATCCTGAAGCCATCTCTGGTCACGGAATCCGGCGCACGTTTTTATACAGATGAGGATTTTGCCAGACTTCAGCAGATCCTGCTGCTGAAATACCTTGGCTTTTCCCTGGATGATATCCGTGAAATGACGATCGGCGATTCTGACTACCATTTTATGCTCAATTCCCTTAATATCCAGCTTCGTCTTGTCCGCGACCGGATCGAGCAGATGCAGCTTGTGGAAAAAGCCATCCAGGATACAGCGCAGGTGATTCAGGAGCAGCACACCATCGACTGGAGCCAGATGCTGAACCTGATCCACCTTACAGGCATGGAAAAAAGTCTCAAAAACCAGTATCAGAATGCCACCAATATTTCCTCCAGGATCAACCTCCACAATCTGTACTCTCAGAACAAACAGGGCTGGTTCCCATGGATCTTCCAGCAATGTCATATCAGACCGGGACTTCGTATCCTGGAACTTGGCTGCGGTGACGGAACCTTATGGACTGAGAATCTTTCGCTGATCCCGGAAGATATTTCCATTACACTTTCCGATATTTCCAGCGGGATGCTCCGAGATGCCAGACGAGCCATCGGTTCTTCTGATACCCGCTTTGCTTTCCGGGCTTTTGACTGCAAAAAGATTCCTTACAAAGATGAAAGCTTTGATCTGGTGCTTGCCAATCATGTACTTTTTTACTGTGATGATATCCCTGCTGTGCTGAAAGAGGTCTGCCGCGTGCTTTCCCCTGGAGGACATTTTCTCTGCAGTGCCTACGGGAAAGCCCATATGCAGGAAGTCAGCCAGCTTGTAGAAGATTTTGACGATCGAATCGTTCTCTCCGCTGATAAACTTTATGAACGTTTCGGAAGAGAAAACGGCAGGAAAATCCTGGATCCTTTTTTCCCGGATGCAAAATGGCACTCCTACGAAGATTTTCTCCTGGTCCAGGATGCAGAGCCACTGATTTCCTATGTTCTCTCCTGTCATGGCAATCAGAATCAATATATTCTTGACCACTACAAAGAATTCCGAGCCTTTGCCACAAAAAAAACTGCCAAAGGTTTCCGCATTACCAAGGATGCCGGCGTATTTCTTTGTGAAAAATAGACAAAAATAAAAAATATGAAAAAAGTCTCTTGAAAGTGACCTTACGTCATCTTTTATAATGAGGTCACAGTAAAAAGTGCAGGTACGTCAATGCTGCACATCACAATGTAAAGGAGAAACGATATGAAAGGAATTATTTTAGCAGGCGGCTCTGGAACACGTCTTTACCCGCTTACCATGGTAACATCCAAACAGCTTCTGCCGATCTTCGACAAACCGATGATCTACTATCCGATGTCCGTTCTTATGAACGCAGGCATCCGTGATATCCTGATCATTTCCACACCTCAGGATACACCAAGATTTGAGGAGCTTCTTGGAGATGGACATCAGTTCGGCGTAAACCTTACTTATGCTGTACAGCCAAGCCCGGACGGACTGGCTCAGGCTTTCATCATCGGTGAGGAATTCATCGGCAATGACACAGTATGCATGGTTCTTGGCGACAACATTTTTGCAGGACACGGCCTTAAAAAACGCCTGAAAGCAGCTGTTGACAATGCTGAATCAGGCAAGGGTGCTACTGTTTTCGGATACTATGTAGATGATCCGGAGCGTTTCGGAATCGTAGAATTTGACCGGAACGGAAAAGCTGTTTCCATTGAAGAGAAACCGGCACAGCCGAAAAGCAACTACTGCGTAACAGGTCTTTACTTCTACGACAACAAAGTTGTTGAGTATGCAAAGAATCTGAAACCAAGTGCAAGAGGCGAGCTTGAGATCACAGACTTGAACCGCATTTATCTTGAGAAAGGTCAGCTGAATGTTGAGCTTCTGGGACAGGGATTTACATGGCTGGATACCGGTACACATGAAAGCCTTGTTGAGGCAACTAACTTCGTAAAAACCATGGAGCAGCATCAGCACCGTAAGATCGCGTGCCTTGAGGAGATCGCATACTTAAATGGCTGGATCACAAAGGATGATGTTCTCAAGGTTTATGAAATCCTCAAGAAAAACCAGTATGGACAGTATCTGAAGGATGTTCTGGATGGCAAATATCTGGACGCACTTCACTGAATAATATTATAAAAGGAGATTTTTTCACATGACAATTATCGTTACCGGCGGTGCCGGATTTATCGGAAGCAATTTTATTTTTCATATGATGGAGGCTCATCCTGACTATCGCATCGTATGCCTGGACTGCCTGACTTATGCAGGAAATCTTTCCACTCTTGCACCGGTTATGGACAAACCGAATTTCCGCTTCGTAAAGGAAAGCATCACAGACCGTGATGCGGTTTACAAACTCTTCGAAGAAGAGCATCCGGACATCGTAGTAAACTTCGCAGCTGAGAGCCACGTAGACCGTTCCATCGAGAACCCGGAAGTATTCCTTGACACAAACATCAAAGGTACTGCTGTTCTTATGGATGCCTGCCGTAAATACGGTATCCAGCGTTATCATCAGGTTTCCACTGATGAGGTTTACGGAGATCTTCCGCTTGACAGACCGGACCTTTTCTTTACAGAGGAAACTCCGATCCACACAAGCAGCCCGTACAGCTCTTCCAAAGCCGGTGCTGACCTTCTTGTTCTTGCTTACCACAGAACATACGGCCTGCCTGTAACCATCAGTCGCTGCTCCAACAACTATGGTCCGTATCACTTCCCGGAAAAGCTGATTCCTCTTATGATTGCCAATGCACTGAATGACAAGCCTCTTCCTGTTTACGGAAAAGGTGAGAACGTCCGTGACTGGCTCTATGTTGAAGACCACTGCCGCGCTATTGACCTGATCATCCACAAAGGACGCGTAGGTGAGGTTTACAACGTAGGTGGACATAATGAGATGAAAAATATCGACATCGTTAAACTGATCTGCAAAGAGCTCGGCAAACCTGAGAGCCTGATCACACATGTAGCTGACCGTAAAGGTCATGATATGCGTTACGCTATCGATCCGACCAAGATCCACAACGAACTTGGATGGCTCCCTGAAACAAAATTCGCAGACGGTATTAAAAAGACGATCAAATGGTACCTTGATAATAAAGAGTGGTGGGAAACTATCATCTCCGGCGAGTACCAGAACTACTACGAAAAAATGTATGGAAACCGTGAGGAGGTTAAAGCATGAAATTTTTCGTAACAGGCGTTGGCGGCCAGCTTGGCCATGACGTAATGAATGAACTCTCCGGACGTGGCCATGAAGGTGTAGGAAGTGACATCGCTCCTTCCTACAGCGGCATTGCTGACGGTACACCAGTTACTGCCATGCCGTATGTACAGCTTGATATCACAGATAAAGATGCTGTCGCAAAAGTGATCCGCGAAGTGAGGCCGGACGCTGTGGTACACTGTGCCGCATGGACAGCTGTAGACGCTGCCGAGGATGAGGAGAACCGCGAAAAAGTACGTCTTGTCAATGTTGTGGGAACCCAGAACATTGCAGATATCTGCAAAGAGCTTGGCATTAAGATGATGTACATTTCCACTGACTATGTTTTCGATGGTCAGGGAACTGCTCCATGGGATCCTGACTGCAAGGACTACGCCCCACAGAACGTATACGGCCAGACTAAACTGGACGGCGAGCTTGCTGTATCCGGCACTGTAGATAAATTCTTTATCGTGCGTATTGCCTGGGTATTCGGCAAAAATGGCAAGAACTTCATCCGTACCATGGTAAACCTCGGAAAAACTCATGACAAACTTACTGTTGTCAGCGACCAGATCGGTACACCAACCTATACCTTCGACCTTGCCCGCCTTCTGGTAGACATGCTGGAAACAGAAAAATATGGCTACTATCACGCAACCAACGAAGGCGGCTACATCAGCTGGTATGATTTCACAAAAGAAATCTTCCGCCAGGCTGCTGCCCTCGGCCACAAAGAATACGAGAAAGTAGAAGTTTCTCCTGTCACAACTGCAGAATACGGCGTATCCAAAGCAGTCAGACCATTTAACAGCCGCCTGGATAAGTCCAAACTTATGAAAAACGGCTTCCAGCCCCTTCCTACATGGCAGGACGCACTGGAGAGATATCTGAAAGAAATTCTGTAATACGTATACAATAATATAAATACAGCCCGGGAGTTTATGTATTCTTCCCGGGCTGTTGTATTCATTATAAAATATTTCAACTATTCAACCAGCATTCCCATTTTAAAAGATTCAATCGCCAGTTCAATCACTTGTGGATTACATTCTCTGTATTTAAAATAATACAAAATTAAATTCACATATTCATCAAGTTTATCCTTATATTTACCAGGAATATATTTACTATCATCATCAAACAGACATTCATTCAACATTAAATACGCCGCAAATCTTTCATTCACAAAAATATCCTGTTCATTAAACGGATATTTTACAAACTGTAATGGTTTACGTTTAATTATCCATGCAACTGTATATGCAATAATTTTTTCTGTACGCACAAGTTCTATATCATGAAACTCTTTCAATCTGTAAATATCCGAATAATAATCAATAAGCACATTCATCATAATACGCTCATTACATTCTACGTATTCATCATATCCTGAATCTGCAATAAACGAATTTGCTAAATTTACCAGTTCTTTTAATCGATTTTCAAATTTTCCTCTTTTTTCCCCTGCCACAAAATCTTTATAATCAAAATGTCTCTCTTTATGTTCTTTCATGAAATGCTCCTAACAACTGATAATCTTCCAATTGTTGATTACTGTACATAACTGCATGTGCAATGTCCGTTTTTAAGTTTTCCCTGGCATGCGAAAAATACATAGCCTGACGCTCGCCGCTCATTTCATAAGAAGAATTAGGCAAAATCTCCTTCTTATACTGACCGCTTTCAAGTTCCTGCATTAAATCACTAATTCTCTTCGCTGTTAATCCATCAGAAACATACATTCTTGCCTATCTCCTTCTTAATAAATTATTTCTCGCAAATTCTCTCATATTAACGGGCTCTTTAGTCTCTGTATCAGTAACTGTTGTTTGAGACTCCCTCACCTTCTGAGTCTTCTGCGAAATATTCTTCCAGTCTATGTATTTATCCTTCTCATAATACTGGTTACAGTTTTCCCATCCATCGGCTTGCATTTGGAAACATGTGGAAATAAGTTCATCTACTGCATCCAATAACTGTGATAATGTATTTGTATAACGAATCAGAAATTTATTCTGATCTCTATATGGATATTTAACCATATGATCAAATTCTCCATACACTTCTTCAGACAATGTCCTTACCTGAATTTCACAGTAGTAATGCTGAAACTTTACAATGTAATGCTGTGAGCGATATCCCTTATTGCTGTGTTCCGCATGAATCTTATCTTTAAAAATATCACGGTCTCCATATCTAGTATATGCTACAGGTCTTTCGGCCATACATCCAAGCATACTTTCTGAATCTGAAAACAATTTTATCATTCGGTCAAAAACAGCTTCCCAGTCTTCCTTAGCAAAAAGCAATATCCTGACACCTATTAAATCATGTATAATTTCCTGATAATTTGCAGCTGTTATGTTTGCATACTTATAATTATGCTCTATCCCTCTTTTACGAATAATCTTCTCTACAAGATGATCCGGATCTTTACTGCGGCATCTTATTGAATGAAATGATACTTCTTGCAGATTATCTTTCAGACTTCTTTCAAACGTCTGACAGACATTATCTATTTCTGTTCTTCTGCTTTCATAGTCATCGTATATTTCCTGTAAGATCTCCCATTTCAATTCTGACTCTTCAAACGCATCTTCTACTGCAAATTTTTCAAAAAATTTTTCTTTTTCCAGCATTCAGCCTGTCCTTCTTACTCCTAATTTATTCGTCATACCTGTATTCCCATCCATTCCGAAGACTATTTTCAGAATAGCACAATATGCTCCTCTTGTCCATTGATTTATCTCGCCATTTTTCGACAAACATGAAGCTTCAGTATAAATCATAACATTCCAAAAACAGCCCGGGAAATTATTTGTGCTTCCCAGGCTGTTGAGTTACTGTTAATCTAATTTTATAATTTCTTTAATGCAACCTTACGCTATTACCATCCACGCTACATTTATATTACTGCTGCACAGTACCATCTGCCGGCTGTGTCTCTGCACTGCCGTCCTGTGTGGCATTGGCTGTTTCTCCCTGAGCAGCAGCTGTGCTGCCTTCTGCTGTTGCCTGCACATCATTATCTGCTGCAGCGGCTGCAGATGTAGCTGCATCAGCCTCTTCCTGAGAAACAGACTCTCCATTACGAACCTTCTTCATCATCTCTTCAGCCTTCTGAACTGTAGACTCATCCGGAATCATAACATAAGCTTTCTGACTCATGGAGTACGGCTTCTGTGTATCACCGCTGCCATCTACACTGTAGCTTACAATATTCCAGGAACCGCCATTATTCAGCTGCTGCTGAAGCAGTCTCGCGATCTCCTCATAAGAGATATTTGTCTCAAAGCATCCCTGAATGCTGGAAAGAACAGACGAATAATTTTTCAGAAGTTCCGGTGAAAGAGCCTTGTTGATCACGCCCTTGATAACAGCCATCTGGTTCTTACCTCGCTGACGGTCTCCCTCAGTAAAAGCATAACGCTCACGGCTGAACACCAGTGCCTGCTCACCATTCAGTAAGTTCTCCCCCTGGTTAAAATGATATCCTGTCTCATTCTTGGAATCAAAATCATAATCAGAATAAACAGTAACACCGCCCAGTGCATCGATCAGTTGCTCAAAACCTGCAAAGTTGATCCTGAAATAATAATTGATATCCTCATTATAAAGCATTCCAAGAGTATCCATACATACATTGATGCCATAGATACCAGCATGTGTCAGCTTATCCCTCTGTCCTCCTGAAATAGAAAGCGGAACAAAATAATCACGAGGTGTAGAAACAAGCAATACCTGTCTTGTATTTGTATTCACAGTTGCAATAATATTGGAATCACTTCGGCTCTTCGCCACAAGACCACTTCGGCTGTCAATACCACTGATAAAGATCGTATACACAGAACCATCATTGGTATTCTGTGCTGTCTCATTCTCAGTCTCCTGCGGTTCGATAGTTGTCTCCACCTTCTTCACTGTCAGCTCTTTGATTCTTGAAGAAACATCGGAATATCCATCCATCTCTTCAATAACGCTTAAATATGCACTGTTCAGTACGATCGCACCTGTCTGGCCATTCAGAAGCCCGTCTACAAGCTCTGTAAGTCCTGTATACTCCTGAACCTGAACACTCTTGCCAACCTCAGAATCAACTTCCTGGATCGCCTTATCAGAGTTCTCTCTGTCAAGATCTGTCAGCACACCATACACATAATCTGCTGTAGCGGCAACAGAATCCGCAGCATCATCTGCACGGACATAAATACCAACCTCAGTCACCTCAGTATTTACACCGGAAATCCCTGCAAGTGCGGAATGTGTCTTATAAATATACATACTTCCAAGAATGAACACAGCCGCAAAAACAGCTGCCAGCATCACACCTACAACAAACCTTATCTTACCATCAGTACTCCAGACAAGAGCCCCAACGATCAAAACCAGCACCAGCATAAACAAACCAATACCAGCCAGGAACTTGGTCGGGACTACTTTCATATTCAGGAGCATAACTGCAAACACGATCGCAGCGATCAAAACCAACAGCGTCACGATCATCCCCGGGATATGCTTACCCATTTTTCTCATATGCAAACCTCCATTTTTGTCTTAGTGTTTAAGTTAAACATCTTCATTATTTTACGCTTTTTTGGGGGTAAAAGCAAGAAGTATTGAAGCTATGGTTTGTTCTTAAATTCTTGTCTTATTTCTTCTCTCTGATTTTCTGAAATTTGTGGTTCTTCATTCTGTTCATTTTCATCAGATTTTTCAATAAAAATCATCTTCAACATATATGAAATAGCTCTATATGTAGCTGCAAAAAATGCAATTGTAATAAAAATCCAACTATAATACATGTACATCTGATATCTTTGTAAAAAAATACGGTGAACATGTTGAAGCAACGATAGTGCTGCATCACATACTCCTAAAAGAAACATTTCTTTCATGTATTTATAAAATAATTTTTCCCGATCTTCTTTAAAAATATATTGTACAAATTCAGAATTTTCTTTTAAACTCAGAACTATCGGTAACATAGCTCCCAAAAATCCTATAATAATAGATATCAATGTTACCAATCCATCCAACAAATCAGAATAATTCTTATCCCCCATAATGTTCAATTTTATTTTTATAAAATACCAGACAATAACACCTGCAATGAGGTAAGGATAAAAGCTTTCCCAAAAATATCTCCCAATATTTATTATTTTCCTCATTGCACCTCTCCTCTCTATACTCTAATTGATTTCAACAAATATATTTTTTTATCTTTATAACTCTTTATCATCAATTGGGCTGCATAATTATATTCTAAAACTGTCCGGTTCTCCATTTTAAACGTAATAACACTATTAGCAATCGCATCAAATAAATCAATAATTTCCACCGGCTTTGAATCATCATCTTTAACATGGAGCTTTAATGCCTTTACAGATTTCTCCTCCATTGCATCTGTTACAAATTCACTTATTTCATCAATACTTAATGTTCCTTTTCTCTTCTTTCCTACAGAAATTTTTATACTTCCAGACACTCCCTGAAATTTCTTATATAATCCCATAATAGTTCCAAGTGAATTTTTACCAGATTCAAGCTGTGGTTCAATATTAGCAAAACTAACCTCTATACTTCTGTATTTTCTCCGAGCCATCGCCTCAAATTGATCTTTGTCCATTATTGGAACCAGGCGAATTCTTTCCCCTGTCATGTTCCATATCATAGATAATAAATCTTCCAGTCTTTCCCGCCCCAAAGAAAAGCGATTTATCTGTAGCATTGCAATACCAGTTTCGCATTCGTATAACATATGTATTGCTTCTCCAATATATTCATCTGGCTGTAATTTAATTGCTTTCGCTTCATTATTTTCCTTCACAATAGATGGTATATTATCTTCCCTTAGCTTCATAAAACGAAATACCCAAACAGAATCTTTCTCAAACCATTTTGCCCTGTCTATGCTGGCCTTTACATCACCCATATCTATTATTTTGTTCAATAAATCATTCTGTAAAACTTTATCCATCCATGCCTCTATATCTAGCTTTCCCATTCCTTTCCAACAATCTTTTATTTTCTTCTGCCTGATAAGCACAAAATACTGAAATTTAACATTTCTCCTAATCACCCGTAAAATCCTCCAAATATTTTTCTTTAGTGATTTTAAAAATAGTAGTTAAACCCTCAAAAAATCATAATCCACTATGATAAACAAAATGTGATTCCACATCATACAGCAATATTCATTGTACAAAATGCACTACACGCAAGAGCAATAAGTGCACTTAATAAAGTACCCACTAAATATTTTTCTGCAAATGCTTTCTTTTCTAATTGATTAAATCTTGCCACACTTTTTGCAGTTAAAACAAATCCTATTGCACCATATTGTCCCATCAACCCTAATATTAAAATAATTTCTCTTTCTAATATTCCAATCCAAGATCCTATTTTAATACTCTCATTTCCAATATCAGGATTATCCTGATCTTTATCAGCAATTTCTACTGTATTAGGAATTATCTTAAATATTAAAGAAATCAAAATTGCCGAAGGTTTACAGCAAATTAATATTGCCAAAACTGCTCGTATAGCATTTATATCAACGTTCCATATATTTATCATCCAGCATTCTCTTAATTGAATATATCCCTCATTTTTTTCCACATAAAATATTATAAATAAAATAAATAAATGAATTATCTGATCTAATACAAATATAATATGTTCATATTCACTAAACTTCTTATCATATTTTACTTTATTCCAATCAATTACCAAATGAGAAAGTGCAATAAAAAAAACAATCCATAATGTCTTCTCTATGCTTTTATTTAATATCCAAATAGGAAAATACATCATTGTGCCATAAAGGGCGCAATGTAAAAGCAGATATTTTTTAGATTTCTTTTTTCTCTCTGCAATTTTGTTATTCTGCAAATAAAAATCGCCAATAACATGTCCTAATACAAGTATCTCCATTTACCTTCCCCCATATATCTTTTCCACATATTGCAAAGCAACATAATCCAATTCACGTATCTTATTTATATTTCCTCTTCTTATAATGGAATCTACATTTTGTCTAGAACATTGTAATATTCGTGAAATTATATTTGCTGTATTTCTTTTTATTATCGCTGATTCTCTATCATCTATAATCCCATTTATATAAATCGGCACTATATCTGGTATTGCTTCAAATTGTAAAAATTTCTCCTTATCCCAATTTCGCTTTGAATATGTTTTAATATTTTTAGCCCCTAATTTATATTCAAATTTTATTTCAATTAATTGTCTTACCTCACCATAATAATCTACATTCGCATATTTAGGAATAAATGGAAATATTAGTTCTACTAACACCTGGACAATATTCTGCATATATATCTGTTGCTGTTTTAAAACTAATGAAGCATTAATCAGATTATTCAATAATATATCGTCATCTTCTTCTGAATAAATTCGAATATTTTGTAATTGTCTGTCATGCACTTCTTCAATAGCTCTTCTTGCATTATGATAAGCTGGACCATCCTGCTTCGTAGACATCCTAGGTTCCATTTTTATGGTCCATTCTCCTATCCCAATTCCAGCTCTGATTGCCACAGGATGCATAAGCATTTCTAATAGCCTAAAATATAATAAAGCTGAAATAACATTATCAAATAGCCCCTGCACTTCATCTCCTGCACTAAACATAACCTCACATTGGAATTCTTTGCTAAATAACATATTAAGACTTCTAATATATTTATCCATATAAAACTGTATTTGATTTCTATTATCAATACTATATTTTTTTGATTTCTCTATATCTATAATTAAACATACATATCTTCGCATGATTCCTCCATTTTCTCAATTATAAACAGTTGCTTTCTTATAATGCAATCATTTTAAATTGCTTATTGACATGTTCAAAAAAATGGTTTCATATATGAAACCATTTTTTCATAAAATTCAAAGCTGATTACTCCTCGTATCCACATCATCTTTATATACTATTCATCCCAAGTAAATCTCAAATATTTAATTTAGCATAACAAATAAAAGATATACTGTCAATAAATCAACGAAAATCTCTGGAATTCGGTACGACTTCGTATGTTCTTGGTAAGCGCTTACTGTTCTTGCTCTACCGTAACACTCTTAGCCAGATTCCTAGACTTATTCACGCTCACATAATATCCCAACAACTGCAGAAAGATAACTGCCAGTGAGGTTGCAAAATGCGGATCTGCCTTTGGAATATAAACAGTAAAATCTTCAATATCTTCGATATTATAATTTCCAAAAATCATAAGGCCTATAAGATACGCACCACGACTCTTGCTATCTACCATATTACTTATAGATTTCTTCCGGAAGTGGGGCTGCCCTCAAGATCAGTATTCCGCTTTTGGCATCCGACTTTCCGTATACTGTCTTATATTCAGGAAAAAAAAAATATATATCGTAAACGGTAGAACCTAAGTACCTTTTTATACCTGTAAACTCGTGCCATAATTATATTCAACAAAATCAAATAGTCAAAAAAGTTTAGTACTCAACTTTTTTAACTGGCTATGCTCAGGAGGAATGTTATGGCTACACAAACCAGCCTTGTGGCTCAGCAGGTCAGACTCCAACAGTGGGCAGAGCAGAGTATTGATCCAGTAAGACTGCGGTTCTGCCTCCGGATCGCTGCAAAGACAATCTACATGGTTGATCACATCCCACGGGCAATACACATCTGTATTTCCGAAATGATAACCATCATACCACTCTTTCGTTTCTGCCAGATGTGACTGAAAACCATATGCCGAAAGAAGTCTGCCAACTTCCTCATCTGTAAACCCGAAATGCTCATCAAAGCGACGATCCGTGATTGAAAGAACCTTAAAATTATTAAGTCCTGTAAAAATACTCTCTCTGGAAACTCTCAAACACCCTGTAAGCACTGCAAAATACAGGGAATCATTAGTCTTAAGTGCCTGTCCGAACAATCCTCTTATCAGAGCCACCATCTCTCTGTAATATCCATGCTGAAAAGCCTTATCCAGTGGAACATCATATTCGTCTATAATGATGATCGTCTTCTGCCCATAATGCTTGTGCAGGAGATATGACAACGTCTGCAATGCAGAAGAAAGACTCCTTGCATCCATAGAATATCGTCCATTCTGAAGCAGTATCAACGCACGGTATATATCCTTGTCATCTTCATTCAGCTCATGACTGTCCAGCAGAAACCGAAACCGGCTTGCTTCTCTGCCCACCAGCTCTGTCAGATGATATCTCGCATCCTCAAATGTAAGCCCGTCTACATTCTTCAATGAAAGAAATAACACAGGAAACTCCCCCATATATTTCTCACAAAGTTCGCTCTTCTGTGAAATATAAAGTCCATCAAACAGCGAACTGTCCGCTCCAATTTCAAAAAAGCAGCGAAGCATACTCATATTCAGCGACTTTCCAAAACGGCGAGGTCTTGTAAAAAGATTAACCTTCCCCCACTGCTCAAGAAGCTGTTCGATCAGCCTTGTCTTATCAATATAATAAAATCCAGCCTGCCGGATCTCCTGGAAGTTCTCAATTCCTACCGGCAGCTTTCATCTTCTCATAGCCCGTGCTCCACTCCTCTCCCAAATAACAGATTTATTTCAGATTAGCACAACACGATCTCTTTGTCTATGGATTTATTTCGACAAGCTCGGACAAGACATCCCCGTCCTCTTACTCCACCGTAACACTCTTAGCCAGATTCCTAGGCTTATCCACATCCAGACCTTTATTCACACTCACATAATATCCCAGCAGCTGTAACGGAATCACAGCCAGAGAGGTTGCAAAATGCGGATCTGTTTTTGGAATATAAACAGTAAAATCAGCGGTATCTTCAATATTATAATTTCCAAAAGTTGTCAGACCCATAAGATAAGCACCACGGCTCTTGCACTCTACCATATTGCTCACTGTCTTCTCATAAAGCTCCGGCTGTGTCAGAACACCGATCACAAGTGTACCATCTTCGATCAGGGAAATCGTGCCATGCTTCAGCTCACCTGCAGCATAAGCCTCTGAATGAATATAACTGATTTCCTTCATCTTCAGGCTACCCTCAAGACTGATGGCATAATCAATACCACGCCCAATAAAGAAAACATCCTTCGCATTAGCCTGCTTGGCTGCAAACCACTGAATACGCTCCTTATCCTCTATGATCTTCTGAATCTTATCCGGAATTGTCTGGAGCTCTTTTACATAAGAATCACACTGTTCCACTGTAATCTCTCCCCTGACCTTTGCAAACTGCAAAGCCAGCACATATGCTGCGATCAGCTGAGTACTGTATGCCTTAGTCGTAGCAACAGAAATCTCCGGACCTGCAAGAGTATAAAATACATTGTCCGCTTCTCTGGCAATAGAAGAACCCACAACATTTACGATCGCCAGTGTACGGATTCCTTTTTCCCTGCATTCTCGAAGCGCAGCAAGACTGTCAGCAGTCTCACCGGACTGACTGATGATCACTGCAAGTCCATTCGGATCCAGAAGCGGCTTACGGTAACGGAACTCTGATGCCAGTTCCACACGAACCGGAAGACCGGCCATATCTTCAATCACATACTGCGCAGCCATTCCCACATGATAAGCAGAGCCGCAGGCCACAATATAAATCTGGCTGATACTTCGGATCACCTCTTCTTCCAGTCCGATTTCAGCAAGGTCCAGCTTGCCATCACGGATAACGGAATTCAATGTATCTGCAACTGCCTTCGGCTGCTCATGAATCTCTTTCATCATGAAATGTTCAAATCCTGCCTTCTCCGCAGCCTCTGCATCCCACTCAATAACTTTTGGCTCCTTCTCGATCTCCTCGCCGTCCAGATTATAAAATGTGATTTCTCCTTTCTTCACGCAAGCCAGTTCCTGATTACCAATATAGTAAACATTTCTTGTATATTTCAAAATTGCAGGAACATCCGAAGCAATATAAGACTCTCCATCTTCCACACCAAGAATCATCGGGCTGTCTTTTCGCGCTGCAAAAATCTCTTCCGGATAATCACGGAACATCAATGCCAGCGCATAAGAACCTCTGATGCGTACCATGGCATGACGAACTGCTTCAACCGGAGATTCCCCATATTTTTTGTAATAGTAAGCTACAAGATTCACTGCAACTTCTGTATCCGTAGAAGAATAAAAAGAATATCCCTTACGCAAAAGCTTCTCTTTCAGCTCCTGATAGTTCTCAATGATCCCGTTATGTACAGCAATCACATTTCCATCATTACTGATATGAGGATGCGCATTCCGCTCAGAAGGCTCACCATGAGTTGCCCATCTGGTATGTCCGATTCCACACATACCCGGAACAGATTCCCCGCCGTTTGTTTTTTCCGCAAGAATCCTAAGACGCCCCTTCGCCTTGATCACCTCAGTATCCTTTTCCCCGTCACGAACTGCAATACCCGCCGAATCATAGCCTCTATATTCCAGTTTAGAAAGACCATCCAGAAGAATTGGTGCTGCCTGCTGCTTTCCTGTAAATCCAACAATTCCACACATAACTTTATACTCCTCTTATCACCCATGTACTCTAAATTCATTTCTCTTCAGAAATAATCATATTTTATTCGGCTGCATGTCCCTTTCTACGGACAACATCCACAACGTGATTCACATATTTTCTGCAAAGTTCCTCACTCTCAGCTTCAACCATCACACGGAGCAGCGGCTCTGTACCGGACTCCCTTACCAGGATCCTGCCTGCATCACCCAATTCATCTGCGACCCGCTGCACTGCTGCCTGCACATCTTCATCAGCCTGGGCAGCCACCTTATCAAGAACTCGTACATTCTCCAGCACCTGCGGATAAATCTTCAGTTCCGCAGTAAGCTCGCTGAGTTTTTTCTTCTTTGCCATTATAACTTCCATCATTTTCAGGCTTGTAAGAATACCATCACCCGTCGATGCATACTTGGAAAAAATAATATGGCCGGACTGCTCCCCGCCAAGACGGCACCCGTTCTGCATCATATATTCATAAACATATTTGTCGCCAACAGCAGTTTTCGCATACCCGATATCAGCTTCATCAAAAGCTCTGTACAGCCCGAAATTGGACATCACAGTAGTAACAACTGTATTTGTCAGAAGTTTTCCCCTCTCCTTCATATAACGGCCATAAACATAAAGGATGGCATCACCGCTGACAACATTTCCCTTCTCGTCCACACAAAGACAGCGATCCGCATCTCCATCATAGGCAAAACCAACATCCAGGCCATTATCAGCTACAAGTTTCTGCAGTCCTTCAATATGAGTAGAACCTGCATTGTTATTAATATTCGTTCCATCTGGCTGGGCATTGATCACATACGTCTCTGCACCCAATGCGTCAAAAACAGCTTTTGCTATATTCCAGGCACTTCCATTTGCACAATCCAGACCAACCTTCATTCCCTTAAAAGAATACACTCCAAGAGAAATCAGATAACCAATGTAACGGTTTCGCCCTGCTGCATAATCTACGGTTCTGCCAATCTCTTTCCCTTTTACAGCCGGAATCTCGTGCCATTTCTGACCCAAAAGCTGCAGTCTGTCATCCAGATAATCCTCAACCAGTGCAATGGTCTCTTCTTCCATTTTTTCACCCTGACCATTGATCAGCTTGATTCCATTATCATAGTAAGGATTATGACTGGCTGAAATCATAATGCCACAGTCAAAACCATCTGTACGGGCCACATAAGCTACAGATGGCGTAGTTGTAACATGAAGAAGATACGCATCAGCACCAGAAGCCACCAGGCCGCCAACCAGCGAATATTCAAACATATAGCTGGAACGACGGGTATCCTTACCGATCACGATCCGTGCAGCTGCCGTCTCCCCGGCTCTTCTTCGAAGCTCATTATAGTACCATCCCAGAAAACGCCCGATCTTAAACGCATGATCAGCCGTTAATGAAACACCTGCTTCCCCACGGAAGCCATCTGTTCCGAAGTATTTTCCCATTTTAGTTCTCTCCTTCGTGTATATTAATATTTTTCTGGCAAAACCATGAAATCAGTAAAACACCTAACATACATCCTAATCCATTATGAACAATATCATCAAATTCAAATAATCCCCGGCAGGTAATCAGTTGCAAGATTTCAATCACTGACGATGTTCCAAAACCGATCAGCAAACCTTCTTTCCATCCAATTTTTCTTCCCAATGCCACCGGAATCAAACATCCAAAAGGCAATAGCAACAAGCAATTCAAAATATTTTCCTTAAGCATCTCTCTGTCATGATGCTGAAAAACCGCTTTCCAGGACCAGAAAAGATGCAGTTCATATTGTGGCTGTGCATATGGAATCCGCGTAAAAACCGTGGATTCCAGCACTGTCCATAAATATATGAATAGAAAAATTCCTGCAAGACATTGAGAAAAATGAATTCTGTCTTTTTTGTATAATCGAAACAAATTTCCTACAAGCAAAATTAATAATATGAAAAACCAAAAGAAGCCTTTTGCTCCCCAATTTGGATTCTGTGTGACGATTATCCTGTATATTCTCATTTAATTTATAACTTATCTTTTAATCTCTAAAAAAAATATCTCGTGTATACACTTTGTCTTTTACATCATTCAAACAAATATCATACCTGTTTGCAATAATTGCATGACTTTGCTTTTTAAATTCTTCCAAATCGTTTACAACCCGGCTGCCAAAAAAAGTACTTCCATCTTCCAATGTTGGCTCATAAATAATAACCGTAGCTCCCTTTGCTTTAATTCGCTTCATTACTCCCTGTATAGAAGACTGACGGAAGTTATCTGAATTAGATTTCATGGTAAGACGGTATACTCCGATTACTACTTCTTTCTCCAGAGAAGCATCATAGGTATTCTCGTCTCCGTATGCATAGTATCCAGCTTTCTGAAGAACTCGATCCGCGATAAAGTCCTTTCTGGTTCTGTTAGATTCAACGATTGCAGACATCATATTCTGAGGGACATCTTCATAGTTTGCCAAAAGCTGTTTTGTATCCTTTGGCAAACAATATCCACCATACCCAAATGACGGATTATTATAATGGGAACCTATTCTCGGATCAAGGCACACACCATTAATAATCTGCTGTGTATTTAATCCTTTCATCTCTGCATAAGTATCCAGTTCATTAAAGTAAGAAACTCTGAGTGCCAGATATGTATTAGCAAATAATTTTACTGCCTCTGCTTCTGTGAATCCCATAATAAGAGTATCAATATCCTCTTTGATAGCTCCTTCCTGCAGTAATCCAGCGAATGTATTCGCAGCCTTTACGAGCCTAGCATTTTCAATATCTGTTCCTACAATAATTCTTGATGGGTACAGATTATCATATAGTGCTTTTGATTCACGCAAAAATTCCGGGCTAAAGATAATATTGTCACAATGGAATTTTTCTCTGATGCTTGCAGTATATCCAACCGGAATGGTTGATTTTATAACCATAATTGCATCCGGATTATATTCAATAACCAACTTAATAACTGCTTCTACTGCTGACGTGTCAAAGAAATTTTTCTTACTATCATAGTTCGTTGGAGCTGCAATCACAACAAAATCTGCATCCTTATATGCTGCTTCTGCGTCCAATGTAGCTGTCAGATTCAGTTCTTTTTCTTTTAAGTATTTCTCAATATACTCGTCCTGAATCGGGCTGATTCTTTTATTAATCTTCTTCACTTTCTCTGGAATAATATCTACTGCCATTACCTCATGATTTTGAGATAAAAGCGTGGCAATAGATAATCCCACATATCCTGTTCCTGCTACTGCTATTTTCATGCTTATCTTCCTCCTGCTAAAAACCTCTATTTTTTAATCATTATTTAATATCAAAAAATTCTTTCAAAACAGAAGGTTTTTCGTTCAAAATATCTTTTGTCTTTTCATAATAATTTTCTGCGGTATCTTTTACATAATACGGATTAGTAATTTTTTCATTTTCATCAATTTTCCGTTTTACTTCTTCCATTGCATGATATATCTCCGCTCTATTACAAACTACATCAATGACACTATTGCCATGTTCCCGCCCTTTTTGTCTATCTCCAATATTAATTGTATATCTGCCCAAAGACGGAGTTTCAATAATTCCTGAAGACGAATTTCCTATTAAAGCAATTGAATTTTTAACCAAATATAAAAAAGAATCTACATTCAAGTTTTCATAATAGTATGCGTTATTATGTTGCTGTACATAGTCAATCCAGGTGGAACGTATTACATCAGATTTGGTATCGGCATTTGTTCCCATAAAAATAATATCGCAACCATCATTATTTTTCTCTAACGCTGCCAGCACTTCTCTCACTTGGTGTTCTACATCCATATCCGTTAATGTTTCTGGATGAAATGCCACAACCCAATATTTATATGGTAAAAGCATCTTTACTTTTTCAACTACTTTTTTCTCATCAATTTTACAACAATTTTCAGCTCCCAAAGCTCCTAGATAGAACACTCTTTTCGGATCTTCCCCTAACTGAATCACACGCCTTCTATATACTTCTGTACTGGTAAAATGATACTGGCTCATTTTAGTCATTGAATGACGTATAAATTCATCATAATTTCCATATGTAACTTCTCCACCATGTAAGTGTAAAATTGGAATTCTCTGCATAGCTGCTGCAATGGCAACCGCCATCATCTCATATCTATCTCCAAGAATAATTAACAAATCATACTTTTGTTTCTCAAAATATTTTCCAAAAGAGTCTAACGCTACGGACATACAATGGATTACATTCGCATTACTTGAATTATCAATGTTTAACGGAACTTCCAGTTCAATTTTAAATCCGTCCTGCTTTATAATATCTACTGAATGTCCAAATTTATTCTCCAAATGCGAACCAGTAACTAAAACTGAAAAATCAATTTCCTGATCTTGATTCAATAATTTCAAATAATTCTTTACGATACCATAGTCTGCTCTCGATCCCGTTGCATAAGCTACTTTATATATTCCCATACCCAAAACCTTCTTACTGATTTATAATAGTTTCCGCTATTTTAAAATCTAATTCTGTATCTATATCAATGCTTCGTTCTGCTGACATTTTATATGCATAACAATTATCTCTATATAAGTTGGTATCCTTTAAAAATTCCTTTACATTAGCCATATAAATTGCTCCGTTAATTCTATAAAATGTTTCCAATTTCTGCCTTTGTTTATTTGACTCACTTTTCAAAAAGCCTGATAAAGAATTATCTTCTGGTAATGTATTGCTCCATAACGGTGAATGTTCCATTTCACAAACCGATATCACCGCCGTTGCATTTTTTTCTTTAAATATCCGATACGCATTTAGAATGTCTTCTGTTTTTCTCAATGGAGAGGTCGGCTGCAAAAGCGTAAATGTATCAAATTCAACTCCCATTTCCATATATTTTCTAAGCACCTCTTTCACAACATCCCATGAAGATGCCACATCAGATGCATTTTCTTTTGAACGGTAGAACGGTACCTCAGCTCCATATTTTATCGCAATTTCCCCGTACGTTTCAGAATCTGTTGAAACCAATATATGTGAATAAATTCCAGATTGATCTGCCGCTTCTATGCTATATGCAATCAATGGTTTCCCATTTAATAACTTAATATTTTTATCTTTAAGTCCTTTTGATCCGCTCCTTGCAGGTATTATTGCTAAATTATTCATCCTCACGTTTCACTCCTTCACAAGAAATCATTTCATCCACCTCAAAGTCCTTTTCTGCTTTTTTTCCTAACACTTCATACCAGTGTATTGGTGAAATTCCATTTCCTGGTCTTTTGCATGTAATATTGTTCTCTGAGAAAATTTCATTCTTTTCTATTTTTCTTTTAGCCACAATAGACTTTCTAGCAACAAAAATATTTTTTCTTTCAGAATCTGTCACTTTCTTTTCTTCACTTCCAAGCATAATTTCTGCTTTGTGAACTCCCGCACATAGTTCTTCTAATTCTTCAGGTGTGATAGACGCTTTATGATCTGGTCCGGACATATTTTTGTCTAAGGTAAAATGCTTTTCTATAAATTTCGCGCCTAAACCAACAGCAACAAGTGAAGCAACAATTCCCTCTGAATGATCTGATAATCCAACTCTCCAATCAGGAGCTAACTCTCTAAGTTTATTTATAGCTAGTAAATTCATATCCTCCGCTTCTGTCGGATACTGTGTATTACAATGTAAAATAGTAAAATCTGTATTTTTGCTTAGTCTCAAAACATTTATTGCATATTCAACTTCTTCAACCGTGGACATTCCTGTTGATAAAATTATTTGTTTGTTATGACATTCAATTGCTGCTACCTTTTGTAAATATGGAAGATTTGTAATTTCCCCTGAAGGTACTTTCCATACATTTTGTCCTATTCTTTGCAAAAAAGAAAATGAATCACTATCAAACGGGGTAGAAAATATTCCAATATTCAAATTCTTTGCATACTTAACTAACTCCAGGTATTCATCCTCTGTCAATGCCAATTTTTTTAGCATATCTAGCTGTGAACCCTTACCATCATTTTGTTTCTGATATTCTGCTTTCGGTGCATATTTCGAAACAAGATTTTCAGGAACAAAACTCTGAAATTTGACTGCATCTGCTCCCGCCTCTTTTGCTCTTTTCATCATCTCTTTAGCCAATTCAACATTTCCATTATGATTACAGCCTATTTCTGCAACAATTTGAATATCTCTCATTCCTAATCTCTCCTTTTTATAACCCTGGCAGGTACTCCTACCACAGTTACTTTTGCCGGTACATCTCTTATAATCACACTGCCTGAACCAATTATAGAATCATGTCCAATTTTTAGCTGTCCATTACATACTGAAGAACTTCCTATAAAAACATTATCTTCTACAATCACGTTTCCATTAATTACAGAATTGGTTGACAAATGATTATGATTACCAACTTTACATTCATGTTCAATCAATGCCTTTGTATTTATAACATTGTTATTTCCTATCTCTGCATCGGCATTGATCACCACCATTTTTCCCACAAAATTTCCTATCCCCAATTTCGCACTGGTTGATATAATTGCGGATGAATCAATAATATTAATTATTTTTAGTCCTCTCCTGATAATTTTATCAAACCATAATTTGCGATATCCTACATCTCCAATAGAAACAAAATAACTGTATTGAGCATACTCAGAAATGTCTTCAAGTTCTGTTCCCAAAATTGGTAATCCCAGATGCGTCCCCTTTTTTTTACTATCTATGAATCCGTACAATTCATATTTAGACTTATCAATTGAATCTGCAACTGATTTAGCATGTCCACCTGCTCCTATCAAAATTAATTTTTCCATTTTTGATCACCTTAATTTATTTTCTAAAAAAGTCTTTAAATTTATTTACATTTATAATTCCATATACAATTATTATCAATACAATTAATGCAATTAAAAATAACCTTAATGTATTATTTTTATATAAAATCAAAGTTAAAATCATTGCACCAAAGCAAATTCCTACGCCTATCACCATAACTTTTTTTTCAAAAAGACTCTTATATACTGTTTTTTTACAAATCATATAATGAAATATTAAAGAAAATGCATATCCAATGACAGTAGTATACGCAGCAGCAATATATCCCAAGTTAGGTATCATCAAATAATTCAATGCTATATTTATTACCGTTGCTCCTGCAGTAGCCAATGATATATATGTAGTTTTTTTCAAAAAAAACTCTATGTTTACATACAATGTATATATAAATTGTATTTCTATTTCCAAACAGACGGGTGGAATGACATATATGGCTTCAAGATATGATTCTCCACCAAATATTAATACCATTTCAGGACCAATAAGCATTAAACCTATACATCCAATTGTAAAAGCTATAACATATTTAGGAATTACCTTTCTTATGCTTTCCACATCATTCTTTTCGAGTTTATCAAAAAACCACGGTACCCATGCTTGGTTAAGTGATGATAATATAACTGTAATAACCATAGCAATAGTATATGCTATTGAATATAATGCAGCTTTTTTCGCACCACATAATTGATTAATAATTATCCTATCTGATGAATTTAATAATACTCCAGACAATTCATGCACTAATAGTGGCAGAGAAAGTGCGCAAGCATATCTACACATTTTTAAAGAAAACGATTTTCCCTGAACTATAATATATATCCAAAAAACAATATCCACGATTGCTATAACAGCATAGTTACCAATAACCCTACCAGTCAGTTTATTACTCATGCTATATGTCAAGCCTAACGACGCAAAGGTAGACACAAGCAACGTAATCCACGTCAACGCAATAACCTTTTTATATTCATTGTACATTCGATGTTTAGTTATTAAAGTTTGTACTGCAGGAGTAAATAATGAATACAGCATAATACTTCGGATATATAACCTATTCATATCGAATATGTTTTCCCAAAAATTCATTTTTAGTTCAATAAAAGCCCAAACTATAATTGTGAAAATGCTTCCCAAAATAGTTATGGTAGACATATACCCTTTAATATCTTCATCATAATCATACTTAGCTCGACTAATAGATGAATATAGACATAATGTTGTTATAATAGATATAATATTTGCCCAAGAAGATATATTACTAAAACTACCATAGTCTTCTTGACTCATTATTCTTGTAAAAATAGGTGTGGTTAAAAAGGCCATTCCTTTGATTATAATATTACTGAGAGTATATACCATACCAATTTTTACAAATGAAGCTGTTTTTCCCTTATTCATTTAATTACTCCAATCTTTGGCAATCATAATTGCACCTATCAAAAACATATAAAAGCATATACCAAAAAAGGATATCATATAGTCCAGGAAATGCAATCCAATCAAAAAACATTCTGGCACTTGCCGATATTATAACTATTATCATTATATAATTCTTTTCTTTTATTGCCTTACGTATAACAACGGAAATTAAAATCATTAACAATACGAAAGCTAGTAATCCAAATTTTGCATGTAACATTAAAAAAGAATTATGAGTATTTCCATTGTAAAAACTTAACCAACGATATATTCCATCAGATGTCTTCACGCCCAAAAGAAAATTGCCAACATTACTCAATACACCATGCAAATACTCTTTCCATATTTCCGTTCGAATAGAAGCATTTCCATACCTATCAAGTTTCTCCGTTAAGCCTAATAAATATTTTCCAAAAAAATGATTTACTGCCCAAATTCCAAATCCAATCATTATACACCATTTTACTAATGATTTAGCCTTCTGACCTTTGACAGCAAGAAAGTTATATAAAAAAGTTCCTATCAGCAATAAAAAAGAAGATATGATCCCCGCTCTGCTTCCCGTCCATAAACATATCGCAAGTGTCAAAAATCCTGCATAGTACTTTATTACTTTCTTTTCTCTCATTACAGATAAATAGCCCATTATTACGAAAAAAATTACATACGCAGATATGTTATTCTGGCTTCCCATTGCTAGCAAATCGTTTGCTGCTCCACCTTTAACTATATAAACACATATTAGAACTATAATAAAATACGCTACACACCAATAGACTTTTTCTGAAATCGCAAATTCATATGATAAGATAGCAATTCCCATATATGCCCATATCCATAACAAGTCCATATAGTCAGCATTCCCATTGTAAATAAGCGAAAGAAGCATAAACACAGAGTAAAGAATACCTGCTAAAATAAGATATGAATTTAAACCATTTATATTTTTTTTCAATATGCCATATGCAAATGCACATAGACCAATTAATGCAATCAAAAAATTAGCTACAAGCGACTGTATTTTTAAAATATGCCCTCCCATAAAAATCATAGCAAATAATATATATATTATTGTTGCATTATGTATCTTTAATCCTATTCTCACGTTAATGCTCCTTCTTACATTTCTTGTTTATAAATAGAAGTTACATTTTACTCCTAAAAAAACTTTTTTTCTTGTTTTAATTGATAATAATGTTCTTCATTTCTTTTTTTGAAAACTTTTGCCGGATGACCTCCTGCTATTCCACATGGTTCGATATCTGAAACAACTACGCTACCAGCCTGAATAATTGCTCCCTCACCAATTTTTACTCCCTGTAAAATAGTAACGTTTTGCCCAAGCCAAACATTATCTTCAATAGTAACATCTCCATCAACCATAGTATTATCGTATGGAATAGCCTCTCCCTCGTAATTATGATTTGAGGTTAATATCAGTATACCCCCCCCGAATGAAAATTATTACCAATCACAACATTTCCATTCCCTGTAATCTTCATACCATTAAAATGGCAATTATCGCCAATATACGTTTTAGATGTAAATTTGCTCCAATGATTTATATGTAATCCATTTCCGTAATGCTTCGCTGTTTTTTTACACATATTTGTATAAAAACTTGTTCGAATTTTTTTTATGATTATTCCTATCATACATTTTTCTCCAATATTTCTGATAAAAGTTTATGTTCCTTATAAAGACATACATATCCTAACTCTTTCAATTTAGCAAAATTTTCAGGATTGCTCATATTATCTATTACTATTGGAATTGAATTACATAATGCTTGATTCAATGCCGTTGAATAAAGTGAAATTGCAGCACCTGTCTGTAATAAAGATTGCTCTATTGAAACCTTTTTAGTATCTTCTACATTAGCAAAAGCAAATATTTTCTTAACAAGATCTATGTTAGAATATCTCGGATGCGGACGTATTGAAATTCTCTTTCCATCTTTATATAACTTTTCCAATATTTTTGCTATTTTCTTTAATACATCTTCTGATTCTGCTCCCAGGTAATATGTATAATCATATTTCTGTATTCTTGGCAACCCCTCATCGAATTTCAATGAAGCAGGAACTTCAACAACAAACTGATTTCCATCTGCCTTCATAGATGTTAATACTTTTCCATAATATTCATCCCAAATATAGCATTCATCAAATTTAAAAAATGAATCTCTCATATAGTACATTTTTTCTCCATGCATGACATCAATGTGTTTTATATTTCTTTGTTTACAATACGCTGTCAATACTGAAGATGTAAAAGAATATTCCGCACAGACTGCTATTGCCTCAGGTGAATATTCTTCAATAGCAAAACTATATCTTCCAATTTTAATAAGACATTTCAAAATAAATTGCCACGAAAATGGATATCTATATATGATTTTTTTTATAAATTTCTTATCTTTTTCAGTTAATAGAGTTCCTTCTATCGGATTGCTTTCAATGGTATTATATTTATTCTTCAACGATTTCGGTAAAATATTTTCTGGTTTACCATCTCTAAAAAATACCAAAGATTTCGGCTCCATTTGATTCACTTGACCCTTTTTTCCATATTTGAACCAATAAATGATTGCCACTGGAAATGAAACCAGATTTAATAAAAAAGTAATTCCTTTTCCATTAAACTGCATCTGACACTTATACTGAAAATATGATCTTTCTATCTCATCTCTTGGATTTCCAAATTTTTCAATATATTTTCTTTGTTTATCTACATCATAAGAAAATAAAGCGTCTTGTCTTCTTTCTAAAAAAACTGCCATTTTTCTCAGCATGTCATTCATACTCATAATTAACTCACCTTTTTAACATACCGTATCTTTTTCCAACATCCATATGCTAAATTCTGAAAAGTCAAAAGTAACGATATTATACTATTTTTGCTATCTGCTTCCTTAAATAACTTATAATGCCATTTTATCAGTTTTAAATATCCATGATTAGAGATAGATCCTGATCTTTTTCTATATTGTGCCAATACTTTATCGTAATGATAGCAATTTGCTCTTTTAATTACCTTTAACCACATAGCATAATCATTATTCTTCTTAATATCGGCAATTTGTATTTTCCCAACTTTTTCAGCATCATACATAACTGTCAAACATCCTGGCCAACAATATCGATACATCCCCATCTTTGTTATTCGTTTGGGTCCTGTCACTTCTACACCATTTTCCACACCACTTTCATCTATTTCTCTATAACTGGTGTATGAAAAAGCATATCCATTCTTTTCCATATACTTTATCTGTTCTTCTAGTTTAGTTGGATACCATAAATCGTCACTATCTAAAAATGCAATCCATTTTCCCCTGGCAACGTTCAGTGCTTTATTTCTCGAAACTGCAGCACCTGAATTTTTTATATTTTTCATATATATAATGCGTTCATCGTTGTATCTTGCTACAACTTCATCTGTATTATCAGTCGAACAGTCATCAACGATCAATAATTCCCAATTTTTATAAGTTTGCTCTAATACAGATTTTATTGTCTTACCAATAAAATTAGCAGTATTATATGAAGGCATTATTATTGAAACCAATTCATTCATTACTTCAATCCTTTTAATATTTCTTTTGCTTCGTTCTGCTTTTTATCGTATTCTTCTTTAGTTATCTGTTTCGTTTGAAGAAGATAATCTCCATAATCTGCTGCAGTCACACTACCTTCTTCTGTAATCCCTTCCTGTTTGATAAATGCTTTTTCGACAGTTTTAAAAAGGATTTTCAAATCACGCCCGAAAGAAACATGCTTTATATAGTCCAAATCATACTTTATTTTTTTATCCCATGAAATTGCATTTCTTCCACTCACCTGTGCAAGTCCTGATAAACCTGGTTTTGCAGTATGTCTCATTCTTTGTTCATCAGACATAAATACCATATCTCTTACCAGCTGTGGACGTGGCCCTATTAGTGTCATCGTGCCATTCAAAATGCAAAAAGCTTCCGGCAATTCATCCAATGATGTTGATCTAAGCCATGCTCCAAATTTTGTCAAACGCACCTCGTCTGGGAGCAAATTTCCTTCTGCATCTTTCTTATCTGTCATTGTTCGAAATTTATACATTTTAAATATTTGTTCTTTTCCAGTTTTGGGATTAATAAGACCCGGTCTATACTGAGTAAAAAGCACAGGACTTCCTAACTTAATTCGAACCAACAATGCGATAATTGCATATAACCAACAAAACACAATAATTGCCAAACCTGAGCAAAAAATATCTATCGCCCTTTTTACATATTTTTCGTAAAATCCCATTTTACGATATAATTTATGATTATCTACTTTCTTCATAAATTTCTCCCACAATTACTGTTCTTATTCAAAACATGCTCTTATCACTTCAATAATTCTATCCTGCTGTTCTGCAGTCATTTTGTTATCACTAGGCAGGCACAATCCTCTTGTGAAAATGTCCATTCCTACATCAGCTACACCGCCTGCAATATACGCATTTGATCTGGCACGTCCATTTCCATCTCTTACTACAAACGGATTCAAACGATAAATTGGTTGCATATGCATTGGTTTCCAAATTGGACGTCCCTCTGCATTAATAGATGCAATTGCTTCCAGAATTTCAGTCGGACAGGTTTTTCCCACTTCTTTTACATAGCAAACGTCCTGTTCACCACGAACCTGTTTGCACATTGCCTCTTTATCAATAATCAGACATGACAACCAGTAATTCGGCTCAGAATTTTCCAGATCCATTGGATTCATAGATACTGGCAGATCTTTTAATCCTTCTTTATATCTCTCATAAATTGCTTTCTTCTGAGCAATATGTTCATTCAGATATGGGAACTGTCCACGAACTACACCAGCTACTACATTACTCATACGGTAGTTGTATCCCAGTTCTTCATGCTGATACCATGATGCATTTTCTCTTGCCTGTGTAGACCATTTACGAACTTTATTTGCAGCTTCTTCATCATCAGTTAAGAAACATCCACCTGCACTTCCAGTAATAATCTTGTTTCCATTAAAGGAAATCGTATTATACTTTCCAAATGTTCCAGTCTGTACTCCTTTATATGTAGCTCCCATAGATTCAGCAGCATCTTCTACCAGAATTGCATTATGTTTTTTGATAATAGCGTTTAATTCATCTACTTTTCCTGGTGTTCCATAAAGGTGAGCAACTACTACTACCTTCGTATCCGGATAAATTTCAAATGCTTTTTCAAGTGCTACCGGGTCCATATTCCATGTATCATATTCAGTATCAATGAATACCGGTTCCCCACCTTCGTAAACAACAGGATTTACAGTAGCATCAAAAGTCATATCTGAACAAAAAACCTTCTTTCCTTCCAATGCACCATGTCCAACTTTTGGCATACCATATGCTTGAATACCAGCTAATTTCATAGCAAGATGTAGTGATGCTGTTCCAGCAGATAACGCAACTGCATATTTACATCCAATATATTCACATGCCATTCTTTCAACTTCGTTGATATTTTTTCCAACTGTTGACATCCAGTTTGTTTCATATGCTTCTTTCACATATTCAATCTCCGGACCGTGCATAGTCGGGCTGCTTAACCATACTTTAGACTCAAACTTCTCAAATTTATTACTTTCTTTAAACATGACTTCTACCTCTTTTCATCCATTTTAATATTAAGCAATTTCTTTATTTACATCTTCTGGTCTTTTGAATGTTGGAACAACACTTCTCAGTGCCTCTTTCGCAATCAGATTATCCCCTGTATCACAAGCATCTTTAAGCACCTGAATCTTCTGATATATTTCTTCCTGGCTCAGTGCAGTATCTCTTTCAATGAAGATCATGCTGTTGTCTGTTTTATCCAGTTCCTCTGTCTTAACTAACAGCTCCTCATACAGTTTCTCTCCTGGTCTTAATCCAGTTTCAATAATTTCAATTCCCTGTACACCAGACAGACGAATCATATTCTCTGCCAGATCCATAATCTTCACTGGCTGTCCCATATCAAGAACGAATAGCTCTCCATTATTGGCAATCGCACCGCTCTGAAGTACAAGCTGTGATGCTTCCGGAATTGTCATAAAATATCTGATGATTCGCTTATCTGTAACTGTAACCGGTCCACCATTAGCAATCTGGCGTTTAAATAACGGAATAACTGATCCGGCACTGCCAAGTACATTTCCAAAACGTGTTGCACTATATTTTACTTTTCCGTGTGTGCTTGCACTTTGGACAATCATCTCGCACATTCTCTTAGTTGCACCCATAACATTTGTAGGATTAACTGCTTTATCCGTTGATACCATCATAAAGCGTTCTGCACCAAACTCCTCACAAAGCTCTACCAGATTCTGTGTACCAAATACATTGTTGTAAATGGCTTCTACACAGTTATGCTCCATCAAAGGAACATGCTTATGAGCGGCTGCATTGATAATGATCTGTGGATGATATTTTTCAAATACTTTTTCCAGTGCTTTTCTATGGGTAATTGAGCAAATTTCAATCTGTAAATCCAGTTTATTTCCATAGGCAATTTTTAATTCCTGCTGCACATCATATGCACCATTCTCATAAATATCTAAGATAATGATTTTCTTCGGATTCATCTTTGCTAACTGTCTGCACAGTTCTGATCCAATAGAACCACCACCACCTGTGATCAGCACAATTTTATCTTTGTAATATGCGTTGGTACGCTCATCTGAAACAACCAACGGTTTTCTAAATAAAAGCTCCTCAATATCAAATTCTCTAAGATGACGTTTTCCGCCGGCAGCATACATCGTCGGATAATCGTAAACTTTTAATTTATAACCTGCATTTTTGTAATATTCATAAAGTGCTTTCTTTTTATCTGCATCCATTGAAGGGATTGCAAAAATAATTTCCTGTACTTCAAACTCCCCTAATTTCTGGAAAGTAGCTTCATCTTCTGACCACACCGGAATGCCATGTATTTCACGTCCGACTTTTTCTTTGTTGACATCAATGAAGCCTCTCGGTATATATGCCGCTTCAGAGTTATTTAAAAGATCTTCTGCAAGACCAACTCCTACTCGTCCGGCACCTATAATTGCAACTTTGATTTTCTGTACTTCTTTTTCATTTCCAGCTTCCATTCCTGAAAACAGACGCAATAATATAGAAAGAATTTTTCCACCAACTGTTTTCTGATTTCCACATTTGTATGCGTAGCGATACATCATACGCAATGCTAAAGCACCTAACAGATTCAAACTTGCTAAAGAAAGCATTCTGGCAAATGTAATTTTTTGAACTGGAAGCATAAGTTCCAGACACAGATACACTATAAAAGCGATAGTGTCGGTAAATAACAAACGGATATAGCACTGGATTCCACCATATCTCCATACCTGTCCATAGATTTTACCCAAAAGACGTGCTGTAAAAATACACAGTGCAGATAAGCATACTTGTTGAAGTATTCCCGTAGACGATAACTTATCCATTCCACCATAAATAACCAATAGTATAATTGCTACTACTGCATATACGATCAGGTCATACCCGACCAACATCCATCGTATATTCGGCGTACTATTCTGTTGTGTACGTTTTAATTCCCTGTTATTTTCATTCGTTTTATTCATCGTGTACCCCCCCCCCACGAAAATCGGGGAGGTTTCATCCTTTCATATATTAATTTTCATTTATCTTCTTTACTGGTTTCTCCAGTGGTGTAAACAAAACTGTTCCCTGTTCTGTTTCAGTTCCTATATTCAATGCACTGGTGCTTTTTACAATTGTTCCAGACTTCAATGTACAGCCATCTCCAACAAGACAATATGGTTCTACCACCACATTGGCACCAATGACCGTTGCCTGCCCAATAGTACTTCCACAGCCAACAACAGCTCTTGGTTCAACAATACAGCCAGGCATTAAATTAGCTGATGGAGAAATAGTAGAATCCATATGAAATAAAACTGGAATATTGTAAAGTGTCTCCAACTTTTTATTCCACTCAAGTCTTTCTGTTCCATTGTCACATGCAGCTATTGCACAGTTGTATTCCGGATAAAATCTTTCCACATCCTCCAGTTTTCCAATAGCTCCTTCTCTTTCATTATCTACAAAGGAGATTTCCTCAAAGCAACCCATTGACTCTGCTATCTCTTTTACATAATCTCCATATCTTTTAGAGGCCACAACTAATAATTTTCTTCCCATTTTCAACACACTCCTCATAATTATTTGTTTTTATTAGGTAAGTTCTTTAACACGACGACTAGCCTGTGAATGTTCTTATTAAAAAGATCATTCGCAGGCTAGGTCAAACCTCCTTATCATAATTTTTCAGCTTATAGTGTGGGTCAAAATAAGCATCCAAGAAACCATTCTTTTATATTTGTTCCCCCGCTCAATCGACACAACACAAGAAAAATTATCATAACAAAATTCGACTAAGCCAGCGAAACCCCTGTAAAATCAAGGTTTTTCTTGGTTGTTCCTATTATACCGCTATCTCCATTCAAAATATTGAAAGCCTCCGGTAACTCATCCAAACTTGTACTTCTAAGCCATTTTCCGAATTTGGTAAGTCTTACCTCATCAGGAAGTAATTCTCCATTTTCACCTCTTTCATCTGTCATAGTACGGAATTTGTACATTTTAAAAATTGGCTCTTTTCCATCTTTTCCGATTAATCCCGGACGATCCTGTGTAAATAAAACAGGACTTCCAAGCTTTATTCTGACGAGAGCCGCAACTCCCAAATAAATTGGACTAAAACATACAATTGCTGCTGACGCACATATTATATCTAATGCCCTTTTAACATACTTTTCGTAAAAATTCATTTTACGAGCTAGTATTGGCTCTATCATTTCCGCTGTGTATGTTTCTCTTTTTGCATGATTTTTCATAATATGTGATGTAACTGTTGCGCCTGCCGTTATAGTTGCAGCAGTTATTCCAAGTATCTTTTTCTTTGACACAATAATTTACACTCCCCAATATTTTTACTCAAAACAAGCCCGAATCACTTCAATAATCCTATCCTGCTGCTCCACGGTTATCTTATTATCGCTTGGCAAACATAATCCTCTTGTAAAAATATCCATTCCTGCATCAGCAACTTCACCTGCAATATAAGCATTCGATCTTGCCCGACCATTTCCGTCTCTGACAACAAATGGATTCAAACGATAAATCGGCTGCATATGCATTGGCTTCCAGATTGGACGCCCTTCTGCATTGATTGAAGAAATTGCTTCCAGAATTTCTGTTGGACAGGTTTTTCCTGGTTCTTTTACATAGCAAACATCCTGTTCGCCTCGTACCTGCTTGCACATCGCATCTTTATCAATGATCAGGCATGAAAGCCAGTAATTTGGTTCAGAATTTTCCAGATCCATTGGATTCATAGATACTGGCAATCCCTTGAATCCTTCTTTATATCTTTCGTAGATTGCTTTTTTCTGTGCAATATGTTCATTCAGATATGGAAGCTGTCCGCGTACAACTCCCGCAATTACATTACTCATTCGGTAGTTGTATCCTAATTCTTCATGCTGATACCATGCAGCATTTTCTCTGGCCTGGGTAGACCATTTACGTACTTTATTAGCTGATTCTTCATCATCTGTCAGGAAACAGCCTCCTGCACTTCCTGTGATGATCTTATTTCCATTAAATGAAATCGTATTATATTTTCCAAATGTTCCTGTCTGAATGCCCTTATATGTAGCTCCCATTGACTCTGCTGCATCTTCTACCAGAATGGCATTATGCTTCTTAATAATTGCATTTAATTCATCTACTTTTCCTGGTGTTCCATAAAGATGTGCTATAACTACAACTTTTGTATCCGGATAAATTTCAAAGGCTTTTTCAAGAGCTGCCGGATCCATATTCCAAGTATCATATTCTGTATCAATAAATACCGGTTCTCCTCCTTCATATACAACCGGATTAACTGTTGCATCAAAAGTCATATCAGAACAGAATACCTTTTTTCCTTCCAATGCACCATGTCCAACTTTCGGCATGCCATAAGCTTCCATGCCGGCCAGTTTCATAGCCAGATGAAGAGATGCAGTTCCTGCTGATAAAGCTACAGCATATTTACAACCAATAGTCTCACATACCATTCTTTCTACTTCATTGATATTTTTTCCTACTGTAGACATCCAGTTTGTCTCGTATGCTTCTTTCACATATTCAATTTCCGGTCCGTGCATTGTTGGACTGCTTAACCAGACTTTTGATTCAAATTTCTGAAATTTGTTATTTTCTTTGAACATGGTTTATTACCCCTTTATATGTGCTTTTAATTACGTATTTTTATTACTTCTCAATTCTTCTCCGCAGCCACAGCCGCCTCACTCATCAGTTCCTCATAAACCTTCTGATGTATCTTCAGATCAGAATCTGCGGAATGGTAAGTCGGTACTATCGCAGCCACAATTTCTCTTATCTTGTCGCTGTTTGCGTAACCATAGGCTGCCAGGATTTCCAGCTGCTTAAAGAATTCCTGTACGTCCATTTCGATTGGCTTGCCAATGTGGATCAAATCGTTTGGTGTTTTGGCCATTCCTTCTTCTGCCATGAGTTTTTCTTCGTAGAGCTTTTCGCCTGGGCGGAGGCCGGTGTATGTAATCTGGATGTCTACGTCTGGTGTGTAGCCGGAAAGCTTGATCAGGTTTCTGGCCAGGGTATCGATCTTTACAGGAGCTCCCATATCCAGGACAAAGATCTCACCGCCTTTTGCATAGGTTCCTGCCTGAAGTACAAGGCTTACTGCCTCTGGGATTGTCATAAAGTAACGGATAATATCCGGATGGGTCACTGTCACAGGGCCGCCTTTTTCAATCTGACGTTTGAACAGCGGAATAACACTTCCATTACTTCCCAGAACATTTCCGAATCGTACCGCAACAAACTCGGTTCCCTGTTTCCTGTCAGATGTAGAAATATCATTTATATAAGCTCTTCCTTCGTTATCACGCAAAGCTTCTTTTGTCCCGCTGATGTGTTCTCCAAGGTGTGGCAGCCAGTCTGTGTGTCCACTGTGGCTGATGGTATTCATGCTCTGTACGACCATCTCACAGAGACGTTTGCTTGCTCCCATAATATTGGTCGGATTAACTGCTTTGTCTGTACTGATCAGTACAAATCTCTGGCAACTGTTCATCATTGCTGCATAGGCTGTTTTATAGGTACCGATTACATTGTTTTTGATTGCTTCACATGGGCTGTTCTCCATCAGAGGTACATGCTTATGGGCTGCTGCATGGTATACGATCTCAGGTTTATATTTCTCGAATAGCCAGTTGATTCGCTTGCTGTCACGAACCGAACCGATCAGAACTTTCAGATTCAGATTCGGATAATTTGCTTTCAGCTCCTGTTCAATGTCATAGGCGTTGTTTTCATAAATATCAAAGATTACCAGAAGCTCCGGCTCATGTCCTGCAATCTGCCTGCAAAGTTCGCTTCCGATGGAACCGCCTCCTCCGGTTACCAGGATTCTTTTTCCCTTCAGATACTGAAAGATCTCAGACATATTTACTTTGATAGTGTCTCGTCCAAGAAGATCTTCAACTGCAACTTTTTTCATCTTACTTAAAGATACTTCTCCGTTTACCAGCTGGTATACACCCGGAAGCTGTTTCAGCTCACAGCCTGTCTCTTTACAGATGTTCAAAATATCTCTTTTCTGATGTGACGTTGCTGTTGGAATCGCAAGAAGGATCTGATTGATATGATATTTATCTACATTCAGAAAAATATCATCTCTTCCTCCAACAACAGGTACACCTTCCATATATCGTCCCCATTTATTCGGGTTATCATCGATGATGCATCTTACTCTCGCATTGGTTTCCTTCGCATTCTGAAGCTCTCTTACAATTGTTCTTCCTGCTTCTCCTGCTCCGATGATCATGACATTTTTACTGCGTTCTTCTTTTTCACTCTTCTCTCTTCTGTTTCTTTCCAGAAGAATAAAACGGTAAGAAAATCGCACTCCTACAGTCAGGAAAAACTGCAGCATGATTCCAATGAGATAATAGGATGCCGGCATTCTTCCATAAATAGCTGTAATTCCTGCAATATGTAAAACACCGGTAATGACCGTTGCAAAAGTGATCTTGATTAGCTCATTAAAACTTGCAAATCTCCAGACGCTGTTATAAAGACGCAGGCATCCAAATGTAACCAGCATAATGATGGTATATATTGGGGCAAAACTTCTCCACGCCGAAAAATATCCGTCCGGGATTGATGAATATCGAAAATCAAATCTTATCAGCAGTGCCATAAAATAAGAAAAATTAACTGCAACAATATCATAAATAACAAGATAGATTGCAATTACTTTCCAGTGTTCTAATTTCTTCATAGTTCCTCCGGTTTCTCGTACTGTTTCTGCATAATCTCTTATGTATTCTTCCTGCTCTTTATCTTCTGTCTGCTTCTCGTCCGGGTTTCGTTTCGCCAAGGCAAAAAGAAGAATCAGAAATGAAATAATGAGCACGATCGAAATGAATAGAATAATGTGCATTTCTTTATTTCCTATTTTATATTTATAACTTATCTAATTTATTTATATCCCCGAACTGCTCCATCCGCAGTTCGGGTCATTATATTCAGTCTTAAAATTATTCCTACTTCGCGCCGCTTCCGCGGAATACAACCATTACTGTTTTAAACAGAATTTCCACGTCGAGCTTGAGGCTCCAATCGGAAATGTATCTGGTGTCGAGTTCTACTACTTCCTCGAAATCTGTGATGTCACTTCGTCCGCTTACCTGCCACATACCGGTGAGGCCTGGCTTGATGGCGAGACGTTTGCGGTGGTGGAGTTCGTATTTCTCCCACTCGTCCATTGTCGGTGGTCTTGTTCCTACAAGACTCATATCTCCTTTCAGAATGTTCCAGAACTGCGGAAATTCATCCAGGGATGTCTTTCTGATAAAGTGCCCTACTCCTTTGATGATTCGTGGATCATCGTCCATTTTGAACATCATTCCGTCTTTTACATTGTTCTGCTTCATGAGCTCTTTCTTTCGCTCTTCGGCATCCATGTACATGGAACGGAATTTATAGATCTTGAACGGGCGTCCGTTCTTTCCCATGCGGACCTGTGAGAAAAATGCAGGACCGGGGGATTTGATCTTGATGGCCGGAACCAGGAAGATTGCTGCGATTCCTGTGAACAGACAGCCTACAAGACCGCCTGCGATATCCATCGCTCTTTTTACAAACATCTGACGTGGTGTTACGATACGGATGCTGCTTGAAAGTACAGGATATCCGGCCAGTTCTTCCACAATCTGATTCTTGCCAAGTGATTTCATTGTTGCAAGCTGCATATGAATTACTACACCCATTGCAGAACAGTCCCTAACGATCTGTTCCGGGATGTCGATTGCTTTCGGTACTGCAAAAAATACTTCGTCTACCCAGTTCTTATGGATATATTCGATAATATCATCCTGTCCTGCAACTACCGGTATTCCGTTTATGGAATTTGATTTCTTGTCACAGTCCATAAGTGCGATTCCTGTCAGATGATAATTTCCGTAGTTATTCTTACGGATATTCTCTACAACACTCTTCGCATTGCTGCTGACAGTGACAATCAGAAGGGATCTCTTCTCACCTTCTTCATATCTTCTGTCTTTCAGAAATTTCTTAAGAATCTGTCTGCAGCAATAGCTGAATCCAATATAAAGTACATATGTAATCAGCAGGATCATTCTTGAATAGTCACTGCCGATCCTGGAGAGAAACATATATGCCAAAACCAGAAGACATACAAGCGTACACTGCTCAAATGTCTTCTTCAGCTCTACCAGAGTTCCTCTTCTCAGTACACCGCTGAAGCTCTCATTAAAAAATGTGACCATCAGCTGTATGAAGATCATTACGATTGCTACATTTCTGTAAAGCTCTGTGTGATATGGCTGGTTTATCCCGTTCCGAACCCAGTAGGCCAGAATGAACGCCAGCTGCAGACACAGCATATCACATATGGTAAAGTCCGCATGTTTTACCCAACTGCTGTTTTCTTTTTGGTACATATTCTTTTCTACGCCTTCCCTCACTTACATTTATCTTTTGCCTTTATTGATTTCCCTCTCCGATATTTTCTGTATCTGTCGGAGAGGGTATCTGGATTTTTATTTCACTACAACCGTGAGAATTGCTCCGTTTGAGCTGTTTCCCTGGTTGTCTACTACATAATATGTAAGCTCATAGGTTCCCGGTGTTGCGGTATTTACATCTCCGGTGATCTGGATCTTTTTGAAAAGATCACTTCTTGTCTCTGTATCATCCTGAATATCCTTGACATAGCTTAATTTATCCAGAGCTGTACCTACCGGTACTTCCACATAATATGTGGTCAGATACAGCTTGGGAGCCTGAGGGGAAAGCTGTGCAATTTTGTCTTCCTCTGTTTTCTGAGCCTGTTCCTCAGGAGTAAGATCTCCTTCTGTGGAGTCTGTAGCATCATCTGAAGAATCTGTGCTGTCTTCCTCTGAAGTATCCTCTGTATCGGAATCTGCATCCGGCTTCTCTGCCTGATCTGCATTATCAGTAAGATCTTCATTATCCACAAGTCCAAGATCAGGATTCTCTGCACTTCCGTCCTCAGCTTCCATTGTGAATTCTTTCTTGGTTACGTTGTTGCTCTTGTCCTTGGCAACAAAAATGACTGTGATCTGCTTGCCATCATTCTTCGGATACATGGTCTCTACAGTGAGAGAGTCTGTAACATCACCGTCTTTATTATCCTGAGCTCTTACATCTTTAAGAAGATCTTCTGTCGTCATACCTGATGTATATTTGGTATCTTTATCTTCTGAAAATGTGATCTTCGGTCCCTCATTGTCCTCTGAACCTTTGATATATATCACGCCTGCTCCAAGACCTATACAAACGATCACAAGTAAAACAATTAAAATTTTTTTCATAGTTCTGCTTCTCCCGCACCTTTCCCAACGCCTGTTTCAGTTGTTGTTATTTTTATGCGTGACGTTTCTTTTTCTTCTTGGATTTCTTTCCTAATTTGGATACATAGGGAATTGTTCCCAGTACACTTAATCCAAGATATTTCTCTACATCTTCCGGTGTCTTCACTGTGTCATTGGTAAGATATACGATAATGACAATAGCTGCTGCCAGAAGAATTCCAAACATTCCGCCCAGCATGCCGTTCTTTGCAGCACTTGGACTTGACGGAGAATCCGGAATATTTGCAGTCTCTACTACGTTTACAGCTTTGATATCCATAACCTGCTGGATATTCTTGGATGCGATATCTCTGACTGCATTGGCAATCTCTGCTGCAGTATACGGATCCGTATCTGTAATCGTAATAGATACTACTCGTGTATCTGTCGGTGTGTCTACAGACAGCTTACTGAGAAGCTGCTCATGTGTCATATCCAGGCCAAGCTGCGCGATAACGCCCTCTGTAACTGTACGGCTCTTGATAAGCTCTGCATAATCCTTGGTCAGTGATGTACTGGTCTGGATATCCTGATTGGTCAGTGTGCTGCTGTCCTGCTTGGACAGGACAACGATCTTGGTTGTGGATTCATACTTCGGTGTGATCAGAAGCATGGTTCCCATAACAGCTACCAGGCAGAAAACAATACCGGATAAAATGATGATGCCCAGTTTGCTCAGCAGTAGATGAAATACTTCTCCAAGATCGATCTCTACTTCGTCATTGTTGTTTACAGTCTGATTTTCCATTTCTACTCTCCATTACCCTGTGATTTTCCGGGGATTTCTGATAAAGATCTTCTTTACATATTCGCTCCCCATTGTCTTTTCCATTTTTGCGACACATTTGCCGATTTCCGGAATTCGTTCTGTCTTTCTGTGGCCATCTGAACCTACAAAATCCAAAAGGCCCTGTTTCATGACTTTCTTCGCAAATGTTCTGGCACCAAAGCCATCCTGTCCGCTGATGGTGTCCGCATTGACCTGGATGTATGCTCCCATCTGCTTCAGTTCCGTAAGAAAGCCAATATCATTACGTGTCGCCTTGTAACGTTCCACATGAGCGATGATCGGAATATATCCATTCATCAGAAGACTTCTGACCCGTTCTTCGATATATTTCTTTTCATCTCCGTTACTGAATTCCACAAGCACATATCTGGACCCAGCCATCGTAAGCCTTCGCCCTTTTTTAAGACATTCTACCATGTCCATGCTAGAATGAAGCTCACATCCCAGATAAAGACGCATGCCTTCTTCTCCAATATTCATGGCTGCTCTTCTCAGCTGCATAAACTGCCGGGTTACAATATTCAGATGCGGTTCGAACATATCATACCGAAAATGCGGTGTCAGGATTACATGCCGCACTCCCTCATTATATTCCTTGTTCAGCATCCACAGGGATTCCTCCGTGTTTCTTGCGCCGTCATCTACCCCGGGGAGAATATGACAATGAATATCATAAAGTCCCTTCATTAAAATAACCTGCTCATTTCTGTTCTGATGCTCTGTTTACTTGCTGCTCTCGCCATAGTCTCCATAGGAACCGTACTTGCCATATTTACCATATTTGCCATATTTGCCGTACTTTCCGTAATGGCCGTAAGTGCCTGCCTTGCTGTAGTCTACCTTGTTAAGGATCGTTCCGAGGATCGGACAGTTACTCTTGGCAAGCTGATCCTTTACTTCCTGTACAAAACGATAACTGATGGTGCCTGCCTCAATAACGATCACAGATCCGTCACAGGAATCTGCTATAATGGCACTGTCGATAATGATTCCAAGCGGCGGTGTATCTACGATAACATAATCATATACGTCTCTTACCACACGGATCATGTCCTTAAATAATCTGTTTCCCAGAAGCTCTGCCGGGTTAGGCGGAACAATACCGAAAAAAATAATGTGAAACTTAGGGAGGGTGGTAGCACAGATCACGTCAGAAAGCTTGGCCTGCTTGGACAGATAATGTGCAAGTCCCATGACTTCCTGATCAACAGATACCCGCCCCATCATAACAGATTTACGGAGATCCGCATCAATAAGCAGAACGGACTTGCCGCTCTCAGCAAGAGATGCAGCCAGATTGAATGCCACACTACTCTTACCTTCATTCGGAGTACAGCTGGTAAGTGCAATGACCTTCTTATCGGCTCCGCAAAACTGGATATTGGTACGAAGTGCCTTATAAGCCTCATCCATCTGATGATCAAACTTCCAATCACTCAGTTTAACTTTAATCATAATTTTTCTTCACCTTTACCTTTATCTTCTATCTGATGACAGCCCTGCCCTCCAGGCATGTCTAATCATTATTATACAATCCACCATCCTATTGTGCAAGTTCTTTATTCGACGTAAAACACGTCAAATATGTACATTTTACCCAATTTCTTTGCTATTTTATCCCTGATAGATCAAAACAGGATAGATTATTCCGCTTTCCTGTGTTAAAATAAACCCACGGCAATGAGTGCAGCTGTTACAGGAGGAGCCATATTTGCTGCTGGCCGCATCGCGGTCCAGCACCCCATTTTGCCAACCGTGATTGGCTGCCATAAGGAGGATATAAGACATGACGAAACAGGATTTTCAGAAGCTGGCAGAGAACCATATCCTGCTGCTGGATGGTGCCACAGGTTCCAACCTGATGAAAGCAGGAATGCCAAGAGGTGTCTGCACTGAGAGCTGGGTTATTGAGCACAAAGATGTAATCCAGGCTCTCCAGAAGGGCTACATTGAAGCAGGAAGCAATATTATCTATGCGCCGACTTTCGGCGGAAACCGTGTGAATCTTACCATGCATGGACTTGAGGGTCAGATTGAAGAGATCAACCACACTCTGGCCGGCTATACCAGAGAGATCGCACCTGCGGGTGTTTATGTTGCAGGTGATATCACCACTACCGGCAAGATGATGGCACCGGCCGGTGATATGACCTATGAGAAAGCTTTTGAGACTTATCAGGAACAGATCGGTTTTCTCCGCGATGCCGGTGTTGACCTGATCGTTGCTGAGACCATGATCAATATTGAAGAGACACTGGCTGCTGTAGATGCCTGCCAGAGTGTCTGCGACCTTCCGATCATCTGCACAGTAACTGTAGAAGCTGACGGAAGTATTTTCAGCGGTGGCAATGCAGTGGAAGCTGCCATGTCTCTTGAGGCTGCCGGTGCTGATGCTGTCGGTATCAACTGCTCTGTCGGACCGGACCAGCTGGTATCTGTTGTCCGCAATATTAAAGAAAATGTTTCCATTCCGGTTATCGCCAAACCGAATGCCGGAATGCCGCAGATCGATGATCAGGGCAATGCCGTTTACAGTATGACACCTGCTGATTTTGCAGGTTATATGAAGGTACTTGTGGATAACGGTGCTTCTGTTGTTGGCGGATGCTGCGGTACCACTCCTGAGTTTATCGCAGAGACTGCACATGTGCTTGGACTTAAATAAAAAACACATATGATATAAAAACAAAAAATCCTGAGATCATCTATATATAAATAGATTTCTCAGGATTCTTTATTTTATTCATAAGTCAGGCGGATATTCGCAATTCCTGGTCTGCTTTCCATATTTCTGCTCACCGGAAAAATACTTATTTATCTTCACTGCTTTCTTCCGTCCGGTTCATCTCATCTGCATATGCAGAACGTATCGCCTTCCTTACAGGCAGGACGCATGCCGGCACAACAGAAAGTCCATCTATTCCCATCTGGATAAACTCCTCTGTAAGATTGGAATCTGCTGCCAGTTCTCCGCATATGTACACATTGCAACCGGATCTGTGCCCTGCCTCTGTTACCATACGGATCATTTTTACCAGTGCAGGGTGATGGTCGTTATATTTATGTTTCAGAAGAAGATTCTGTCTGTCCATAGCCAGTGTGTACTGAGTCAGGTCATTGGTTCCAAGGCTCAGGAAATCCACACGTTTTCCAAGTTCTTCGCTGATCATTACAGCTGCCGGTGTCTCGATCATGATACCTGTTCGGATATTTTTATACGGGATATTTTTTTCATCAAGGCCTTTCTTAACCTCCCGGATCAGTTCTTCGATCTCGTCAAGCTCTTCCTCTGATGTGATCATCGGATACATCAGACTGATATTTCCATAAGCACTGGCGCGGTAAATAGCACGAAGCTGTGCTTTGAACATTTTTTTCCGGTCAAGGCAGAGACGGATCCCTCGATTTCCCATCATAGGATTTACCTCATCCGGAATAGCCATATAGTCTGCCTGGCGGTCTGCTCCCAGATCTACGGTTCGGATTACTGCCGGACGGCCTTCCATATCTTCTGCAACTTTCTTGTAGGCGCGGAAAAGCTCATTCTCTCTCGGATAATTCTCTCTTCCAAGATACTGGAACTCACTGCGGAGAAGTCCGATTCCTGCTGCCCCGTAATAGAGCACTGTGTTCAGATCATCCAGATTTCCGATATTAGCCAGAAGCCTGATCTCTTTTCCATCGGCAGTGATATCTTTCTGATTTCGAAGTCTTAACAGTTCTTCTCTCTCTTCTGTATCTGCCTGATGGCGGATCTCATATTCCTTCAGAAGTTCCGGCTCCGGATCAATATACAGTGTTCCTGTATAGCCATCCACAATGGCCTGATGTCCGTCCCATTCCTTCCGGATCTCCACTTCCACCAGTGTGGGAATCGCCATGGATTTCGCCATAATGGAAACATGGGAAATAATGGAGCCCTGGTGCATGGCTACTGCCAGGAGACTTGATTTGTTCATCTCCAGAAGTTCATTCGGAGAAAGCTGCTCTGATGCAAGGATCACCGGCTCGTCTCCCAGATTGATCCGCGCATGGGAACCTCCCATTGCACCGATCAGAAGTTCAGATACCTCACGGATGTTCTCAATCTGTTCCTTAACTGCCTCATCTTCCAGATTACGGAATACATTGGCAAGCTCATCCCTTGTAGTCTGGACAGCATAAGCTGCACTGACCTTCTCTGTTGTGATCATGCTCTCCACTGCCCTCTGAAAACTGCCTGCGCCAAGAAGCCTGAGCTGACGTTTCAGTGTCAGCTCCTGCTCCTTTGGAAGCGGGTAGCCATTTTTATACATGTGCTGGATCTGTTCTCTTACCGCTGTTCTTGCGTGATCCAGACGATCCAGCTCTTTTTTTACATTGTCCACCATGGACTGGCGGATCTGATATTCGCCTCTGTGATAATACAGTATTTTTCCTATGGCGATTCCGGCAAAGGCGGATGTGCCCTTATATATTTCCACCTTAAAAACCCCCTTACTGCTCTTTATGCTTTAATCGCAGGCAGCTTTGAATTCTGTCCAGATCTTGTTGTATTCCTGCTCTGCTTCCTGGCTTACATTCTCAATGCTTTCACCTTTTGTCACATCATCCGGAACAACCAGATTCTCATCTACAAGATCATCTGCCGCCTTATTTGTATTATAATATCCAACAGAATTGATGCATTTGGCTGTTACCTCCGGCTGAAGAAGATAGTTGATAAACTCATTGGCTGCCTCAGCATTCGGTGCCTCACTTGGGATAAAGGTTCCAAGGATTCCGAAACCAAGTCCCTCTTCCGGATAAACAACCTTGAGATCCGGGTTATCTTTCAATGCCTGTGTAACCTGTGAAGTGTAAAGGAATGCCACACTTGCCTCTCCGTTGAGCAGTGCATTCTGTGTATTGTCATCCTGAATCAGGCGGATATTCGGTGCCAGCTCCTGAAGCTTCTCTCCTGTCCTAGCGATCACGTCAACATCATCTTCATTCATGCTCTCACCCATGGAAAGCTGTGTAATTCCACAAATAACGCGATAAGCTCCAATAATGGCAATACTGTCCTCAAGAGACGGATCCCAGAGATCCTTGTATCCCTTGATATCAATATCTACCTGGTCCGGATCATAAACGATCAGCGGGATTCCTGCACCGTACGGTACCGTATACTCATCGTCCGGGTCATAGAACTGTCCCTGGAAAAGCGGATTGATGTTTCCCCAGTTGGTAATTGCATCTTTGTCAAGCTTCTGAACAAGGCCTTCCTTCACTGCACTTTCAATAATGTAGTCATCCGCAATTACCACATCATAATCACCACCCTTTGCCTGGGAAAGCTTCTCAAGCATAGTCTCATCTGTATCAAAGTTAGAGTAAACAACCTTAGTGCCTGTTTCTTTTTCGAAGTCATCCAGCACTTCCTGCGGAACCATTCCGTCCCAGGTATAAAGTACCAGTTCATCTTTATCTTTCGCACTGACGCTGACACCTGTTGCCATCGCTGCCGTAAGTGCTGCACATAACATAACTGCTGCTGCTTTTTTCGCTCTCATAGAACCTCCTTAATTCTGTCACACTGACGTTGTCTTATTTTGCTTTTACCTTCGTCCAAAGCTCTGCAAATTTCTGCTTGATCTTTGGCTTCTGGTATCCGAAGATCTCATTCTTCGGATTGTCGATCTTCGGAATATAGGAATCGATTCCCTCGTAAGTTCCGTTCTTCATCTCCTCGAATGCACTCTTCACAGTAGAAGTATATCCTACTTCTTCAGTATTTGAAAGTGCATTTTCGTCATCCAGCATAAAATTAATGAACTCGTGTGCCAGATCTACCTCGCTGCAGTCCTTTGTGATGACCATTGCATCATACCAGGTGTTTGTTCCCTGCTGCGGAGTATAATAGTCAAGATCCTGATTTTCGCTGATAATATAAGAGGCATCTCCGGAATATACAACTGCCATCGCCTTGTTTCCTGAAATCATATTGTCGATCACATCATCTCCTGCATAGATCGGATCCATGGTATCTCTCTGATCGATCAGCCAGTCATAAGCTTCCTGGATCTCATCCAGATCCTTGGTATTCATGGAATATCCCAGTGCTTTCAGAGCGATCATAAAGGAATCCCTCTCAGAATCATACATGTAAAGATTTCCTTTGTATTTCTCATCCTTAAGAATATTCCAGCCTTCCTTATCCAGGTCTTCCTGAGATACTACATTCTTATTATAAAGGATTCCTACAGTTCCCCAGAAATACGGGCAGGAATAACGGTTTCCCGGATCATAGTCCTTGTTCTTTACTTCCGGAAGAAGATTTTTCTTATTTGGGATCTTTTTCCAGTCAATAGCCTGCAGATATTCTTCTTTGATCAGACGCTCGATCATATAATCGGACGGAACCAGAACATCATAGGTCTCACCGCTGGCAAGCTTGGTATACATCATCTCGTTGGATTCGAAGGTTTCATACACAACAGTGCAGTTATATTCTTTTTCGAACTTATCCAGCAGGCTCAGGTCCATATATTCACCGGCATTGTAAACTCGCAGTATATGGCTTCCCTGGCTTACGATCGTCCACTTTCCCATAACGATCACAAAAATCACTGCTGTCACTGCTGCCACGATCCTTCTTGTACGTGGCTTCATCTTTTTTGCAGCGGAAGCCTGGAGCTTTGGAAGCACCAGATTTCCCAAAAGCAGCACCACCACAATGACTACGATAACGATGGTAGACAGAGCATTGATGGTCGGATTGATACGCTTCGTCATATTATATACAACAATGGAGATATTTTTTACTCCGTTTCCTGAAACAAAGTAGGAAATTACGAAATCGTCAAAGGACATGGTAAATGCCAGCAGCGCCCCCGCAAAAATCCCCTCTTTGATCATTGGCACGATAACTTTCGTCAGAGCCTGATATGGAGTTGCTCCAAGATCCATTGCAGCATTGGCAAGATTCGGGTCCAGGCTTCGCACTTTCGGATATACACTTGTGATAACATACGGCGTACAGAACGCGATATGCGCCAGAAGCATGGTCAGATAACCTTTCGTCATTCCCAGAGAAGAAAACAGAAGCATCAGGCCGATAGCTGTTACTATCTCGGGATTCAGGATTGGAAAATTATTAATTGTGAGAACCAGCTCCTTGAGCACTTTTCTGGATTTCGAAAGGCCGATAGCCGTGATGGTTCCCAGTACTGTGGAAATGATCGTTGCCAGGATCGCAATAGACACGGAAACATATACTGCCTTGCTGATTTCCATATTATTTATCAGCTCACCATACCAGCGCAGGGAAAATCCTGTAAATCTTGTCAGCGACTTGGATGAGTTAAAGGAAAAGATCATCGTCACAAGGATGGGCAGGTAAAAAAACGCCAGGCACAGCACTATGTATAATTTTGAAAATATGGTATTTTTTCTTTTCATCTCCTGCCTCCTTTAATCGTCCTGTTTGTCCATCTTCTTCATCAGGCTCATAAAGATCAGGATGATCACAGCCAGGATCAGAGAGATGGCACTTCCGAAGTTCCAGTCGCCGACGGAGATAAACTGCGACTCGATCAGGTTACCGATGAGCATGTACTGGCCGCCGCCGAGAAGTTTCGGAATTACGAAGGTTGAGATGGACAAAAGGAATACCATCATAACACCATTGACAACACCCGGCATGGAAAGCTTCCAGGTTACTTTCCAGAAAGTCTGGAACGGATTTGCCCCAAGGTCATTCGCCGCCTCGATCAGTGACTTGTCCATTTTACTTAAAGATGTATGGATCGGAATGATCATAAACGGCATAAAGTTACAGACAAGACCTACGATAACGGAAAAATCTGTATACATCATGGTGATCGGTGAGATTCCCAGCATTTTCAGAAGGTTGTTCACCAGACCATTATCAGAAAGAATGTTCATCCATGCATAAGTACGCAGAAGCATGTTGATCCACATGGGGATCGTAACCATCAGTATGAGAAAGCTTTGCACCTTTTCGGAATATTTTGAAATAATGTATGCCAGGGGATATCCGCATACAAGACAGATCAATGTTGTCAGGATGCCCAGGCGAAAAGATTTCAGGATCACACTTAAATAGGTAGTTTCCAGAAATTTCCCAAAATTCGCCCATGTGAAATGCAGGGTAAGTACCTCGTTTCCATCGGATGTAAAGGCATAAAGCACGATCAGGATCAGCGGTACAACGATCAGAATCGCTGCCCAGATGATGTACGGCTTAATGAGATGCTTGAACTGTTTCATTAGTATCCTCCCATTCTGCACATAACATGGATGTCCTCAGGACCGAATTTCAATCCAACCTCACGTCCTACTGCTGCGTAATCCGTAGTGTGTACCATGTATGTGCGAAGCTCCGTCTCGATCAGTATCTCATAATGAACGCCCTTGAACGTAATGTTCCGTACGGTACCTCTGATCTTGGCCTGATCCGGCTCCACGATATCCAGATCCTCCGGACGAAGAACCACCTCAATGGCTTCGTTGTCCTCGAATCCTTTATCTACACATTCAAACCGGAAGCCATCAAATTCCACCAGGAAATCTTTGATCATAGTTCCTTCTATAATATTGGACTCTCCGATAAAGCCTGCCACAAAACGGTTCTCCGGCTCATTGTAGATATCTGTCGGACTGCCGATCTGCTGAATTTCACCATTGTTCATGACAACTACGGTATCAGACATGGAAAGTGCCTCTTCCTGGTCATGGGTGACATAGATAAATGTGATTCCTACTTCTCTCTGAATTTTTTTCAGCTCGATCTGCATCTGCTTACGGATTTTTGCATCCAGAGCACCAAGCGGCTCATCCAGAAGAAGGACCTTCGGCTCATTGACAAGTGCTCTCGCAATGGCAACTCGCTGCTGCTGGCCGCCGGAAAGAAGGGTGACATCTCTTTTTTCAAAGCCCTCCAGACCTACCATCTTCAGCATTCTTTTTACTTTCTGCTCGATCACGGATTTATCCACTTTTTTCAGGTTCAGGCCGAAACCGATGTTGTCCATAACATTGAGATGCGGAAACAGTGCGTATTTCTGGAATACCGTGTTGATCTCTCTCTTATATGGAGGAAGCTTGGATATCTCAATACCGTTAAAAAGCACCTCTCCGCCGCTTGGCTCCTCAAAGCCTGCGATAATTCTTAAGGTTGTTGTTTTTCCACAGCCGCTGGGTCCCAGAAGCGTAAGGAATTCGTTTTCGTGGATGTCCAGGTTGATACCACGAAGCACCTGCTGGTCATCAAAGTTTTTTGTGAGATTCTTTAACTCGATCAGTTTATTGCTCATCTCTTATTCCCCTTCCCGCGTTTTCCAAGGATCAGATACACAGCCAGCACAAGAAGGATCGCTCCCAGCATGATCGTGCAAAGTGCATTAATCTCCGGCGTAACGCCTGTTTTCATCTGTGTGTAAACTTTTATCGGCAGCGTGGATACACGCGGACCTGTAACAAAAATGCTGATTACCACATCATCCATGGACATGGCAAAGGCCAGCAGAGAGCCGGATATAACAGCCGGCATGATCAGCGGCAGGGTAATGTCCCAAAATGCCCTGAAAGAACCTGCGCCAAGATCTCTGGCTGCCTCCTCAAGAGATGGATCCATTCCCACAAGCCTTGCTTTTACTTCCATTAATATATAGGGTACACAGAAAACCGTGTGTCCGATGAGAAGTGTCAGCATTCCAAATGGCAGATGCAGCATGTAAAAAAACGCCATCAGTACCATTCCAAGGATTATCTCAGGGATCATCAGCGGCAGGATGGAAATATATTCCAGCATTCCTTTTGTTTTCCAGTGAATCCTGGAAATCCCTACAGCCCCCAATGTTCCGATCACTGCTGATACCGCACAGCTGGATACCGCAAGGATCAGGCTGTTTTTCAATGCCTGGAGCATGTCTCTGTCCTGAAAAAGTTCCTGATACCATTTCATTGAAAATCCGGTGAACCGAACCGGAAGTCTTGCTTCATTAAAAGAAAATACAACTACCACTCCAATAGGCAGATACATGAGAAAAAACAGGATTCCCAGATACAAACCCGAAAGCTTTGAATTCTTTTTCATCCGATTCCCTCCAGTTCCTTTACATTGGTGATCTTACGATACACCACGATCATAAGTGTGGTAAGTACCATCAATACAACAGCAAGTGCCGCTGCAAACGGCCAGTTGTTTCCTCTTGTCATCTGCTCCTGTATCAGACTTCCAACCAGTACGATCTTGTTTCCGCCAAGGATATCTGCAATAAAGAACAGGCCCATGGATGGGATAAACGTGAGGATCACTCCGGAAAGAAGTCCTGGCAGTGTCAGCTTAAAGGTAACACTCCAGAATGCCTGCCATCTGCCGGCTCCAAGATCTCTGGCTGCTTCGATCAATGACCAGTCCAGCTTCTCCGCACTGGAATATACTGATAAAGCCATAAATGGCAGCAAAACATAGACCATGCCGATAACAATAGCAGGATAACTGTACAGAATCTTCAGTGGTTCCTGTATCAGCCCCAGTTTCATTAAAATATAGTTCAGAAGACCTTTTTTCTGGAGAATGATGATCCAGCCATAAAGCCGGATCAGGGAGTTCACCCAGAAAGGTAGCATCAGAAACAGCATGGCAAGCTTCTTTTTTCCCTCGGAAAGTTTCGCCATAAAATAGCCGAAAGGGTAACCGATCAGACAGATGATCAGTGTACTGGTGATGGCAAGGCGAAAAGATCCTGTAAAAGTCTGCAGGTATACAGGCTCCAGGATCTGTTTGTAATTATCCAAAGTAAATTGCCAATTTACGCCGTATCCGCCGTCTGCTGTGGAAAAGCTTAAGGCGATCACATACAGGAGTGGCAGGGCTACGAAGATCAGGGTAAAAATGTACAATGGCAGGATCATCCATACGGAGCCTGCGCCACGCTTACGCATGGGTGCCTCCTGTTGTACTTTGGTTATCTCTCTGAGCTTTCTGCGTGTTTGTTTCTGCGTTTGCTTCGGGTCTGTCTACAAGAACCGCATCGGAAGGCTTAAAACAGCAGCGTACTGTTTCACCTACATTTACGTTTGTGTCGATACCGTAGCGACTTGCTATGATTTCCTGGCCATCTGTCGTCTTCAGTACTACACGGAGCTGACCGCCTGCGAATGTTTTTTCTGTTACTTTGGCGGTGAGACCATGAATATTGCCAGTTGAATTACCCTGTATGTTTTTTACGCTTTCTTCAAAGCGGATATTTTCACTTCGTACCGCGATCGTAACGGTTTCACCTGGCTGCGGCATATTTTCTTCTGATGCTGCAAAAACCTGCACTTCTCCACTTCCTGTTGTTATTGTGATCTGATGGTTGTTATTATCTGCTGGCTCTTTTACAACACCTTTCAGAATATTTGCATTGCCTACAAAGGTCGCAACATAGCTGGTTTTCGGATGATTATATATTTCATCCGGTGTTCCGATCTGTTCAAAGCGTCCGTGATTCATCACTGCGATCGTGTCCGACATATTGATGGCTTCTTCCTGATCGTGGGTAATGTAAATAAATGTAATTCCAAGCTTCTTCTGCAGATGCTTCAGCTCATGCTGCATGGCTCGCCTCAGCTGCAGATCCAGTGCACCCAGCGGCTCATCCAGAAGAAGGACTTCCGGGTTATTCACCAATGCCCTGGCAATCGCTACTCGCTGCCGCTGGCCGCCGGAAAGTTCCGATGGCTTTCTTTTCTCAAATCCTGTAAGCTGCACAAGTTCCAGCATTTCCTTCACTCTGCGGCTGATCTCGGCTTTTGGCGTTTTCTTTAATTTCAACCCATAACCGATATTGTCCGCCACATTCATATGTGGAAAAAGTGCGTAATTCTGGAACACTGTGTTCACGTTTCTGCGGTTAGGTTCCAGTCCTGTCACATCTTTCCCATTCAGAAAAACCTGCCCGGAATCCGGCTGTTCCAGCCCCGCGATAATGCGCAATGTAGTGGTTTTACCACAACCGGAAGATCCCAGCAGTGTAACAAATTCGCCTTTTTTTGCCGTAAGGCAGATGCCATCCAGGACGTCCTCCCCATCCTGGAAGCTCTTTTTTATGTTTTTGAGTTCTAATGAAATTTCGGACATTTAATTCTCCTTGTCTTTTTGCATAGGCTTACGAATAATCGCTTAACTACTCATTCTCATGAAAATTATCCCGTATATACCGGCAATAACTTTCTTTATTGAATACAGGTTTAAATTCCCGACAGATTTTCTTTGCTTCTTTTGCCTGGTCACGGAGAAGGTGATATATTGTCAGAGCCAGAAGCTTAGCTGGTTTAATATATGCCAGTTCTTCATCTGTGATCTGGAAATCTGCTCCGTGAAGTTTTCCCTCAAAACCTCCGAATGTAAAATTCAGTACAGGGAATAGATGAGTCAGGTCTCCTACATCTGTGCAAGCATTGTTGAAATCCGAAGGCCTGGAGCATCGGTATGTAGCATCCAGAAGTTCCACAGATTCTTTCATAACTTCATCTGCACCCCTGTGAATGACCGGCATATATCCCTGCAAAGGCTCTCTTTTAATCTTACCGCCGAAAGCGTAGGCTGCACCATCATAAGCCCGGTCCATTTTTTCCTGAGTGGCGCGGATCGCTTCCAGGGATGCTGCACGGACTTTTGTCTCGATCACGGCCTCGTCCGGAACTGCATTGATCACATCACCGGCTTTGCGTATCACATTATGAAGACGCACATGATCTTCCTCCCGGAAAGTTTCACGCATCAAGCCCATCATCTGAATCGCACTTGAAGTAATACTTAATGCATTGACTCCATCCCAGGGATCAATGGCTGCATGCGCTGCTTTTCCTCTTACTGTAACGCGCTCTGCTGAAAATCCATTGCAGGCTGCATTTCCCAGATAAAAATCTTCTTCCACCGGCATCATATGCACATGAGTTGTCATAATAATGTCTGAATGATCAAATTCTCCCAGACGGATCAGCTCGCTTTTTCCAGATGCCGGAAAGCCGATTCCTTCTTTTCGAAGGCGTACACGTTTGTCTGCATCTATATATTCTTCCGCCGGAACGGCAAAAAAAGATACGGACCCAGACAGAGAGGCTT
>OCGZ01000212.1_pt1 | contig 58392 bp, 96 predicted proteins | sample 1538711 | NCBI WGS metagenome assembly OCGZ01 (sample SAMN04571720, study PRJEB22368) | human gut metagenome | biome: human gut; material: stool | host: Homo sapiens | place: Luxembourg | collected 2012-08-17
ACGAAAACTTATTGAAGAAAAAGGATGAATGTACTAGGGATGCAGATTGGGAAAGGCTGGGGAAAGCGGGTATATAAGAGGGAGCGCAGAGATGCGCTTCTTTTCATTTTTAAATTCAATAGGAGGTATATATGGAAAAACAGGAAATCAAGATTACATATGGGAACACGGAAGTAACTCACACGTCGGAGAAAATTTTGATTAAAGCGCCTAATATTGAAGTAATCACAAAATAGATAAAGAAAGAAAAGCAGCATCTATTAAATTGGTGGTAGGTGCTATTTTTATACTCATTTTTAGGAGAATAATCATGAAAAAATATAAACCAATAGACTGGAGCAAGTGCCCAGAAAGTCGCACACCAATAGGAAATCCGAATAATTGCGTTGTGGCGGATATTCTGCCGGACGGAAAAACTGAAATCTTATTTTCAAGTGATGATAACGGTGCTCATATTTGCAAAACTAAAAAGAAAACTTGATTGGAGGGGTTTGGCATGGCGTACAGCGGATGGCTGTTAAAGATTGGGAATTACACAGTTCCAATGTCTTTTATGAAACCAGAGACATATAGCCCATATGTGAATATGCAGGACTTGGATGATTACTACGATGCTAACGGTTATCTACATAGAAATGCCGTGGAATTAAAGGCGTTAAAAGTTGAGTTTGAAACACGGGCTATGCTTACAAACACGGAATTTAATGCCATTATAAGTAAAATCCGTCAGCAGTTTGCCAATGCAACCGGAAGAGCCTGCTATATCACAGCGTACATCCCGGAATATGACGATTATGTAACACAGTACGGCTATATGGCAGATTTTCAACCTACAATATACGGAACTTATGGAGGTCAAATTCATTACAACTCTGTAAGACTGGCATTTATAGGGGGTGTATACGATGGTTAATTACCAATATTCAAGCCTGTTTTTAAAGGACAGCGTAGACAAACAGTTAAACATCGTATCTGATGATGGAAAAATCAATATCACAAACACCGAACTACACCAAGAAAAATTTGAATTGACAGAAAGCTTGTGTTCGGAATCTGAATTAACATTCGGGGCATGTGAAGCCGGTATGATTAAATTCACGGTGTCCAATGTATTCTTGCCAATGAAAGGCAAGTGGTTGACTGCAAAGATGACTCTTGATGGTCACGAAGATAAACCATTCCAAATAGGAAGATACAAGGTTTATTCTGACACACCTACGGCAGATCGGACGTGCCGGGATGTGGTAGCTTACGATGCTTTGTATGATATTTTATCATCTGATGTTACTGATTGGTACAATCAGATACTTCCACAAAAAGATAGCAAGGTAACGCTCAAACAATTCAGAGATAGCTTTTTTAATCATTTTGGAGTGGAACAGGAAGAGGTATCTCTTGTAAATGATGAAATGATTATTGAAAAAACTGTAGAAGTGAAAGCATCAAGTAGCGGAAGTTCAGATACCGCAGAGACAAACACGATAGGCGAAGCCATAAGCGGAAAAGAGGTTTTGTCTTGTATACTTGAAATTAACGGTTGTATGGGAAATATCGGTCGCGTTGGAAAGTTTCGCTATGTATACTTAACACAAGAGATACAGGGGCTTTATCCGGCGAATGATCTTTACCCGGCGGATGATCTTTATCCTAGAAATCCAAAGAGCACCAGCATAAGTAAAAGCCAGTACATTTTAGCACAATATGAAGATTATATTGTCAGAACGATTGACAAATTGCAAATTCGTGAAAAAGAGAATGATATAGGAGTGATTGTAGGTGATGGCGGAAACACTTATGTGATCGAGGGAAATTTTCTTGTTTATGGGAAGGGAACAAAGGAATTAAACGAAATTGGAGAAAAAACGTTATCAAAGATAAAAGGAATTATATACAGACCATTTAGTGCTGACTGCAAAGGAAATCCATGCCTTGAGGTTGGAGATGCGGTACGGCTGACTACAAAATATGAACTGATCGAGACTTACATCCTAAAGCGCACGCTGAAAGGCATACAGGCTTTGCGCGACGATCTGGAAGCGGACGGGGAAGAGTACCGTACAAGTAAGGTCAACGGAATTCAGCGGAGCATATTGCAGCTGAAAGGCAAGAGCAACACTCTGGAACGCTCAATTGATGAGACAAAATCGACAATCGTTGACGTGGAAAAGGGTTTGCAGTCACAGATCACACAGACAGCCACAGAAATCCGGTCAGAAGTAAAGAATACCACTGACGGGTTATCATCACGGATTACCCAGAATGCGAGTAGCATCACAGCCGAAGTCAACCGTGCAACGAGCGCCGAGGGTACGCTATCCAGTAAGATCAGCCAGACGGCAGAGAGCATCACAGCCGAAGTCAACCGGGCAACGGAAAAAGAAGGACAGCTTGCGGCGGCAATACAGGTCAATGCAGAGGGGATCACAAGCAAAGTTTCCCGAGACAGTGTCGTTTCGGAAATTAACCAGTCAGCAGAGGGATTAAAGATTAGAGCTGATTTGTTGGAACTCAGGGGATCTGTGGAGATGACCGGTGGGTATGTGCATATTGACGCGGCAGAGAGTACTGGCAACTTGATTGAACTGAAACGGGAAGGAACTCTTGTGCAGATGGGAACGGATGGTTTGCGGTCGGCGGCAGATACGCGTGAACTCACGGCAAGTTACTCTGATGTGACGGTGCGCGACACGTCGGCAAACACCATAGCACAAATGCTCTCAAGCGGAAAAGGAATATCGTCCTATGGATGGGAATCTTATTCTGACAAGCGACTAAAGCACGGGATAGAATCCCTTGACAGAGAAAAGAGCGCCGCGCTTATACAGTCTTTACGTCCTTGCAGATTTGTTTATAACTATGACCAGGACGGGCATTACCGACACGGTCTGATTGCACAGGAGGTACTGACTGCGATTGGAGATGAAGACTGGGCGATTTGCTCTGAGAATCCAGATCCGGATGGCAATACCTATTATGCGCTTGACAAAACGGAACTGATCGCTGATCTGATCGCTACAGTACAGTTACAGCAAGAGGCACTAGAAGAATTAAAAAAGAAAGTAGGATGAGAAAATGGTCAATGCAAAAATTCGTGAGTTTGAGAATGACATTATCAATTTTATCAATGCAAGTGTTGATATTCCGATTGAGGTTAAGCATCTGGTACTTAAGGATATTTTGCACCAGGTAGAAGCGGAAGCAAACCGGCACGTTATCGCCGAGCGGAAGCAGATGCAGGAAAATCTTAAAAAGGAGAGTGAGGATCATGAATAAAGCATATAACCGTATCAACTGGGAGAATTACCCGAGCGATGCAACACCTATAAATAAGGTAAATCTTAACAGACTGGACAGTGCGACAGACATACTTGACGACCGTGTGATTACTCTGGATACCACAAAAGCCACGAAAACAGAGGTGGCAACGCTTGTGATGGATGTGGCGTTCGAGGAATCGACAGGTATTATTACTGTCACAAAAAAGAATGGATCAAAGATTACCATTGACACGCAGATGGGGAAAATTGCTGTCAACTTTGACTATGACCCGGTTACGGAGCAGATCATACTTACTCTGATCGATGGCACGAAACAGTACATAGATTTGTCGGCGCTGATTACGCAGTATGAGTTTCTTGATACGGATACCGTGGCTTTTACCATTGGCACGGATGGTAAGGTGTCGGCAATCGTGAAAGAAGGAAGCATCGAGGAAAAACACTTAGAGCCAAATTATCTTGCCAAGATTAAGGTGGAAGCGGCAAAGGCAGAAACAAGCCGGGCAGATGCGGCGGCAAGCGCAACCAAGGCGGAAAGCTATGCCGTGGGCGGTACCGGCAGCAGGGAGGGCGAAGACTCTGATAATGCTAAATATTATTATCAGCAGGCAAAAGACGTATCAGAGGGACTAAAAGGTGGATTGCAGCCGCATGGCACGGTGGCTTTTGCAGATCTTCCGGCGCTTGCGGATGTCAATGCAGGATGGATGTTTAATATTTCAGACGAGTTTACGACCACAGATGATTTTAAAGAGGGCTCCGGCAGCACCATTCCAGCCGGTGCGAACATCTACAAGACATCAGACGGAAAGTGGGATGTTCTGGCCGGTACCCCGGTGACGGGGGTCAAGGGTGCAAAAGAAACATCCTATCGGCGAGGAAATGTCAATCTCACCCCAGAAAACATTGGGGCAGTAGCGACAGGTGGAGACACAGCGAGCAATGTCACATCATTTACAAGTAGTGATGTGGCAGATGGATCAGCGTCAGCGTGGACGACTGTATCAAAATTATCAAGCGGTGAAAAACACTCTTCAATTTTTGCGAAGGTGTCACAGATGTTCAAGAATGTGCGGTATCTCTATAAGATGCTCGGGACAACCGACATATCCTCTATTGGTGGCGGGACTGTAACAGGGGCGATCTCGTCGCAAAACGATGCTCTAGCGACGTTAAATACCAATTTAACCAAGTTACAATGTGGCTGGATGGACTTTGTGTCCGACGGAACTTCCGCTTTAATCAAGAGTATTACTTTAAAAACCCCCTATACTAGTACGAAATATGTTGTTTTTCTTGTCCCCATTTCTGACACGTTCGGCTATTATGATAGGACAGATCTTTGGGCAGAGATTACAAGTAAAAGCAGCTTTAAGATACACGTCAATCGTAATGGTGAACCGTTTGAAATCAACACATACATAAGGGTTGGATGGCTTGCATATCCCATCACACAATAATATAACCGTCAAAAAGTTTTTAATATCGTCCAATTACCGGTAACGTTGGAACTTGAACCAATTTTGTAAATAGTGGTTGCTTGTTTCCTAAACTCTAGTTTACATTCGCTAAATTGGCACTTAACTGCGCTAAATCACTGTTTTGTGCGTCAATTGGGTTGACTTGTGGGTAAAATAGATTAAGCATATTTTGCACCATAGATATCAACCCGGAATATATTTCATTGGTGCATCATAACACTATGGGTTCCTGACTGTGATTTAGCCGCAGATTGGCATACATACATATTGCCCCATACTATTTTTCCGTCACTGCTCCAGTATTTTCGTGTGACCCGTCCATCTTGTGTAAACCGTAGTCCCGAAAAATTTTCATTTCCGCCATAATGATTCTGCGCGAGCAATAATTCTTTTGTATCATAAGCGTTAATAGTATTCGCAGAAAGGATCACTTCGACAGATGTCTGGTTGGGATCAAAAGTCAGCTTTGACATATTGAGTGCTGACTTGAAGCTGTCCATATTAAACATATGTGTGTGGGGACTACACCCGGCATAAATGCCAAAGTTATCACGTAGCATAATGTCTAAATGGATATCACACGTGGTGTTACTTGTAAGTATGCAGCAGCCGTTTACCAATGTTACAAATTCAACACCATTTTCGGTGACTATATTCCAGTAGTCTCCTTGCAAATCAATAAAGTATGCACCATATTGTGATGCAGATATTTTTTTGGCAAGCAAATTATTTATCTCTGTTTCGGTATAGTATCGACTATCATGATCTCCGGAATTTTTGTGTTTCGCTAAAGCATCGTTTGACGCACGGAACAGATACCTGTTAAAATATGACGTAAAAAACGTTATATTTTTTTCGCAATTTAAACGTTTTTGTTGACCCAAAGTGACAAATCAGACGATTTGTGTCGAAACTTGCGACCGAAATGATTTGAATAATGCTGGCAAAATTTGTAAAATAAAATTGTCCGATAAGGGCACTTCAAGTTCTGGAGAGGGGGCGATGTTTGGCGATTCATTGCCCTCTCAAATGTTACTGGTAAATAATGGTAATTTTTTTGTATGGGGTTGACTGCAAAGAACGTACGTTCTATAATGACATTAACATTATCGGTTGCAGAGATTGGAGGAGAATAAAATGGGGGAAGACAAAGAGAAAAATGTTGCAGATTTTAGCGAGGAAGAATATAAAAAATACATATTTGGCATGATTTCAAAAATGGATAAAACACGATTGAGGTTTTATTACAGACTTATTAGCGGCATGGAAAAAGAACGGGATTAACCGTTCTTTTTTGTATTATCTTTATTTGAAAGAGATTCTACAATACTGTCAACGGAATCTTTCTCACGTTCATTCAAATCCATATAATAAGACAAAAGTCTTTTTATTCTATTAACATCATTACTTCTTGATATTTCTACAAACAAATCAGCCATATCATCTGAATATTTTTCCATTCCAGGCTCTTTCCCGGTCATAAGATAATCCAGACTAACGCCAAAGTAATCTGAAATTTTTTGAAGATTTTTTGAACTTGGCTTACTTTTACCAAGTTTACTAAGATATCCTTTTGCTACGCCAATTTCTATTTCTAATTGATTTAAAGAAATCCCTCTTTTCCTGCACAATTCTTTAACTGTTTCACGAAGTTCCATTTTATTTTCTCCTAAATTCTGAAAAAATCGCAAAATAAAGTATTGACATTCTGAAAATATCGCTTATAATGTTCTTAAGAGTTCTGAAAAAATCGCAACAAAATAAGGACATAAAAATGCCTGAGAATATTTTATTATTTTTGCTCACAACGGAAATTATATGATATTTTCAGAGCGTAGTCAATAGATTTTAGCGAAATTTTCAGAATAAACAAAAAAGAAAGGAGGACTAATCTTTGTTATATGACAAGGTGAAAGCAATTGCAAAAAAGAAAGGAGTGCCAATTTACAAGATTGAAGAAGATTGTCAATTTTCCCAGGGGAGCATGTGCAAGTGGAACGAGATTTCTCCGGCAGTAGATAAGGTTAAAAAAGTTTCTGATTATCTTGGAGTAGAAATAAGGGAACTTATTGATTAGTAGAAAGGAGAAGAATGTTGCATAGCATTGAAGAATTAAAAGATACCCTCTACCAGCAAATCGAAACGCTGGCAGAGGAAAGTAAGAAAACATCAGATACGGAAACAAAAATTCGCATTGCAGGCGAAATCGACCGTATCGCTGAAACGATTATTAGGATTGATGCCGATTGAGTATTGATTCGATGCTAGATATGTTTCTTTCGATAGATTTTAGCTCTGAAAGATTTTTAATGCTTTTTAAATTACTTAATTTATGAACAGCACAACAATCAGAACTGGAAACATACCAAGCACAATCGCGGATGCAATCTCTAAAATCGTTAAGTGGACATTTGTTAATGGTTACCACCTCCTTATGGAGGATTATAACACGGAAAGGAGTTGGATGGAATGGACGAGTTAGTGAAAGTCAATTTTGATACACAGACAGTATCGGCAAGAGATTTATACGATTTATTATCGAAAGAAGACGGAGTTAAAGGTACAGAACGTTTTAGTAAATGGTTTGAAAGATATTCTGGGTATGGATTCGTACAGGGCATAGATTTTTCAACCCCGAACAAAAAAGTACGGGTTCAAATCGAGGGAACCAGAGAGGTTCAGCGAGAGGTAGACGATATTGATATTTCTGTTGATATGGCAAAACAGATTTGTATGTTGCAGAGAACGGAAAAAGGAAAAGAAATTCGCCAGTACCTCATCGACTTGGAAAAGGCGTGGAACACACCAGAGCAGGTATTTGCCAGAGCGTTAAAGATGGCTGATGAGAAAATCAACAGCCTTAAGGAAATCAACACCAGTCTGATTGCTGAAAATCAGAGGATGAAACCGAAAGAAATCTTTGCCGATGCAGTGGCAACAAGTCACACATCAATTCTTATCGGAGACTTGGCAAAGCTGATCTGCCAGAACGGCTATCAGATAGGGCAGAAGCGGTTGTTTGAGTGGTTGCGTGAGAATAACTTCCTTATTAAAAACGGTTCATCAAAGAATATGCCGCAGCAGAGATATGTTGAACAGGGGTTATTCGAGGTAAAGGAAAGCAACGTGCAGAATCCGGATGGATCAGTAAGGATCACTCGGACAACCAAGGTAACCGGTAAAGGTCAGATATACTTCGTCAACAAGTTCTTGGAAAGAGGTTGCGCTGATGAAGAATAGCCTGGCGAACTGGTAGTTTCCAACAAAAATATGGAATTGGAAAGATTAACAGGAGAAATTCATGGATAAACAAACGAATATTGCTTTAAGAAAAACATTAGATCAGATCGGCGCAAGCCATTCGCTCAAAGGATACACATACACAATTAGAGCGATAGAGAAATGTCTGGACGACAGGGATGCGCTTAGATGTGTTATGAAGGAAATTTATGCAAAAATCGCAGAAGAGAACGAAACTACCGTATCCAAAGTAGAAAGAAAGATCCGGAACTTAATAGAGGTCACATGGATAAATGGAAATGTGAATGCGATCAATGAAATTTTTGGTTATACAGTTTCGCCGAAAAAGGGGAAGCCAACCAATTCAGAATTTATTGCGGTAATAACAGATTTTGTGTCCTTGCACGGGCAGGAAATTGAAAGTGATTCTTATAAGTGGCGGGAGTGAAGTGCGTATGAAGAAGTTGGCAAAGGTGATTGAATTTGTAGGCGCGGCGATTTTTTTTCTTTGTATGTGTGCGGATGCAACGGAAAATCCTATTGTAGCGATACCGACTATAATCAGCTTACTTTTATTGTATGCCGGATCAAGAATTGAAGGAGGATGGCAGGATGCGGAAGAGATTGTCGAAGATCATAATTATTATGTTGATGGTGATGACACTGACTATGGTATTAACTACATTACATACGACAGCAACGGAACCGAGCGATACATGGATTTCAAATGAGTATCTTCCTTATATAAAGGAGATTTCAAACGAATATCATATTTGCCCGGAAATGGTAATGGCGATCATCGAGCATGAAAATGGCGATCATCGAGCATGAAAGCAGTGGACAAGCCGATGTGGAGAATGGTGGATGCAAAGGTCTCATGCAAATTTATGAAAAATATCACAGAGACCGGATGGAACGTCTTGGAGTAGAAGATCTTTATGATCCGTATGGGAATATTCTCGTTGGATGCGATTATTTGGCGGAGTTGTTTGAAAAATATGAGGGAGACATGAGCACAGTCCTTATGATCTATAGCGGAAAATCAGATGCGTTGACCAGAACATACGAGAATCGCACTGAATATGCAAAAAGCATAATGAACAGGACGGTTGAACTTGAAAGACTTCATGAAGAAACGGAATCAGACTTTGGAGAGGGTCTATAAACACTACTACATTATAATACGAGGAGAATTTCAAATATGAATAAAGAAACAATGGAAAACAACAAAGTGGAACTGGCAGGCGTGATTATTTCAGAGCCGGAGTTTATGTATGAATCATACGGAGAGAATTTTTACAAAATGTCTCTTGGAGTAAAAAGAAAGAGTGGCGCCGTAGACGAGATCCCATTAACCATTTCAGAAAGACTGTTTGATATGGAGGACAGATATTCAGGAATGGCGGTACGGGTTTCTGGAAGTTATAGATCATTCAACAAACAGGAAGGTACCAGACGCCGGTTGATCTTATCTGTGTTTGTTTGTGACATTGAGGCGATTGACTCAAAAGATGCGAATATTGATAAGAATTGCATTACGATCAATGGATATGTTTGCAAAGAGCCGAATTACAGAAAGACGCCACTTGGTCGCGAGATCACAGACATGCTGATTGCAGTAAACAGAGATTATGGGAAATCTGATTACATTCCGTGCATTGCCTGGGGAAGAAATGCAAGATTTGCAGGCGGATTTAAAATCGGGACCCGTGTTAAGTTGATTGGCAGAATCCAGAGCCGAGAATACGACAAGAAGATTTCTGACACGGAGTTTGAGAAGAAAGTGGCTTATGAGGTTTCCGTAAGCAAATGTGATGTGATTGAGGAGGGGAAAAATGAAAATAACAATTAAGAGTATTCACATCGAGAACTTCAAGGGCATCAATATGCTTGACGTGAATTTCTCTGTGAAAACGAAGATCAGCGGGCAGAATGCCGTAGGAAAGACAACGATCTTTGATGCGTTTACATGGCTGCTTTTCAACAAGAACAGTTCCGGAGAGGAAAAATTCAATGTTCGACCGTTGGATAAGGACGGAAACCGCATTGATAACGTGGAAATCAAGGTGTCTTCCATTCTGGATGTAGATGGAAAGGAAGTTGAACTTTCCAAGACACAGAAACAGAACTGGGTTAAGAAGCGTGGAACCGATACGGCAGTATTGCAGGGGAATGTTAATTCGTTTGAGATTGACGGCTATCCGAAGAGTGAAGCGGATTTCAAGGCTTATGTTTCGGAATTGGCACAGAGCGAGGAAATGTTCAAAATGCTGACTAATCCGCAGTATTTTTCTTCTTTGAAATGGAAAGACCAGAGAGATATTCTGATGAAACTTGTTTCAGAGGTTTCAGATGTAGAGCTGGCACAGACGGACGCAAAGTATGCACCATTGCTTTCAGAATTGGAAAAAGCACCGTCTACGGATGATATTAGAGCAAAATTCTCCAAAGCATTGAACGAGTGGAAGAAGAAGCAGGCAGAGATTCCAGTACGAATTGACGAAGCCATGAAATCCAAGGTTGACATCGATGTTGCAGAACAGGAACTTGCGAAAACAGACTTGGAAACCAAAATTGCAGATATTGATGCGAAGATCAAAGATTCTGACGGAGTAATGATGGAGTTAGGGCGTGAAGAAATGCAGCTGCAGTTTGATATGTCTGGCATTATGCAGATCATGAACCGGGATCTGACAAACAGAAGAAGCGAGATCGAAGCAGAATTACGCGATTTGCAAAACGAGATAAAGCGATTTGCAGATACTATTGCTTTGAAAGAGAGACGGGTTTCAGAAAACGAGACGGTTATTTCCAATGCTGATTCAGAGCGGAAAAGGCTTGGAGAGGAGTACAACGCAGAAACAGCAAAGGCTTTTGATGAATTCCCATATCTGTTTGATGAATCCGAGTGGGTATTTGATGAAAACAGCACCGTTTGCTCATTGTGTGGTCAGAAGTTGCCGGAAGATAAAATCGAGCAGTTAAAGGCTGATTTTGAAAGCAGAAAGCGAAAAGCCAAGGCGGATGCAGAAGAAAAGTTAAAATCAGAAAAGATCAGATTTGACACAGAAAAGAGAACAGCACTGAACAGATTGGTTGATATTGGCACAGAGAGAAAAAATCTTATCACAAAATTAAGGGATGAAAATGCCAAAGTAAAGGAAGAAATAAAGTCCTTAAAGGAACAGGAGCAGGAAGATATTGCAAAAAAAGAAAAAATTTGCCAGCAGTTATCATCGATTCCGGAAATTGCCGATTATTCGCAGAATGAAGAGTATGTGAAGATGAAAGCCAGACACGATGAAGTTCTGGTAGAAATCGAAAATCTGAAAGCTAATGGAGAGGATGCAGCAGTTGAAACCTTAAAATCTGAAAAAGAAGAGTTGCAGGCACATCTTGATGAAGTAAACAGCACTATTGCAAAGGCATCCATGAATGTTGAGATTGATGAACGTATATGGCAGTTGCAGGAAGAACAGAAAGAAATCGGGCAGAAGGTTGCGGATCAGGAACAGATTCTTTACCTGTTGGAAGAGTTCATTCGTTTCAAACTCAACAAGGTTTCTGAATCCATCAACAGCCATTTTAAGACAGTTAATTTCAAACTCTTTGAAATGCAGTTAAATGGCGGTATGAAAGATTGCTGTGAGTGCACCGTAAATGGAGTGCCGTATTCGACTTTGAATAGCGGTCATAGAATTGTAGCCGGACTTGATATTATCCGTTCTCTTAGCGAGTTATATGGCGTTATCGTGCCGATTTTTGTGGATAACGCAGAGAGCTTAAATGATTTCAATGTGCCGGATATGGATGCACAGTTAATCCTTTTGAGTGTATCAGCGGACAAGCAGTTGAAAGTGGAGGGTGTGTAGGATGAACAGTAAGAACATCAAGCGGCATTTAGGTAACAAACTTCGTGACTGGATGGAGAGCATTGAGGATGAGAACGTAAAGGCTGTGGTGAAAGAAAATACCATTATTACAGGTGGCGCCTTGGTTTCCCTTTTAACAGGGGAGACGGTGCATGACTACGATGTATATTTCAGAACAAAAGATGCGTGTATTGCAGTTGCAAAATACTATGTTGATAAGTGGAACGATATGCACAAAGATAAACCAGTCACTCTTATGTGGGGAGAAGAATTGGCAAAAGTGACTGGTAGTGATAATGGTTCGGTAAAATGTTTTGTCCGTTCCAAAGGAATTGCAGATGAGGATGAAGTGAAAGGGAATTCCGTTTCTTACAATTTTGATTCCACAGCCGAGGAAGACGAAGCGGTTGGAATGGAACACGAACAGGAAGAGACAGATTCGGATTCCAAGGAAAAATACAGACCGTGCTTTATTACCAGTAATGCAATCAGTCTTTCTAACAAAATACAGATTGTTACGAGATTCTACGGAGAAGTAGAGGAAATTCACAAGAATTATGATTTTGTTCACTGCACTTGCGCTTGGAGTTCATGGAATAACGAAGTATTTCTTCCTCAAAAAGCATTAGAGTGCATTATAAACAAGGAATTGTATTATGTAGGCTCTAAATATCCACTTTGCTCTATCATCCGCACGAGAAAGTACATTGAACGTGGTTACCATATCAACGCTGGTCAGTATGTAAAAATGTGTATGCAGTTAAACGAACTGGATTTGAAAGATGTAAAAGTCTTAGAAGAACAGCTGACTGGCGTAGATACAACTTACTTTCAGATGATGGTTGAAGCATTACAGAAGCACATGGAAGAAACAGGTGATTCCAAGGTTGACACAACGTATGCAATGGAATTGATAAATAAGTTGTTTTAGATGGCGAGGTGTAAGAGTGCAGTATATCAAAGCAAAATTCCCAAACAGCACCAGAAGTTATACATACCGCACCGAGGATTCCGTAAAAGCCGGTGATACGGTTGTAAATGCCAAAGGTGCAAAGCTGACAGTTACAGATGAATCAGTGGATATGGCATGGGTGGAAACCTACGGTGCTGATAAGGTGGCGGTTGTGAAGAAATATGAAGATCCGGAAAAACGCTACATCATCGAGCGTGAGTTTGAACATGCAGGCTACAAATGTGTTGTCATATTTGGAAATGTCGGGCACAGATGCGGTTATGTCGGTATTCCAAAGAATCATCCGTTATACGGAAAAGATTACGGCGATCACCTTGAAATCAAGAAATCTGATGTTGTAGACAGAGCGGTAAGTGGAATTTTCCCTTTGATCGGTGTTTGCCTTGACGAGGACGAGAGAATCCGCATCGAAGCATATTTTCAGTGCCACGGCGGTATTACATACGCAGGCGGTGGAGAACATTCAGATTATCCCATTGAAAGTGATTTATGGTGGTTTGGATTTGACTGTGCGCACTATGGAGACGCGGATGATTTGGACCGTGCAATAGATCTGTTTCCAAGTAGAAAGGACATGTATTTGTTAAAGAAAAGGGTAACGAGTAGATATCCGATTGATGAGGCTGTCATTCGCACGGAGGAATATGTCACGGATGAATGCAAGAAGTTAGCGGAACAGTTAAAAGAATTTGAAGAAAGCGAGGAATAGTTATGGTTGTTAAAACAAAAACATTTTGGGGCGGAAAGAAATTTCACAAGGTAGATCTTAAAAAAGATCGCTGCGAATATACCGTTTTGATTGATGGAGAGGTGTACAAAAAGACATCGAATGAACTGTATGCAGTTCAGGCATTTAATTCAATTTAAGGAAAGGTCGGTTAATTATGGCACAGAAAAATAATTTAGAGGTGCAGAAAGTCAACACTGCGGTCAGTCAGTGGACTAATTCAATCACAAACCTTGTTACAAAGGATTTTGAGTTATGCGGCGTTCCGTATGATGATTATTCAAAGCAATGCGCTATGTCAGCTATGACAAGCATCTATCAGCTTGTTAAGGATAGCGATAAAATCAAGGACTTAAACGGACTTGATACATCAAATCTGCGTGAGGTTGTCGGTCAGTGCGCAAGTCTTAAGCTTAATGCGAATGCAGTGCCGAGAGAGTGCTATTTTCAGTTGCGCACAAAGAAATCCGGAGAAAACTATGTACAGGTCGTAGAAATGGGAATCGAGGGAGACGGCAACGATGCATTGCTTCGTAACTATGGGGAGAATGTAGATACTGTATATCCTTGCTGGCTTGTCAAAGAGGGGGATGAGTTTTCGTATCCAAAGCATAAGGGAATCGAAATGACACCGCCGGAATGGGAAGAGAAAGGACTTTCACAGAAAGTGATCCGCATTGTTTATCCACTGAAATTAAAGGACGGCACGTTCCAGTATCTGATCGCAGAGAGAGACGGCGTAAAGGTTAATCTGTTTGCTCATGTGCGTAACAATCTTATGAATGAGACTTTCGGTATTTGCCAGAATCGTTACAAGGCATCTGCGGAGCAGTTAAGCAAAATCAAGCCAAAGAAAGAAGAAATTTTTGATGCTTTGAGAAAATGTGCAACAGTTGATGAAATGCTGGAATGTGAGGTTGCAAAGCCGTATATCAGCGCGGCATGGCTTGATACGCCGGAATCTATGATTGTTCGTAAGATGCGAAACAATGCAATCAAGAAGTATCGCAAGGACTTTAACAGTATGGCAAAGCAGTCATTTAATCAGCTTGATGAAACCTATGTTCAGACACAGGAAGAAATTGCAGAAAACGCAAATACAGAGGATTTTCCTGTTGAGCCGGAAGTTGCCGAAACTGTGGAAGAGCCAAAGATGGCAGATAAACCGGAAAAGGTAGAGACGGAAGTTGTTGAGAATGACAATGATTTGCCGGACTTCATGAAGTAGGAGGATAGAATGAACTTTCCAAAATCTGAATTGAGTAAGCAAGATGCATTGCACCTATGGATTACTTGCCGTTCGGAGTATGCCAAAGAGCAAATGTTCCTTACAAATTACGGAATTGTCTTTTTTGTTATGCGACGTTTAGGAATTCCAGCGTTTGATGAAGATATGTTTCAGATTGGTTCCATTGGACTTCTAAAGGCTATTGACACCTTTGATGCTTCAAAAGGATGTTTTTCTACATATGCTTTTCCAATTGTGAGAAATGAACTGTTTATGGAATTCCGGAAAAGTAAAAAATCAGTAAATGCAGCATTTTCATTAGATGATAATGTGGATATAGGAAATGGCGAAAGCGTTTCTTATGCTGAAATGATAGCAGATCGTAAGGATTATGAAGAAAATACAGTTAATTCCATGCTTGCTCAACAGATTTTTGAGGAATTGAGTCCGAGAGAACAACGTATTTTTATTATGTTTTTTGTGGAATGGAAAACACAAAGCGAAATATCCAAAGCACTTGGAATTACACAATCCTATATTTCAAGGATTATTAAAGGAATAGGAAAAATAAAAAAGAAAGGAAGAAAAGCCAAATGAGAGTTATTAGCCAGGACGGCACGATGGATGTGCCTTATGAAATCAGTTCTTTTTCTATGGCATGTGGGAAATATAAAGATGTTTGGTGTGCGGCTGTTTATTGTCATAACAGCTATACGGCGGCAGGAACTAAAATGGCTGAATACAGTTCAAAAGAAAGGGCAAAGAAAGCCATGGAAGAATTAAGAATGGCTTATATGTGCCATAATCTTGTAAAGATGGGGCAGACACCGCCAGATGGAATTGACGAAAAACTTACTATGGGTTTGAGAGGAGTATTTGAGTTTCCGGCGGATGAAGAATTGGAGTAGCATATGGAAGTTATGTCAGTCTTAGAAGCCGTGCAGAAAGGAATGGAAGATAACATTTACAACTTTTGCAAAGATGGAAAATGTAGCCAATGCGGTAACTGCTGTTCCAACCTTTTACCAATGAGCAGAAAAGAAGTAGATACCATTCGCAGATATATTCGTAAGAACCATATCAAAGAGTGCAAACATCTTCTTCCCACTGCGAATAGAACGTATGATATGACATGCCCTTTTCTTGATACGGATAAGAGTTGCGAGAAATGCAGAATCTATCCGGTTCGACCGGAAATTTGCAAGCAATTTATCTGTGACAATGAGCAGAGAGCAAAGCACAATAGGGCATTGTTGGGACAGACGAGACAGATTATTGATGTGAGGAGTGAGTTCTTTAATGAGACTTAAAGTTTTAGGTTCTGGTTCATCCGGCAACTGCTACATTCTGGAGAATGAAAACGAAGCCTTGATAATCGAAGCTGGGTTGCCATTCATGGAAGTCAAGAAAGCACTGGATTTCAATGTGATGAAAATTAAGGCTGTGATTACTACCCATTTCCATACTGACCATAGTCTTTATAGCTTACAATATGTGCAAGCTGGCATTCCTGTTTTTGAACCATGCAGACAGCCGATAAAAGATTCTGAAATGCGTTTTAGAAAAGGAAATTTTGACATAAGAGCATTTGAAAACCGTGATAAATCTGGAAGATGGCTACATAACAACGGAGACGGTTCAGAGTGTCCGTGCGTTGGGTTTTACATTACGCATCCAGAGATGGGAAGCCTTGTGTATGCAACAGACACAGAATACATCAGATGGCGATTTAATGGTGTTAATCACATCATGGTGGAAGCCAACTACGATATGCAGTTTGTGAACCGAGAAGAACCAAATTACGAGCACAGATTAAGAGGTCATATGAGTTTACTAACGGCACTTGACTTTATTTCTACTAACGATAATCCGGCATTGCGAAATGTCGTTCTAATTCACTTATCAGATAAAAGCGGAGATCCCGCACTATTCAAACAAAAGACAGAAGAAACAGTTAAATATGGATCAGATGTTTACGTGGCGGAACGTGGATTAGAGGTTGATATGAACCTTTACCCGTTTTAAGGAAGCGAGGAATAAGTGAATGAATAAAGTGATTTTAATGGGAAGATGCACCAAAGACCCGGAAGTAAGATGGTCGCAGGGCGAGAAGTCAACAGCTATCGGTAGAATTACTCTGGCGGTTGACCGAAAATTTAAGCAGGATGGACAGCCAACGGCAGATTATATCAATTGTCTTGCGTTTGGTAAAAGAGCAGAGTTTCTTGAAAAATATTGCAAAAAGGGAACAAAGCTTGTAATTGAAGGAAGCTGGCAGACCGGAAGTTACACCAACAAAGACGGTAATAAGGTGTACACCAATGAGTGTTTGATCGAAAGCTGTGAATTTGCAGAGAGCAAACAGGCTTCGCAGGACAACGGAAGTTACAAACCGCAGCCTATGACAGATTCGGATGGTTTTATGACTATTCCAGATGGAATTGAGGAAGAGTTGCCTTTTACATAAAAACTGATCTGGATAAGCTAATACAGTAAGAAGGGAGATATGTATGTTATTGATCGAGGACAAAGGTCAGAAAGAGGGTCAGCACATACTTAAGAATCGCTATTTTGATCGTAATGACATAGAGGTGCTACGAGCACCTCTTCCAGTTGGAGATTATGTTATCGCGGAAGAAACCGTTCTTGACGTTATAAGACGAAAGTCAGCAAGAAAGATGGAAGTTAAGAAGATGGACTTTATTGGAAGCTACAAGGTTGCTGTAGATACTAAGAAGGACATGCAGGAGATTACGGGAAACGTCTGCGGAAAACAGCATCCAAGGTTCCGGGACGAGTGTATTTTGGCGCAGAACAACAATATAGCACTGTATGTTTTGGTTGAGAACATGGATGGAATAAAAACTATTGAAGACGTTTTTCATTGGCACAATCCAAGGCTTGAGAGATACAACAAGATAAAGTACATGCACGGTATTGGAAAGTGGTTGAATGTACCGCTTCCAAAGGCACCGCCAACAAGCGGGGAAGTCCTTGGAAAAGCAATGCTTACAATGCAGCTTAAGTACGGAGTGGAATTTGTTTTTTGCAGACCGGAAGATGCAGGATCGCGTGTCATTGAGCTTTTGGAAGTAGAAAAGTGATAATTTTTTGGAACTTGAAGGAGATATTATGGCAAGTAAGCGGATGTTTCGTATAGATTTAGTGACGTCAGATGCTTTTCTTGACATGCCGCTCACAGCGCAGGGGTTGTTTTTTCATTTATGCATACGGGCAGATGACGACGGTTTTGTTGACTGCGCTAATAAAACAGTAAGAGAGTGCCAGGCTTCAAAGGAAGACTTGCAAATTCTCATTGACAAACATTATGTTCTTACTTTTCCAGGATCTAATGTTATTGTCATAAAACATTGGAAATTACATAACTGCATTCAAAAAGACCGTTATAAGCCAACCAATTATGCAGAAGAAAAATCAATGCTTTATACGAAAAGAAATGGCGCATACACCTTTGATGCTTCAAAAAATTTTTCCGGAGTGAATGCAATAAGGAGCGCAGGAAGCTCGCCGGGGAAAGAAGTGGAAGCGTGCATACCGCCATTGGCGGAAGTGGCTGATTATTGCCGTAAGAGGAAGAATGGTGTGAGCGCGGAATCATTTATTGATTACTACAAATCAATAGGTTGGAAACGTAATGGAGAAATAATAACCGACTGGAAAGCCGCATTAAGGAGTTGGGAGAAGCAGGAAAAAGAGAGTAACCCAAGATCAAAAAACAAATTTAATAACTTTCATCAGAGATCTTATGACTATGATGAATTAGAAAAAACTTTGGTGGAGACAAATGTTAGGGAAGGGCGTGATAAGAAATGATGGAAATGGGCGAATACGAAATTTGCAACAGGTACCGACATGCAAAGCATAAAGGTGAACAGTTGGAGATTCTTGCGGAACTAAACGACGTCACAAGGCACAAAATTATTGGAATTTTATTGGAAAACGGAGAAAATGTAAAACTTCCAATAAGAACAAGGGGAAGAAAACGCAATACGGATTTTACAGAAAAAGAATACCAGAAAGCATTACTTAATAGGCTCGATGAATTGGATGGTCAAATTTCTGATCGTGAAAATGAATTCAAAGATATATGCACAGTTCTTTTTGGAACTCGATTCGATTGAGATGAAAAGAAAGGAGAACTGATTCATGAGAAATAAAGATGAAGAACTTAGGCGAGAGGGAATGGCATATGCTCTGCGAATTGCAAAGGAGAATGGAATTGACTCTCTGGAAGAAGAGTGCCGCTTTCGCGGCGCAACAAAATTACCACTTGCGCTACCCAAGAATGCAATAGATGAATGCGTCAGCAAGATTAAATTAAATACCATAGACACGGTAACGATTTTGTCTGCAATGGTTTTGCACGATGAGTTTGACTTTGGTAAAAGCCACATACAGAGATTTGTTGATCGCTTCAATAAAAAGGCAGAATGCATCATGGATGATTATGCTACATGGGAAGATCAGATACAGATCTTGAAAGAAGAGTGTGGGTTGGATTTTAAAATTCGCAGAAATGACACTGATGTGAAAGTGAGATAAAGGTATGAAAGAAAAAACGCGCAACGATATAGGCGACGCGCTTAAGAGATTCAGAGAGGTGCCGTATCAGCTACGGTGCGGAAAGGAGCAGGGAAATGATTGAATGCATGAGAACAGTAGCGAGAAAGCCGGGGTTTGTGCAGTGGATTCCGGTAAGTGAGAGACTTCCGAAGAGCGGAGAATACATATTGCTGTCATTTGAAAACTTCTCTTTGCCTGTAGTTGGCAGATATGAGGGAAATAAAGATGAGGGTGGCAACTTCTATGTAGGGGATGACACGGAAACGTGCCTTGAGGAAGAGTTGATAGTGAATGCGTGGATGCCATTGCCGGAACCGTATAGAGAGTGAGGGAAAATAATGGAGAGTAGATATTTATATCGCGGCAAGCGGATTGATAACGGAAAATGGGTGGAAGGATATCTGTCATACCCATTTTGCACGGAAAAGGGCAACGAAAGTTATTATTTCTACGCAAAGGATAGTTTGGATTTCTTCTGTCATTGTGTTGTAGATGCATCTACCATTTGCCAGTGCACCGGACTTAAGGACAAGAATGGCAAGCTGATTTTGGAGAATGACATTCTGATGTGCCACGGAAACACGGAAGACCTTGTAAAAGCAGTTTTTGGAGAATTTAATATAATCAATGCAGAAACGCTGGAAGTTGTTGATCGTGTTATTGGATGGCATTACGAGGTTGTTCAAACAGATGCTCTAAGTAAATGCGAACCATTCTGTTTGCCTATGCCACTTACAGAGGAATATATAAAGCGGTGTGAAATGGAAGTTGTTTATAACCCGGAGCTGTTGGAGGTGTGAGTATGACGGAGAATGAAGCAAAAATTTTTATTCAAAACGCGATGGAGCAGTCAAAAAAAGCTTTAGCTGAATTATTATTGATTTCTCCAAAAGTGTTTGCGGTTAGAAAAAAGAGCCTGGGTGAGTATTACAGTAATTTGGAGAACTGCAAAAAAGAAATTCAGTCATGTGAAGTGGCAATCAAGGCACTGGAAGAGGTGCAGCGCTGGCACACATCAGTAATCAACCCTAATATTAAAAACGAATTTGCAAACACTTCTACACAGATCTGCCACAACTGCGACCATAAAGATGAATATATCGAGGAGTTGGAAGCGGAGGTTGAGCCGTATCGAGCATTAGAAAAACGTCTTACGGATATGTTCGGCGGAGAACTATCCCTTGAGGACATAATAGATGAACTGGAACGGCAATTAAAAGAGCCAGGAAGCCCACATCCGGTAAATGCTAAAATTCTTACATACGAGGATGCGGCAGATTGGGATGCTTACCGTGCAATCGGCACACCGGAAGAATTGCAGGATATGAAAAACAATTATTTTGAAGCATTAAGCGATTGGCGTCAATACCGTAAGATTGGGACTTTAGAAGAATGCCGGACGGCGGTGGAGAAACAGAAAGCCAAGAAGCCTAGGCCAATCGATTACAAAAAATATATCGGTATAGTAAAAAATGCAGAGTATTTAAGAGGCGCTTATTGGTGTCTTAATTGTAATCAAGCTATTAAAAGTGGAACTTTTTGTAAGAATTGTGGTCAAAAGCTGGACTGGAGTGATGAAGAATGAGTGAAATAAAAGGTTACACAGTGGAAGAAGTTGCAGAACACAGAAAAGATAAGCTTGTTCGTGACTATAATTTTTGCAAGTCTAAATTAGCAGAAATCAGACGTCACGAACAGGAAATTGAAAGCATAAGAACCGCATATAACAAAATGATAGTCAAGTATAGAATGGAAAGCGTGAATAGAGTCATTGAATACATAAGGGCGGCAAAGATAACAGATGCTAAGGAGCTGGATACGCTTTTGTGTCACTGCCAGAACAAACTTGCGGGGAATATTGATGGAACGGAGCTGAAGTTATCAAGAAGTGGAGATGATGAAGAATGAGTGAAGATTTGAAACAATGCCCGTTTTGTGGCAAGAAACCCATAATCGAACATTGGAGCAGCGATGGAATGATGTATATGGTTAAGTGTAATAATCCAGATTGTCCGGTACCGTTGTTGTCTTATCCGAATGGGCACAATCTGGACGAAGTAATTACTGAATGGAACAGGAGGGCGAACGATGGGAAGACAGATTGATGCGGATGCGCTTAAAAGACTGATTGCAGGAATGGCTATTTCCAATAATTATCCTGCAAATAAGGCTAATGCACTGTGTGAGCTGATTGATGCACAGCCGACTGCCTACGACACTGACAAGGTTGTAAGACAGTTGGAAGACTATGGAAATGAAGAAACACACTATTATAAAAACACTCCATATGAAAAATGCATAGAAGAGTGCATAGGCAAAGCAATCCAGATTGTGAAAGGCGGTGGAGTAGATGCCAATTAAACCAGAAAATCGGAAAAGATATCCAGCAAACTGGAAAGACATACGAAAAGATATCCTTAAACGGGCAGACAATAAATGCGAATTTTGTGGAATTGAGAATTATGCTATCCGCGAAAATGGCTCAAAAGTTGTCCTGACAATAGCGCATTTAGACCATAAACCGGAAAATTGCGCTTACAGTAATCTTAGAGCGTTATGCCAGAGATGCCACAACAGATATGATGCAAAACACAGGGCAGAAACGAGAAGAAAGGCAGGTGCGGTAGATGGCAATTAAACCGATTTTATTCAATGCAGAAATGGTTCGGACAATTCTGGACGGAAGGAAGAGTTGCACTAGACGTGTGATAAAGCCACGGCCAGACGAAAAGCATACATACCCGCTCGGTTTTGTTACTGACAGCACAGAGAAGAAAGAGATGGGATGCTTTGGATTTGGCATTGGTGAATACGGCGGTTCTATTCAATATGCAAAACCGCCATATCAGCCGAGCGATATCCTTTATGTCCGGGAAACTTGGCAGTATCTATATGAATTGGATGGAAATGAACAGGCCATTGAGGATACGGGGAAATATTATTATGCGGCAACTGATACAATCCCGTTCAATACATATGTTGATGAAAATGGAGTGAAACACGATCATGCGCCGTGGCGACCATCCATCCACATGCCGAAAGAAGCGGCACGTATCTGGCTTAAGGTTACGGATGTGAGAATGGAGCGATTGCAGGAGATTACCAAGGACGAATGCATCAAAGAGGGAATATATCCATCAAATTGCAGAAACTGTAATGCTACATTTGGATGTGATGTATGTCCTGATGAAGGGTATGATGAAGTCGATAAGTTCGTAGAAATCTGGAACAGCACCATCAAGAAATCTGACCTTGACCACTACGGCTGGGATGCAAACCCGTGGGTGTGGGTAATCGAATTTGAGCGGTGTGAGAAACCGGCGGAATCCCCATATGCTTGGAATGATGCAATACATAAGTTGACGAAAGGAGTGTAGTAAATGGCTAAAGCAGTATTGGTTATGGATATGCCAGAATCATGTCGAAAATGTAATTTAAGCTATATGATACCACTTGGAACAAGATTGATATGCCATGCAACTGCAAAAACAATTAGAACAACGCATGATAAACCCGATTGGTGCCCGCTTCGGAAATTGCCGGAGAAGATACCAGAGCTGGAATCCGGTTATGAGAGCATTAACAGAACATTGCACCGGGAGGGCTGGAACGATTGTCTGGATAGAATTTTAGGAGAACTCCCAGAAAAAGGAGGAGCCAGCAAGAGGGGGAATCCTGCTGGCTGAGTTATGAAAAAGAATCTATGTAAAAAGGTTATTTCCTTTTGACAGTTATTACTATAGCTGCCAGATGTGAAAACAATATGAAGTGAGTTTGAAAAAAGTGTGAAAGGAGTAAGAGGTTTGCTGGCCAGCGATAAAGACGTCTTTACTCCGTAACAGAAATGAAAGAGGAATTTAGAAGCCGGGTGTATACAGACAGACCAGATTATGCAGATTTTGATGCACCTACGAAATTTAATGCCATACAGAGCATTATTGCAAAGAGATTGAGAGAGCACCCGAACGCAATATGTTCATATTCGGGCGGCTCTGATAGTGACATTATGATTGACCTTATCGAGCGGACACGAAAGACGTTTGATTTGCCACCGGTCAAGTATGCTTTTTTTAATACTGGACTTGAAATGAAAGCTATAAAGGACCATGTCAGGGACACAACAGAAAAATACGGTGTGGAAATCGAGGAGTGCAGACCAAAAACGAATATTGTGCAGGCAACAAGGAAATATGGCGTGCCGTTTGTATCAAAAATTATGTCGGCTGGATTAGCTGGATGGCAAAAGAAGAATGTACCGTTAGCAATCGCGCAGGAATACGATGAGGCAGAGGACAAGCAGGCAAAACGGGAGGAATTGAAAGAGAGATACCCAAATTGTGAAGGTACAATTAACTTTCTTTGTTGTTGCAACTCCGCCGGAGAACCAAGACCCAATATTCAGCTGGTAATTAATTCATCAAAATATATGAGGGATTTTATAACAGAGTATCCGCCGGACTTCCCGATAAGCGCAGATTGCTGCACACATTGCAAGAAAAATGTTGCACATAAGGTACAAAAGGATTACGAGATGGTTATTACCGGCGAGCGCAGGGATGAGGGTGGAATGCGATCCGTTCCAAGAAAAGATAACACAGCATTATGTTTTACTGAGACTTCAAGCGGGCAGTTCCGTCTTCGCCCACTGTACTACGTAAGTGACCGGGATAAAGAGTGGTACAAGGAATACTACGGTATTCGGTATTCGGATGCGTATGAAGTATATGGACTTACCCGAACCGGATGCTGTGGGTGTCCTATATCTTACAAGGCTGTTGAGGATTTGGAACTGATTCGTCCATATGAGCCAAATGTAGTCAAAGCCGCATGGAGTATCTTTGGGAAAAGCTATGAGTACAGGAAGAAATACAATGAGTACAAGCAGAAGCGGATGGCGCAGGAGAAAGAAGCTGCCGCCAATGTAGACGGTCAGATGAAAATAGAAGATTTTATGAAATAGAGAAAGGAGCGCAGGAGTCATAAAAAGAAAATGAAGAATAGTGAATTAAAAGAATATCTGAATACATTCCCAGACGATGCGGATGTATCAGTAATCATTGCAAATTCAAAAGATAGAAAGAAATATTCGCTGATGGATTATCACGGTATTACAGACATGGGGTTCCCAGTATTCGTATTGGAAGTAGGCAAGCCAGAGGAGATGGATGATAAAGAGGATAGCGATATTCCTGGGCAAACAGATTTCACAGACTTCCCGGAGGTGTTGCCATGATAAAAGGAGAATTGATAGTAGACAACTTTGCGGGTGGCGGTGGTGCATCCACTGGAATAGAACTTGCAACCGGTTATAGTGTTGATATTGCCATTAACCACGACCCAGAAGCAATCCGGATGCACAAGGCAAACCATCCGAACACAAAGCATTATTGCGAAAACGTGTGGGCGGTAGAGCCAGTCAAAGCTTGTAATGGACATCCGGTAGCACTTGCCTGGTTTTCTCCGGATTGCAAACATTTTTCCAAAGCAAAGGGAGGCAAGCCAAAGGATAAGAACATCAGAGGTCTTGCGTGGGTAGCCTGCCGGTGGGCGGGGTTGGTGCGACCGAGAGTAATCATGTTGGAGAACGTGGAAGAATTTAAAACTTGGGGACCACTCGGGCGGCGGCACCATCCAATCAAGGTAAAACAGGGCAAGACATTTGAGCAGTTTGTACAACAACTTCGGGATTTAGGCTATGAAGTGGAGTTCAAGGAGCTGATTGCCGCTGACTACGGTGCCCCCACTATGCGCAAGAGATTTTTCATGATTGCCCGGTGCGATGGTAAACCGATTGTCTGGCCAGAGCCGACACACGCACCGGCAGACAGTGACGAGGTCAAGGCTGGGCTGCTGAAACCGTATGTGGGAGCATACACGCAGTTGGATTTTTCCCTTCCGTGCCCGAGTATTTTCGATACCTCCGAAGAAATCAAGGAGAAATACGGCATCCGGGCGGTCAGACCGTTGGCACCTAAGACGATGGAGAGGATTGCAAGAGGGTTAAAGAAATTTGTTCTTGATAATGCGGAACCGTTCATTGTACAGGTCAATCACAGTGGCGCAAAATCTGACTACTGCAAGAGTTCAAATGAGCCGTTAAGCACAATTACCAGCAAACACGGGTACGGAATTGTGGAACCATACATGGTGCAAATTGGTCAGACTGGCTTTACGGAAGACAGAAGTAAGGACGTAAGGAAACCACTCACAACGATTGTTAGTAAAAATGAGCATTGCCTTATCAGTCCTACACTTATTCAGTACCATTCCGAGACAGCACAGGGAGAAGTTCGGGGACAGACGATTGAAGACCCTATAATGACGGTGGATGGTTCCAACCGGTATGGACTGGTTACATCATTTTTAAGCAAATTTTATAAGAGCGGCACAGGGCAGGATCTGCGCGAGCCGTTACATACCATCACAACATCACCGGGGCACTTCGGGGAAGTCAGAGCTTTTCTGATTAAATATTATGGAGATGCCACAGGACAAGACATCGAGAAGCCGCTTGATACGGTTACAACTAAAGACAGATTTGGACTGGTTACGATTGAGGGCGTAGATTATCAGATTGTGGACATCGGCTTGCGAATGCTTGAGCCACGGGAGTTGTATGGCTGCCAGGGTTTTCCAGAGGATTACATAATCGACCATGATTATACCGGCAAGACGTATCCACGGAGCGAACAGGTGCGCCGATGCGGTAATGCTGTGTGTCCACCGATACCTGCAGCATTAGTCAGAGCAAATCTACCAGAATTGTGTGTGGCAGAGCGTACCCCGAACATGAAGATAGAAACAGAGCAAACCGGACAGCTCCGGTTTGCATGAGGTCAAACAGCTATAGCCTCCGCCAGCAGTAATGCGGCGGGGCGGAAAGAGAGGAATAACAATGTGTAATTGCATGAATGAGGTAATGCAAAAGATGAAAGAAAAAATGGAGCTTGAAAGCATAGAAGAACCGACAGAGCTTTTAACTGGCAGAGCTTACTTAGAGTTTACAGTAAAAGAAAAGGGCAAGAAGAAAGGGCGGAAGATGCCAGTATTATTGTCACGGTGTCCATTCTGTGGTGAGCCGTACGATGAAAAGCAGATGAAAGCGATTGATTAAGGAAGAAAATCATGAAAATTACAGTGAAAAAGGGTGAAGTGGAGGTAACTCATGGGAAAAATTAAATATGAAACCGACTGTAAATATCCATTTTTTATTAGCTGTAAAGCAAAAATTATGGGGTTTAAGACATGCGAAATCAGACTTGAAAACGGCAGGCTTTTGACATATATGCCGGTTCCGAGCGAAGTTAGGTTCACTTTCCCGTCTATCACAAGATTTTATAAAACAGAAGAGGGACAGCGGCTTATTAAGAATGAAATGGAGAAAGGAGAAAAATGTAAGTGAAAAAGAAAATTTTAGCAGCAATCTTAGTAACAACACTTCTGATTGCCGGATGCAGTGACACGGCAAATGTCAGCGCGGGACAGGATAATACGATGGTCTTGGTAGAAAGTGAGCTGAATTACAGTATCTACGCGGACAAGGACACGGGTGTCATGTATCTGAAAAGTTGGAAGGCTAAGGAATGCAGCATTATCGTTATGCTTAATGCAGACGGTACACCGAAGATTTGGCAGGGAGAAGAATAAAATATTGGAGGATATTGGCTTATGAAGTTTTCAAAACTGACTAAGCCAGAGCTTGAAGTAATTATTGAAAACGCCAATTTTACGGAGCAGGAAGAGGAAATATTTTCTCTTCTTGCCCGTGGATTTATACCAAAAGAAATATCAATGAAAATTTGTATTCCGCTAAGAACAGTAGAAAGGCGTATCTTTGATATAAAGCAAAAAGTCAAGAGATTGGAAGGTGATTTAAACGGAAAATCTTTCTAAAAGTGAATTGTTGAATTTTGCTATTGAAAATGGTATTATCGACATAGACACCATTCAGAAAAAAATTGAGATGAACGAAAGGAAGAAATTTATTGAAAAACACAACTACAGCATTTGGGAAGGAAAAGACGGTAAGTTTTACACATATTTGCCCGACGAAGAAAGCCAGAGAGGGAAAAAACTTGTAAAAAGAACATCTGAAAAGGCGATAGAAGACGAGATAGTGAAGTTTTATAAAGCCATGGAAGATGAACCGACAATCAGCCAAGTATATTCTAGCTGGATTTCTGAAAAATTGGAATATGGTGAAATAACAAGGCAGACAAAGGACAAGTACGAAACGAATTTTAAAAGATTTTTTGAAAATAAGTATTTGCCGATTGCAAATAGAAAAATCCGGTATATTGACGAAGAAATATTGGAATCATTCATAAAAACAGCTATTTCAAAGCTGGAACTTACGCAGAAAGCGTACTCCGATATGCGGATATTGATTAACGGAATTTTCAAATATGCAAAGAAAAAACATTATACCAGCTTAAGCATAACCAGTTTCATGGGTGATTTGGAAATTTCGGAAAAGTCATTTAAAAGGAATCATAAGTCTGACAACGAATTAGTTTTTTCTAAGGATGAAGAGCTTTTGATTGAACAATTCATAATGGAAGACCAACCCACATTGATTGAGCTTGGAATTATCCTGGCATTTAAAACTGGATTGAGGGTTGGAGAAATATCCACTCTTTCATGGTCAGATATTGAAGAAAATAAGATACATATATCAAAGACAGAAATACGATACCGAGATGATGGTGGCAAATATGTGTTTGATGTTCAGAATTTTCCAAAGAGCGATGCTGGATTTAGAGATGTTATAATTACCGAAGATACCAATGAACTTATGAGAAAAATAAAAATGATTAACCCTTTTGGAGAATATATTTTTATGAAAAAAGGTAAAAGGATAAAAGGACAAGCATTTACAAGACGTTTATATGTGATTTGCGATAAGTTAGGAATTTTTGAGCGCTCAATTCATAAGGCGAGAAAGACATATGCCACAAAACTAATAGATGGAAATGTTCCAGAGTCAGTAATAAAAACTCAAATGGGTCACACTGACATTAGAACAACGCTTGACCATTATTATTTTAATAATAAAACAGAGAGTGAGATGCAAGAATACATTGCGAAAGCACTATCAATGTAAAAGGTAACACGAGGTAACACCTTTTGGTGTAAAGAAACCTAGTATTTATGCGGGTTTGCGGGGTTTGATACCGAGTTCAAATCTCCCTTCCGCTACTTTATTTTTGTTTAAGAAAACCTTGTGAAGCCTTGATTTTACTGGAAGAAAGGAGATTCTGAATGGTGCCTTTTCTGAAAGTAAAAATCAAAGGTAACACCAAAGGTAACACGAACAAACGTACGAACGCTTAAGGCGTTCTTTTTTTATTGCAATTTTGGCGGTGATACGGCGGGAAACAGGCGTTATTTAGACGGTATTCTGGCGGTTTTACCGTCTTTTTTTATGCCACAATATAAGCAAAGGGAGGGATGATAATGTTTTCTGACGATGTTCTTGAGAAAATTTTTGCCAGAAAAGAATTGCAATCATTAGATTTGTCAACGCAGTCATCTATCATTCACGCAATCGAGGATGTTTTGGAGGAGGTTGAAGAAAATGAACATGAACGGAGTTTATCCGGCACCGGGATATAGTCAGCAAATTCCTTATCAGGCATCATATGGGTATAATCCATATGGTAATCAGCAAAGAATTGAACAGCCGCAAAATTATTTTCAACCGGCGCAAACACAGCAAATTCAGCAGACACAAATGACGCCTATTGGAATAAATGGGAAAATTGTGCCTTCTGTTGAAAATATTACTGCAAACGATGTGCCGATGGATGGAAGCGTGGCGTTTTTCCCAAAGCAGGATATGTCGGAAATATACGCCAAAAGCTGGAACTCAGATGGTACAATCCGCACAATCGTTTTTAAGCCTGTTTTAAATGATATGACTAACAATTTATCGCATGAGACGGAAAAAATGAAATTTGACCTATCAGACGAGTGCACAGGTGCATTTATGCAGAAGTTCGATGAACTTTTTGGAAAAATTGAACAGATAGAAAACCGATTAGATAAACTTCCTAACGGTCAAAGAAAAACTTCACAGGTAAAAAAGGAGAGTGATCCAGAGTGAACCCAATGCAGGCAATTTTAAATCAAATGGTAAATTCCCCACAGGTACAGAATAATCCAATGGCTAAAAATGCCATGCAAATGTATCAAAACGGAGACAGAAATGGCTTAAAATCAATGGCAGAAAACCTTTGTAAAGAAAGAGGAATTACAGTAGATGAAGCAAAGCAAAAGGTTATGAGTATGTTTAATCATTAGTACATTTTGGGTTGCGCGCACAATAACCGGTTATCCCATTTGTAAATAAATCAGATGGAGGTAAACAAAATGTTTAATGGAAACGCATCTCCTAGTCTTGCTGATATTGCAGCAGTGACAGGAAACGGAAGAAACAATGATGGTATGTGGGGCGGCGATGGCTGGTGGGCTATCATTATCTTCGCTATGATTTTTGGCTGGGGCGGCTTTGGCGGCAATGGCTGGGGAGGAAACGGAGGTATGGGTTCAACAGCATCTGCATACACTGACTCCGCAATCCAGCGTGGATTTGACACACAGGCTATCATCGGAAAGTTAGATGGTATCACAAATGGTCTCTGTGATGGATTTTACGCACAGAACACTGCTATTATGAACGGTTTTCATGGTGTAGACAATGCAATCTGCAACCTTGGCTACCAGACACAGCAGGGATTTAATACCACAAACGTGACACTTATGCAGGCGCAGAACGCTTTGCAGTCCCAGATGGCAAATTGTTGCTGCGAGACCAGAGAGGCTATCCAGGGTGTGAACTACAATATGGCGCAGAACACCTGTGCGCTGCAGAACACCATGAACAGCAACACGAGAGACATTATTGACAGTCAGCAGGCAGGAACAAGGGCAATCCTTGATTACCTGTGCCAGGAAAAGATTTCTTCCTTACAGGCAGAAAATAACGACTTAAGAAGAGCCGCTTCACAGGATCGCCAGTCTGCATTGCTCACTACTGCAATGTCGGCACAGACCCAGCAGATCATCAACGCTGTAAATCCAGCTGCAATCCCGGCATATGTTGTGCCAAATCCTAACGCTTATGCGTATGGTTGTGGATGCAACACAGGATGTAGCTGCTAAAAGTAGTTGCTACACAAAATTGAATAATTGAGTATCTTAATTGAGTTTAACTCGACTATGTCTGCAAAAGCAGTATTACTTATAAGCGCAAAGGGCAGACTGAAATATGTTTGCCCTTTATTTCATGAATAGGAAGGTAGAATACATGGACGAAATTAAAAATAAATTTATCGAAGCAATCAAAAAGATTGATTTTGAAAAGCTTAACATTTCGGAGCTTAAAACTCTTGCGGAAATAACTGGATCAGTAGAAAAAATGGCAAAAAAAGATTATTCTGAGCTATTGATGGAAAAATTTTCTCCAGACCACGGATTTGTTTTTTCGAGCTCCGATACAAAAACAATAGCAGAATTAAAATAAGGAGGTCATATTATGGCAGAATTTACAGGAATTGCATTACAAACAGTTGCACAGGGCGAAGATGTAGCACTTACAGAAACTCCGGTATGCGCAACAAAATGCATTGTTCATAGACAGGGAAGCGGCATTGTTAAATTAAGAGGACTTACAAATCAGTGCCGGGCAAGATTTTTGGTATCTTATTCCGGAAACATTCAAATTCCTACAGGTGGCACAGTTGAAGCTATTTCACTGGCTATTGCAATTGATGGAGAACCGTTGCAGTCAACTCGAATGATTGTTACACCGGCGGCAGTTGAAAACTTCTTTAACGTTTCGGCGCAGGCATATGTGGACGTTCCTCGCGGTTGCTGTGTTACGGTAGCGGTACAGAATACGTCTGCGCAGGCAATCGAAGTTCAGAACAGCAATTTAATTGCAGTCCGGGAAGCGTAAGGAGGGCGGTTTTATGGATATTAAGAGAATGCACGAAATGATCGAAAAACTGTCTGAAAGCGCAGAGTGTGAGTTTGCAAAAGGTATCGAATGTGTAGATACAGAAGAGATGGGAAAAGTCACGGACATGCTTAAAGACCTTGCGGAAGCCATGTATTACCGGACGCTTACAAAATCAATGGACGAATCAGACCCAGAGCAGGTTCTTGATATGTTTGAGCGTTACGGAGACGGCAGACGGTATTATGACCGTTACCGGTATGCAGACGGCAGATTCGCGCCAAAGGGAAGAGGTACGCGCCGCGGATATGAAGAACCTCCGTACTGGCACATGACACCTGAAATGTACCGGGAAATGGAACACGACCGTGATATGGATCGTCACTCTGGCAAAATGTATTACACAGAGCCTACAATTGCGGCAGATGGCGGTATGCGTGACCGCAGAGAGGGTAAAAGCGGAATGAGCCGCAGAAGCTACATGGAAAGCAAAGAGCTTCACAAAGGCAATACGCCGGAGGACAAGGACGCAAAGATGCATGACCTTGAAAAATACATGAAAGAGCTTTCGGAGGATATGGCGGAACTTATCTCCGACATGACGCCGGAAGAGCGCACAATGACAAAAAGCAAGCTGTCAACGCTTGTTTCCAAAATGTAATGGCAGGGGCAGAAATGCCCCTGTTTGTTTGAACATTGACAACTGAATATCAGCTAGTGATTTGTGGATTTGGAAATTTTTCAAAAAGGTATTGACTTTTTGTTGCTACAGTATTATATTTGTTGTAGCGACAGAAAGAGGGGAGGTGCAAAATGTCACCAAGAACAGGTAGACCAAAGTCTGACAACAGCAAAGACACAATGTTTAGAGTTCGACTTGACGATGAAACTGTTCAAAAATTAGAATTTGCTTCTGAACAGTTAAATATCACAAAATCTGATGTTGTTAGAAATGGTATAGAAAGTGAATACCAAAGGTCGTTAAAAAAATAGAGTGTTGACACTCCGCAAAAGTCAATCAACACTCTATCAACCGAGATAACTCTCTGTGGTATATTTTATCATAGAGAGTATCTCTTTTCAATAAAAAAATTGAAAGGGAGGAAAAATCTATGAGAGAAATGTATATTGAAGAAATTACCAAAAATCTGAATGTACTCAGCGAACACTTTTTAAAATGTGTGTGGATTTTTACAAGTAACCTTGCATCCGACAAGAAAGGCGGTGCGAGATGAAAGAACAGTTGATAACGGAAATCCAGAGCATACAGGACGAAAAATTTTTGCAGTTTATTTTGAAAACAATTATTTCATTTAAGCAGAAATGGGGGATTTGCTGATGAACAATATTCATATGAAACAATTAGAACAGACGTTAACCAGTATGGAAGTTTCGGAAATGGTTGGGAAAGAACACGGCAAATTATTGAAAGATATACGGCGATATACATCGCAAATCGCCCAAGCCAATATTGGCTTGGGCAACGAGAGCAAAATTGCGTTGGTTGATTTCTTTCGAGAAAATACATATAAAGATGCTAACAACCAAAGCAGACCTTGCTACGACATTACCAAGAAAGGATGCGAATTTATCGCGCACAAGCTGACCGGAGTTAAGGGAACGGCTTTCACAGCTCAATACATCAATCGCTTTCACGACATGGAACAGGCTTTGAAAAATCCGCAGGCTGAAATTCCGGAGAAAGACCCGTTTGAGCACTGGGAGATTCGATGGAAACATGAAACGGAAACATGGTTTTCAAAGAACAACTGGAAGTTAAGTATAATCCTAGAACGGTTTGGTTGGACTCGAAAATTTTTATATCACAAGATTCTCGTGGAATTATCGGATCTGCACAACTTACGCGCAATCGAAAAGGCATATTACGCCAGTTATGGATATCCACCGGAATAAGCTCTTGATCTGCTTGATTTTAATAGAGACCTCAACGATACGGCGACAAGATACATCAATTACCTACTTATTGAAGAATAAAAGGTAAAATAAGCATGAATTTAGAAACCACTAGCTGATATTTGGCTGGTGGTTTCTTTTTTGGAGGTAAAATATGTTTTTAATAAATGGTATTGAATGGAAAATAAAATTTGTTCACGGCGCAAGTAATAAATTGATGCGCTCTGATGGCTCTACAAGCCTTGCTGTGACAGATTGGAACGACAGAGCTATATATGTTTCAGATAAACCGAAAAATGGTTATTTGCGCAAAATACTGGCTCATGAGCTTTGCCATTGTTTTTGCTTTTCCTATAACATTCATATGCCAATCGAGCAGGAAGAGTATCTCGCGGACTGGATAAGCCTGTATGGGGCAGATTTAATTTATTTGCTGGATGATTTGATGGCAAACATTGATTGGAGGGCGGCATAGTGGACAAAATAGACGATTTACTTCATTACGTTCAGAAGACAAACCCTGGGATGACAAGAGAGAAATTGATAGATGAATTAAACAAAAGCGATTATACCGCAAAAGCTTTGCTTTTTACTTCGGAAAACTTTCGGAAAAATTTTCAATCCCCCCTACCTTAAGAATTGGACAAGGATTTTTAATTTTGGATTTTTAAAAATTTTTTGAAATTTTCGCCCAGATATTCGGAAAAAATTTGATACCCCCCTAGGGTCAGATTTCGGCACAAAAAAGCGTTTTCGAGATTTTGAGAATTCTGTCAAGATTTTTGAAAAATTTTTTTGAAACTTTTTTGCAAGCGTAGGCTTAGATTGCACTCAACCGTGTTCTGGACGCACTCGATCTTGCTATGTGCCGTCGTCCCTTTGGAAGCGCTGAAATAATGCAGACGCGGAAACCTCCGCACAAATGCACAAAATGAGTACAACAAATAAAGCAAATGTCTACGTGACATTGCAATTATAGGCGCGCACATGCCTATAAGTCATTATATGCACAATACATCCAAAATGTCAACGCGCAATGCATCTGCTTTGCGTCAACAAGTATAAACAAAAAAGCCGCCGGAAGTGATCCGGCTGTAATCCTCTGCGGCGGCTGTATTAAAAGTATGATTTCTCATAGCATACCTGTTTTAAATAATTGATTTTCTGCCAAAGTTCGCCGTTTAAATTCATAGCGTAAAGCATAATATCAGCTGGGACAGTTTCAAGAAGCTTTTCATATCTTTTCAATTCTGGCATAGAATCAAGCCACTTTTCCCATTTTTCACGCTGAACATCTGCGAAATGTTCAATTTTTAAAAGATCGCCACCAGGAACACAGGAAACCGGGTTTACATACCATGTAATTTTCCCACATTCCGCGATATGTGCGATTGTCTTATAAGCGCCGTTTTCCTCTACTGACTTATTACATACAGTAATGCCATTCCCAAGACATCCCAAAAATAACTCAAAATTTTCTTTTTTCATACTTCATTCCTCCATATTTTCAAATTTTCCCGTTTCCGGGTAAAGGCAAGCCGGGGAATCGAACCCCGAAACATTGCACCGCCTGCACTTGCTTAAATGATAACACCCAATCGCATACAATCCATTTTCCGATCACAAAGGGCGCGCCACTTTTCGGGATCCCCTTTGATGTTTTCGGCGGTTCTGGTTTCCGCCCATTCGTCCCGGGCTTTAATATAAGCGGCTTTCGCATCGTCTTTTTGTTTCTGCAATTTCTCCATAAATTCCATAATATCAACCGTCCTTTCTATGCGTTAACTTCTTTTCTCAAAATCTCAATAGCTTCTTTCTCAGCATGTTCCATGCACCACTTCCAAGGCTTTTTATATGCCCTTGCGAGTGCAAAATCTTCTTGATTTTCCAATAAATAATCCCTAACTTTCAAAAATGCTTTTTGGGCTTCTTCTAATTTGTTCATATGCTCAACCATCCTTTCATTTGTGCCCTGTCTCATCGGTGTAGGTGGGGCGGTTCCTGCAGACGGTGGGAATCTCCACCGTTTCGACTAATTTTCGCAATGTGTTAAAACAGATATAAAAAAGGCTTCCACTTCAAGTATTCTTGGATTGTCAAAATCAACCTCTTTTTTCCAACGCTCTAATTCTGCCTTTATTTCTTTCTTTGTTCCATACTGATTGCAAGGCATAGATAGGTTTTTGATTTCTCTTTCTGTACCAAAGCAATAATCTCCATAGTATTCATCATGAGCTAATACAAAGCCGTTTTTATTTGCTAATATCTTCATTTTTAACACCTTTCATTTTATATTTTTTGCTTGTCTCATCAGTGGCAAGGTTGCAACCCTACACCAGACCGCCGCGCGGGCGGTTTCGACTATTCGCAAATTTTCCGAAAGATGTCTATTGTAATATTTGCAGCGGCTCTTTTTTTATCCGAAACGTAGCCGCGGCGCTTGCTTTTCAAGGATTTTTCTGCCTGCTTAAGATTTCCAATTCCCCAGTTTCCTGCTTTTTCAAGTTTTTCCCATTCTTCCGGCGAAACCTTTATAGCTTTAAGCGTTTTCGGGTTAATGCTAAAGCATTTACTGTCTTCTGGGTGCAAAAGCTGACACAGCGGAATATATTCATGCGTTCCCATGTTCTCGCCGATATTCCAGACAAAAAATCCTTTCGGAATTTTTGTGACAATCTCAAAAACGTCTGTTTTACCAATTGCTGTAGTGGTATAAATTTTATTGTTTTCAATTCTTAAATTTTCCATAAATTCCCTTTCTGGTCTGCCATCATCAGAGCCGGGAGACCATCCCGCGGCTGACGCCCTAGCGGGCGTTTCGGCTATGCTATGCAGATTTCAAATACATCGCCTTGAATGTGTTTAAAATCGACTTTTTCAAAAATCCCGACCCCGTAAAAATCAGCGGTAAGCTCTCCGAAATGGTTATACTCCCAGTTGATCCCGTTTCTCTTAAATTCCTGTATTGCATTGCTGTTTTTGCTCCCTGATGCCCAAGTAATAAATAACCCTGTTCTTTTCATGCTGTTTTCCTCGCTTTCGTTTGTTTACTTGTTGATATTATAGTACATTATATACGGTGTAATTTCAATGCACAAATACACCAAAAATAAAGCAAGAATGCGCTGACAAATTTGTGCATTATTTATAATGTAAATTGCTTGAAACGTGTTTATAAATAATGTATAATGATCTTTATAAAAGATCGGAGGTGTTAAATTGCTTAAGTACAAAATAGATGTTTTGGAGACGCTAAAAGAGAGTGGATATAACACAACAAGACTTAGGCGCGAAAAGCTTTTAGGCGAAAATGCCATACAATCGCTACGACGCGGTGATATGGTCGGGATTATTGCTCTCGAAAAGATATGCACCTTATTGGATATGCAGCCAGGCAACATTATAAAACATGTAGAGGATGGTGCGGAAACAAATACTTTAAAAAAAATGTAAAATCATATTGACAATACATTATAAAAGGTGTATTATAATATTGTCGAAAGGCAATAAGGCGAAAGCCAGAAAGGGCAGCGCAAAAGCCGCCCAGTAACAACAAGCAAGATTAAGCAAAGGAGAATGAATTATGATGAAAAAGCATGAGTTTACAAATGGAGAATTAACAGAAAAGGCAATGGAAGTTTACAGCAACAGCAGCTTTACTTTTTGGGAAGACGGCGCCACTTTTTATTACAGCGACAACCCCAAAAGCGAAAAAGTAGAGCTTGGCGATCTGGATGATGTAAATGAGTTTTTAGAGGAGTTTTTCGGGAAAGTTTTGAACAGCTACGGAGTTTTAATAGATTTTAACGCCGCGATGCAGTTGACAGACGACGATTTGCGCGAGGAAATCCACCGAGAGCTGGCGCCGTGCTCGGAGCAGGAGTTTTTTGACGAGTACGCGAAGCGGCACGAAGAGAAGTTTGGCGAGGTTTGGGAGTTAGCAAAAGAAAACCCGCAGTATTAGGACATAATGCAATTATTAACAGGCAGGCGTTAGGTCTGCCTGTATTTGCTTGCAAAGGAGATTTTTATGATTAAAAAATGCGTGATATGCGGCAAAGAATTTAAGTGCTTCCCAAGCGACAAAAAGGTTACGTGCTCTCCGGATTGTAGATCAATAAGGGCAAGCCGGACACACAAAGGCAAGCGGAACAAGTGGAGCGAGGCGTCGAAAGAAAAGTTAAGAGGAAAAGGTCTGACTAACAACCTACAAAAAGGCACGCCGGCAGCAAAAAAAAGCCCTAATAGTGGGCGATACGAAACAAATGTAAATGCAAAAAACTGGCACCTTATATCCCCAGACGGCAAACATTATTGTTTTAGATCATTAAATTTTTGGCTAAGGGAAAACTGCGAGGAGCTATTTGATTGTGCCCCGGATAGCGCGCAATTTCGGAGCATAACATCAGGATTAAGCAGGGTTAAACGGTGCGTCATGGGAAAACTTCCGCCGGATCAGCGCCCAGGGTACACATACAAGGGTTGGACGGTTGTCCCGACAGGAGACGACGTCACAGATATAGCGCCAGACAGACAAAATAAAAGTTAATAATCTGGTAATAAATGGAGATATTTTCTATCTCTCTTTTTTGATTTATTTTAACGTTTATGCTTTAAAGTGGTAAATTTTGTATACAGAATGGATACGAAATGGAAACGTAGATAAGATTAGTATATTCTCTCCAATACATTGTATTTTTTATCAAGGAGTAAATAATATATAATATATATCAACAGTACAAAAAATCATAAACCATATACTTTAACGCGCGCGGATATAATCTATATATGCGATATACCCAGTAGTTTAAATTTATACTTGACAAAGGCTATACATAAATGATATTGTTATCGTAAATCAAAAAGCATCCGGGCAACAGAGAGCGCACAGGACCCGGAGAACGGAAACGGAAGTCATGCAGCCGGTACAATTAAGATCTTGATGATCTCGATTGTATCGGTTTATTTTTATGGTTCAGAAAGGAGGTATATATGTCAGATGCACAGAGAGCGGAAAGAGTAGATATAGACGAGATATACAACGATGACATTGACAAATATATACACCTCTGGATGGATGACAGAAATATAACGGATATGTGCAAGGTATCACAAAATAGGTGGTATAACTGTTGTCAGTATGTATATGACAATGTTTTTAAAATCAACCCTGTATACCTTAAAGATGATAATCATATTAGCAATCAATATGATATTGACAAGGTCAATAAAGTCTTAGATATATATATAAGGCTTTGCAATGATTATGAGAAAGTAATAAATATAGTTGGGTTTACTTTTTTTACTGGCATACATAGAGATACACTTAACGGATGGGTAAATGGCGAAAGGCTAGGCTCCACGGCTTCCGACGTTTGCAAAAAGATTGACCAAATGCGGGAAGAAAGCCTTGTAGGTTTACAGATCTCCGGGAAAAACAATCCCATGTGCTACATGCCGTCACTCAACAAGTACTGCGGCTTTAATATGCCGGGTGTAAGAGACCAGGGAGCCAGATCCAGAGCTTTGACAGCTTCGGAGCTCCCCAAACTGGGAGGCTTGAATTGTGCGAGATTGCCGGACAACTTTGACAATTCAAGCCCGGATAATGGTGAAATCGTGATAGACAATTCAAACAATTCAAACCCCAGTATTTAAGCGCCTTACGCCGCATGCTTTCGTTTAAACAGTTTAAGAAACTTAGGTTTAACGAATAGTTAGAACGCAAACAGAGAATTGCACGAACAATTAGAACAATTTAAAGAAAAGGCAAACGCCGAAAGAAGCAGCCAGCAGGAGGGGGGTGGGGGTTGCAAAAGCCCAGAAGGAGCTGCTTACTAAGCCCCATAAATATCCTAAAAAATAAAAAGGCTTTAAAGGAGCATATGTGTATGGAAATTCCAAGAGTTAAGGTCGTAAACCAAAATGAAGATCGGTTGAGAACTGAATGCTACATAGATGGCAAGAAGATTGAATGTGTCAAAAGCGTTGATTTTCATGTCTCAGCGGATGAAGTTCCACAATTCACTTTTGAAACCATTGGTTCGCCGAATATTGATATGAACGGTGACATTAGATTCAAATTTACACCAGAGACGGTTCAACAGGCATCTGAGGTTTTGCGAAATGAGTTAATGCATAGTGACAAACTGTATCACATTTTCTTGGAAAGTATGTTGAGCGCTTTGGATGACAAGTTTTGGGATGCTAGGGATAAGAACGGGTATGAACTTGATATTGGGAAAGAGGATTTCAAAGAAGCGGCAGTATTGATGTTGAATCGCCTGATAGGAATTGGAAACTGAAAGAACAACAAATGTAATATCGCCCATTTGCCAAGTGGAAAGGCACTGGATTTTGATTCCAGTATTCGCAGGTTCGAATCCTGCGAAAGAAACTTGTGAGAGGAAAACAACCATGGTAATTATTAAAACGATTATATCGACGCTGGATGTTATTTTTATGCTGATACTATTTGTATCTGGCAGAGAATCCAAAGACAAAGAAACAGCAATTGCATTATGGGTACTTGTGATGTTGCTGTTGCTGAACATGTTTCTGATGTGGAGGTAACAGAATGTTTTATAGTCCAATATTTGGTATTTGCTTTCAGCTGCCTATCATTTGTGCAGAGGAAAGAATACATATAAATCACGAAAATGAACCGGGAAAAAGGTCAGGTATTATTGCTTTGGATAGCGACGCCGAGCACCAGAGCGAGAAATCGGAGCATCCGGTATAACTTAAGCTCACAGACAAAACAGCTTGAATCAGAATAACTCGGCGTGCGATTCAATGCCGATGTCCGTGAGCAAATATAAAACAAGATAAAAAATCCTATATTGCGGCATATTAATATGCCGTAACGGAACATAGCGCAGTTGGCAGAGCACTCGGCTTATATCCGAGCGGTCGCAGGTCCGATTCCTGCCGTTCCGATGGAGGAATGGGTTTAACGATCCATTCCGTAAATTCTCCTTCTTGGTGTTTTTCATGACACATCCTTTCGCCACTAGGACGTTTCTGTTAAGGACGGTGCGAGACCGTCCGGTGGTATTTGCCGCGGAGCGCGGCATTAGGCGTAAGACTATATGGTGATGAATGATGATCGTTCCGTAATTTGCTGACAAGCAATCCATATAGCAGTCAGACTTGATAGTTCGGGTGCCTATCCCACGGTGCCTGAGCTGTCAAAAATACAATTAGGTGGTGGTGGAATGGGTAGACACGCAGATGGGCAGTAGACAGGGCGAAGATTAAAAACTTATGGTTGGAGCCCTATGGGTTCGATTCCCTCCAATGCGAGCAGTGCACGGCTCATGTGAGGTTCAAATCCTCACCCACCTATTTCCCGTGATATCGCACAGGATAGTGCAACGCATGGCACGAAAAATATGATTGCTAACCGTCGTATGGCGGTTTGGGATTGTCGCTGATGGTAAGCAGCAGTTGTGAAAAACTGTAAGATGGTTCGAGCCCATTACAATCCATTTAAACAATCGGAGTAAGCAAGGTAGCAGAATGGTGGTTCAAATCCACCTGCGGACATAACTCTAGCGAATAAGGTATCCGCCGTTTCTTTCCCAATGTTCTTGACGATACAAGAAAATTCGGCAGTGTTCCCATAATGGTATTGGAACGGCTTGCTAAGCCGCCGGGCGTTTGTTCGCCTTGTAGGTTCGAGTCCTACACACTGCGCTAACTTACGACAGGGGTGAACCTTGCCGTAAGCGGTAGAAAGTCCGTGTGAAATTGTACAAAGTGGTGGCAAAAGCAATTTCGGATATAGCAGTTCCACCACACTGCTATATCTGCCGTATGTCCGGGTGGTTAGGGGGCGGTCTTGAAAACCGTTGGCTGTAAAAGGCTTGCAGGTTCAAATCCTGTGTACGGCGTTTGCTTGAAAAAAATCGAGCGTTGATGTGTGACGGAAAATGAACCGGAAATGATAGAAGTAACAACTTTGGAAGATTGTGAACCTAGGTTTATAAGGAAGTAATTGAAATGTGTAAATTTTGCAAGAATTACGATAATAACAGAATATTCGGCGCTAATATTCCCATTCAGAAGTGTGCAAATGAAACGAATTTGACAAATGCACAAATTATGATGAATACAGGGGACAAAATCCCCGGAATTGTGATTTATTCAAACCACTGTATGGCGAAAGGATACTTTGATATTGCATTTTGCCCTATCTGCGGCAGAAAGTTGGTGGAAGAATGAGCAATATACATAGATTCAAAGTAGAACCAATAAAAGGAAACCCGGAATGTGCTAAAGTTACAGTTGATGGCGAACAGTGTTTATGCAGTTCGTATAAAATAGAACATTATGCTGGGAGCCTTCCAATGGTCAATATAAACCTTATTGCCGACGTGCAATATGAGCAAGATGCAGAAATCAACATTGTAAACTTGCACGAAATAGCTTCACTGATGGACAAGGGAACACTCGAGGAATTTTGCAGAGTTTGGAAGGATATTCACGATGAAGCATAGCAAAGAATGGCACACTTGCGATAGGTGTGGTGCAGAAATTGAAAAAGGAATATTATGCGGAAATTCGATTACAAAAAATGGCATTTTAAATGTCACATACGACTTGTGCTATAAATGTATGGAAGATTTTGAAAGGTTTATGAAAAATGATTGTAAATATCAATAACAGCACATACGAGATGAACAGCAAACAGTATAAAGCAGTCCTTGATACGGCGAGCAAAGCTGTTACCTGCGGCATATACGCTGTGGAAAAGAACAAGGTAGCAATCATGCTTCGAGAGGAATATAAAAGCAAGGAAGAACTGAAACAGGCAGTTGGTAATTATACGGCGAAAGGGTTTAAGGTGCATTGGAAATGAAAAAAACACGTTCAAAAATTATAATCAAAACTAGAAAAGGCGGTTACACAAAGATTTATGCTAACGGAAAATGGCAAAAGGGAGTGTATAATATTGATTTCCATGCTGACTGCACGCCATTGAGATATCCGTACATAAAAGTTTCATGCGAATTTGACAAAAATAAGACTGATAAAAACGGTTCGGTTATTTACGACCCGGAAAAAGAAGAAATTGCAAAAGAACACGTAGTTGCAAGAATTTAGAAGGAGATTTTATGAAGAAGCTATTTGTAAGCGTGCCAATGAAAGGCAGAACAGAGGAAGAAATCAAAGCAAGTATTCAAAAGATGAAGAAGATTGCTGAAATCTACGAGGGTGAGGAATTGAAGCTTATCGACAGTTATACTAAGAGTACCCCACCTAAAGATAGTAAAGAAGATGTATGGTACTTGGGCGAGAACCTTAAGAAACTGGCACGGGCTGATGTATTTATTGGAATATGCGAGAGCTACGATTGGAACGGCTGTAGCATTGAAAGAGAAACAGCAGAAAAATATGGCATTAAAGCATATATGATTCCGGTAAGGTATGTAATTGATGATTATAATGCACTTATGTACAAATTACATCCGGCTTGCGGTGATGCAATGCCAACAATCTAACAATATATTTACCGGCCAACAAATGGAGTTAGTCGCTAACCAACAAAAATTATTGGCAGAGGTCTTAAGGCACTTCTGCTTTTTTGCGGAGGTGCTTTTCTTTTGGCAAGTTCAAGCCTAATTTCCACAGTAAATGGATATGAAAATTACATACAGGTGCATGGCGTTGATGAACAGGTTATGGATGCCATGGCAGAAGCGGCAAGGGTAGCCATTCTGACAGAAAAAGATGTTGAGTATGGATTAAAGGTTTCTGCCAGAGCAAAAGAACTGACGGAGCAGTTTATTTTTCAATCTACAGGTGGCACACCATGGGATTTAGAGAAATATTCATTCCAAAACAAGGTATCTTATGAAATTCTGGACAAATATTACGGAATTTTGCTTTTGGAAGCGCAAAATAAAGTTGTGGATAGTGCTTTCCAGTATTTGGAAAAGAAAAGAGAGCCTAAAGAACGGTTTTACATGCCAAGAAGAAAGCAATTCTTAAAAATCGGACTTATAGATGCGCTTCAAGGCATGATTGATGATAGATATGACATCCTGTGCGTATCACTTGTCCCAGGTGCGGGTAAAACAACGGTGGAAAAAATGTTTCACGCGCTTGTTGCCGGATGGTTTCCGAGAGATTTCAGCCTTTTTTATTCGCACAGCGGAGATATCACCAGAATGTACTATGACGGTGTGTACGATATTGTTACAAACGAGGAAGAGTATACATGGAATGAAATTTTCCAGAATCTTTCCGTGACGAGCACAAATGCAAAGATGGAGCAGTTTAATGTCGGGAAGTACAAATCGTTTCCATCCGTACAATGTACGTCTGTTGGTAGTAAGAATGCAGGTAAAGTAAGGGCTTCTAAGTTCTTACTGGTTGACGATATGATAGGCGGTATCGAAGAAGCAATGAATCCCATTATCCTTGATAAATTGTGGGATAAATATGCCGTAGATGCCCGCCAGAGAAAGATACAGGACACGGACGGTAAGAACTGCAAGGAAATACATATTGCCACAAGATGGAGCGTACACGACGTCATAGGGCGCATCCAAAATATGTACGAGGGAAATCCGAGAGTAAAGGTTATTGCGGTGCCGGATGTAGACCCAGTTACGGGAGAAAGCAACTTTGAATATGAATTTTCTGGTTTTACAAAAGAATTTTTTGAAGACCAACAATTATTGATGGACGACATATCATATCGCTGTCTCTACAAACAGGAACCGATTGAGCGAGAGGGATTGCTGTTTCCGGAAGATAAAATACGCCGGTATCTTAATTTGCCACATGGAGAGCCGGAGATTGTAACCGGTCAGTGCGATACCAAGGGAAAAGGAACGGATTACTTTGTTTTGCCTGTATTGCAGAAATATGGAGAGGATTATTACTGCGTGGATTGCGTTTGCGATAACACGGCAGATTATGAGATGCAGTATGAAAATGCAGCAAATGTTTTGACAAACAACAAAGTGCAGGAATGTGAATTTGAGAGAAACGCCGGCGGAGACCGTGTCGCAATGGAAGTAAACAAGCGTGTCGAAAAAAAAGGATGGATATGTAACATTACGGACACACCGACGGAGACAAACAAGGAAGCAAGGATTTTCCAGTGCTCTAACTGGATATTGCAGCACGTTATATTTAAAGACCCATCATTATATAAGCCAAATGAGCCATATGGAGTAATGATGTCTCTTCTCAAGAGATATTCAGTGTCCGGTAAAAAGCAATTGGATGATGTGCCGGATGTATTTTCAAACTTTGCGCTTAGAGTGACAAATGGAAATAACGTAGCCAAAGTAGAAGCGGCAGTAAATCCGTTTAGGAGGTATTGATATGACAACAAAGGACTATCTAAACCAGATAAGCAGGCTTAACCGGATGATAAATAATAAGCTAATAGAGCTTGCACAACTTAAAGAGCTGGCATGCAGCATATCGTCAATTACAAATGAAGAAAGAGTAATGACAACCCCAAATTTTGACAGGATAGGCGCGAAGCAGGCAAAGATTGATGAAATGGAAAGGAAGATCGATGCACTGGTTGATGATTATATCATTAAAAGAGATCAGATTGTCAGTCAGATAGACAGCATGGAAGATGAGAATGTCTATAATGTGTTGTTTTCAAAGTACATAGAAAAAAAGACATTTGAGGTTATTGCAACCGAAATGAATTACTCTTGGAGACAAACAATAAGGCTTCATGGAATTGCATTAAAAAAATTTGAGCAAAAATATGGAGCAACTTATTTGTAAAATGTCATAGAATGTCATATTGAAAAAATGATATAGTTATAATCGAAGAAAGCAACAAAAGTTGAATACTTCACCTCCCCCAATTTAGAAAAGCATCGTAGAAAAATCTCCGGTGCTTTTTCTTTTGCAAAGAAAAGAGGATTTTATGGGATATAAACCAAAAACAATATATTGCCCGCTGTGTGGAAGAAAAGTTGCCACGCACGATGGGCGTTCAACAATGAACATTTCTGTGGAATGTAGGAAATGTCACAAAAAAGTGGTATTTTATCCGGAGAATGGAAAAACAGAATTAAAATCTCTTCCAATTCGGTCAACATCCAGTGGGATGACGTTTATTTAGGAGCCAATTATGAATAATAAATCTCTCCAAGATCTTGTTAAGGGCTGTTATGGGCGAAAAATTTTATATACTGATGTTGAAACCATCACAGCAGACAATATTGTCAAGGTGGTGGGAGACTGCATCGGTAATTATTATTACAACAAAACCATAATAGAATACCTATGGCGGTATTACAAAGGAGATCAGCCGATTTTATACCGATTAAAGGTACAAAATGCTGATATTACAAACAAAATAGTAGAAAATCATGCATATGAGATTGTTCAGTTCAAGGTAGGTCAGACATACGGTGAGCCAATTCAGTTCATCAGTCGAAAAGATGATGATGCGATCAATCATGCAGTAGATGAGCTGAATGATTACCTTGTGGATGCGAATAAACAGGAAAAGGACATTAAAGCTGGTGAATGGCAGTCAGCAACCGGAACATCTTTTAAGGCGGTAAGATTTTCAAATGGAGAAATACCATTTCAGATTGTTGCTCCTACTCCGATGAATACGTGTGTTATTTATAATCGGAGCACGGAAGAACCGGTTCTTGCAGTACAAGAACTTAAAGACGAGGATGGAAGATGGTACAAACTGTGCTATACAGACAATTATTCATGCAAAATTCAAAATGGAGTAGCTTCTGAATGGAAATTGCATGCATTTGGAAGCATTCCTATTGTTGAGTTCCCAAACAACCATGAAAGAATATCGGACATTGAACTTGTCATAGGGCTTCTGGATGCCATAAACAACATGCAGTCGAACAGAATGGATGGAATTGAGCAGTTTGTTCAGTACTGGGTAAAATTTGTAAACTGTGAGATTGACACAAAGACATTTGAACAAATGAAAATGAGCCATGCTTTGACGGTAAAGTCCAACAACAAGGACAACAAAGCCGATGTTGAGATTATGACACAGGAACTTAACCAGAGTCAGTGCCAGGTGGCAAAAGATGATCTTTGGGACAATGCCTTATCAATTCTTGCCATACCAAACAAGCAGGGGAACACTGGCGGAGATACACAGGGCGCGGTAGAGTTGAGAAATGGATGGGATTTTTCAAAGACAAGAGCAAAATTAAAAGACCCAATCGTGAAATCGGCAGAGAAAAGACTTGCAAAAGTTGTCTTAAATGCAATCCGCGTTAAAGATCATGATTTGAACTTGTCAGTTAGAGATTTTGACGTGCAAATCAATCATAGCCCGCAAGACAATATGTATACGAAGTCACAAACACTGTATCAGTTATTGGAGTGCGGAATACATCCTCTTATTGCAATTAAAACGGTCGGACTCTGGGGAGATTCGGAAAAAACATTTTTGCAGTCTAAGCCATACATGGATGCTTTATGGAAAACCATTGGTGATGCAGAAGAGCAGGAACAAAAAGCACAGAAAATTGTAAATCAATTAAATAAACAGCAAAATAAGACAGCTACCGAGTAATCGTCGGCTGTTTTTATTTTATAAAAATTCGCAAAGTTGTGAGCGTAAAAAACAACAGTGTCATTCGGTGTCGTTGCACCGCAAAAATTCGTAAAGACATATCGGAGGTAATCAATGAAAAGAGAAGAGTTAATTGCAATGGGTATCAGTGAGGAAAATGTTGAGAAAATCATTGCTGATTACGGCAGTGCCGTACAGAGAGAACAGGCAAAAGCAGCAGAGCTTAAGGCAAAGGCAGACAGCGCAGATGAGTTGCAGAAAAAGCTGGATGAAATGGAAGCAGGAAACCTCACGGAACTTGAAAAAGCAAACAAGGCGTTAGAGACAGCAAATCAGCAGATTGCAGATATGCAGAAAAAAAACGCCATCAGAGATCAGCGCGAAGCTTTGATGGAAAAGTTAAAAATCAATGCAGAGCAGGCAAAAACGGTCGTCAAAGATGATGGAAGCCTTGATTATGACGCTCTTGGAAAGATTACATCCGAAAAGGAAACCGCAGCAGCGCAGGCAAAGGAACAGGAGATCGCAAATAATTCTAAAAATCCGGGCGGCGGTACTGCAGGTGGAGAAAATAAAAAAACTGCGGACGTAGAGAACGCAGAAAAAATCAGTTTTGGCAAACCTGCAGAAAGTGCAGAAGCCAAAGACCATTATGTTTTATAGGAGGTAAATTATGGGAAAACCGATTGAAAGAGACTTTACACAGAGTAAAGGAATTTTAAAATTCTTTCCTTATGAGGGTGCGGCGTGTATCGTTCCGCAGACAATGGTGTCAAGTGCCGATGCAAACGGAAAGAAGATTGCAAAGGCAGGGACACCGTTCCCAAGCAATGACGAATCTTGCAAAGGGTATCTTCTGGAAGATGTTGACGTAACAATGGGAGATGCGCCGGGAACTTATGTATATCAGGGTTCTATTGACAGCGCAAAGGTAACAGCGAACGGAGTGACCGTGGAAGAAACTGCAAAAGCAGCAACACCGCGTGTCACTTTTTTTGATTAAGAAATGGAGGTATTAGAGAATGGCATTACCATTAGCAGAAGCATTTACCGCAAGAAGTCTTGGGGTTATGTGGAATAATTATGAAAAAACGCTTGGTTCTGCGCCTTACTTAGGTAGACAGAAATTTGGAACCAGAAAACAGGACAGCCTTGAGCTTAGATTTATCAAAGGGAAAAACGGTCTTCCGGTATCATTAAAGGCATCCAATTTTGATGCGCAGGCAGAGTTAAGAGACGTTGGTGGATTTTCGGACATTCAGAACGAGATGCCTTTCTACCGTGAGTCTTACATGGTAACAGAGCGTGAAGAGCAGGAGTATGCAAATTACCAGTCGGCAGAAAATTCCAACATGGCAAACCAGGTGCTTAGAGAAATCAGCAAAAAACCGATGATGCTTATTGAAGGGGCAAGAGTAGTGCCGGAACGCCAGATTTGGCAGTTGTTAGCACCATCTGATGGTATTCCAAGAGTACAGGTAACAATTGGCGGAAAGAGCTACTATGTGGATTATACTTCGGACAATGGAGTGGCGCACAAGAGAGATCATTACAAGGATATTTCCGGAAGCGATACCGATAAATGGTCTGCACCAGAAACAGCAACGCCACTTGACGACCTTATCGAGATTAAACGTGAGTTTGCAAAGAAAACCGGATATTCCCTTGCACGTTTTAGCATGAATACAGAAACATGGGAAATGGTCCTTAAGGCGGAGGACACAAAGAAACAGGTGCTTGGAATTACTGCTTACAATGGTGGTATTCGCTTACAGCAGGGGCAGGTTACAGAGTATCTTAGAGGATACGGCATCGAGATTGAAGTTTACGACAAACTTTACATCGACCCTGCAGACGGTGCTACCAAATATTTTATTCCTACAGGAGTTATTTCGGCGCAGGCATCCGGTGTGTACCTTGGAGATTATGTCTTTGGAAAGACACCGGAAGAGAGAAGCGGAAGTTTAACAGACGGAAACCTTTCTATTGTAGAAACCGGCATTTCGGTATATACATACGCAACAAATCATCCAATCAACACCCATTGCATTGTGTCAATGATCGGATTGCCTACTTTTGAGGGCATGGACAGCGTTGTTGTCATGAAAGTTGCGTAGGAGGTGCGGTATGATTGCTGAATATACAGTAAAGCGCAATGGAAGATGGTATAAAGCAGGAGATGAAATCCCGGACATTGTTCCGGGAGAGAAATCTTCTGGCGAGTACACCAAGACAGAGATTAACAGAATGAGCACTGCTGATTTACAGGCACTTGCCGCTGAACATGGGATCGAGGGTGCAGAAGAAATCAGTGGAGCGGAACTGAAACGCATTTTGATCGAGCAGTTCGGATTATAGGTAGGGAAGAATGGACGAATATACAACATTAGAGCAGGTCAAAATCAGACTGAAACAATTTCATATTGAAACCGTTACGGATGAAGATGGTGTAACTTCTGATGTTGTCGTGTTCGACCAGAAAGAAGATAATCCTTACATTGAACAGCTTATCAAGCAGGCAAGAAATGAAGTGGTAAGCAAGCGGAATTACCCGAAAAGCTACACGGATGAAAAAATATCCGAAGACTTGAAACAGTTTGAGGATGTAATCGTCAATTTATCCGTGTACGACCATTCACAGGCAGGAGAAGCATATATGGCAAGTTATTCAGAAAACGGCGTAAGCCGTAGCTGGAAAGACAGGGAAAGCTTGTTCGTAGGGGTATTCCCGTTTGTAAAATCTTTGTGACCTATCTGCCATGAGTAGAAAAGGAATCTGTTTTTTGCAAAGCAATTATCAGTTTTTTAGAAGATTGTGCGTTACGTTTTGTCGACGTCGACAAAACGTAGCAGGCGGCACACATTGAGCGGTGGTGGGCGGTGTGCCATAAAAATGAAAGGCGGTATATGATTTGACGATTGAAATATCAACAGCAATCATTATAAGCGTGCTGTCGCTTGGTTTTTCCGTCTTTATGGGCTTGAAGAGCAACAAAAGGACAGACAACACGGATCTTGAAGAGCGCGTGCGGGAGAACACACGCATTAACATGAAGTTGGATGCCATTTCAAACAACACAACCGAGATCAAGAATGAAGTTTCGGAGATGAGAAAAGAAATAAATTCTCACGACAACAGAATTATAAAGGTTGAAGAAAGTGTGAAATCGGCGCATCACAGAATTGACGGGATAGAAACCCGTCTTAATGATGAAAAGGAGGTTTAATCATGGATATTATACAGTCTGTAATTGCAAATATGACAATTATTCTGGCAATCATTGGTGCGCTGGCATTTGTTGTGTCTGTGGTAACACAGGTAATCAAAGGCGTAGGCGTATTTTCTAAGGTTCCGACGGACATTTTGGTATTTGCCCTTTCCATCGGTATCACGGTCGCTGCATTTGTGGCATACATGCAGTACATCCAGACATCAATTTTATGGTATATGATCTTGGCGTCTATTATTGCAGGATTTATTGTTGCGTTTGTCGCGATGTATGGATGGGAAAAGCTTTCTGAGCTGTGGAAACGGTTCGGCAAGGATGTGAAGTGAAATGCTTGAGATCAATAAGCAAAAAATGAGTTATTCGCTACAGAGCGGAAAGGTTCCGGTGTATGTGACGGACGAGGATGGAAACATCGAATATTCTTCATATACTGATTCAGATGGAAATGTAATTTATTACCTCGATGAAGATGGAAACAAAATACCGAAAACAACCGGAGAGTATACCACAGGTTATGAGAAGCCTGTGGTTTTTTATTCTTCAATCAGCAATAAGTTGAGTGAAGCACTTATAAAAGAGTTTGGCGTTGACAATTCCACAAACTTTGTTCAGATTGTCGAGGACAAAGGGAAACTTCCATTGAGCGTCGGCTCTTTGGTATGGAAACGGTCAGATGTAAGGTACAAAGATGAAGAGAATACAATCGTTGACGAAAATTCGGCTGATTACATCGTAAAAGGTGTTGCAGACGAGGGATTGACGGTTGATTTGTTCTTATTGCAAAAAAATGTGAAGTAGGTGCTGAATGGGAAAGAAAGTAATCACAATGAGCCTGTCTGAAAAGTCTGTTCAGAACGCCATACGAGAGCTTAGAGCCTATCAAAACAGCTTGACATATAAGTGCCAGCTATTGGCAGAAAAACTCGCGGAAAAGGGCGTAGAGATTGCCAGAGTGCAAATTGCTGACCTTGACGCAATATTTACATCAGAACTGATTTCAAGTGTTCACGCGGAATATGAAGGAAGCACTAAGGGCGGCGGGATATGGGCGGTAATAGCCGGTACAGACCATGCCGCATTTGTTGAGTTTGGAACCGGAATTGTGGGACAGCAAAGTCCTTATCCTGGGAAATTGCCAGAGGGTGTTTCGTGGCAGTACGCAAGTGGAAAAACTATACATCAGATTTCAGATGGAAGATATGGATGGTTTTATCAGGACGACAATGGCAATTGGTGGTTTACAGAGGGAATGCCAAGCAGACCATTCATGTATCTGACCGCAAATGAGTTGCGTCAGATTGTTACACAGACAGCAAAGGAGGTGTTTGGATAATGGCAGGAAACCAGTGGGTATTTGACCTTGAAACAAACATTTTTTCCAATATTGTAACGATAGCCAAACCAAAACTCCAGAAGAAATACAAAAACATGAATTTTGACACTGCATTTACAACGGTTGAAAAGAACCTTGATAAAGGCCCTGTTTTCCCGACTATTTACATCCATGAGATGCCTGGGGTAGAAAAAGGACAGGTGTTAGATGGATCATCCATCAATGCAGTACAAGAAACGCTACAGATTGATGTGATCACAAACACAAGACAAAGTGATGCAAAAGGAATCCTTGCAATTGTTTCGGAGGCTTTCAAAAAAATGCAGTTTCAGATCATATCTATGCCGGAGTTTAAAAATGACAATGAAAAAAGATTCAGGAGCACAGCGAGGTTTCGCCGTGTGATTGGTTCAAATGAAAGGTTAATTTAAAAAAACACCGGACGTCAAATGGAAAGACGTTCGCTGACCGCACAAAGCTATGCGGTAGAAAGTGAGGTAAAAATGGCTTCAACAAGTTACTTAGCCCGTGTGATTTATAAAGAACACACAGACGGCGAGGAAGCAACGGATTTTACGGGAACATACAGGTTGATGCTTGCAGCGAAATCAATCCCTTCTCCGACTTCTGCTCCAAATACCGTTGAGAGCACGACTCTTGAAGATGATACGCAGACATTTGAGACAGGTATTAAAACCACAGATTCTAAGGAATTTACAGGAAACCTTATCAAAGAAGATTTTGACAGGCTTTTAAAGGTCGAGGGAAAGAAATGCGACATTATGCAGCTTTACGGTACCGATGGACTCGGCGGTGTAGCAAAGTCGTGTTATGTCGGGCAGATCACACCTACGGTCAATGACGTTGGTGGAACTGACGAAATTCTTGAAATGACAGCAACCGTTGTTCAGAACACGGCTCCAAAGTGGGTAACGGATGATTTTACAGTTGCATATAACGGGGACAAGACTTTTACTGTAACAAAAAAATCGTAGGTCAGTCACTTGAAAAATCCAAGGCTGTTGTGGCTGACGAAAATGTAGAAACAGCCGAATAATTATTAACATAGAATAGGGCGGTCTTCGGACTGCCCTTTCCCTATAAAGAGGGAGAAAGGGAAAGAATATGACAAAATTAAAGCTTGGAGAGAAAGAATTACAGATTAAATTCGGATATGAAGCAACAGTAAAAAGCGGAATTATTAAGAAGATCGCGGGTCTCGAGAAGAAGACAGATGATCTTGATGTTATTGACAGCATGCTTTTTCTTCTTCCGGAGTTAATTCTGGTAGGGGCTCAAAAGTTTTACAGCGACGAACTTGGCTATAATCCGGCAAATGAGGATGAGAAAGAAGAGAAAATGGGCGTTGTATACGCCATGTTAGATGATTACTTTGATTCTGATGATTCGGATGTTCAGGAGCTTTACAACAGCCTTTTAAGCGAATTGCTGGAAAACGGTTTTTTATCGAAGCTGCTCAATGCGGAGCGGAAGAAAACAGCGAAAACAAAGTAGCAGATAAGAAATCAGAAGATCTTACATGGGAACGATATTGCGCGGAAATCCGTCCGTTTTGGCTTTTAGTTACGAAAGGGTACGGATTTACTGTGCATGATATAGACGCGTCCTGTCCGGCTGATTTAAAGCCATATGCGGACGCTTACAACTTGGAGAAAAAGCAAAAAGACAATGATATGTGGACGTGGTTTGGAACGTATGGATTGTCAGCGGTATCGGTGGCAGTAGAACATTGCCTTGCCGGAAGAAAAGCAAGGTCAAAATATATAGAAAAACCTATTATCGGGCAGCAGAGTATCAACGGAAAAGAAATCACAGAAAAAGATATAAGAAAAGCAATCATAACAGAACAAATGTATATGGTGGCAGCAGAAAGAAAAGGGTTGCCAGAAACGATTATCAAATAAAACGTGGAATCAAATTATGAGTTGAGCCACACAAAGAAAGAAGAGGTGCCACATGAAAATTAAAGGTATTGATGTTTCCGGGTACAATGGAAATATTAACTGGTCAAAAGTAGCAGAGAACGGCGTTGAATTTGCCATTTTGAAAGTAATCCGAAAAGATTTGCAGCCGGACAAGTATTTTGAAGCAAACTGGACAGGAGCAACAGAAGCTGGCGTTCCGGTGCAGGGCGTATATAATTACAGCTACGCAACCAACGCAGAAAAAGCGCAGACCGATGCGCAAAGAGTGATCGAAGTTCTTGGCGGAAGAAATGTGATGGTATGGCTGGATGTAGAGGATAAGTGCCAGCAGAATATTGGCGATAAGATTGTCTCTATTATCAATGAATATCAGAAGATCATTGAAGCCGCAGGGTGCAAATTTGGTGTATACACGGGTCTGTCTTTTTACAACAGCTATATCAAGCCATATCTTGAGCATATTGATTGCCCGTTTTGGGTCGCAAGATACCCGTCCAGTACGCCTATGATGATTACGGCAGACGCACCGGAAGACAAGAAGCCTGATATTCTTCATGAACTTTACGGATGGCAATACAGTTCAAAGGGATTTGTAGCCGGTGTTTCCGGATGCGTCGATTTGAATGAACTGTATGTAGCGGTAGACACGGTAAATGTCATGCCAGAGCCAGAGAACACGCTTCATAAGGTTGGAGAGGAAATCACGGTTTCTTCTTACTACAAATCTTCCACGGCTGGTATTGGAGATGCGATCATCAAGTATGCTTCCGGAACGATTACACGAATCAAAGCGGGTACGCACAATCCATATTGCTTTTCAAAAAATGGAGTTGCAGTAGGCTGGTGCAACGATGGAGATATTCGATCAACGGATGCTTCTGTGCAGTCTACAGATAAAAAAACAACGTATACGGTACGACGAGGAGATACGCTTTCAAAGATCGCAAAAGAAAACAATGTAACGGTTGCAAAATTGCAGAAAGACAACGGGATCAAGAACCCAAACAAAATTTATGTAGGGCAGAAAATTTTGATTCAGTAAAAAATCAAGGACGGTAAGGTGTCACAGCCTACCGTCTTTTTATTATGCGTAGAAAGTTGGTGCGGTCATGGCAGATATTGATGAATTACAGATAAAAATTAAGGCTGATTCTGCAAAAGCGAGTGATTCCATTGATAAACTTGCATCAAGTTTGGATAGTCTTGGGAAAAGTCTATCATTTGATACCAGTAAACTTTCAAACATAGCATCTGGAATTAGAAGCATGTCTGACGCGGCAACAGGGTTTAAGGGTGCAAAATCAAAAGAGATTACATCACTTGCCACCGCATTAAGCAAATTCTCAAATGTAGACACATCATCTTTCTATGGTATATCTGCGGCAATGAAAAATCTTGCTGCAGGAATGAAAGATACGAAAACGATTGATGCAAGTGGAATTATGAATACGGCGGCGGCTCTGTCTAAAATGGGCGGAACTTTGGCTACTTTAGGAACAAGCAATCTAGTTAAAATTAAGGATGACCTTGCTTATTTTGTCAAAGGAATGAACAGCGTAGGGTCACTTAACTTTGATACAACAGGATTGTCAAATCTGATTAAAAGCATTAGCAAACTTGGATTGGCGAATTCTACACAGGCAACAGCCAATTTGCCGCAGATATCAGCGCAGTTGCAGAACTTTGTGCGCCAGATGAATAAAATCGGCGAGCTTAAATTTGACATGACAAACATGAGTAGCCTTGTGACGTCCATATCAAGGCTAGGAAGCGTTGCAAGCGGAAGAGCGGTAAATAACATACCTTTACTTGCGGACAACCTCAAATACCTGTTTGAGACGCTTTCAAAAGCGCCTAACGTAAGCGCAAACATCATCCGGATGACAGAAGCACTTGCCAATTTGGCAAAAACAGGCGCATCATCCGGTAGAGCAGCAACATCTCTCGGAAAAAGTTTGAACATTTTTAGTGGATCTGCGAACAAGGCGAAGAGTAGCAGCTTTAGTCTTGCGTCAGCATTTGGAAAACTATATGCGTCATACTGGCTGTTATTCCGTGCTTTTTCAAAGATTAAGGATGCTATCGACATATCATCTTCTTTGACAGAGGTTGAGAACGTTGTACGTACCACATTCGGCAATTATGAGAAGCTGATACAGGACTTTTCAAAAACATCCATACAGGATTTTGGCATGTCAGAGTTGACCGCTAAACAGGTGGCAAGCCGATTCCAAGCTATGGGTACGGCCATGGGATTTTCACAAGGAAAGATGGCTGACATGTCGCTACAGCTTACAAAGCTGACTGCGGATATGGCTTCTTTCTATGATATGGAGCAGTCTGACGTTGCTAGAAACTTGCAGGCAGTATTTACCGGAGAGACAGAGCCGTTAAGAAAATATGGTCTTGACCTCACACAGGCTACACTTAAAGAGTGGGCTATGAAGCAGGGATTGGATGCTGACATTTCGTCTATGACGCAGGCAGAAAAGACCATGCTCCGGTATCAGTATGTTATGGCTAATACAGCCGCGGCGCAGGGAGACTTTGCGAGAACATCAGACACATGGGCAAACCAGGTAAGAATCCTTAAGCAGTCATTTGAACAGCTTGCGGCTATTATCGGTGGCGCACTGATTAACGCTTTTAAACCGTTTGTGCGAACTCTTAATGCAGTCATGCAGAAAGTTATTGCTTTTGCAACAACAGTAACCAATGCGTTAGGATCAATCTTCGGATGGAAATTTGAAATTTCTGCCGGTGGTTTGGCAGATGATTGGTCTGATGCAGCAGGGAGCGCGGCTGATATAGCAGACAGCACTGGACAGGCAGCGAAGAACGTTGAAAAGATGAATAAGGGCTTAAGAGCCTTTGACGAACTGAATCTGATTACCACTCCGGATAATTCAAGCGGATCTGGTTCTGGTGGTTCCGGCGGTGGTGGTGCATCCGGCGGTGGTGCGTCCGGTGGGCTGGTACAGGTAGATACCATTTTCAAAGACTATGAAAGTCAGATCAGAAGTTTGCGGGAACTTGGGGCGTATATCAGCGATGCGTTATCAGATGCCATGGAATCTATTGACTGGGATAGAATTTATTCCAAGGCAAGAAACTTTGGAAAAGGGCTGGCAGATTTCCTTAATGGGCTTATTACACCAAGATTGTTCGGAGATGTCGGCATGACGATTGCAAGTGCGCTGAACACAGCAATTTATACAGCCTTGTCATTTGGAGAAGAATTTGACTGGACAAATCTGGGAGATTCCATTGCCGCAGGAGTGAATCGCTTCTTTGAAACGTTTGATTTTTCGTCACTTGGTAGAACAATCAATACATGGGTTCATGGAATATATGACACTATTACAACAGCAATTGGAAATATCAAGTGGTCAGAAGTATGGGATGGTGTAACGGATTTTTTGAGTGAAATTGATCTTGAGACAATATCTCTTATTATTGGAGCATTTGCACTTAAGTATGCAGGTAAAATTCTTACAGGTAAAATTCTTAAGGAAACGATAGGAAAACTGATTAGTGAGAAGTTTGTGGCGGCGTTTGGACAAGAGTCAGTAAAGTCAATTCTTTCTTATGTAGTTCCGATTTCACTTTCCGTTGCAGTTGGGGCGTTAACTTTTACTATTGGAAAAGACAGTATAAAAAAAGATGCAGAAAATCTAGTAAAAGCATATAAGGATGGTGGATTTTTACAATATTTGCAAGAAAGCTTAAAGCAGCTTATAAATCCGTTTGAGTGGATAAATGCATATGGTGGGGGCATTTTGAGTCAAAAAGGAATACTTGATCGTTATTCAGACGGAGTTGACTTAAACATTAAGATGCCGAAAAAAGAAGATTATGCATCTTTAGATGAATACCAAAAGGCACTAAACGATTTTAACAATAATGTACCAGACAGCCTAAAAGTTCCAAGTAGCTTTGATTTAAAAGCATGGATAGATGAGTGGAAACAAATAAATGGACTAGATAATGTGGACTTAAGAGCAGAAGTTGTTCTTCCAAACTTGAAAGAAAAAATATCTGGGTTTAAAGACGACGTAAAAGAATGGTGGGGATTAGATGTTGAACTACCCGTTCGCAATAAATTAACAACAACTTTAGAGGATGTTTCTTCATGGTGGGAAGATGTAAAAGAATATTGGGGAGAAAAAAAGCTTTCAATACAGACAGAAATAGGAGAAATAAAAGGTAAAATAGAAGAAAAGTGGAATGAAGCATCTGAATACATTCAAGAAAATATTTTGCCTTGGTTTACTAAAGATCATTGGCTTGAAATAGGAAACGGAATAAAAGAAGGTCTTTCGACTAAATGGGAGGAATTCTCTACATGGTGGAGTGACACAGGTATAGCCGTTTGGTGGAACGAGAAAGTTTCTCCATGGTTTACAGAAGATACATGGAAAAATCTTGGAGAAAGCATAAGAAAAGGTCTATCTAAAAAGTGGGAGGAATTTACTGGATGGTGGGAAAACACCGGATTCTATAAGTGGTGGAATCAAGATGTTGCTCCAAAGTTTACAACAGACAAGTGGACATTTAGTGGTATTTCAGATGGATTAAAAAATGCATGGAATAATGCTATAGCCGCTGTAAAGCACATATGGAACGGATTTGCAAACTGGATGAACTCAAAGCTTTCTTTTTCGTGGGATGCGGTAAACATTGCTGGAAAGCAGATTGTTGGAGCCGGAAGTATAAATCTCGGGAAAATTCCTACTTTTGCCGCCGGAGGATTCCCAAGCCAGTACAGTATGTTTATGGCGGGAGAAAATGGACGGGCAGAAATGCTGGGAACTGTTGGAGGGAAAACAGCGGTTGCCGGTGGACAGGAAATTACAGGTATTCGAGATGCAGTGTACAGTACGGCGCAACAGGAAATGGAATTGCTAAGACAGCAAAATCAGTTGCTTCAAGGAATTTTGGAAAAAGAATTTGGGATTACATCAGAGCAGATCGGAAAAAGTGCTCGCAATTATGCAAAAGATTATTTTAACAGAACTGGAAGAGAAGCATATATTTTCTAATGACAAATACCGCCACTTGTGGTAGAATCATTT
>OCGZ01000221.1_pt1 | contig 56184 bp, 41 predicted proteins | sample 1538711 | NCBI WGS metagenome assembly OCGZ01 (sample SAMN04571720, study PRJEB22368) | human gut metagenome | biome: human gut; material: stool | host: Homo sapiens | place: Luxembourg | collected 2012-08-17
TCACAGGAACAGACACGGGCGCTCCTATGAAACATGCTTATATATATTATTATACGTGTGCGGAAATGTCAAGATGTTTTTTACGGAAATCTCAAAAATATGACAAAAAAACACCAAATGCTGTGGGTGATATGAGAAATGATACATATTTATGGGAAAACGAGGGAAGAATAAGACAGAAATACAGTAATGTTCGCGGATAGATAGCGGACGATTGAAATTTATCAGGAGAAGAGGAGAGCTTATGGCAGGAAGGAACAGGATCAGGACGGATCTGGCACTTGAGGCAACAGAGCGTTTCAAAGAGGAAAACGTGGAAGTTCATGGAGTGGAGGTTCGGGAAAAGTACGACAAGGAGAAAGATGTGCGGACTACGGTTGTTCGGATCACAACGGAAAATGGTGCGAAGACTATGGGAAAGCCCCAGGGAACGTATATTACCATCGAGGCTCCGGATCTTTCCGTGCCGGATGAGGATTATCACAGGGAGATTTCAGAGGAGGTAGCGCATCACTTAAAAGAACTGATTGATTTCAGTCAGCAGCAGTCTGTACTTGTGGTAGGACTGGGAAATCAGGACATCACAGCAGATTCCCTTGGTCCCCGGGCAGTGGGAAATATTCATATGACAAGGCATGTGATCCGGGAGTATGGTCTGAAATCCTGTTCTCATATGAAAATGCACCAGATCAGCGGAATTGTTCCAGGTGTGATGGCGCAGACTGGAATGGAGACACTGGAGATTGTCCAGGGGGTTGTAGCAGAGACAAAACCGGATGTGGTGATTGCGATTGATGCGCTGGCTGCCAGAAGTACGGCGAGGCTGAACCGGACTATCCAGATCACAGATACAGGAATCAGTCCGGGGTCCGGTGTGGGAAATCACAGAGAGGGCTTAAACGAAGAGAATCTGTCCGTAAGGGTAATAGGGATCGGGGTGCCTACAGTGGTAGATGCAGCTACTATCGTCCATGATTCCATGGCAAATCTTCTGGATGCACTGGAGGAAGAGGAACAGAAGGAATTTCTGGAAGAGATGATCTCACCAAAGCTTTATACTATGTTTGTGACTCCAAAGGATGTGGATGAGACTGTCAAGTATTTGAGCTTTACAATTTCGGAGGGACTGAACCTGGCATTTTCTGATAGTCTAATCAGAGAGGACAGGTCATAAAATACCATAAGAGGTGATCGTTGGTGACGAATATCCAGAGGGCATTCTGCGTGGTTTTGAGCCTGATCTTTCTTTGTGTAGTGGCCGCGCTTCCGGGAGATTTTTTCAGGCATGGAGAGGTTTACAGGTCTCTGCCGCTGTATTGCTTTCTGGAAAAGAAGGCTTTGCAGGAGGAAAACGGCAGAGATCGGGAAACAGAGATGCTTTTGCAGGAAAAAAATGCAGAGCATCTGGGGGAAGAAGTAGCAGCCGAGAATCGGAGAGAGCAGGAGGAACTTCTGATGGCAGAGGCGGAGAAAGATGCTGCAGACAGTCGGGATGAGAGGCAAGAAGAGACGCAGGCCGAGAAGGACAAAATTGTGGATGAAAGCAAGAGTGGCGTGGAAGAGAAAAAAGAGAAAGAAGAGAAAGAAGAGAAAGAAGAGCAGGAAACCGTGGCACTGCCTCATCCTCAGATCGATTTATCTCAGGCGAAACTGGCTGATTTTGATTATGTGATGAACCATTTTTTTATCCTGGATTCCAATACGGAAACCAATGCCGGGCAGATCAGCGGGACAAGATTCCTGGAAGAAGATATGTCCATTAAACAGGATTCATCTGTACCCCAGATTCTGATCTACCACACCCATTCCCAGGAGACTTTTTCCGATTCAAGGGAAGGTGAAGCGGAAGATACCATAGTGGGAGTGGGAAATTATCTCACAGATATTCTGGAAAAAAATTACGGCTACAAGGTGATCCATGTAACGGATGCTTTTGATATCATGGGCGGGGAGCTGGATCGGAGCAAAGCCTACGACTATGCGCGCTCTTCCATAGAAAAAGTTCTGGAGGAAAATCCCACAGTGGAGGTAGTTATTGATCTTCACAGGGATGGAGTGCCGGATGACCGTCATCTGGTAACGGAGATCAATGGAAAACAAACAGCTCAGATTCTTTTTTATAACGGGTTGAGCTATACGGTCAATCAGGGGGCAGTGAGTTATCTTCCAAACCCTTACATAGAAGATAATCTGGCATTTTCTTTCCAGCTGGAATACCAGGCAGCGCAGTACTATCCGCAGTTTTACAGAGGAATTTATCTGGCGGGTCTTCGTTACAACCTCCATTTAAGACCAAGGGCGCTGCTTCTGGAAGCCGGTGCGCAGACTAATACAGTGGAGGAAGTCCGAAATGCAATGGAACCTTTTGCAGATATCTTAAACAGAGTGCTGAAAGGCAGTGACAAAGAAGGATAAAATGTGCTATGATAAGGAACAGTATGGAAAAATATGCTTTTGCATGATGAATGCAGGAGCTTTGCATGAAAGAAACATAAGGAGGACTTCCTGAATGATAGACCAGAGTAAAATTCGAAATTTTTGTATCATTGCACATATTGACCACGGAAAATCCACACTTGCAGACCGTATCATCGAGATGACAGGACTTCTCACAGAAAGAGAAATGCAGGCACAGGTTCTGGATAACATGGAACTTGAGAGAGAGCGTGGAATTACCATCAAGTCCCAGGCTGTTCGTATTGTATACAAGGCTAAAGACGGAAATGAGTACATTTTTAACCTGATCGATACCCCGGGACATGTAGACTTTAACTATGAGGTTTCCCGAAGCCTTGCAGCCTGTGATGGTGCGATTCTTGTTGTTGACGCTGCTCAGGGAATTGAGGCTCAGACGCTTGCCAACGTATATATGGCACTGGATCATGACCTGGATGTAGTACCGGTTATCAATAAGATCGATCTTCCAAGTGCAGATCCTGAGCGTGTAATTAATGAGATCGAGGATGTGATCGGAATTGAGGCACAGGATGCACCGCAGATTTCAGCGAAAACAGGATTGAATGTAGATCAGGTTCTGGAACAGATCGTAAATAAGGTTCCGGCACCGCATGGCGATGTGGATGCACCGCTGAAAGCACTGATCTTTGACTCTGTTTATGATCCGTATAAAGGTGTTATCGTATTCTGCCGAATTAAAGATGGCTGTGTGAAGAAGGGTACGAAGATACACATGATGGCTACCGGATTTACCACAGAGGTTGTTGAAGTAGGATATTTTGGCGCAGGCCAGTTTATTCCGTGTGATGAGCTGACAGCTGGTATGGTTGGATATATCACAGCCAGCATCAAGAATGTCCGCGACACCCGTGTTGGTGATACTGTCACAGATGCAGATAATCCGTGTACAGAGGCACTGCCTGGATATAAGAAAGTAAATCCTATGGTTTACTGCGGACTTTATCCGGCTGACGGTGCCAAGTACGGCGATCTCCGTGATGCGCTGGAGAAACTGCAGCTTAACGATGCTTCTCTTTATTACGAGCCTGAGACATCTGTTGCCCTGGGCTTTGGTTTCCGCTGCGGTTTCCTTGGACTTCTTCATCTGGAAATTATTCAGGAACGTTTGGAGAGAGAGTACAATCTGGATCTTGTAACTACTGCACCGAGTGTTATTTACAAAGTTTACAAGACAAACGGTGAGATCATCGAACTGACCAATCCGACCAACCTTCCCGATCCTTCGGAGATTGAATACATGGAGGAGCCGATGGTCAAGGCTGAGATCATGGTGACAACAGAGTTTATCGGTGCGATCATGGATCTCTGCCAGGAGAGACGTGGTCAGTATGAAGGCATGGAATATATGGAAGAAACACGTGCTCTTCTGAAATACAGACTGCCACTTAACGAGATCATTTACGATTTCTTTGATGCCCTGAAATCACGATCCAGAGGATATGCCTCCCTGGATTATGAGCTGGACGGATATGAGAGAAGTGAGCTTGTGAAGCTGGATATCCTTGTTAATAAGGAAGAGGTGGATGCACTTTCCTTTATCGTACATGCAGATACAGCTTATGAGCGCGGCAGAAAGATGTGCGAGAAGCTGAAAGATGAGATCCCGAGACAGCTTTTTGAGATTCCGATCCAGGCAGCGATCGGAAGCAAGGTTATTGCCAGAGAGACAGTACGTGCCATGCGTAAAGACGTTCTTGCCAAATGTTACGGCGGCGATATTTCCCGTAAGAAGAAACTTCTTGAGAAACAGAAGGAAGGTAAGAAGCGTATGCGTCAGGTAGGTAACGTGGAAATCCCGCAGAAGGCCTTTATGAGTGTGCTGAAGCTGGACGATAAATAGGAGATGACTTTTTGAAAAAAAATGCAAATAAACTGTTTCTGGTGGCAGGACTTCTGGCTATGTCAGCCGTTCTGCTTACCGGATGCGGTTCCAGAAAAAAAACAGATGCAGTTGACAGTGTGATCAAGATCAGCACAGCTCCGGAACCTACAGCAACACCGGATCCGAAAACTGTGGATCCGGATGCAGTGACAACGAATGGAAATCTGACTATGGTAAATGAATATCTGGCAGAGAATGGAGGGGCAGAACTGGGTTCGGCAGCAGTGACACCGACTCCGGCAGCAGCGGCTTCAGATGGAAGCACCGGTGATTCTGAATCGGATACATCAGGTGCAGATACATCCGATGGAGATAGTACAGATGGTTCTGACAGTGGCGATGGATCGGATAATAGCGGTGATTCCGGATATTCCGATGAAAACGGCGACAACAGCATCTATGATGATACAGGGGAAGGAGACTATGATGGAGAATAAGGCAAAAAAGCCTCTGGAACTCTATATTCATGTCCCTTTCTGCGTGAAAAAATGTGATTACTGTGATTTTCTCTCAGGTCCTGCGGGAAAAGAACGCCAGGCAGAATATTTCCAGGCCCTTCAGCGGGAAGTGGCGTCTGTCCCTGATTTTCCGGACAGAGAGATCACTACAGTTTTTATTGGCGGAGGAACGCCTTCCGTGCCGGATCCTGCCCTGATCGGGGTGGTTCTGGATCAGATCAGAAATAAGTTTTTTATGGCCCCGGATGCTGAGATCACAATCGAAGCGAATCCGGGGACTTTGTATAAAGAGAAGCTGGAAGACTATCTGGAACATGGAGTTAACCGGCTTAGTCTAGGTCTGCAGTCACCGCAGAACCGGGAACTGAAGATCCTGGGACGGATTCATACATGGGAAGAGTTTCTGGAGAGTTTTTCCCTGGCAAGGGAGGCGGGATTTTCCAATATCAATATTGACCTGATGAGCGCGATCCCGGATCAGACATATGAAGGCTGGGAAAAAAATCTACGCACAGTGGCAGCTCTTGGGCCAGAGCATATTTCTGCCTACAGCCTGATCGTGGAGGAAGGGACACCTTTCTGGGAACGGGACCTGAAGCTTCCGGATGAGGATACAGAATACCGGATGTATGAGGATACGGCAGCGATCCTCGGGGAGTACGGATTTCATCAGTATGAGATCTCCAATTATGCAAAAAAAGGTCTGGAGTGCCGGCATAATAAGGGCTATTGGCAGAGAACAGATTATCTGGGTCTGGGACTTGGGGCATCTTCACTCGTGGATCATATACGTTTTTCCAATACAGATAATATGGAAGAATATATTAAAAACAGCGGACAGCCGGAGAAGATCCGCTGTGATATGGAGCGTCTTGGCGAGGCAGATGAGATGGCTGAGTTCATGTTCCTGGGTCTGCGTATGACGGAAGGCGTGTCAATGGATGTATTTGAGGAATATTTCGGTAAAAAAATAGAAAGTATTTACGGGGATGTGCTGGAAAAATATCTGTCTATCGGAATGCTGGAGAAAAAAGAGAGCAGGATATATCTTACAAGAAAAGGAATTCATGTGAGTAATGGGATAATGGCGGATTTTCTGCTGTGAGGTTCACTGCGAATGACTGATTTGTCGAAAGTTCCAACTTGACGAACGGATGTTCTGATTGTATACTGTAAAAAAGATGTAACCGAACTGCAGAGCGGAATGCAAATATCCGTTTTATAAAGATTTATGCGGTGGGTCAGATTAAGAATATCCGTTTGAACATGGAGATACAGATTAGGAGGTTATCTTAAGTAATCAAATTTATTAACCAACATGATTAAATGTGTTTAAATATACTCAAAGGAGTAAATTGTTATGAACACATCAAATATTACAAATTACAAGCCAAAAGATTTTGCTGAACTGTTAGGTGTATCTGTAAAAACATTACAGCGTTGGGATAGAGAAGGAACTCTAAAAGTAAACCGAACTCCAACTGATAGACGTTATTACACTTATGACCAATATCTGCAATTCAAAGGAATAAATACTGAAGATGACCAACGTCAGGTAGTTATTTATGCCAGGGTATTGTGTTCTCTTGCAGATTGTACGGACTTCGTAAGTATAAAAAACAAATAGAAAGGGATGTGGAAATTGCTAAAGAGCTTCAAGACGGAAATAAATCCGTCAGAGGAACAGAAAGTCAAGATTCATAAGACGATAGGAACCTGTAGATTCATTTATAATTTCTATCTTGCTCATAATAAAGAACTTTACGACAACGGTGAAAAGTTTATGAGTAGTAACAGGTTTAGAGTCTGGCTTAACAATGAATATCTTTCTGAGCATCCAGAGTATTCGTGGATCAAGGAAGCTTATTCAAAAGCAGTAACACAGTCAGTAAATAATGGACAAACTGCTTTTACAAGATTTTTCAATCACGAGAGTGCTTTTCCTAAGTTCAAAAAGAAAGGCAGATCTGATGTAAAGATGTATTTTGTAAAGAATAATCCAAAGGATTGTCGTTGCGAAAGGCATAGAATCAATATTCCGTCACTTGGTTGGGTTCGTATCAAAGAAAAAGGATATGTTCCAACAACTAAAGACGGATATGTGATTAAAAGCGGCACGGTCTCAATGAAAGCTGACAGATACTATGTTTCAGTCCTTGTAGAAATTTCCAATAACAAGATTGCTGATAATTCCAATGCAGGAATTGGCATAGACCTGGGATTAAAGGATTTTGCCATTGTTTCTAATGGTAAAACTTATAAGAACATCAACAAGTCAGCAAGACTGAAAAAGCTTGAGAAACAACTTATCCGGGAACAGAGATGTCTTTCCCGTAAGTATGAAAATCTAAAGAAAGGAGAAGTCACTCAAAGGGCGAATATACAAAAACAAAAACTCAAGGTACAGAAACTTCATCATAAGATAGATAATATCCGTACTGATTACGTTAACAAGACAATCGCTGAGATAGTGAAAACCAAGCCATCTTATATAACGATTGAGGACTTAAATGTAAATGGTATGATGAAGAATCGACATCTTTCAAAAGCAGTTGCATCACAAAAGTTTTATGAATTTAGAACAAAGCTTCAAATTAAATGCAATGAAAATGGGATCGAACTTCGAGTAGTAGACAGATGGTATCCATCATCTAAAACCTGTCACTGCTGTGGCGCTATCAAAAAAGATTTAAAGCTTTCAGATAGAATATTCAAATGCAGTTGCGGTTATGTCGAAGACAGAGATTTCAATGCTGCACTTAATTTGAGAGATGCAATAACTTACGAAGTTGCATAACTAAAATGCAAACGTGAGTATGTACCGAAGGCTATTTTCGGGAATTTACAACTGTGGAGTGTACAGGAACTTGTGAGTAGATATGATTTCGGTCAATCAAAAACATACACGGTGAAGCAGTAAGTAGAACTCGTGAGAGTCTACGTTATCTCGATGTGAGTATATTTACACATATTTTGAGTGGCAGGCACGAATGTCAGCAGAGATAAAAGATAAGAAACATTTTATCAGAATAAGGGGAGCCAATGAGAATAACCTGAAGAATCTCAGTGTGGATATTCCCAGAGACCAGTTTGTAGTTCTTACCGGACTTAGTGGCTCCGGTAAGTCTTCCCTGGCTTTTGATACCATTTATGCAGAAGGACAGAGACGGTATATGGAATCTCTTTCTTCCTATGCGAGGCAGTTCCTTGGCCAGATGGAGAAGCCGGATGTGGAGAGCATTGAGGGACTTCCTCCTGCAATCTCCATTGATCAGAAGTCAACCAACCGGAATCCACGTTCTACAGTGGGAACAGTAACGGAGATTTATGACTATTTCCGACTTTTATATGCCCGTGTGGGAATCCCTCATTGTCCGAAGTGCGGCCGTGAGATACGCAGGCAGACGGTAGATCAGATGGTAGACCAGATCATGACACTTCCGGAACGTCAGAAGATCCAGCTTCTTGCACCTGTAGTCCGCGGGCGTAAGGGAACTCATGCCAGGCTTCTGGATCAGGCCAGAAGGAGCGGCTATGTGAGGGTGCAGATCGATGGAAGTCTTTATGAGCTTTCCGAAGAGATTAAGCTGGATAAGAATATCAAGCATAATATTGAGATCGTTGTGGACCGGCTGATCGTGAAGCCGGGAATCGAGAAGCGTCTTTCTGATTCTATTGAGACAGTTCTGGAGCTGGCTGACGGGCTTCTTGTTGTAGATACCATGGATGGGAAGCTGCTGAATTTCAGTCAGAGTTTTTCCTGCCCGGACTGCGGCATCAGTATTGATGAGATCGAGCCGCGCAGCTTTTCTTTCAATAATCCATTTGGAGCCTGCCCGCAGTGTCTGGGACTTGGTTATAAGATGGAGTTTGATATTGATCTTATGATTCCGGATAAGAAGCTGAGTATTAATGAGGGTGCTATCGCTGTTATTGGATGGCAGTCCTGTACTACGCAGGGAAGTTTTTCAAGAGCGATCCTGGATGCACTGGCAAGAGAGTATGATTTTTCACTGGATACACCATTTTGTGAATATCCTGAGAAGATACAGGATATTCTGATCAATGGTACAGGTGGTCATTCTGTGAAGGTTTACTATAAGGGACAGCGTGGAGAGGGTGTTTATGATGTGGCTTTTCCTGGCCTGATCCGCAATGTGGAACAGAGATACCGTGAGACCGGTTCTGAGTCTATGAAGCAGGAATATGAGAGCTTTATGCGGATCACTCCATGTAATACATGTAAGGGACAGCGACTGAAGAAGGAGTCCCTGGCTGTTACAGTGGCCGATAAGAATATTTATGAAGTGACTAATATGCCGGTGGAGAAGCTGATGGGATTCTTAAAGGAGATGAAGCTTTCCGAGCAGCAGGAGTTGATTGGTAAGCAGATCCTCAGGGAGATCCGCGCAAGAGTGGGGTTTCTTTCAGAGGTCGGTCTGGAATATCTTTCCCTTGGAAGAGCCACAGGAACTCTTTCCGGTGGAGAGGCGCAGCGAATCCGTCTTGCCACACAGATCGGTTCCGGTCTTGTTGGTGTTGCCTATATCCTGGATGAGCCGAGTATCGGACTTCACCAGAGAGATAATGACAAGCTGCTCGGTGCACTGATGCGTCTTCGTGATCTTGGCAACAGCCTGATCGTAGTAGAGCATGACGAGGATACTATGCGCGCAGCAGATTGCGTGATCGATATCGGGCCGGGAGCGGGAGAGCATGGCGGACAGCTGGTTGCCATGGGTACGGCAGAGGATCTGATGAAGAATGAGAGCTCTGTGACAGGTGCGTACTTAAGCGGACGTCTGAGGATCCCGGTACCGGAAGTACGTAAAGAGCCGACAGGTTTTCTGACCATTAAAGGGGCCGCAGAGAATAATCTGAAGCATATTGATGTGGATATTCCGCTGGGAGTGATGACCTGCATCACAGGTGTTTCCGGTTCCGGTAAGAGTTCGCTGATCAATGAGATTCTATATAAGAGACTTGCAAGAGATCTGAACAGGGCAAGAGTGATCCCCGGTAAGCATGATGATATCCTGGGAATTGACCAGCTGGACAAGGTGATCAATATTGACCAGTCTCCGATTGGAAGAACTCCTCGTTCCAACCCGGCTACTTACACAGGAGTATTTGACCAGATTCGTGATCTTTTTGCAGCGACAGCAGATGCCAAGGCCAGGGGATATAAGAAGGGACGTTTCAGTTTCAATGTGAAGGGCGGAAGATGTGAGGCCTGCAGCGGAGATGGAATCATCAAGATCGAGATGCACTTCCTTCCGGATGTCTATGTGCCATGTGAGGTATGTAAAGGCAAACGTTATAACAGAGAGACCCTTGAGGTGAAATATAAAGATAAGAGTATTTACGATGTGCTCAATATGACAGTGGAAGAGGCACTGACATTTTTTGAGAACGTTCCGTCTATCAAGCGAAAGATTGAGACTTTATACGATGTAGGACTTTCCTATATCCGTCTGGGACAGCCGTCCACCACGCTTTCCGGAGGAGAGGCCCAGCGTATCAAGCTTGCTGCGGAGCTGAGCAAGCGCAGCACAGGAAGGACGATTTATATTCTGGATGAGCCTACGACCGGACTTCATTTTGCAGATGTCCACAAGCTGATCGAGATTCTGCGCCGCCTGTCTGAAGGCGGCAATACAGTTGTTGTGATTGAACACAATCTGGATGTGATCAAGACAGCAGACTATATCATTGATATTGGCCCTGAGGGCGGAGACGGAGGCGGAACTGTGATCGCCAAGGGTACGCCGGAGGAGGTTGCTGCAAGCCCGGTTTCCTATACCGGCAGGTATGTTAAGAAATATCTGAATCAGGAATAGAAAGGAATAGAATCGGAAAGATCAAAGAAATAACCGGGAAAAGTCCTTTTCAATTTGTGCTGTTTTGTATATAATGAAGTGCGAGAACTTTAGTATAAAACAGAACAAGTCAGAAAGTGCGTACCACAGACAGAGTCTGCTGGTGCAGGCGGGAGGATATATGCCGGCAAAAGATATCGGAATCGATCTGGGAACCAGAAACAGTCTGGTGTTTTCCACAGGCAAGGGGATTGTTTTGAGAGAACCTTCTGTGGTCGTTTATGATAAAGATACAGAGAAGATCAGGGCAATCGGAGAAGAGGCCAGACAGATGGCAAGTCATCTTACTTCCAATATGGAGGTGATCTGGCCGATACGAAGAGGTGTGATCGTAGATTATAATGTTATGGAGAAGATGCTGAAGTATTTTATTTCTCAGGCTATGGGGCGGAGAGCGTTCCGCAAACCGAGGGTCAGCATCAGTGTTCCAAGCGGAATTACAGAGATAGAACGTAAGGCAATGGAAGAAGCTGCTTATCAGTCAGGAGCCAGGGAGGTCTTTCTTGTAGAGGAACCTATTGCGGCAGCTATTGGAGCAGGTGTGGATATCACCAAGCCATTTGGTAATCTGATCGTAGATATTGGAGCCGGTACCACAGATGTGGCGGTGATATCCGTTGGAGGAGTGGTAGTTTCCGCATCCATCAAGGTTGCAGGAGATAACTTCAATCACGCGATCATGAATTACGTGAGAGAGAAGCACAGCCTTTTTATTGGAGAGGATGCTGCGGAGAAGATCAAGATCGAGATTGGAACAGCAAGTGAAGAAGCAGATCTTCGGACTATGGAAGTGAAGGGAAGGAATATCATTACAGGACTTCCCAAAGTGGCGACGCTGACTTCTGAAGAGGTCCGTACGGCACTTCGTGAGTGCACCGGACAGATCGTAGAGGCAGTACATGGCGTTCTTGAGAAGACACCGCCGGAACTGGCCGCAGATATTATGGATAGAGGAATTGTGCTTACAGGCGGCGGAGCCATGCTTCATGGAATGGACGCACTGATCGAACAGAAGACAGGTGTTAGTACACTGACTGTTCAGGATGCCATGCTGGTAGTAGCCGCCGGAACAGGTAAATATGCGGAGATTATGTCGAGGATGTAACAGAGCGGAATCGTAATGTCTGCGCTACAGCCCGTTTTACTACAGATAAGAGAAGTGATTGCATTTATGAACGTATAGCAGAGCGAAATGTTCACGGATAGAGTTCATATAAGATAAGGCGCTGCAGATGCAGTGCCTTTTGCATTATTATCTGATATGACAGATGGAGAATAAGATGAGTGAAACAGTTACAGGATATATAGATCATGTGATCTTTCGAAATGAAGATAATGGATATACCGTCATGGTGATGAAGGGAACGGAGGATGATTCGGAACTGACCTGCGTGGGAAATTTTCCGGCTCTTACCCAGGGTGCGTCCATAGAAGCAGTGGGAAATTATACAACACACCCGGTTTATGGCAGACAGTTTCAGATTTCTTCTTACACGGAGAAAATGCCGGAAGATGCTCTTGCGATGGAACGTTATCTGGGCTCCGGCGCTGTTAAGGGAATCGGTGCGGCACTTGCTGCAAGGATTGTACGACGTTTCGGAGATGATACCATAAGGATCGTGGAGGAAGAACCGGAACGTCTGGCAGAGATCAAAGGGATCAGCCAGAAAAAAGCAATGGAGATCGCAGAACAGATGACGGAGAAGGCGGATATGCGCCGTGCCATGGTCTTTTTGCAGAAATACGGGATCTCTCTGAATCTGGGAGCAAAAATTTATCAGAAGTACGGGCAGACGGTATACAATGTTCTTCAGGAGAATCCTTATCGTCTGGCTGAGGATATCAGCGGAGTGGGTTTTAAGATTGCAGATGAGATCGCATCCCGAATCGGAATACATACAGATTCAGATTACAGGATCAGAAGTGGTATGTTGTATACTCTCTTACAGGCTTCCGGGGAAGGCCATATCTATCTTCCGAAAGAGGTACTTTTTTCCAGGGCATCGCAGCTTCTGGGGGTGGATCCTTCTTATATGGAAAAGCATCTCATGGATATGGTGGTAGACCGGAAACTGATCATGAAAGAGACAGAAGAAGGTGAGGTTGTTTATCCTACACGCTATTATTATCTGGAACTGAATACAGCGAGAATGCTGAATGAGCTGAATATTCTCTGTCCGGAGGATGAGCAGATGATGGCGAAGCGGATCACCAGGATCGAGAAAGAAACAGGTACAGAGCTGGATGAAATGCAGAGACAGGCGATCATGGCAGCAGCCCAGCATGGACTGTTTATTCTTACAGGAGGACCCGGAACCGGTAAGACAACTACGATTAATGCCATTATCCGTTATTTTGAGGAAGAAGGGGCTGAACTTCGTCTGGCAGCTCCTACCGGCCGTGCAGCCAAGAGAATGACAGAAGCTACAGGCTATGAAGCGCAGACGATCCATCGTCTTCTGGAGCTGAATGGAATGCCGGAGGGAGAGCAGGAAGGCCGTGCAGTTCATTTTGACAGAAATTCAGAGAATCCGCTGGAGGCGGATGTGATCATCATTGATGAGATGTCCATGGTAGATATTGCGCTGATACATTCTCTGCTTCTGGCTGTAACAGCAGGAACCAGGCTGATCCTGGTAGGTGATGAGAATCAGCTTCCGAGTGTAGGACCGGGAAATGTGTTGCGTGATATTATCCGAAGCGGATGTTTTTCTGTTGTGGAATTGAAGAAGATCTTCCGCCAGGCTTCCGAGAGCGATATTGTTGTGAATGCACATAAGATCAATCGCGGTGAGCAGGTAACGATCAACAATAAGAGCCGGGATTTCTTTTTTTTGAAAAGATATGATGCAGATATCATCATTCGTGTGGTAATTGCTCTGATTCAGGAGAAACTGCCGCGTTATGTAGATGCGAAGCCATATGAAATTCAGGTTCTGACGCCTATGCGTAAGGGACTTCTGGGGGTGGAACGACTGAATCAGATCCTGCAGAGATATCTCAACCCGCCGGATGATAAAAAGAAAGAGAAAGAAATCGGACAGAGGCTTTTCCGCGAGGGTGATAAGGTCATGCAGGTGAAGAACAATTACCAGCTGGAGTGGGAGATCCTTGGAAGATATAAGATACCGGTTGATAAAGGAGTAGGGGTTTTTAACGGAGATACCGGCATTATGGAAGAAATCAATGAATTTGCGGAGACAGCCACTGTACAGTTTGAAGATGGCCGCCGTGCAGAATATTCTTTCAAGCAGCTGGAGGAGCTGGAACTTGCCTATGCTGTTACCATACATAAGTCTCAGGGATCCGAATATCCGGCAGTGATTCTGCCGCTGCTTTCCGGTCCGAGGATGCTGATGAACCGGAATCTTCTCTATACAGCCGTTACCAGGGCAAGGAAGTGCGTTACTGTGGTGGGCAGTGAGAATACTTTTGCAGAGATGATCCGCAATGAGAAACAGCAGCAAAGATACAGCTCCCTGGATGTGAGAATACGGGAGATGAATGAAGCAGACGATCAGGAGAGTGCCGTCGGGGAGAAAGGATTTTCTTGAGAAAAACTGCTGAATTTTTACTGGATATGCTTTATCCGAAGAAATGTCCTCTGTGTCATGAAGTGTTGAAAGACAGAAAACAGCTTCTCTGCGGGAAGTGTGCAGAGAAGCTCCACCCCTTTTCCGGTGCACTGTGCATGAAATGCGGGAAACCGGTGAAGCTGGAGGAAGAATATTGCCCGGTCTGCAGAGTGAACGGTCATTATTTTACAGAAGGAAGAAGTATTTTCCCCTATGGAGAGGTATGGCGGCAGTCTCTGGTACGTTTTAAGTATTACGGATGCCGGGAATATGGAGATTTTTACGCAAAAGCCATGAGTATTTATGGGAAAAAATGTCTGGAACGCTGGAAGCCTCAGCTTATTGTGCCGGTGCCGCTTCATCCTGCGAAAAAACGTATGCGCGGATTTAACCAGTCGGCATATCTTGCAGAGAAACTGAGCATAATTACAGGAATCCCCTGGGATGACAGTCTGGTACTTAAAATCCGCAACACAAAATCACAGAAGAAACTGGACGCAGCCCAGAGGCGGAATAATCTTCGGAAAGCATACGAAGTGACACGGGAACTGGAAGGAATCCCTGTGCTGATAACAGACGATGTATACACAACGGGAAGTACTATGGATGCTATGTCCATGTGCCTTTTTGAAGCCGGAGCGCAGGCTGTTTATTTTCTCACAGTATGCGCAGGAAGGCAGTAAAAGAGCCAAAAAATGCTTTTCATAGGTAGGGATATATGCTACAATAAATTTGATTGCAGTTAAATGGGATTACTGCGTAAAAAAGTAAAAAGTGCAATATAAGAAAGCTTATGAGGAGTAATTTATGGTAAATGAAGAAAAGGTGAAGGTCATGAACCGACTGGCCATGTATGAGCATGGTGAGGGCAGGAAGTATCTTCCGGTGAGCAGATTTTACCGGAGTGACTATATTGGTCTTGCACTGATCAAGAATTTCTTTCTGGTGACGATTGGTTATGTACTGGGACTTGCCGGAGTAGCGGCATATTTCAGTGAATATCTTATGGACAACGTGAATAAGATTAATCTGGTTGCTGTGGGAATTTATATCGTAGTCGGTTATCTGATCGTGCTTATCGTGTATTCAGTACTGACCTACATCCAGTATTCTGTGAAGTATTACCGTGCCAAGAAGAGTGTCCGGGAATACTATCAGGATCTTACCAAACTGGAAAAAATCTACGGACGGGAAGAGAAGAGAATGCCTGTCCGGAGAAATGCAGGAGGAAATAAAAAATGACAGCTTTACTCGAGATCAAACAGAATATCAAGAAATTTTACGGACAATATGAAGTATATATACTGCCGGTTCTGAAATTTGTCCTGGCATTTGTCTATTTCCTCTGGATCAACAGCAATATGGGATATATGAAGCAGCTGGATAATATTTTTGTGATTCTGATCCTGGCACTGGTATGTTCCATTCTTCCTGTGTCTGTGATGATGTTTGTGGGATTTGCGATGATGATCGGACACTGTTATGCAGTGAGCATTGAAGTTGCAGGATTTATGCTGGTTCTGATCCTGTTTATGATGATTCTGTTTTTAAGATTCAGTGGATCACAGAATCTGGCACTGATCCTGACACCGCTTTCTTTCGGCTTCAGTGTTCCGGCACTTCTTCCGATCGGAGCAGGATTGTTAGGCAGTGCGCTTTCTTCGCTTCCGGCAGGCTGCGGAGTTGTGATCTACTATTTTATCCGTTTTGTGCATGCGCAGTCAGCAGCACTGAGTGATTCGGATACTGAGATCGCAGCGAAGCTCAAGCTTCTTTCTGATGGCCTTGTGCAGAACTGGGCTATGTGGATTACTGTGATCGCTTTTGTGGCTGTGGTTCTTCTTGTGAATCTTCTGAGAACACGCTCTTTTGATTATGCGTGGAGAATTGCCATTATTGTTGGCGGCGTAACTTATATTCTGGTTATCCTTGCAGGAGATTTCTGCTTTGATGTAACCGTATCCATGGTACCGATGATCATTTCAGCAGTGGTTTCCGTACTGATCGGTTTGGTAATGGAATTTTTGGTATTCGGAGGGGATTACAGCAGAACAGAGCGGCTGGAATATGAGGATGATGAATATTACTACTATGTGAAGGCTGTGCCGAAGGCAGTTGTTGCAACTTCCGAAAGAAGTATCAAGAAGATCAATGCAGAGCCTGCAGAAGAAAAAAAGAAAGAAGATATTCCGGTATCTTATAAGAAAGAAAATATCTCTTATAAGAAAGAAAAGAAAGAACAGAAACCGGCAGAAATACTGGATAATACTTTTGAAAATACAATAAGTGAAACACCTCAGGAAGTAGATAAGATTGATTTTGAAAAACAGCTTGAAGAGTCACTGAAGGATCTTTGATCGGTGGGACAGACGGTTAATTAAGCGGATCAGGAGGAAAGGAGGAAATTATGCAGAATATTCTTGCAATTCTTGGCGGATATATCGGAAAGATCACATTGCCCGGAATTGGCGTGATAGACATTATTGAAATTGGACTGATTTCCTTTTTTGTATATCAGTTTATGGCCTGGATCAAGTTTACACGGGCTTATACGCTTCTGAAGGGTATTCTGGTAGTCCTCGCATTTATCCTGGTTGCCTATATATTTAAGATGAATACGATCCTGTGGATATTCCGGAACCTGGCCAATGTCCTTGTGATCGGTGTGATCGTAATCTTCCAGCCCGAGCTTCGGCGTGCGCTGGAGCAGCTGGGACAGAAGAAGATTGTTTCCACTATCATTCCTTTTGATACAGGCAGAGAAGTACAGGAACGCTTCAATGACAAGACCATCAATGAACTGGTTAAAGCTTGTTTTGATATGGGTGAGGTGAAAACAGGTGCTCTGATCGTTATTGAGAAAGAGATCCGTCTGGATGAATATGTGCGTACAGGAATCAACATTGACGCTATCCTTACCAGTCAGCTTCTGATCAATATTTTTGAACATAACACACCGCTGCATGATGGTGCAGTGATCGTTCGGGGAAACCGGGTGGTAGCTGCTACATGCTATTTGCCGCTTTCTGATAATATGGAGCTGAGCAAGCAGCTTGGAACGAGACACAGAGCAGGTGTGGGAATCAGTGAAGCCACAGATTCCCTTACGATCATTGTTTCAGAGGAAACAGGACAGGTTTCTGTTGCACAGGGCGGCGAACTTTCCAGAGGACTTGACAGCAGGCAGCTTCGGGAAGTTCTTGTTTCAGCTCAGAACAAGAAAGTAGTTGAGAATGGAAAACTGAGGAATCTGCTGAAAGGGAGAGTGAAACATGAAGAAAAATCTGACTAAGAACATCCCTTTGAAGATCATGTCAGTTGTTGTGGGAATCCTGGTCTGGCTGATCGTAGTAAACGTGGATAACCCTATTGTTACGAAAGGTTTCGTGATTTCAGATGTGCAGATTATCAACGAAGCGTATGTTGATCAGCTTGGCGAGATGGTTATGCAGGATGACAGTGAGAATACTGTCAGAGTTTATATCACTGGTGAACGAAAGACAGTGAACCGCCTTACTTCCAGTGATATCAAGGCAGTTGCAGATCTGCAGCAGGCAGAATCTACAGATACAGATCCTGTAATGATCCCTATTACAGCAACATGCTCAGGAATCCTTCCGGAGAATATCCGTGTTTCACCCCAGAATTTAAGTGTCCATCTGGAAAAGAAAGTTACCAAAGAATTTGCGATCAATGTAAGCAGCGGTGACAGCAAGGCTGCACAGGGAATGGAGATCGCGTCCCTTACTGCGAATCCGGAAAAAGTCAGAATTACAGGTCCGGAATCACTTGTTGCTAAGATAGATAGTGTGAGCGTAGACGTAAGTTCAAAGGTAGATGGTATCGCCCAGGATACCACCATTTCCAATGCAGAGATGACTATTACAGACAAGAATCAGGATACGCTTTCTTCCAATTCCATGAGTTATCTGAAATTTGACAACAACGGAAAGGTTAATGTCACAGCGAAACTCTGGAAAGTACGTTCTGATATACGGATCAGTGCAGGATATACCGGTGAACCGGCTGAAGGATATGTTGTGGACAGCGTCACAACTGTTCCGGAGACCTTCAGTGTGGCAGGCAGTGATGAAGCACTGAACAATCTGAAGCTTCAGGGAAATACTATTTATTTGGATAATGAGAATGTGGATATTTCCGGAAAAAGCAATGACGTAGAAAAGAAAATAAATCTGGCAGAACTTCTGCCGGATGGACTGAAACTGACATCAGGATCCAGTACAGATCTGTGGATCACTGTGAATATCCTGCCGGAGGGCAGCAAGATATACAGCTTTCCAACAGAGGATATCAAGGTTAAGGGGCTGCCGGATGATCTGCAGATGGCATTTGAGGTGGCAGATGTAGAACTGAAAGTAAAAGCTCAAAATGGTGATCTGTCAGGCTTTAACCTAAGAGCTGTCAGTGCATCCCTTTCCATGGATGACTGGGAAGAAGGTAGTTATGAAGTGCCGATCAGGATCAGTCTTCCAAACGGCTATACACTTCTGGAGGATGTAACAGCAGAGATCAAGGTTTCCAAGGTTTCCAACGCGGAGACAGAAAACGGTCAGTAAATAATGGATGAGGAACAGGATAGGAGAAAGCGGAAATGTTAAGTTATAAGGTAACGGTCAGGAACCCGTCAGGGCTTCATCTCCGCCCTGCCGGACTTTTGTGCGGCGAGGCGATCAAATATAAATCTTCAGTATCATTTCAGTATGATGGAGGCACAGCAAATGCGAAGAGCGTGTTGAGCGTTCTTGGAGCCTGTGTGAAGAGTGGAGATGAGATCACACTGATCTGCGACGGTGAGGATGAGCAGGAGGCAATCGATTCTCTTGCAGATCTTATCAAGAGCGGACTGGGCGAATGAAACCGTAACAAATATATCAACCATTATGGCGGCACAGGCAGGAGGAATTATTGTGAAAAGAAGAGTTGTGGCAATCGTGCTCAGCCTTACGATGTGTATGGGTGGAACGCTGGAAGCCGGAGCAGCGGCCTTAAGCACTCCAGACGTACAAGTTGTAGCTGAGACAAATTCAGATTCAGCAGCGGACAGTTTCAGTGATGAAGAAGAGACTGTTCAGCAGCCTCAGACAGATGTTTCAGAAGATGGAGATACAGCGGATGCTGTTATCCCGAATGTAACTGAAACACCTGCAGACACAGCAGACGAGACACCGGATATCACAGAGACACCGGATGTAACAGAGACACCGGATGTAACAGAGACACCGGATGCCACAGAAACACCGGAAGAAGTTGATCCGGCAGAGGATTTTAATGCAGGAGATGCAGATGAATTACAGATTACATCGGCAGATTCCCAGGATGCGGTAAACAGCGGAGATGCTGCGGAAGCAGCCTCTACAGGGGCATCTGTTGTAAATGGTGTTGTTGAGGCCAGAATCTGTGACTGGGTATCTGATGAGCTGGGGTACAGACTCCGTAAGGAAAAAGTATCGGAGGACAAGGTGCCGGAAGCGAAAACAACAGAGGATCAGACATCAGAGGACCAGGCAGATGAGCAGACTGACAGCGTATCTGCTGATACAGCAGTTCAGGATGAGACAGAAGCTCAGATTGTAAATGACTCAGAAGCTCAGACGGGCGATGCGGCAGAAACTGCAGAGGATGTATCTCTGGATAATGGGGAAGCGGTACAGGCGGACTCAGATGTTCCGTCCGGCGCAGATACTGCAACTGTAGAGGAAGATTTTTTTACAGCTCAGGATGGACTTCTTAAGATCAGAACTAATGGACATACAGGATATTATCTTTTTAATGAGGATGGATATCTGGTAACAGGACGTATGACACGGGAACCGGGAACAGCCGGATATACAGGAACAAAATCTGTAGAGTGGTATTTTCTGGAGAGCGGCAAGGCAACTCTGTATTCTGACAGCCAGGGCAAGGCTGTCACACCATGGACATCCAATATGGGACAGCAGCAGAGGAAATACTGGCTGTGGACAGGAAGTACATTCCGTTATTACAATGCGTCAGGCAATTTTACTTCTGTGACAGATCTGAAGATCTCCGGTAAGCTCCAGAAGATCGGAAGTGATTACTATACACTGAAGACAAATGGTGCACCATATACAGGAATTAAGAAGCTTGCAGCTGGTTCTGATACATTCGAGTATTACTTCAAGCCGGCAGAAGATACAGACGGAATTCCCGGAAAGCTTTTCCACAACGGATGGATGTATTATGTAAACAGCAAAGGTGTGAAACGATTCATCTACTGCAGCCCGAAAGCAGCTACGATCGGACAGGTCATGAAACACGGTACATATGTATCAAAAGTAATGTCCAAGACCAATACGTTCCTCTTAAGCTCCGGTGGATATGTCCTTAAAAAAACCATGGCAAAAGCTCAGAACAATGCTTATTATGTTACTAATTCCAAGGGACATGTGATCAAAAGCAAACTGGTTAAGTACAAAGGCTACAGATACTACTTTGGCAGTGACGGAAAGAGAACTACCTGGAAGAACAGCTGGCATAAATGCGCAGGAGCGTCCAATAAATACTATTATTTTGGCAGTACAGCAGGAAGAGTTGCTGAGAAGACCGGCTGGCAGAAAGTTACCGGTACAAGCGGACAGTTCCTGGGATGGTTCTATTTCGATAAAAATGGCAACCACTATCAGAAGAAGATGCTTACAGCCAAATCTTCCCGGAAGAGCTATTACTTTACAAGCTCAGGTAAAGTAGCAAGCGGCATTACAACGATCAATAATAAGAAATATTTCTTTGCTACATCTAACTCCACAACACACAGAGGATGGATGTACAAGAATACACTGATCCGTTACAAGAATAACTGGTACTATGCAGACAGTAAAGGTGTTCTTAAGAAGAGCGGCTGGCAGAAAGTCGGCAAATACTGGTATTATCTTAAAGATTATAAAGTATTAACGAATCAGGCGATCAAACGTGGTAAAGTTAATGGCCGTCTTGATAATCAGGGCCGTTTTACTACGGGATGGGTAGTTATCAGTGATTACAACAATAAAGTAAAATATATTAATCCAAGTACTGGAAAAGATTATGTGAAAAATACAAGCTGCTGGATTGATGGTAAACTCTATTACTTTGATAAGAATGGATATCGTCGTAATGATATATCTTCTATTTACAAAGGACCATATTATGTGGAAGTTGACAGAATTAATGGAGTTATGACTGTATATACCAATTCCAGCAAGACAATTCCGGTTAAGACGATCAGGGTTTCTGTTGGACTTTCCGGAACACCTACATGGACTGGTACTTATACATTGAGAAGCAATTTGAGATGGCAGCCATTGATGGGACCGTCCTGGGGACAGTATGGAACTCACGTTGAAGGATGTGGACAGGGAGGAATTTTTGTTCATTCTGTAGCTGGTGCAACAAGAAGTGTTTATAATCTTTCAGTTGGAGAATATATGAAACTTGGTAATCCGGCATCTCATGGATGTATCCGTGTCTGTGTTGCAGATGCAAAATGGGTATATTACAACTGCAATGGAGCTACCATTCGTATTTTTGATGGTAAATACAACAAGAATGAAACATTCAAAGGCCCGTTAGGACGTAAACCAATTACACCATTACGTGGTTCCGGGAACTTTGACCCAACAGATCCGGCAGTTCCGTGATCTTGTTAAAAAACATAAGAAGATAGCAGCATAAAGATTTAAAAGATCGGTGTTCAGCCTGAGTGGCTGGCACCGGTCTTTTTCCATATATAGCTTTACTTTCCATTTTCCTATCTGTATAATGATGAGCAGGCAGGAACAAATAAGTAGATTCAGGGAAGGAAAGAAATTAAATGCGAAATTGGAAGAAATGGCTGGCAGCAGGATGCATGGCGGCAATGTTAAGTATCGGAACAATGGGGACTACAGCGATGGCTATGGGAGGTGGTGGAGTAGACCGCAGTGAGGCAGTGGCTCAGGAAGAAAAAGTGCCAGCCGGAAAGGCAACGCAGAATTCCGGATCCAGTTCCAAAGCGTGGAAAAAGATCAATGGCGTCTGCTACAACGGAAGTGGTCAGAAACTGACAGGAGCGATCACAAGAGGAATTGATGTCTCTGAATGGCAGGATACTATCGACTGGGCCAAGGTAAAGAACGATAATGTAGATTTTGCTTTTGTGCGGATTTCCTACGGCCTGAATTATATGGATAAGAAATATGACTATAATATGAAGCAGGCAGAGAAGGTTGGAATGCCGGTAGGAACTTATGTTTACAGTCTTGCTACAACAACACAGCAGGCTATGAAGGAAGCACAGCTTGCTGTTAAGAAAATGAACGGTTACAAGGTTTCTTATCCGGTTGTATACGACATCGAATACAGTAAAATGCGAAGTCTTTCCTCAACACAGATCGCCAATCTTGCCAAGGCTTTCTGCAACGAGGTGAAAAAAGCCGGCTATTATCCAATGATCTACTGCAATTTGGACTGGTATAACAACAAGATAGACTGGAGCAAGCTGACAGGTTACGATGTATGGCTGGCTAGCTACGGTGACAGAATCCTTGCACCATCCAGGAACGATTATAAATACTCTATCTGGCAGGCAACAGACGGCGATGGAGGCGGATATCTGAATACAACCAAGAAACTGATAGCAGGAATTCCAATCTGGTCCACAGTAGATATCGATTTTGGTTATGTAGATTATACAAAGATCATCACCCCGAGAAAATATACAGCCAGTACTTATAAGGCATCTGCCAAGCCGGACACTTCCAATGGAAAAACAGGCTGGGTAACAGAGAACGGAAAGAAATTTTATTATCTCAATGGTGTCAAAAAGACCGGCTGGGTGACAGTTAATGACAAAACTTACTACGTTGATAAGACACTGGGAATGCGTAAGAGCAAACTGATCACAGATTCCAATAATGTGATCCGTTATGTGGATAAAAACGGAGTGATCATCAAAAGCAGGTGGTTAACTGTAGGCGGTAAGAGATATTATTTTGACAAAAACGGCAACAGTCTGAAAAAGATGAGAAGTGTAGCCGGTAAATATTATTATTTCCATGCAAGGAAAGGCTACATGCTGAAGAATGTGAGATACACCAACAGCAATGACGATGTATACTATTTTGGAAGCAATGGAGTCATGGTCAGGGATGTATTTTACACCTGGAGTGGAAATGGTGAGAAGCATACCTATTATTTCACATTCGACGGAAAGATGTGCAGAAGCTGGCTTATACTGAAAGATAAGAAGTACTGCTTTGACGAAGATACAGGTATCATGTATAAAGACTGTACAGTAAAGATCAATGGCAAAAGATGTACATTTGACAAGAACGGAGTTTATTTAACACCAGCACAGGCTGCTGCAAAGAAAAAAGGTAAAAAATGAAAAAGATAGTAATCATCGGTGCCAATGATTTTCAGAGACCGCTGATCTGCAAAGCAAAAGACATGGGTTATGAGACCCATGTTTTTGCCTGGCGAGAAGGTGCAACAGGGGCGGCAGATGCAGACCGGTTCTATGAGATCAGTATCACAGAAAAAGAAGAAATTTTAAATATATGCAGAAAGATCCGGCCAGATGCAGTAACGACCATAGGATCTGATCTGGCTAATATCACAGTTCAGTATCTGGCAGAGAAATTGGGGCTTCCGGGAAATAGTCGTGAATGTATCATCAATTCCACCAATAAATTTGCCATGAGAAAGGCTTTTCAGAAAGCGGGACTTTCAGTTCCGTTTTTTGCAGCTGTAGGAAAAGATGATGAGGTAATGCCTCCATTTTACCCTGTGATCGTAAAGCCTACAGACCGATCCGGAAGCCGTGCCATCACAAAAGTAGAATCACCGGAAGGGCTGAAAGAAGCGATCAGCCAGGCTGTTGAACAGTCTTTTGAAAAGAAAGCTATTGTGGAAGAATATATTCAGGGAGCAGAGTACAGTGTGGAGACCATCAGTTATCAGGGAACACACACACTGCTTGCCATCACAAAGAAATATACAACAGGAGAGCCTCATTATATAGAAGTGGGCCATCTGGAACCTGCACCCCTCACCAGAGAACTACAGGAAAAAGTAAAAGAAACGGTATTCAGGGCACTGACCGCACTGAAAATTGAGAATGGAGCCGGACACAGCGAGCTTCGTATTGATGAAGAGGGAAATGTGCGGATTATTGAGATCGGTTCCCGTATGGGCGGAGACTGTATCGGATCGGATCTGGTGCCGCTTTCCACAGAACAGGATTTTGTTGGCATGGTAGTAGATGTGGCAGCCGGAAATCCGCCAAAGATAAAAAAAGATGCAGAACATCATATCTCGGCAGTGCGTTTTATTATGGATCAGAAAGATCTGGAGAAGCTTTACTGGATTCGGAATAATCATCCGGAAGCTATCCGAGGGACAGTTCTGGAGGGAGATGTGGAGCACTGCCAGATCACAGACAGCGGAAGCAGGCCTGGATTTTATATTCTGCAGACAGAAACCATGGAGGAGATGAACCACATCCTTCACAGAGGACCGTTGGAGAATCCAATCCAGATATTTGAAACTCCGGTACAGAAGCTTCGTATCAGTGATGGGCAGAATAGTTTCTATATGAAAAGAGATGATCTTTTACCATTCTCATTTGGTGGAAACAAGGTACGTTTTGCCAGAAAATATGTGGAAAACATGCAGGCAGATGGTTATGACAGCATGGTGATCTACGGCAATTATCATTCCAATCTCTGTCGGATCCTGGCAAGTCTCTGTAACGAACTTTCCATGCCGTGCTACATGATCCACAATACTGAAGATATCAGGAAATCAAAAGAAAATGGAAACAGCCGGATTATTCGCAGGATGAACGTTCATGAGATCCCCTGCGGCAAAAAAGACATCGCAGATGCTGTGCGCCGCGCTATGGCAGAGCTCACTGAGAAAGGCTTTCGTCCATATTATATTTACGGAAACGAATTCGGCCAGGGCAATGAATGGCCGCCAATGAAGGCTTATGAGGAAGCATACGAGGAGATCCTTTCCTGGGAAAAAAACTCCGGCGTGAAGCTGGATTATATTTTTCTGGCATCCAGTACCAATGCAACACAATCCGGTCTGATGGCAGGTAAAATTAAGAACGGTTCGGACTGTAATATTGCAGGCATTTCCGTTTCACGTAATGAAAAACGCGGAAAAGAAGTGATCCGCAATAATCTTCTTGAATATGCAGAGAGATTTTCCATGGAGCTACCGGAAGGCTGGGAAAAAGAGATCTTTTTTACAGATGGATATATGGAAGGCGGATATGGAGCCTGGTCGGAACCGGTAGCAGAAACGATCCGCAAGGTATACGAGACAGATGGCGTGTATCTGGACATGACCTATACAGGAAAGGCGTTTCACGGTATGATGGAATACATCCGTGAGAAAAATATCCGGGAAAAAAATATCCTCTTCCTGCACACAGGTGGATTGCCGCTGTTTTTTGATTTTCTGGAGGATGAACGAGCATGAAAAAACTGATGATACTGGGGGCAAGCTATTCACAGCTTCCCCTTTATAAAATGGCGAAGAAGCTGGGGATAGCTACCGTAGCAGTGAGCACGCCCGGAGAATGGCCATGCTTTGACATTGCAGATGAATGTTCTTATACAGACATTTCTGATCCGGAGGCAGTTCTGAAGTCTGCCCGCGAACACAACATTGACGGAATCACAACCTGCTGTCTGGATGCAGGAATCCGTTCCATCGGATATGTGTGTGAATATATGGGGCTGAAAGGTCTGTCAGCACAGGCAGGTTTCTTATGCAGTGACAAATATTATATGAAGGAATCTTTTGTAAAAGGCGGTGTCCGCTGTGCGAAGCATATCTGTATCAATAACAGAGAAGAACTGGAAGCTGCACTTGACCAGCTGGAATTTCCGGTGATCCTGAAAGCTGTGGATCAGATGGGAAGCAGAGGGCTTTTCCGGTGCGAGACCCGTGAGGAAGCTTATGCTCACTATCCGGATACCATGGCAGCTACAAGAAGAGACTATTGTCTGGTGGAAGAGTTCATTCAGGGACAGATGCTTGGCTGTGAGGCCATGATCTCTAACGGAAAATTTCTTTTTTGCCTTCCGAATAATATTGAAAATTATCAGAGCTATGTTCCGACTCCTATAGGCCATTCTGTTCCATATGAGAAAATGGACATTCTTGGCCGCGAAGTGGAGCATCAGCTGGAACTTGCTGTTCAGGCTCTTGGAATGGATAACTGTCCGGTAAACTGCGATATGATGGAGAAGGACGGGAAAATCTATGTCATTGAGATCACCGGACGAGCCGGAGGAAATTGTCTTCCGGAGGCTGTAAGCCTGTATTATGATACCGATTATTATGAAGCCATGGTGAGACTGGCACTGGATATGAACCCGGAGAGCCTTTTTGAAAAAACATCTCCATGCACAGCCAATTTGTCCCACATCCTGACTTCGGACAGATCCGGAATCCTGAAACAGATTCATAATGACAACGTGCGGACAGAGAATATCGTGGATCTTTCCTTTAATGTGGAGCCAGGAGAGGAAATCCGTAAGTACGAAAATGGACGGGACAGGATCGGTCAGGTAATACTGAAAGGCAGAAATCTGGACGACTGCCGGCGAAATCTGGCAGATGTTTTGTCGAAAATAAACATTGAATTTATATCATGATTGTGAGAGAATAACATGAGTAACCATGGAAATATAAAAAAAGGTCTTTTTCTGCTGTTGCACATAAGTCTTTTGTGCAGTTCACTGAGTGGTGTCTGTTCAAAAATGGCATCCAGATACACAGACAATATTTTTTCCCTGCAGTTTATCTTCTGGTTTGGGCTGGTGTTTGTGATCATGTTTGGATATGCGATCATCTGGCAGCAGATCCTGAAGAGGATGCCTCTGACAGTAGCTTATGCCAATAAGCCGGTAACACTGATCTGGGGGATTATCTGGGGGCAACTTATCTTTGATGAGAAGATTACCTGGAATATGCTTTTGGGAGCCTGTATTATTTTTGCAGGGATTTATTTTGTAACAAGCGGTGACAGAGAAGAAAACGGAGGGAAGCGCGTATGAGTAAACTGACTGGAGCCATATGTCTGCTTCTTGTTTCTGTGTTTATTTCTTCGGTATCTCAGATACTTCTGAAGAAAGCAGCAGACAGAACCTATGAGAATCATCTCAGGGAATACTTAAACCCGCTGGTCATTTTTTCTTACGGGATGTTTTTCTGTTCCGTGATCCTGACCATGCTGGCACTGAAAAAAGTTCCCCTTTCCATGCAGCCGATCCTGGAATCTACAGGATACATTTTTGTGGCTGTGATGGGGTATATTTTTCTGAAGGAAAGACTGAGCAAAAGAAAATTGGCAGGAATCGCGCTGATCCTTGCGGGGATCATTGTGTTTTCACTGTAGAAAAAGAACTATACGGGCTGTCAGGCAGAAACGGATGACAGCCTGTTGTGAGGAGAAAGAGAATGCTGGTATCAATTGTTATACCATGTTACAATTCCGAACATACCATTGGTGAGGTTGTAAAGCTTGCCATAGAGGAATTTGAGAAACTTGATAAATACGAATGCGAATTTGTGCTTGTAAACGATTATTCCAGGGATGGAACCTGGAAGGCTATCGAAGCACTTTCCGATAAACACCCAAATGTAAAGGGAATCAACCTTGCCAAAAATTTCGGACAGCACAATGCGATCATGGCGGCAATGTCTCAGGCAGAGGGTGAGCTGATCGTGGGAATGGATGATGATATGCAGAATCATCCGTCACAGATCCCGCAGTTCCTTGCGAAGATCGAAGAAGGATATGATATCGTATTCGGTGTATTTAAACAGCGAAAATTTTCCATGATGAAGAATATCACAGGAGCCATCAGCAGATATCTTCTGTGGCATCTTCTGGATCGCCCGAAGGATATCCAGATGAGCAGTTTCTGGTGTTGCCGCAAATATGTGCGGGATGAAGTTGTGAAATATGATGGCTACAATATTTTTCTGCAGGTACTGTTTTTCCGTACTACGCATAATATTGCAAATATTGAGGTGGAACATTTTGCGAGAGAGGTGGGAACTTCCAATTATAATTTCAGGAGAGGGCTGAAGCTCTTTATGTCCTGCCTGAATTTTACGGTGATTCCGCTGAGAGCAGCGACTTTTTTTGGAACGATCTTTTCAGCAACCGGTTTTATCGGAGCTATTGTTGTGCTGATCCGAAAGCTGCTGGATCCGACAATCGCCATCGGATGGTCTTCCCTGATGTGTGCCATGCTGGTGCTTTTTGGCATCTGCTTTCTGATGTTGGGAATCATTGGCGAATATATCGGAAAACTGATCCTGAATATCAATAAGACACCGCAGTATGTTGTGCGGGAAACAAGAAACATTCAAGCAAAAGATAATGAGGTAGCAGATGATTGATTTTAACAGACCCGCATTTGTGGGGAAGGAACTTTCGTATATTGAAGATGCTATATACAGAGGAATGCTTTGCGGTGACGGCGAATATACCAAAAAGTGCTCCCGATGGATGGAAGAGCGTTTCCATGCGGGGCATGTGATGCTGACCACTTCCTGTACCCATGCACTTGAGATGGCCGCATATCTCACGGAGATCCAGCCGGGAGATGAGGTGATCATGCCGTCCTACACATTTGTATCCACTGCAGATGCTTTTGTGCTCCGGGGAGCGAAGATCGTGTTTGTGGATATCCGTCCGGATACCATGAATATCAATGAAAAACTGATCGAGCAGGCTGTCACAGAGCGGACCAGGGTGATCGTTCCGGTTCATTATGCAGGGGTTGCCTGTGAGATGGATACTATTATGGATATTGCGAGACGCCATAACCTAAAGGTTGTGGAGGATGCGGCCCAGGGCGTGGATGCTTATTATAAAGGCAAGGCACTTGGAACCATAGGAGATTTTGGATGCTACAGCTTCCATGAGACGAAGAATTATACAATGGGAGAGGGCGGCGCAGTTCTTTTCAATGAGGATATTTACCAGGAGAAAGCGGAAATCCTTAGAGAAAAAGGCACAGACCGCAGCAAGTTTTTCCGCGGGCAGGTAGATAAATACCGCTGGATGGATTACGGCTCTTCTTATCTTCCGAGTGAGCTGAATGCTGCATATCTTTATGCGCAGCTGGAGGAGCACCAGAAGATCAGCGACAAGAGAATGGAGATTTATAATTTTTATAACCGGAACCTGAAGTTCCTTGCTGATGAGGGGAAGATCCAGCAGCCTTATGTTCCGGAAGAATGTACCCATAATGCGCATATGTACTATATAAAAGTGCATGATATGGATGTAAGGACAAGACTTATCAAATATCTCCGTCAGAAAGATATCAGCTGCGTATTTCATTATGTACCTCTTCATTCCGCACCGGCAGGACAGAAGTTCGGAAGATTTTCCGGTGAGGATGTTTATACCACAAAAGAAAGCGAGCGGCTGATGCGTCTTCCGATGTACTACAATCTGGATATGGAGGATGCAAAGAGAGTTGTGGATGCGATTGCTTCCTTCGATGGATTTTGATCGGATATTTTACTGAACCATGAATATCCGGTTGATGGCATAAAAGAGAAGGGAAGAAATTATGAAAAAAGTTAAAAAACTGTTTACGCTTCTGACTGCTTTGTGTATGTCCCTGATGCTGCCGGCCCAGGTAATGGCGGCAGTTGACCTTAATGCCAGATATGAGGTGGATACCAATAAGATCCAGGGATGGCCCCAGGCAGCAGATATTGCAAGTGATACGGGAATCCTTATGGATGCAGATACAGGAACCGTGCTTTTTGACAAAGGCGGGGATCAGCAGCGTTATCCTGCCAGTATCACCAAGATCATGACACTTCTTGTTGCTGTGGAAAATTCCTCTATGGATGAGCAGGTGACATTTACAGAGACAGGTGTGCGTAATGTAACTGCAGACTCCAGCAACATCAATTCAAAAATAGGCGAGGTCATGACCATGCAGGATTGTCTGCATGCCCTGATCATCCAGTCCGCCAATGATGCAGCTGCCCAGATCGCAGAGCACGTAGGCGGAACTGAGCAGAATTTTATTGATATGATGAACCAGCGTGCAGCCCAGATCGGATGCACGAATACACATTTTACCAATTCCAGCGGACTTCCGGACGAAAACCATTATTCTTCTGCTAAAGATATGGCGCTGATCTTCCGGGAGGGTCTGAAGAATGAAGCTTTCCGAAGCGTGATCGGCGATGCGGATTATACCATCCAGCCTACCAACATGACCAGTGACAAGCGTGTTTTTCACACACATCATCCGATGTTTGCTCCGGAGAGTGATATCTATTATCAGGGCTGTATCGGTGGAAAAACAGGCTTTACCAATCTTGCTGCCCATACTCTGGTAACAGCTGTGGAACAGAATGGCACAACGTATATTGCTGTGGTCATGCACGGAGCTGAGCTTTCCACCTGCTGTCTGGATTCCAAGGCATTATTTGATTACGGATTCCGGAATTTTACGAAAACTGCAGTAGATGGCGGAAGTGTGATCCTTCCGAATGGAATGGATGTGAATACACTGACAACGAAATCTGAGAATAATAATGGAAAAGTCGATACTGTCTATTATGTGGGGGATCATCAGGTGGGAAATTCCACTGTGGATGAGCAGGCAGCTACGCCAACACCGGAAGCAGCTGTTTCGGAAGCCGCAGGACAGACAGCAGCTTCTGGAACAACCGATAATACTTCAGACGAGTCTGCCGGGACAGACAATTCCGGTGATTCCAGCACTTCATCCGGTGAAGTGAGCAGGAGCAGCAAAAACACTCAGGACACCCGGAGCACAACTGCAGGGGAAGAAGGCGAAACAAAAGGAATGCCGGCTCTCCGCAAGATCCTTCTTATGGTTATGGCGGTAATGGTTCTCATACTGATCGCACTTCTTGTTGCTCTTGGAAGAAAAGAAAGAAAACACAGAAGATAGGCAAGTTAAAAAAATTAGAAAAAGGAGAATAAAAAAATGGGAAAAATCAAAGTTACACAGTGCGGAGATATTGAAGGACTGAAAGTTGTAGAGCCAACAGTATTTGGTGATGCCAGAGGGTATTTCATGGAGACCTACAATTACAACGATTTCAGAGAAGCTGGAATTGACGTGGAGTTTGTTCAGGATAACCAGTCCAGTTCCCACAAAGGAGTTCTCCGCGGACTTCATTTCCAGATCAACTTCCCGCAGGACAAACTTGTACGTGTTGTAAACGGTGAAGTATTTGACGTAGCTGTTGACCTTCGTGAAGGTTCCAAAACATACGGACAGTGGTTCGGTGTTGTACTTTCCGCTGAGAACAAGAAGCAGTTCTTTATCCCGAAGGGATTTGCACATGGCTTCCTTGTACTTTCCGAGCATGCGGAGTTTGTTTACAAATGCTCTGACTTCTATCATCCAAACGATGAGGGAGGCCTGATCTGGAATGACCCGGATATCGGAGTAGAGTGGCCGATCCCGGACGGAATGGAATTAAGCTTCTCTGACAAAGATACAAAATGGGGAAGCTTTAAAGAGTACCGTAAATAATTAGGAGAGCATGAGATTTGAAAACGATTTTTTCTTTACCAACGGACATTTATAAAAACAGAAGACTGATATTCAAGCTGGCAAAAAATGATTTCAAGACAAGATATGCAGGCTCCTACCTGGGAATCGTGTGGGCTTTTATCCAGCCTGTGATCACGATCCTGGTATATTGGTTTGTATTCTCTGTAGGATTTCGTTCCGGTACAGGAGATCTTGGAGTACCGTTTGTTCTGTATCTGGTAGCAGGTATTGTGCCATGGTTCTTTTTCCAGGATGCCCTGATCGGAGGAACCAACTCTATGCTGGAATATAATTATCTGGTCAAAAAGGTAGTATTCAATATCAGTGTGCTGCCTGTTGTCAAGATCATTTCCGCATTGTTTGTACATTGTTTCTTTGTGCTGTTTACCATTATCCTGTATGCGGCATATGGAAAATTTCCGGATGTGTATTATTTTCAGCTGATCTACTACAGCATCTGCGTGTTTATCCTTGTTCTGGGATTAAGCTATGCAACCAGTGCGATCGTGATCTTTTTCCGTGATCTGACTCAGATCATCAACATTGCACTTCAGGTTGGAATCTGGCTTACACCGATCATGTGGATCGCCGAGACTTCACTTCAGGGACATGAGACACTTCAGAAGATCCTGAAGCTGAATCCGTTATATTATGTGGTTTCCGGATACAGAGATACCTTCCTTATGAAGTCCTGGTTCTTTGAGCATGCAGGATGGACGGTTTATTTCTGGGTATTTACGATCCTGTGCTTCCTGTTTGGCAGCTGGGTATTTAAACGTCTGCGCATTCATTTTGCAGATGTACTGTAGAGAATGTGGAGGAAAGAAAGAACGTGGATAATAAAAATGTAATACAGGTGAGCCATCTCACCAAGATGTATAAGCTTTATGACAAGCCCTCTGACCGCTTGAAAGAGGCACTTGGGCTTACTAAGAAGAAGCTCTATCGTGAGCATTACGCACTTCATGATGTGAATTTCGACATTCAGGAAGGCGAGTGTGTGGGAATTATCGGAACCAATGGTTCCGGTAAATCCACCATCTTAAAGATCATTACCGGCGTGCTGACTCCGACAGAAGGCGAGGTAAAGGTAAACGGCCGTATCTCTGCACTTCTGGAACTGGGCGCAGGATTTAATATGGAATATTCCGGTCTTGAAAATGTGTATCTTAACGGAACCATGATTGGATTTTCTAAGGAAGAGATTGATGCCAGACTTGATGATATCCTGGATTTTGCAGATATTGGAGATTTTATACACCAGCCTGTAAAAACATATTCCAGCGGTATGTTCGTGCGTCTGGCTTTTGCTGTTGCTATCAATATTGACCCGGAGATCCTTGTTGTTGACGAGGCACTGTCAGTAGGTGATGTATTTTTTCAGGCAAAATGCTATCATAAATTCGAAGAGTTCAAGAAACAGGGAAAGACCATACTGTTCGTAAGTCATGACCTGAGCAGTGTGTCAAAATACTGCGACAGGGTTATTCTTCTGAATAAAGGTGTGAAGATGGATGAAGGCTCTCCGAAGCAGATGGTAGATCTTTACAAGCAGCTTCTGGTAGGGCAGGATCCTGTAAAGCAGCAGGAAGAATCAGGAACTCCTTCAAAAGAGGAGAAGGGCGAAGGCAATTTCCAGGCCAACCCGAACATGCTGGAGTACGGAAACCGTATGGCTGAGATCATTGATTTCGAGGTGGTGGATGATAGGGGAGTCCGCTCCAATACCATTGAGAAGGGCAGCAGTTTTCAGATCCGCATGAAAGTCCGTTTCAACGAGGATATCCAGGAGCCCATTATGGCTTATACCTTTAAGAATATAAAAGGGACGGAGATCACAGGAACAAACACCATGTTTGAGAAAGTACAGGTGGAGAAATCAGGAAAAGGTGATGTGTGTACAGCCACTTTTACTCAGGAGATGAACCTCCAGGGTGGGGAGTATCTGCTTTCTTTCGGATGTACCGGCTATAAAGACGGCGATTTTACTGTGTTCCACAGACTTTATGATGCCTGCAACATCACAGTAGTTTCCGCGAAGAATACAGTGGGCTTTTACGACATGAATTCCAGAGTAGAAATACAGTGTGAGGATTAAGTATGGGAGAGAGAATTGGAAAGGTGTTCCTGGATACCACGTATTATCCGGGTAAAGACTTATACAGTGACGGTGCTATTGAGGATGAGATGTTATCCATTGCCAGAGATTACGCACCGGAAGAATTTAACCGTGTGATCGCAGAAAGGGAGAGCTGGCCGATCCTGTATCATTTTTCCCATATCAGGGAGAATATCTTAAGCTGGGTTCCTTTTAAGGGAGACGAGAAGGTTCTGGAAGTGGGGGCAGGCTGCGGTGCTGTCACAGGTGCGCTATGCCGCAATGCAGGAGAGGTGACAAGTATCGATCTTTCCATGAAGCGCAGCCGTATCAACGCCTACCGCCACAGAAACCAGGAGAATCTTAAGATCCTGGTGGGAAATTTTCAGGAGATCGAGAAAAATCTCACAGAGAAATACGATTATATTACCCTGATCGGTGTGTTCGAGTACGGGGAGGCTTATATTCAGAGCGAAGATCCATATGTGGATTTTCTGAAGATCATTTCCAGACATCTGAAACCGGACGGAAGGATCATTCTTGCTATTGAGAACCGTCTGGGCCTGAAATACTGGGCCGGATGCACAGAGGATCATTTCGGAACTCTCTTCGAGGGGCTGGAAGGCTATCCAAGGACAAATGGTGTCAAGACTTTTACAAGAAAAGAATTTCGTCAGATCCTGAAACAGGCCGGGAACCTGAAGGCATCCTGGTACTATCCGTTTCCGGATTACAAGTTCCCGATGATTGTATATTCTGAGAAATATCTTCCGAAAAAAGGCGAGTTGAACCGGACAGAATATAATTTTGACCGCTTCCGGCTGCAGCTTTTCCAGGAATCACCGGTATATGATACACTTCTTGACAATGATCTGTATCAGGAATTTGCCAATTCTTTCCTGCTTATGATCGGTAAGGAACAGCCTGAGATGGAAACCATCTATGCCAAGTTTTCCAATGAGAGGGACAGGAAATTTGACATCCGCACAGAGATCGATCACACAGGAAACGGCAGCCGTGTCGTAAAGAAAATTTCGGAAACAAAAGAGGCAGAAAGCCATGTAAATGGTCTGGAGAAAATCTGCGGAGAGCTTGGCAGACTTTATGAAGCTGCAGGAATCCGGGTAAATCGCTGCAAGGCACAGCCAGAAGCCGCAGAATTTGAATATCTTACAGGCATGACTCTGGAAGAAAAGCTGGATACTCTTCTGGAAGAAGGAAAAAACGACCAGGCAGAAGACCTGCTTTTTTCCTATATAAATAAAGTGAAACAGATCCATGAGAAGGAAGATTTCCGGAAGACAGAGGATTTCGTGAAAGTATTCGGAGATGCAGCGCTGCCGGAGAACCTGAAAGCTGCACCATTTTCCAACATTGATTTTGTCCCTGCAAATGTAATACTCGAAGGCGAAAAAGCTACTGTCATCGATTACGAGTGGACATTCTTTTTCCCGATACCGTCCAATTTCCTTGTGTACCGCATGATCCACTATTATCTGGAAAGTGATGGAAAACGTGAAAATCTGAAAAGCCGCGGCTTCTATGAGAAAGCCGGACTCACAGAGAAAGAATGCCAGGCTTATGCTGAGATGGAGAAGAATTTCCAGAAATATATGCTTGGCAGCCACAACGCCATGCTGAACCTCTATGAAAAGATCTCGCCGGGCAAGGCTGACGCCGTGCAGTTTTATGAGGAGAAGAAACTGGAAGCTTCTCAGAGCCTGCAGGTATTCTGGGATGCAGGCAGAGACTTTAATGAAGCAGATTCCGGAAAATACCCGATAAAGAACAAAAAGGTCTATGCCAAAGTAATGCTTCCTGCTCACACCAGAAAGCTGAGACTTGATCCAGGTGAACTGAGAAGCGGCCTGCATATCCGCAGGATGAGCTGGTCAGACGGAACACCTGTGAAGTTTTTTACAGAAGGATGCAGCCTGGGCGGAGATACTTACTATTTCGGCGGCGAGGATCCTCAGATCATCATTGAGGAAATCCCGGAAAAAGCAGAATTTATAGAGATCGATCTGGAATTTACAGATGAGAAAAAAGCAGGGCAGAAATTCTGGCAGAAATATCAGAACAAAGAGCGGAAGCTCCGTCAGATCCGCGCTGAGATCGCCGGAAATGAAAAAATGCTTGAGGTTATGAAACACAGCCGTTTGTGGCGTGCATACCGTAAATTCAAAAAAATATGACAGAGTGCTGCTGTTCACAAGAGGGATATGACTATGGCAAAAATACTTTGGAATGTTGATGAAAAAAAATACAATGACAGGAATGCTCATACGCTGATCCTGACCGGATGGGCTACAGAGCAGGGAAATCCCGCGCTTACTTTTTTCCTGCAGGGAGATGGAGAGGGAATTTCCATTTCGCAGCCGGAAAGGTTTGACAGAGCTGATGTTGCCAGAAGTCTGTCCGAACTTGGAGAAGTCCGGGATGCAGGATTCACCCTGAAGATCCCGGAGATCCTGACTCTGGCAGAGAAATATACAAGGCTGGAAGTATTTCTTTCTGATGGAAGTGAGAAAGAAGTGATCTTTTCCTCCACAGGGAAAGAACTGAAAGATTTCTGCATGGACTGCCTGATGGAATATCGTATTGATAAAGAGCAGATCCTGGGAAAAAATACACTTCTTGTAGAAGGATGGGTACTGGATCAGCAGGGATCCGACGAGGTTTTAGTGGAAGACCGCGCAGGGAAACCGGTGAAATGCACCATAAACCGGGGAAGACGTCCGGATGTGGAAGAAGAGCGTGGAATTACAGCTTCCGGAAGCCGTGAGATCGGTTTTTCCGTTCAGGTGGATCTGGAAGAAACCGGAAACAAGGAGCTTCTGGTCTGCTTTAAAGGACCGAAGACGCAGAAGAAATATCTGGTGGATGTCCGGAAACTGAAAAAAGAAAAATCCGTTTTTTACCAGAGGATGAACCTGCTTTCCATAGAGAATAAGGATGCAAACAGAGCCTATATTAAAGAAAAAGGCCTGAAAGAATTCCTGCATTATGTGGCAACCTATCAGCCGGACAGTGTTTCCGTAGATTATGAGGAATGGCTGAAATCTCATGCAGCCGGCAGAAAAGAGCTTCTGAGACAGAAGAAGACTGTATTTAAAGAAAAACCTCTGATCAGTATTGTGATTCCTCTTTATAACACGCCCGAGGAATATCTGAAGGAACTGATAGATTCTGTGAGAGCCCAGACTTACACAAACTGGCAGCTGTGTCTTGCAGACGGCAGCGAAGGCCTGGAAACAAGAGCTTTTCTCAATAAAAAATACAGAAAAGAAAACCGCATTACTTATAAAAAGCTGAAAGAGAACAAGGGAATCTCAGAGAATACCAATGCAGCCATGAAGCTGGCAGCAGGAGAGTATATCCTGCTCTGTGATCATGATGATGTTCTTACACCGGACGCGCTGTTCCACATTGCGAAGGCCATTACAGAACAGAAGGCAGATGTGATCTACACAGACGAAGATAAAGTCAGTATGGATGGCAAACATTATTTTGAGCCGAATTTCAAGCCGGATTATAATTTGTTCCGTCTTCGTGAGAATAATTATATCTGCCATATTTTTGCATTTAAGAGAAGTCTTCTGGAACGGACCGGTACGTTCCGGCCGGAGTATGACGGAGCACAGGATTTTGACCTGATCTTACGATGCTGTGAGCAGGCAGAACGGATCGTTCATATCCCGAGAGTTCTGTATCACTGGAGAAGCCATATGAATTCCACGGCAGCTAACCCGGAGAGCAAGCGGTATGCTTTTGAGGCAGGGAAGCGTGCAGTGGAGGATCATTACAGGAGACTGGGAATTAAGGCAGAGGTGGAGATGACAGACCGTCCGGGCTGGTACAGAAGCCATGTAGCCATTGACGGTGAGCCTATGATCTCCATTATCATTCCAAACAAGGATCATATCGATGATCTGGATCTGTGCATAACTTCCATTGAGGAGAAGTCTACCTGGAAGAATTATGAGATCCTTGTGGTTGAGAACAACAGCGAGCAGAAAGATACCTTCGTATATTATGAGGAACTGCAGAGAAGATACAACAATGTGAGAATACTAACCTGGAAAAAAGAATTCAACTATTCTGCCATCAACAATTTTGCTGTAAGGGAATCAAGAGGTGAGTACCTTCTGTTCCTGAACAATGACGTGGAGATCATCACCCCGTCCTGGATGGAGGAGATGCTTCAGATCTGCCAGCAGAAAGGTGTGGGAATGGTTGGGGCAAAGCTGTACTATCCGGATGATACCATCCAGCATGCAGGTGTTGTGCTGGGACTTGGCGGAATTGCCGGACATATCATGTGCAAGGCTAACCGGGATGAGATCGGATATATGGGACGTTTGGTTTCCGTGCAGGAGATCAGTGCTGTCACAGCCGCGTGCATGATGATGAAAGCATCTGTATTTTGCGATGCAGGCGGTTTTGACGAGGAGCTTCGTGTGGCATTTAACGATATCGATCTGTGCATGCAGGTTCGCAGTATGGGAGAAAAGATCGTATTTACTCCTTATGCAGAGCTTTATCATTATGAATCCAAGTCAAGAGGACTGGAGGATACACCGGAGAAACAGCTGCGTTTCGGAAAAGAAGTGAAATGCTTCAAGCGCAAATGGGAAAGAGACCTGCTGAAAGGCGATCCGTATTACAGTCCGAATCTGTCCCTGAAAGAAGGGGACTGTTCTCTGCGAAAAGAAGAAAGAAATGGGGAGTATCATGCCTAAGGAAATATTTGAAGTAACAAGAGAAAGATTTCATCTGCTGGACAGAAATAAATATATTGTACAGGGAAGCTGGCCGAAAGAAGCGAAAGTGGAAGTCTGCCTGGACAGTCAGAAGCTCCCGGTGAAAGTGGAGAAGCTTGAGATCGTAAGTGCCATGGAGCGTTTTAAAGATCCGGATCTTATGCGCGGTGAGCAGATCACCATGACTATAGAGATGCCGGATCAGCTGGACGAGTACCGCAAGCTGGTGATTTATGCAGCATCTGAAGGGAAGCGAACTGTGTGGTTTTCCATCACAGCTGCAGAGCTTGAAAAAAAACGTGACAAGCCTCAGGTGTATTTTGAGGAAGAAAAAGTACAGCAGGGAATGGTGCGCTTAAGAGGCTGGGCTATCGCAAAAAGTCCTGTGACCATCCGCATTTATGACGAGAATAAAGAACAGCTGGCAGCAGACATCCAGAGAACAGACCGTGTGGATGTAGATCAGCTTTACGATGAGATCGAGCATCCGGAGAAAACAGGATTTTTCACGGAGGTGACAGGTGTTTCCGGTAAATGTCTCTATGTAGTATTCTACGCAGGAGACAGAAAAACAGTAAAAGTTGTTCCGCTTCGCAAGCTCGATGTCCTTGCAAAAAAAGTTGATAAGTATGCAAAAAAAGGGATCCGTTACTGGAAATCCCAGGGCGGTGCAGCTCTTGCCGGAAAAGTGGTATCCAAGATCCGCACAGTTTCTACAAGAGAGATCCCATATCAGAAGTGGATCACCCGCCATCTTCCTGGCAAGGCAGAACTGGAAAAGCAGAGAAGGACGAAATTCAGTTACAGCCCGAAGATATCCATTGTTGTACCGCTGTACAAAACACCGGAGAAATATCTGCGCAGACTGGTGGAGTCCATTCAGCAGCAGACATATACCAACTGGGAGCTGTGTCTTTCTGACGGAAGCGGGGATAATTCTCCGATAGCAGGAATTCTGAAAGAAATTTCTGCGAAAGATAAACGGATCAAAATAATCTCCCATGACTGTGCACTGCAGATCTCCGAGAATACAAACAGTGCCATAGAAGTAGCGACCGGGGATTTTATTGCATTTGCAGACCATGACGATGAGCTGACACCTCATGCTTTGTTTGAATGTGTGAAAGCCCTTAACGAGAAGCCGGAGACGCTGGTGATCTACTCTGACGAAGATAAAATGTCCATGGACGGACACAAATTTTTCCAGCCGCATTTTAAGCCGGATTACAATCCGGATCTTCTGTGCACAGTAAACTATATCTGCCATCTTTTTGTGGTATCCCGCAAGGTAACAGATAAAGTTGGAATGCTGCGCAAAGAGTTCGACGGAGCCCAGGATTACGATTTTGTTTTTCGTTGTGTGGAAGCTGTGAAGGATGAAGAAATCTGTCATGTGCCCAAGATTTTGTACCACTGGAGATGCCACGAGGATTCCACGGCCGAGAATCCGGAGAGCAAGACATATGCTTTTGACGCCGGACGAAGAGCTGTGCAGGAGCATTACAACAGGATCGGCGTGAATGCAGAGGTTCTGGACGGAGAGTTTCTTGGCCTGTACAGAACGAAATTTGTACGGGACTATGATCCGCTGATCTCCATTATAATTCCCAACAAAGATCACATTGATGATCTGAAACGCTGTATGGATTCCATTGACCGGAAATCTGCTTACAAAAATTATGAGTATGTAATTGTGGAAAATAACAGTACAGATCCTGCCACATTTGAATATTATAAGAAGCTCGAGAAGGAAAATGAAAGAGCCCATGTAGTTTACTGGGATGGAGTATTCAACTATTCTGCCATCAACAACTATGGAGCTTCTTTTGCAAAAGGAGAGTATCTCCTGCTCCTCAATAACGATACGGAGATCATCAATCCGGACTGTCTGGAAGAGCTTCTGGGATATTGCATGCGCAGCGATGTAGGTGCAGTAGGAGCCAGACTGTATTATGAGGATGACACGATCCAGCATGCAGGTGTTGTGATCGGGTTTGGCGGAATTGCAGGGCATTGCTTTGTGATGCAGCCAAGAGGAACGACAGGATACTGCCACCGTATTATCTGTGCCCAGGATTACAGTGCTGTCACAGCAGCCTGCATGATGGTGAAGCGCAGTGCCTTTGAGAAGGTGGGCGGACTTTCTGAGGATCTTGCAGTAGCATTTAATGATATTGATTTCTGTATGAAGCTGAGAAAAGCAGGATACCTGATCGTATACAATCCGTATGCAGAGCTTTATCACTATGAATCCAAATCAAGAGGTCTGGAGGATACACCGGAGAAGGTGGCACGTTTCAACCGTGAGATCTCCATCTTTGAGAAAAAATGGCCGGATATCCTGAAAAACGGTGATCCTTATTATAATCCGAATCTGACACTGAAAAGCCAGGACTTTTCTCTGAAGCGGATCTAGGAGGACAGGGCTCATGAAAAAATATATAACAAAAGAATCAAAGACAAGGCTGCTGCTTCTGGCAGCTTTGTTTTTCAGTTGCCTGTTTATTTTTCGTCAGTATCTGTTTGGTGACTCAGTGCTGGTTTTTGACGATGTTGGAGGGGATACCTGGCAGCAGTACACAATGTACTATGCTGATATCGTGAACCATCTCCGTGCCGGGAATTTTTCATTCTGGGATTTTACCAATGGAATTGGAACGAATCTTTTTACCATGCTGCAGGCAGATCCGTCTCTGATCCTGATCTGTCTGATAGGAGTAGTTTTAGGACCTGCACATATGCTGTATTATCTGGTTGTTCTGCAGATATTGAAGATCATGGCTGCAGGCTGGATTTTCTACTGGTTCCTCTCGGAGTTTAAGTACAGCAGACAGTCTAGATTTTTGGCCTCTTTTGTCTATGGACTGAACGGATATCTCCTTGTGTGGGGGCAGCATTACCAGTTCGGTATGGTGGTGGTCTATCTGCCCTTGATCCTTCTTTTTGAGGAGAAATTTATCCGCAGGGAAAAAGGATGTGCACTTTTTCCGGTGACAGTGTTCTTAAGCGGGATATACAGTGTCTATCTTTCCTATATGACGCTGATCGGTGCCGGCTTCTACCTGATCTTCCGGCTTGTGATGGCTGCAGAAGATTTTAAGACAGGATTACGCAGGTTTTTCAGCGGCTGTGCCCAGATGGTTCTGGGAATTGGAATGAGTCTTGGAGTATTTCTTCCAATGGCTGCGAATATTATGAATTCGTCCAGAGTTGCACCGGCCAGAGGCGGGCTTGTGGAATTTCTGAAGGAATGTTTTTATCCGTATAAAAAAATATCCTATTATGAGTCACTTCTGATCCGGCCGTTTTCAACGAATTTGCAGAACCTGCAGACTATGGGAAATTCCAGGTATACAGGATATAACAATTATTATGAGGCACCGGTGCTGTTCTGTTCTACGCTTGCGGTGATCTTTCTTATTCAGTTTCTGCTCCTGTTCTGGAGAAGTGATGCGAAGAGACGGGTAAAAGCTGCAGTTTATACAGCGGCAGTCCTGATTCTGGCCTGCCTGATCTTTCCGGGCGGAGGAATCGTGTTCAATGCGTTTACAACACCGGCCACCAACCGCTATACATACATTCTGATCGCAGTTTTTCTTATTGTATTTGCGTGGATGTGGGATTATCTTAAAGCTGAGGGAAAGATCAGTATTGTCGGACTTGTGATCACGGAAGGGTTGATGATTCGTGCGTACATGGCGGGATATGAGGACAGTATTTTCAGGGAATACAGGATAAATGCAGTGCTTCTTGCAGTGACCGGAAGTGTGATGGTACTCTGCGTTCTGACTCTGGGATTCTGCCGGAAACAGGCTGTACGCAGAGTGATAACCGGATGTTTGATCCTGATGCTGGGAATAAATGTAATCTCAGAAGGCGGGATCACCTACACAGACAGGATCTGCCTGAAAAAAACAGATACACCGGAAGAACAGATGGATGCCCAGACTATGGCATTTAATGAGCGGCAGCAGGCTGAGGATGAGGAGACGGCAGCTGGGGCCATGTTTGCCAGGCCTCAGACTTATTACAGAGAGCTTTACAGTCAGGATGTGCAGGATACGCTGGCTTATTTAAAAGAGACAGATCCGGAATTCTACAGAGTTGAGAAGGATTATTCGGCAGGAACGATTTCCATGGACTCCCTTGCGCAGAATTACAGAGGAATCAGTACCTATAACTCTGTTATGAACGGAAATATAAAAGAATTTGTAAAGACCTGTTATCCGGAATTCTGTTATCTGGACAGGAACCGTTACACATTCTGGCAGATGGCAGATGACAATGTGTTCGGAGCTTTTATGGGAGTTCGTTACCTTATGTCAAAGAATCCGGAACTGGACAGCAGTAAATATGAGCTGATCAGCCGGTTTGGGAAAATTTGTCTCTACCGTAATAAAGAGGAAGGCAGTGTTGCCAGATTTTATGAGAATACGATCTCAGAAGAAAGCCTGAAGAAGCTTTGCCAGAAGGATGTAAGAGAGAAAAACAGGGAGACTCTTCTTGAGAATGCCATAGCTGTGGAAGGTGGAAAAGAGATAGGGGATATCAGTGAGCTTGATGCTGTATCAGAAGCGCAGGAGAATTCAGAGGTAACACTGAATGCGCCGGAAAAAGATTCTCACGTGACAGGAACCGTGGATGCAAAGGCCGATGGATATGTAATGTGCATGATTCCTTACGAAAAGGGCTGGACTGTAACTGTTGACGGTGAGGAGACTGAAATCCTTAAAGGTGATATCGGATTCCTTGCATTTAAAGTTGCAGAAGGGGAGCATCAGATCGAGCTTACCTACCAGGTTCCGGGACTGAGATCCGGAATGATAGCAGGCGGCGTGTGCTGGATTGTGTATCTTGGGCTTGTGGCTTTTACAGGATACAGGAGAAAGAGAAAAGCTGCTGTCAGATAGGATGCAGAAGAAGGGCTGAAGATTTTTAAAATATAAAAAGGGGGATGTAAAAAACTCGATTGAGTTTTTCGCATCCCCTTTTTATATTTTGTAGAGTGGCCGCCAATTCAATCAGGATTTAATAACCTTGATCATTTTCAGGAGAAGAAGTACAAGGAGAAGAACGCCGACTCCGCTGATGATAAAATAAGGAACCGGGGAAGCGTTCTGAGAAACTCTGGCTGCTTCCATATTCGTATCGTTCTCCTGGCTATCTGCCGTTGCGGAATCTTCAACAGTGTTTTCGATGACTGCAGTTCCAACCTGTGTGCCGCCAAAAGAATAGGTACGGCTGATCTGTCCGTCTGATTCTGTATCTTCTGTGGTGAGATCATCAGATGTTGCACCGGAAGGAATCATCACCTGTCCGCCGGAAAGAATATGAAAATCTTCCTGGCCCAGATCCAGAAGCTGGAAGTTGCCAAAACCATAATCCATAAGCGTGGTGGCTTCGTTGGCAGTCTGTCCGGTGGCTCCGTTCATAACAACACAGATAAGAGTTGTGCTGTTTCGCTCTGCTGCTGTGACAAGAACGCTTCCGGAAGCTGTTGTTGTACTCTCACGGCCGCCGATACATCCGCTGTAATAAGCAGATGCAGTCTGGTTGGTCAGGGAAAAACTGCTGGTAAGGTTGCGGGCTCCTCCGGAAACATTGGTAGCAGGTATTGTATAAGAGGTCGCACTTGCGATATCACGGAAACCGTCAGTATTAATAGCTGCCTGCATGATCAGTGCAAGATCATGAGCAGTAGTATGCTGGTTATCATCCGGAAGACCGGTCGGATTGGTAAATACCGTGTTGGTACAGCCCAGTTCCTGTGCACGGGAGTTCATCTTCTCCACAAATGCTTCTACAGATCCTCCGATCTGTTCTGCGATCTGAAGTGCGATATCATTGGCAGAGGCCAGCATAATAGCATACAGGCACTGCTCCATGGTAAAAACTTCTCCAAGCTGTGAGGAGATATGTGCACCTCCGTCTGTAACACCGGAAACACCAGTTTCTGTCATTGTCACCTGGTCAGTAAGCTGACTGTTTTCAAGAGCCAGAAGACAGGTCATAATTTTCACTGCACCTGCAGGAGAAAGTGACTGATCCATATCTTTTGCGTAGAGGATGGTATTGGTGGTATCTTCCATAACTACAGCGGCTGCGGATGTGATATCCGGGCCCTGAGGCCACCCGCTTATGGAATTGGTTGTGATCGTGGATGCTGCGGCAGCAGTGACTGCTGTATCTTCGGCAGCATATACAGGTGTCTGGAATATCATGGAAGCAGAAATTCCAAATGCCAGAAGAGCTGCGGTTAATCTTGATTTTTTCATAATGTATGGTACTCCTGTTTAGGTATGATAAAGGTTGCTGTTCACTCTGTGACCAGCAATCATATTCTAAGCAAGTATAACACATTTTCTCTCTTTCTTGCAAAAAAAATGCTACAATGTTAAAATACATCTATCAAATTGAGTAATACGGAGAAAATATATGAGTAAAGATGATTCCACAGGAAAAATTCAATGGGACAGACTTGTAAAAAAGCTTTCACCCTATACAGTACAGAAAGGGCTGAGATATCTGAAGCATTACGGCCTGAAAGAGTTCTGGATCCGTCTTCATGAGAGATTCGAACCCGAGGAAGTTCCATACGGACCGTGGTATGAAGCATATCAGCCAACAGAGGAAGCCCTGGAAAAACAGCGCAGACATAAATTTAAGGACGGCCCGCTTATCAGCATTGTAGTGCCGGCGTATCTGACACCGGAGCGCTTTTTAAGACAGATGTTGGATTCACTTCTTGCACAGACCTATGAGAACTGGGAACTGTGTCTGGCCAACGGAAGCCCGGAAGATAAAGATATGGAAACTGTGCTGAGATCCTATGCAGAGATGGACAGCCGCATCAGGTATCAGGATCTGAAGGAGAATCTTGGCATTGCTGAGAATACCAACGCAGCTTTTGCTATGGCGAAGGGGGATTTCGTGGGACTTCTGGATCACGATGACCTGCTTGCACCAAATGCACTCTATGAGATCGTATCAGCCCTGGAGAAACATCCGGAAGCAGACATTGTGTACACAGATGAGGATAAGGTGACAACAGATCTTACCGAACATTTCCAGCCTCATCTGAAACCGGATTTCAACCTGGATCTTCTTAGATCCAACAATTATATCTGTCATTTTCTGGTGGTAAGACGAAATGTAGTTGAGAAGGCCGGTGGATTCCGCAGGGAATTTGACGGAGCCCAGGATTATGATTTTATCTTCCGCTGTGTGGAACAGGCAAGAGAAGTGATCCATGTGCCGGAAATCCTGTATCACTGGCGTACCCATAAATCTTCCACAGCAGATAACCCGGCAAGTAAGATGTATGCATTCGAAGCAGGAAGACGAGCCATTGAGGGTAATCTTGACAGAACAGGGACGAAGGGAACTGTGGAGCACACTCCGGATTTTGGATTTTACCGCGTGAAATATCCGGTGCAGGGCGAACCACTGGTGTCCATTATCATCCCGAACCGTGAGGAGAAAGAAACACTTAAGGAATGTGTGGAATCCATCTTTTCAAAAACTTCCTATAAGAATTACGAGATCATCATCGTGGAGAACAACAGCAGCTCCGATGAGATCTTCAATTACTACAGACAGCTTTCCGGAGATCCAAAGGTTCATCTGATCCGCTGGAAAAAAGAATTTAACTATTCAGCTATCAATAACTTCGGTGTCCGTAATGCAAAAGGTGATTATCTTCTTTTTTTGAATAATGACGTGAAGATCATTGATCCGGACTGGCTTACAGAAATGCTCGGCGTATGCCAGCGTAAGGAAGTGGGAGCAGTTGGTGCGAAGCTGATTTACCCGGACAATACCATCCAGCATGCAGGCTGTGTTGTTGGTATGGGCGGGATTGCCGGAAATATGTTTGTAAACATGCCGGCAGAGAGAACCGGATATCTTCATAAGGCATCGATCCTGCAGGATATGAGCTGTGTGACAGCTGCATGCATGATGATGAAGAAATCCGTTTTCCTGGAGGCAGGTGGTTTTACCGAGGAACTTGCAGTTGCATTTAATGACGTGGATCTCTGTCTGAAAGTGAGAAGCCACGGCCATCTGATCGTTTACGATCCATATGTGAAACTGTACCATTACGAGTCGAAATCAAGAGGTACGGAAGACAGCGATGAGAAAGTCCGTCGTTTTCAGACGGAGATCGAGTATATGCGCTGTCACTGGCTGGATATCCTCAGGAATGGAGATCCTTACTACAACAAAAATCTTTCCCTTACAAAATGGAATTATTCCCTGAAACCACTTCCGGGAATGGGAAAGAAGAAGGGATGAATCAATGCAGGAAGTTTCGGTAGTTATACCTAACTTTAATGGTATGGCATATCTGGACGGTGTTCTTTCCAGCCTGGAAAGACAGACGATCAGTAATTTTGAAGTAATACTGGTAGATAACGGATCTACAGACGGAAGCTGTGCTTTTGTGGCGGCGGAATATCCCTGGGTGCATATGATCCAGCTTCCGGAGAACTATGGTTTCAGCAGGGCAGTTAATGAAGGAATTCATGCAGCGAGATCACCTTATGTGCTGCTTCTGAACAACGATACAGAGGCGGAAACCGATTTCCTTGAGGAGATGGTGGCGGCTCTTCGAAGACACAGGAAGGCTTTTTCCTGCCAGGCAAAAATGATCCAGCTTCATGACAGAGATAAGATGGATGATGCAGGCAATTATTACTGCGCACTTGGCTGGGCCTATGCCAGAGGAAAAGGTAAGGATATCAGCAATTATGATAAAGAACAGAGGATTTTTTCCACCTGTGCAGGTGCTGCAATATACAGAAAGAAGTATATTGACAGGATCGGCGATTTCGATGAGGAGCATTTTGCATATCTGGAAGATCTGGATATCGGATACCGGGCACGTATCCACGGATATGAGAACTGGTATGCACCAAAAGCAAAAGTTTATCATGTAGGAAGCGGAACAAGCGGTTCCAGATATAACCAGTTCAAGATACGCTATTCCTCCAGAAATAATATTTACCTGATATACAAGAACATGCCGTTCCTTCAGATCATACTGAATCTGCCGTTTTTCATTGTGGGATTCGGGGCAAAAATCCTGTTTTTTACTTCAAAGGGATTCGGCCGTGAGTACCTGGCAGGCATCAAGAACGGCTTTCAGATCAGCCGGAAAAACAAAAAAGTAAGGTTTTCCATGAGGAATCTGCCTCGCTATATCGGGCTCCAGTTTGAACTCTGGATCAACATTTTTAGGCGTTTTGCCGGTTAAAACACCATATTTTTACAGAATTTTTATATTTCACAGGGAAGATTTTGTTGCTTTTGGGTTTCATCTATTATAAGATAAAGGCAATGAACTTAAATGAGGTGGCGGAAATTGATTAAAGATAACCAGAAAAATTTCAGTCGTCTCCATATGCTGATCGATGTATTTGTGGTCGCGGCCTCCTATGCACTGGCATGGCTGATTCGTTTCCAGGGAATTTTTGAGCATTCCGCGGTACAGTCCAAGACTGTTCAGGAATATATGTTTATGCTGATATTCATTATTCCGGGCTATCTGCTTCTGTATCAGGCTTTTGACCTCTATACACCGATGCGGATGCAGGGGCGTCGTCTCGTGCTCGCCGGAATTGTGAAGGCGAATGCGTTAGGGCTCCTTATTATCATGTTTGCGCTTTATAATTTTAAAGAGCTGGATTATTCCCGTCTTACACTGGTTTCTTTCTGCTTTATCAACATTGTCCTTGAGTGGGGCGTGCGTATGTTTATTTTTTATATTCTGAGAGACATGCGAAAGAAAGGAATGAACCAGAAACAGGTGCTGCTGGTTGGATACAGCCGTGCTGCTGAGGAATATGTAGACAGGATCCTGCAGAATCCGCAATGGGGATACGTGATCAGGGGAATACTGGATGATAATGTACCGGCAGGTACGACCTATAAGGGAATCAAGGTGATCGGAAGGATTGCCAACCTTATGATCATCCTCCCGTCCAGTCGGCTGGATGAGATAGCTATTACCCTGGGATTAAGTGAGTATTATCGTCTGGAAGAGATCGTTAGCTTATGCGAAAAGTCAGGAGTGCATACGAAATTTATTCCGGATTATAATAATATTATTCCGACCAAACCATATACAGAAGACATTCTCGGGCTTCCGGTGATCAATATCCGGTATGTGCCCTTAAGCAACACGTTTAATGCAATGATCAAGAGGGCGATGGATATTGTAGGCGCGATCGTGGCTATTATCGTTTCGTCTCCGGTTATGCTGATCCTGTGCATTCTGATCAAGCTGACCTCACCGGGACCGCTGATCTACAAACAGGAACGTGTAGGGCTTCATAATCAGACTTTCAGGATGTACAAGTTCCGTTCTATGGAGATCCAGAAGGAATCTGAAGAGAAGAAAGCATGGACTGTCAAGAACGATCCAAGAGTTACAGGGATCGGCAAGCTGATGCGGCATACCAGTCTTGATGAGCTTCCGCAGCTTTTTAATATCCTGAAAGGCGAGATGAGCCTTGTAGGACCGAGACCGGAGAGACCGTTTTTTGTAGAGAAGTTTCGGGAGGAAATACCGCGATATATGGTCAAGCATCAGGTGCGTCCGGGACTTACCGGATGGGCACAGGTCAATGGTTACCGCGGAGATACTTCTATAAGAAAGAGGATAGAATGTGATCTTTATTACATTGAGAACTGGTCAGTAGGATTTGATATAAAGATCATGTTTCTTACCATATTCAAGGGCTTTATCAACAAGAATGCATACTAAAAAGGGGAAAAGAAAAAGATGTCAAAACCTCGGAAAAAGAGCAAAAAAGTTCTGTTCGTCCTGGAAATAATCGTACTGCTTCTGTTTATCGGAGGATTGTACGTATATGGACAGATCTCAGCCAAGCTGGATAAGATCGATATTAAGGAGACAGATCTTGCAGAGCAGGATATCGTAACCAATGATCAGGCACCGCAGATGACAGGATATACCACATATGCACTGTTCGGTCTGGATCACAGAAGCAAGAATGAGAAGCTGAACACAGAGAACAGTGATACCATCATCATTGCAAGCATCAATAATGACACGAAGGCTGTCAAGCTGGTGTCCGTTTACCGAGATACTCTTCTCAATGTAAAAGATGATACCTACTCCAAGGCCAACGCTGCATATGCACTGGGCGGACCTACACAGGCAGTTTCCATGCTGAATACCAACCTTGACCTGAATATCACAGATTATGTAGCCATTGATTTCGATGCACTTGTAACTGTGGTAGACTGTCTTGGAGGGCTGGATATCCCACTTTCCTATGCGGAGATCGTCCACATGAACAATTACTGTGTGGAAACTTCCGAGGAGACAGGCAAGAGCTATACACCTGTGGAACTTCCGGATCCGAAACCGGAAGATGAGGAAGCGACTGTGGGCACTTATCACCTGAATGGCGTACAGGCTACCTCCTACTGCCGTATACGTTATACTGCAAGTCTGGATATGGGACGTACTGAGAGACAGAGAAGAGTGATCCAGATGATCGTGGACAAGGCAAAGAAAGCAGGTCTTTCAACCATCTTTGATATTATGGATCAGGTATTCCCGATGGTCACAACTTCTGTTTCCAAGACTGAGATCTTGAAGATGATCCCGACAGTGATCGGCTACAGCATTGATGAGACTACCGGATTCCCGTTAGACTATAAATTTGCAACAGTTAAGGGGAGTGTTATCGTACCGGCCACTCTGGAATCTAATGTGTTGAAAGTGCATCAGTTCCTGTATGGAAATACTAATTATTCACCAACACAGGATGTTCTGAATAAGAGTGCACAGATCATAAATATTGCCGGCGGTGGTGATGCGGTACAGGATACTGCACCTGCGGTAACAGATATTCCAAATGATACTACAGATGATTCCTATTCCTGGCAGGGAGATACTTCTGTGGATTATTCATCCGGTACTGATACGGATTATAGTAATGATATCGATTATTCCGGCGGTACAGACTACAGCGGTGGTACAGATTACAGTGCCGATGATTCTGATGATGGATATGACACGGATTATTCCAACAATGGCGCAGATGAGGACTATTCCGGAGAAAATGATTATGCCGTTGATGAGGAGAGCCTCACAGACGGCGAATAAACTAAATAAATAATCAATAAGCAGAGAGGACCATCCAGCATCGGGTGGTCCTTTCTGGATAGGAGAAAAATATGAGTACAGTTAAAATCGATGTGATTATTCCGGCTTACCGTCCGGGAGAAGAATTCGAAAAGCTTCTGGAACGTCTCAGTGCACAGAAATATCCTATTAACAGGATCATTGTTATGAATACGGAGAAAAAGTTCTGGAAAAAACAGTGGGAGATCGATTATCCGCTGGTAGAGGTTCATCATCTTATGAAAGAGGAATTCGATCATGGAGCAACCAGGAGAAAGGCAGCAGAGCTTTCAGATGCAGAAATCCTTGTGTTTATGACTCAGGATGCACTTCCGGCTGACCGTGAACTGATCGGGAATCTGGTATCAGCCATTGTGGATCATGAGAATGCAGGTGCTGCTTATGCAAGACAGCTTCCAAAAGAGGACTGCCGCTTCCTGGAAAAATATACCCGTTCCTTTAATTATCCGGCTCAGTCCTGCATAAAAACAGAAAAAGACGTACAGACCAGGGGAATCAAAACTTATTTCTGTTCTAATGTATGTGCAGCTTATGACCACAGGATCTATGACGAATTGGGTGGCTTCCCGGAGAGAGCTATTTTTAACGAAGATATGATCTATGCGGGGTGGATGGTAAAAAAAGGCTATGCGGTTGTCTATGCAGCAGATGCAAAAGTATATCATTCCCACAACTATTCCTGCGCGCAGCAGTTCCACAGGAATTTTGATCTGGGCGTTTCCCAGGCAGAGCATCCGGAGGTTTTTGAAGGTGTTCCATCTGAGGGAGAAGGAATCCGTCTGGTAAAAAAAAGCATGGCTTATCTTGTACGTACAGGCCACATCTGGCTGATCCCGGGCCTGTTTTTTCAGAGTGCTTCCAAATACGCAGGATATTTTCTGGGAAAAAGATATCAGAAGCTTCCGGAGAAGCTGATTCTGTCCTGTACCATGAGTCCATATTACTGGAAAAAACACCGGTAATGGCAGAGATGTGGAGGATCACTGTTTTTTTAAGGATATATCACAGTTTGAACACAATTCCCTGTTAAACTGGGATTCATAAAGAAGATACGAGACGAAAAAACAAGAAAGGAGCACCAGAATCATGAGTGAAGAAAACAAATGGGGACAGGATCCACAGGATACGGGCCGAACTGTTCTGACAGAAGAGAATGCTCTGGATACCAATGGAAATGCAGATACCGGCAGTGCAGCAGAAACTGGCACTGATAATATAGATAACAAACCGCTGGCACATCCATATTCGGCAGGACGGAGGATACAGGAAAATCAGAGAAAAAGTACAGACAGTTCTGACACAGCCGTAAACAATGAGAATGGAATGGATACACCGAAATATGCACATTATCAGGTACATCAGCCCCAGGCGGGCAACTATGCAGGAGGAAGCATTCCACCGAAGAAACCACGGAAAACCAGGACATCCAATGGAAATGGAAATGGCGGCTTCGGCAGAAAAGCAGCCACAGCAGTTTCCCTTGCAGTGATTTTCGGACTGGTGGCAGGTGTTGTTTTCCAGGGTGTAAATATGGCAGCAGATAAGCTTGGCGTTAATAGTAACAGCAGCAGTACGCAGGTTGAAAAGACCCAGACACTTACAGAAACAGAGGACAGTACAGACAGCAGTTCTTCTGATTCTGCTGTAAAGAACATTGTGGCAGAGAGCGGAACAGTAGCAGGAGTTGCACAGGCGACTATGTCATCGATCGTAGCTATCACATCTGTCAGTGTTCAGGAAATCCCGAGCTTTTTCGGATATGGAACACGTCAGTATCAGAGTGCTGGAAGTGGTTCCGGAATCATTGTAGGTGAAAATGATGATGAGCTTCTGATTGCTACCAACAATCATGTCGTATCCGGTGCGACTACACTTACAGTATGTTTTGCGGGAAGCGATGTAGTTGGTGCGGAAGAAGAGACACAGGCTATGGCCAGCAGCAGTGACAGCAGTTTTTCAGGAAACACAGGCTCCGAAGGTGATGCAGATGTGGAGAATGCAGTTTCTGCCAAAATCAAAGGGACAGATGAAGAGAATGACCTTGCGGTGATCGCAGTTGAGAAATCCGATATCCCGGAAGAAACAATGAAGGAGATTAAGATCGCGCAGCTTGGAAGCTCTGATGATCTTGTAGTTGGTGAGCAGGTTGTTGCCATTGGTAATGCACTTGGCTATGGTCAATCTGTTACTTCAGGCTGGGTAAGTGCCCTGAACAGAGATATCAGCACAGAGGACAGCGAAGCAAGCGGGCTGATCCAGACAGATGCTGCCATTAATCCCGGCAACAGCGGTGGTGCGCTTCTGAACATGAAGGGTGAAGTGATCGGAATCAACGCTGCCAAGTATGCAGACAGCCAGGTAGAGGGAATGGGATATGCGATCCCGATCTCCAAGGCAGAGCCGATCCTGGAGGAACTGATGAACCGTGAGACACGTGATAAGGTGGAAGATTCCTCAAAAGTCGGCTACATGGGAATCAAGGCTGCGGATCTTACTACAGAAGCGATCCAGATGTACAATATGCCTGCAGGAGCTTTCCTTACAGAAGTAACAGAAGGTGGCGCAGCAGACAAGGCCGGAATCAAAAAAGGTGACATTATCGTGAAACTGGACGGTCAGAAAGTAAGTGGCAAGGATGATCTTGTTTCCAAGCTGCAGTATTATGAGTCTGGCGAGACTATCGAAGTGGTGATCGCAAGAGCAGACAGCGGAGAATACAAAGAGCAGACTGTAGAAGTTACTCTTGGAAGCAAGCCGACTTCTGATAATTAAGGCTTGCGGATCAGTTAAAAATAATATAAAGGGAAATATCAGAGATGGGGAGCTGCAGAGTGATTATGTGGCTCTCCATTTTTTTATAAAAACTTAATCTGAACCCAAATCATGAATGCTTTTATATATAGAAATTATGTGTTATAATGTGCAGTATGATACTTGGGCTGGAGCATATAGAAGAGCGGAATATGAAGTACCGTCATGCTCTGTATCCCGCGCTACAAAACCAGAAAGGGAAACATTATGGCAGATCAGTTTGATAACAACAAAGACAATGACCAGGAGCAGAAATACGAGAAATTCTGCTTTTTATGCCGCAGGCCGGAGAGCCAGGCAGGGAAGATGATCGATCTTCCCAATAATATACATATCTGTGCAGACTGCATGCAGAAGAGTTTTGATACCATGAATACTCAGATGAGCAATGGAAATATGAATTACTCAGATCTTTTTAACATGCCGAATGTAAGCATGATCGACCTGAGCAGCCTTCAGAATCCGGGAAATCAGGCGAAGAAGATCAAAAAGAAATCCGAGACTCCGAAGCCGGTGATCAATCTGAAAGACATTCCGGCACCACATAAGATCAAAGCTACACTGGATGAATATGTGATCGGCCAGGAATATGCCAAGAAGGTAATGTCTGTAGCTGTATATAATCATTATAAGAGAGTAGCAACAGATACCATGGACGATATTGAGATCGAGAAATCCAATATGCTTATGATCGGACCGACTGGCTGCGGTAAGACATATCTGGTGAAGATGCTTGCGAAACTTCTCCAGGTACCGCTTGCTATTGCAGATGCTACATCCCTGACAGAGGCAGGATATATCGGTGATGATATTGAGAGTGTTGTTTCCAAGCTTCTTGCTGCAGCAGACAATGATGTGGAGAAAGCAGAGCATGGGATCATCTTCATCGATGAGATCGACAAGATCGCCAAGAAGAAGAACACCAACCAGAGAGATGTAAGTGGAGAGGCTGTTCAGCAGGGACTTCTGAAACTTCTGGAGGGAAGCGAAGTTGAGGTTCCGGTAGGTGCAACCAGCAAGAATGCTATGGTACCTATGGTGACAGTCAATACAAGAAATATTCTGTTTATCTGCGGAGGAGCGTTCCCGGATCTTGAGAATATCATCAAGGAGAGACTGAACAAGCAGGCATCTATCGGATTTTATGCTGATCTGAAGGATAAATACGATAATGATCCTCATGTGCTGGAGAAGGTAACAGTAGATGATCTCCGCGCTTTCGGAATGATCCCGGAGTTTATCGGCCGACTTCCGATTATCTTTACACTGAACGGACTTACTGAGGATATGCTTGTAAAAATTCTCAAAGAGCCTAAGAATGCGATCCTGAAACAGTATCAGAAACTTCTGGCACTTGACGAGGTGAAACTGGAATTCGAGGATGGTGCACTGCATGCCATTGCACGTAAGGCAATGGAGCGTCATACAGGAGCCAGAGCACTCCGGGCTATCCTTGAGGAGTATATGCTGGATATCATGTATGAGATCCCGAAGGATGTCAATATCGGTGAGGTTGTGATCACAGAAGGATATATCCAGGGGAACGGCGGTCCTAAGATCCTGATGAGAGGCCAGGAAGTTCCGGCACTGGAAGGATAAGAGAATTTTTGTTTCTGTTATAAAGCATATAGAAAAGGAGCGTGGCAATTATGGCAAAAAGTTTCTGGGATGATTTGGGAAATACACTGACACGTAAGGCGAAAGGATTCAGCACAAAGGCTGAGAATCTTTATGAGATCCAGAAGATTCGCAACAAGCTTTCTGCACAGGAGCGTATGACAGAGAAGCTGATGATGGATATCGGAAGAATGATCTATGCACGTTATGAGCGTGGTGAAGCTGTTGACGGAGAAGTAGGTGCTATTTGTGAGGAAATCAGCCAGCATATACTGGAAGCCGATCACTACAGAGATGCTATTGCGGCCAGTAAGGGAGAAAAATTCTGTCCGGCTTGCCATAAGGCCGTGATGCGTGAGGCAAGCTTCTGCCCGTACTGTGGTGCGGCATGTCCGACCCCGGAGCCGGAGATCGAGGAGAAGAATTCAGAAGTGATCGAAGTCGCAGATGAGGAGCTTGAGAACGCAGCTGAGGCTGAGGTGACAGATGATACTGAGAACTGTGCGCCAGCAGATGGAACAGAAGATGCTGTGGATAAAGAAACAGACGAAGAGATAGTAGAAAAAGCCACTGCAGAAGATGTGGCTAAAGCAGAAACAATAGAAGCAGAGGAGAAAATTTCTGAAACAGTAGAAGCAGAAGCATCTGAGCTGAAAAAAGAATAAAAAGCAGCAGATATATAAGACAGGGCTTTCCGTTTAATGGAGAGCCCTGTCTTATATGGAAGAAAAAGATTATGATCTGAAATATAAATAAAAAAACAGAAGTGCTGATTGGCCAGTCACTTCTGTTTTTTTGATTTTGGATAAAATAAAAAAGAATGCAGGAAATGGGACTTGAACCCACAC